>PPFU01000500.1_pt1 | contig 26579 bp, 16 predicted proteins | sample 1535991 | NCBI WGS metagenome assembly PPFU01 (sample SAMN04901290, study PRJNA319586) | Hypolithon metagenome, whole genome shotgun sequencing project. | isolation source: Antarctic Hypolithon | place: Antarctica: Miers Valley | collected 2014
TGGTGCTCAACCGATTGCTCGGACGACCGCTGTTGTCCGTCAAGAGCCTCTACGCATAGCACAAGCCGTACTAATTCTCCGCCCGGAACGAAGCAAGTGTTCGTCGCCCTCACCTTAGCCGTGATCTCCCTCTCTTTCCTGTAGTAGGTGGCCCTCGGGCTGCGCAGGGTGCCCCGAGATTGCCTGGATAAGCCTCCATCCAGAACTTGGCGCTGTTGGCCGACGCATCCGAGGCCGCTTGTGCTTTTCAGTCAGCGAACGTATCGTTGCCTTGCAAGCGCTGTCGTGTAGTGTACGGCGCCATGCAGCTTCACAACGCGCTCCATGAGTACGGCATAAAGCCCTAGGCGGCGACGACTAGCGCCGAGGCCGAGTGCTGCCGCGTTGTGGTTTCCGCCGCACTGTTCCACTGCTAACCAGGTTCCCCTCCCATGCACCGATCCAGGCTCATCCAGTCCGCTCGGCTCTCGCTCTTCGTCACCCTCCTCGCCACGGGGCTTGCACCGCAAGCCCGATCCCAGACTGCGGCTCTCGAAGAAAGCTACGAGCACCTGATCGCCCTGTTCGAAGAATGGCGTGCGTTCGAGCGGCCGCCGCTGCGCGAGGGGGCCCCCGATTATACCGCTGAGACGTTCGCATCTCGGTACGAAGCGTACATGCGTCTCAGGGTGCGGCTAGATGACATCGACACGACAGGCTGGTCCGTGCCCCAGCAGGTGGACTGGCACCTCGTGCACGCCGAGATGAATGGCTTCGACTTCAACTACCGGGTGCTAAAGCCGTGGACTCGAGACCCTGCCTTTTACCAATCCATCTGGATGGCCCGCAGCGATGTCCCGGCGCACGAAGGCCCGACGCACCACGCCGTTACGGAGCTCTGGACGTACGATTTCCCATTGACGTCTGCCGAGGAAGCGCGCCTCATCGCCGACTTGCGCGTGATTCCGCCCTTGATGCAGCAGGCGAGGCAGAACCTGACCGGCAACGCGCGGGAGCTCTGGATTGCAGGGATCCGCAACATCCGCACGCAACGGGCCAACCTCGACAGGATTCGGGACCGCATCGGCACCACGGCGAGCGCGGCACTGCTTGCCGTCCTGGCCGAGAGCGCGGCCGCGACCGACACGCTCGTGGTCTGGCTCGAAGCTGAAGCGTCTTCCAAAGACGGCCCCTCCGGTATCGGCAAAGATCAATACACCTGGTACCAGCAGAACGTCCACCTCGTCCCGTTTACCTGGGAAGAAGAGGTGCAGCTGCTGCGCCGTGAGCTCGACCGGGCGTGGGCGTCGCTGGCGCTCGAAGAGCATCGCAACCGGCACCTGCCGCCGCTCGTCGCGGCGTCGACCCCTGCCGAGATGGAGGCCCGGAGCAGCGATGCCGCGGACCGGCTCATGGCGTTTCTGGAGGTCGAAGAAATTCTCACCCTCACCGACTACATAGAGCCTGCCCTCCAGGCGCATCTGCCGGGCTTTGTGCCGGAGGCGAAGCGCAACTTTTTCTCGATAGGGGCGCACTACGACCCATTGCCACTCGTCACTCACTTTTACCACTGGATCGAGCTGGCCCGAATGGATCGCGACCCCCATCCGAGTCCCATCCGCCAGGGAGCCCTGCTCTACAACATCTTCGATAGTCGCAACGAGGGGACAGCCACCGGTGTCGAGGAGATGTTCATGCACGCAGGACTCTACGACGACAATCCACGCACACGTGAAATCGTCTGGATCATGCTTGCACAGCGCGCGGCGCGCGGGCTGGGTTCGCTCTATGCCCACGCCAACGAGATGACGATGGAGGAAGCCGGACGCGTGCACATGGACGGCACACCGCGCGGTTGGATGAAGACTGAGGAGGAACTGCTCCTTTTCGAGCAGCACCTCTACCTACGACAGCCAGGTTATGGGACGAGCTACATCACCGGAAAGTACCTGCTGGAACGGACGCTGGCGGACTATGCCCGGCAGGTGGGAGCGCGAGGAGAGACATTCCGCCTTGCCGATTTCTTCGACCGCCTCAACGCCATCGACAGCATCCCGATCTCGCTCGCCCGCTGGGAATTGACCGGGCTCTCCGATGACATCAAGCACGTGACAGTGTCGCGCTGAATATGTCCCCCCTTGTATCATGAGACGCGCGTTCACCCAGAGTATCGTTCGAATGCGGGTGTGGGACGTGGAGAAAGGCTCGCTTCAACCGGTCAATCTTCAGGCAGTGCTGGCGATCAGGGCGCTGGGCATGCGGGAGCCCCCCGATGCCCTAGTGCAGGATCAAGAGGTCTTCTGCTCAATCGGCGGCAGCCGTTCACACCCGTAATGCTCGCACACACGGCTCATCAACTCCGCGCTCGTCAACTCCCTGTCCGCCTCGCAGATGGCCCGCTTCCCGTGGAGCCACTTCGGCTCAATCGGGTAACGTGCTACGAGAAGCTGGACAAGAGCTACCTTGCGATGGTCAAATGGGCGATTGTAGAGCAGTATCTGCGCATCCTTCATTCATCAGACGGCCCTTAGTCTACAGCCTACCTCAGCGAGTTACCGGCCCTTGAGGAAACAGAGTAGACCCAGTACGACAAGCAAGGCGACGTTCTCTCGGTAGCACCCTACGGCACCACCGCAAGTACTACATTGACAGACCTCGCCTTCGAAACCTTCCAGGCGCACTTCAATGCTACTTCGCCGCATCGCGCTTCTGGGCGTGCTCTCGCTCACGCTAGGACTCCTCTCTTTCCCTGCTTTCGCGCAGGTAGACACGCTCGACGTGGCATTTGATGGCCTGTACGGGCAAATCGAGGTGGGCGGGCCTTTCGTGGGCGCCGAGTTCCACGGCAGCCGTCCCACCCCTGCACGCATCAGTTTCTATCACCCGGTAGCTAACAGCATCGACCTTAGCACGGACTACTGGCAGCGGGGCGACTCGCGCCCGTTTACCGTCCGGCTCTACTTGGGGGGCGAGGTGGAACGGCTCGACGCGCTGCCGATGGCCTACTCGTGGACGCCCTACCACGTCACGTTCAGCCGGGAGACAGATGCGTACGCCGCGCACCTGTCGTATCAGTTTGCTGAGACGCTGCCGCTGATGGTGGTGCGGATGCGCTTTACCAACCGCAGTACCCGTCAAGAGCTTTTCAAGATGGAAACGAACCTGCAGGTGGTTCTTCGCACCTCGCACACCTACGCCGTTCGCCACCCCGCACGCACCCGATACAGCAGCAGTGGACGCGACTTTTTCGCCGACTTCGATGCCCCAGACGCGGACGACGCGCAGGTTTTCGTCCTCAACGCGGGGCACGAGCCCGAGACACGCGGTGCCCTGCCCGCAGACACCTCGGCACTTTTCGCCTACGCGGCACTGCTGGCGCCGGGAGAAAGCTTCGAGATCGTCCAGCTCATTGGCTCCGAGAACGCGTCCGTGACGGCCGTTCGCGAACAGGTTGCCGGGCGGTGGCAGGATGATGTAGCTGCCTACGAACACGGCATCCGCACGTACGCCGCGTCCCGCCCGATAGTGGTACCTGATTCCGCACTCATGCAGACGGCCCACCTCGCTCGCGCCCTCCTCCGTGCGAATCGCCATTACCTCGACGCCACACTCGCGCCTATGCCCGCACCTGCCGAGTACAATTTCTTTTTCACCCACGACCTGCTCCTCACCGACCTCGGCGCGGTACGCTTTGATGTGGCCCGCGTGCGGGACGACCTGCGCTACATCGCCTCGCTCGTCAAGCCCGACTCAATCCTCCCGCACGCCCGCTACTGGAAAGACAGCACGTACGTGACTGAGCCTACCGCCCCGGACAACTGGAACCATCTGTGGGTGAACGTGCTGGCCGCCTCGTACCTCAAGCACAGCGGCGACACGGCCACTGTCGCTGCCCTCTACCCCACCCTGGCCAAGAGCTTGCGCCTGATGCTGCGCAACGAGCGCGACGGGCTCATGTACGCCATCCGTCCCGACTGGTGGGACATCGGAAACGTCTACGGCGCGCGGGCCTATCTCACGGCCCTGACGATCCGCGGGCTCGAATCGTTCGCCTACACGTCGGAGCGGCTCGGGCGTGATACCGCCCTCGCGCGCGACTACCTTGAACGCACCCACCGCCTGCGCTACCGACTTGCCGAGAAGCTGTGGGACGACGAGGCGGGCTACCTCCTCAATGAGTTGGAGGAGGGTCGCATCGATTCGCACTACTATAGCGGTTCGCTGCTGGCCGCTGCCTTCGGCGTGCTCGATGCAGGCAAAACCGACACGCTGCTCGATACCGCCACCCGCGAACTGCTCGACGAGGCGGTCGGCATCCGCAACGCCATGCCTGCCGATTTCCACGAGCACATCGACACTTACAGGTTCAACGGCATGGAGGCCGGCGCGCCGTACCTGTACATGAATGGCGGCATCTGGACACAGGGCTCCGCCTGGTACGCGCTCGCGCTGCTGGAGGCTGGGCGCCCCGACGCGGCCCGCGAAGCCCTCACACGCTACTTCACCATCGACGGGCTGCTACAGAGCCCGAACGGGCAGCCTGCCTTCTACGAGTATCGCAACGGCGACTCGTCCTCGCCTCGCCATGGTGAAATCGACAAACCGACCTTCTTGTGGGCGGGGGGCTGGTACCTGAACGTGCTCTACGCGCTCGCTGGCGCTCGCAGCGATGCGTGGAACCTGTTTCTCGACCCGCAACTGCCGGCGGGGTTTGATGATGTTTCGTATGTGTTGATGGTAGAGGGGCAGCCGGTGCGCGTTACCAGCCACGGCACTGGCGACACGTTTAAATCTATCCGGGTAGCAGGTGCGCGCGTCCATTCTGCGGTTCTGACCGGCCCAGTGCCGGAGATTGCACTGGTGCGAGGCAGGCCGGATGCCCCGTACCTCGCATCGGCGACGGTGCGAATTCTGAACGTCACCTACGAGTCGGCGAGCAAGACACTCGCGGTCGAGGTGGCCGGCATACCGGGCCAGGCCTTCGCGCTGGAGGCGGTGTCGCCCTCAGCCCTGCAGGAGGCGCGCCCCGGAGCAGGCGCGACCGCCAACGGGGCACCGGTCATCGCCGATCAGGACGGCGTCTCACGTGTGCACCTCCCACTGCGCCTCGAAGCCGCTCGGGCCGTCGTACAGCTTCTCTTCCAGTAAATACGATATCTGGACGATAAGCGGGTCAGCCGGTCTTACAAACGCTCCAGCGTCCTGTCATACTCACTGCTCGCAAGCTCCGCCGACGCCCCCGCCACTTCCACAATTCCACTGGCCTGATACCGGAGCAGTTTGACCACCTCGTGCGCGCGCTCACCCTTCTACTTGCGGCTCTACACCTCGCAGATGCTCGTGGGCTACCTCTTCGTGTTGACGACTCGACCGTCAGCCGCGAGATCAATCACCGCATGCTGCCGGCACTTCTGGTATGTCGAGCACATGATTGGCCGGGTGAAGCGCTTCCGTGTGCTGGCGCGCATAAACCGAGGTCGCCTTTCGCACTACGGCGAAAGCCTATCTGCGTGCGTGAGGTTGGCGAACTTCAAAGCACCCGGCGCACTCGCCTGGAGGCTGGTCAGACCAAAGAACCCCTTTGGCTAATTTTGAGCGAGGGGGGTGGACAGGACACGGGTCTCAGAGATGGGGCTAGCGTCTTGCATTTTTTGCGATTCTGGCCCCAAAAAGCGCGATCAGCCCGCTCTGCGGCGTGGTTAAAAAAAACCCGTCTCCATGCTGGAAACGAGGGTTTTAGATGCCCAGGATAAGATTTTCATCATTCGGCGCTACTTCACGTCCTTCTCCATACTCGCAATAGCCCTATTCACTAAGACGAAGCATAGCACCATGACTGTGATGAAGAGAGTAATGCCGGCTATAATCGCCATCTGCTATACGAAGTCTACAGACCCGGTGCGCCACGAACCCGCCTCGTCTAACTCGTCAAAATCGTCGAGTTCGCCATTTTTGATTAGCCGCAAGGTGAACACTAGCATGCTCACTGCTCCGGAGAGAAAACCTGTGGCCAGGATACTGGCTGCGATCACGACGTTCATCTGTCTGTTGGTTGAAACGGATAAAGCATACCACTGCGGACCGGCGCGAGAATTTCCCCAGCGTTAAGTCTTTTCAGTAGGACAAAACGCAGGATGAGGGCTTAGCTATCCCGAGTCCGACTAGCCGCTCGATCTGCTCCGCGAACGACTCGAAGAGAGCACCATCCAGGGAGCAACATAGAGCCCACCAAGCTCTTACAACACAGCGAATTAGGGGTCTATCTTCTTGCGGTGGATGCAGGCAGAGGTACAGAAGTCCTCTTGGTGCTGCTTCACAGGTGTAAAAAGAAAGAGGCGACTCCCGATACCAGGAGCCGCCTCTTTCTGCTATACGTGGTGGGTCTTAGAAAATACAGTTGCCACTCGGGGCCTGTGGGTTCTCTGCAACGCAGGCATCGAGACTGCCGGTAGCCGTTCCAACAGGAACGCCGGCGAAAAAGATGGAATCCTGCTGGTTGTTGTCAAAGCTTGCACGGGTCAGGTCGGCGATGGTGCCGAGCGCAACGAGTGCCGGGCCGCTGTAAGATTTTCCGGTCATGGTACTGATGTAGTTGAGGAAGATGAAAAGGGGTGCAGAAGAGCACGCTTGTGAAGCTATCTGTTAAAGCGGGGCGCGAAGTACTTGCCATGTCACGGGGTTGTAAGACTACTGGGGCACGCATAGCTAATCAGTTGTACATCAGCTTGCTACGCGCCAAAGCCACATTACCCGCTGAGCCAGATAGCCTAAAAAGCCAAAAATTGTCCCTGGTACAGTGATGTTGCCACTGACCAAGCTCGCGCAGACGACCACCCAAAAAGCGCGTGCTCGGAGTTCCTGGTATTGACCTGTTTCAGTGGGCGCGTTATTAGCTTGCGAGTGCGCGCATGGCAACGGTAGTGCGCTTCGTGTGTGATGGGCACCGGTAGGCTGTCGAAGAATGACGCCCGGGTTATACCACGCTTCGATGAAGCGAAAGAGGTCATGCGGGGAGATCCTGCCTGAAGCGACGGCTTGTTTCGTAAATGCAGAGCCCCGGGCTGCGGAGAGGATGAAGTCCTCGAAGCGGTACTTAACTGATGGGGTCTCCGAAATACCCGGGCCTGTTCACTTCGTGGCGGGGTGCCGTCAGGACTTGCCTGCACCGCCTGCTCACCCGGACGTTGCTTCTGCGGGTGCCATCAGCTTTGCACGGCTATGATGGCTGCTTCATTCGAACCGAGCAGGGAGCCCGTGCCTGTCCGTAGAAGCACTTTGCCAGCAGGCAGCGCAGCAGGCTGCCGTCCAAAATTCAGGCACACCCTTACCTGCTCTGCTTTCCAAAGGCGCACAAACGAGAGCACCCCATCGCGTACTGCTACGTCGGCGAGGGCTCCTCGCTGCAACACCTCATGCTGCCGCCGGAGATATAGCAGTTTCCGATACAGATGCAGCAGCGAAGCGAAATCCCGCTGTTGACATGCAACGCTACGTGCGTGGTAACCAGGGGGGATGGGTAGCCACGGGGTTGCCGCTGCCGGACAGAAGCCCGCCTGCACGCCTGCCGTCCACGGCATAGGCGCGCGGCCTCCATCACGGCCCAGCCCTGGCACACGCATGCCCAGTGGATCGCGCGCTGCTGCTTCACCAACAGAGATGCTTTCCAGCCCAAGTTCGTCACCGTAGTAGAGGGTCGGCGTGCCGCGCAGCGTCAGCAGCAGCACTGCGGCCAATCGCACCCGCTCAGCACCTATGCGGCTGGCGAGGCGAGGCTCGTCGTGGTTTCCCAGAACGTAGGTGGGCCACGCGCCTGCTGGCAGCGCACCTTCCTGCTGCAGGATCGCCGCAGCAAGCGCCTCGGCATCAAAGGGCACCGAGAGCAGCCCGAAATAGGCGGGCAGGTGGAGTTCGTCGTCAGCGCCGTAATAGGCGGCCCACCGCTTTAAATCTCCCAGATGGATCTCCCCCATCGCCATGCGCGGTGGATCGTAGCTGCCGAGCAGGGCACGAAACCGGCGGTACACCGCGTGCGCCAGCGGGCCGTCCATGTCATAGATGTGCGCCACCCGGTCGAATGCTGACGGCGGCTTGGCCGGGTTGATGAAGGCAGAACCGTCATCGGGTGGGTTGTCGGGCAGATCGGGGTGTTTGCCGATCCAGTGCGCCACGTCTACTCGGAAGCCATCTACTCCGCGATCGAGCCAGAAGCGCGCCACCTCAAACTGTGCTTTTTCTACCGCCGGGTTGTGCCAGTTGAGGTCGGGCATCTCGGGCAGGCAGAGGTGGAGGTAATGGGCACCGCTGCGTCCATCGCGGGACCAGGCAGGACCGCCGAAGGCACTGGGCCAGTTGTTGGGCACCGTGTCCTCTCCCCCGTCACGCCAGTAGTAGAAATCACGCAGCGCACTCGACGGGTCGCGAGACGCCTCGAACCACCGATGGTCGCTGGCGGTGTGGTTGGGTATCCAGTCCACGATCACGCGCAGACCCAACCCGTGCGCGCGCGCCAGCATCTCGTCAAAGTCATCGAGCGTGCCGAAAAGCGGATCGACGGCGGTGTGATCCTGCACGTCGTAGCCGAAGTCGCGCATAGGCGAAACGTAAAAGGGAGACACCCAGACAGTGTCTACCCCGAGCCAGCTCAGATATGGCAGGCGGTGGGTCAGGCCGCGCAAATCGCCCACGCCGTCGCCGTTGCTGTCCTGAAACGAGCGCAGGTAGACGTGGTAGAGTACCCCTGTTTCCCACCACGGCGCGCTCATGGCACCCGTACCAGCGCCTGCCGCAGCCGCTTTGAACCTGTTTCGAGCACCATCAGATAGAGGCCTGCCCCTACCTGCACGCCATCACCCGCCCGTCCGTCCCACTCAGCCACATGCGTGCCTGCTGCCGTCTGGCTGTTCCAGAGCACGTTTACCTGACGCCCGATCAGATCGTACAAAACAAGGCGTGCCGACCCTGCCTCTGCAAGGGTGAACGGGATACGCACCGGCCCCGCTGACGGGTTAGGCTGCGGCACGCCCAGCCACGTGTTGCCTGGATGGATAGGCTCTGTTTCTACCGGCGTGTACGTGGCGTAGAGCGCCTGCACATCGGCGGCAGCAAGGGCTGTGTTGTAAATGCGCACCTCGTCCAGCACGCCTTTGAAGTTGTACTCGGCCTGCCCCGGCAGCATCTGACCGAGAAGAAGCGGGAAGGGTGCAGGCGAAAAACGCCCGGTGTGTGCCCTGGAGGACACCGGCACGCCGTCGAGAAAGAGCCGCATAACCGCCCCATCATAGGTGGCTACGACAAAGACAAACGCGCCCGGCTGCACCGTCATCGGCGCGTCGAGATCCACGATGCCCGCGCCTGTGTTGATGGTCCAGCGCAGCTTTTGGTCGGGCGTGATGGAAAGCTTCCACCGGTTCTGCCAGCTGCCGTGCGAGACGACAAACTGCTCGCGGTCGAGTGCGGCTTCAGGCTGCAGCCAGGCGGCTACCGTGACCTGCTCTGAAAAGGCGAGCGCGCCGTGCTCGTCTACGGCTACGTGGTCGTCCACCCCGTCGAAATAGAGTGCGCCACCTGGCGTGCCCTGCCGGTCCGCGGCCGCCACAGGGCCGAGAACGCGTCCGTCTATCTCGAAGCCGCTCGCGTCGCGCGCGTCGCCCTCGAGCGGGAAGTGCGCGACGAGCCGACCTACCGTCACAAATCCCGTCGCCGAACCCACAGCCTCGGACGGATCGCGCGCAAAGCACGCGATGCCGAAGTAGCCTACCGAGTCGGGAGCCGTCCAGTCGGCACTGCTGCCATTCTCCTCCAGCGTCCCGGCTTCCGCAACCCAAGAATAAGTGAGGGGGTCGCCCTCGGGATCGGTGGCCATACAGGTCAGCCGGGCGCTACCAGATAGATCAACAATGTCAGGCGTGGCGATCACGTCTGCCACGGCGGGAGGGAAATTGCTTGCCACAGACAGTTGCAGCGTGTCGCGCACCACCACGCCGCTGCCGTCTTCAATGCTGCAGACGATTTCATAGGAGCCCGGTTCAGACGAAGACCAGTTGATCACGCGTGACGCCCCGAGCGCGCCGCTCGTGCCCAACGTGCCGCCGCTCGCCGCCCACGTGTAAGTAAGCGTGCCTATCCCCTCCCCGGTGCAGTAAAGCCGGGTCGCCTGGTCGCGGGCCAGCTTTTCTCGATCTGCAAAAAACCCTTTTACCCGTGGCCGAGGCGCAGGCGACCCGACGCGGTAGTCTACTACCACGCCGCCTACGGTCAACTTCCCATCGCTGCTGACTTCTTCCTGCCCGGACGGCACCAGCACCACGACGCGCGCGCCGTCTGCGGGGATCTCGATCATTGCCGTGCCTGCTGCGCTGCGCTGAAGGTAGGTATCGGCGACGGTATCGTAGAGGTCGTGCGTGCCTGCCGGCAGCACGAGCGCGACGGTTTGGGCGGTTGGGTACGGGTTGTAGTAGAGATAGGTAGCGTACGCGTCTGGCGCGAAGAAATCCGTTGCCCGCAGGTCGAGGCGCAGCAGGCCACGCACCTCGGTCGTGTCGATAAGGGCGGCAAGGTAGCCAACGCTCGACGAGCTGTAGAGCGACAGGTTCGTTGCTGCCCAGCCGCCCCGGACGGCATCGCCTGTTGCATACGGGCTGATGCTTCCCTCCCGTTCGCGCAGCGCCTCGTACGCGATAAAGCCGTGGGGGTCGTTCGCCTGCGCCCATGCCTCTCCGTCCTGGTTGGCGCTGGGCAGGTAGGGGCTGTAGAAGAGGCGCGAGGCGCTTGCGAGGTTGACCATCCACCGCCCGATGGCACGGGCAAAGCGGTCGTCGTAGCGGACGAGCGGGACAAGCGCGGCAGCCTGCTGAAAGCCATTGAGGACAAAAGCGTAGTCGCTGTACTGAATCTCACCGACGAGTCCGCTGGCGTCGTAGCCTCCCCACGAGCCCACAGTCGTTCCCCACCCCCGCAGCGCCCCCATCTCGAACGTCCAGTTGACAAGTTTCTCCACGTCGTAGCGCGTGCCGAGTTCGGCGTTCATCCGCACCGCCGCGAGCGCGCCGTAGGGCAGCTGCAGTTCGTAGGAGGGATTCGATTGCCACCCGTTCAAAAACTCCAAGGCCCACTCGGCTCCAACCCGGTACCGGTCCTCTCCTGTGCGAACGTAAGCCATGTACTGAAGCCATGCCAGCGCGCCCGCCGCCTCGGGCTCGGGGACACCGGTGCGCAAAGGCTGCATGGTGGAAAGCGAAAACGCGCGGTAGTTCATAAAGGGCCGCTGCCACGGGCGGGTGTTGCCGCCCAGCGTGTCGAGGGCGGCAAGCCAGCGGTCTGCTACCGAGACGAACTGCGCGTCAAAATCGCCCACGCTGCCGTAGAGGCTGTAGAGCTGGTAGAAAAACACGTTGGGCATCGTGTCGTACCACCAATCGCTGCCGCTCGTCGCCGCCGGACTGTTCAGATACACGTTCTCGCCCGGACGCCTGTTGAAGTTCTGCTGCGCACGCAGCACCCAGTCTATCCCGTAGTGGCTGCGCTTGTTTACGCCCACGAGTGTAGCCCCCACAAGTGCGGGCAGCCCGTTGATGGCCTCTCCGCCTTCGGGCGCACGCGTGCCCACGTACGAATGCAGCCCGAAACCACCATATTGCGGGTAATTGGGTCCATTATCATACAGCTGCACGAGCGGCAGGTGGGTACCCTGTGCAACAGGGTTAAACACGAGCGAATCGTACCCCTGCGCCACCCTTTTCCAGTCGCGCATGAGATAAGTAGCAGGCAGCGCGGGCATCTGCTCGACGCGTGGCACGGTGATTTGCTGCGCCCTGGTAGCAGGTGCAAGCCCCAGAACCAGCAGAAGCAGAAGCAGCAGCGTCTTCATAGGTACTCAGTGAGCGGTAGCGTGAAAGGGCGCTTCGAGCGCGTCGACAAGCGCGTCGAAAGGCAGTCGCGCCCAGAAGATGCGGCTGTCGGCACCGGCATACGGGACGACGAGATGCTCATTCCAGCGGTAGTTGGCGCACGAGAACACGACGTTGTCCACGCCCAGCACGGGGTCTCCTACCTGCTCCCAGTCTCCGGTGGGCAGCAGCAGTGGTTCGATGCGGCTGCAAACAGGCTGTGGGCGGCTAAAGTCGAGGAGCATGGCAGAGAGGTTGTACAGGCGCCGCCGCTCATGCGTGAGGTGCCCCTGGTGGTAGAGCGCGAGAAAACGCCCTTTCCCCAGCGCTTCCGGCGGACCCGCCGCACCGATCCACGACAGGGCAAAGTCGTTGTAGCGGTACGACGATGCAAGCAGGCCACGGGTGTGGAACGGTCCGGCAGGGCTGTCACCCTCGGCAACATGCATGGCCATTGGAAAACGCCCATTCATAGGGCGGTGGAGAAACAACCACTTGCCATCCACCGGCTCCGGAAGCAGGGTGCCGTTCTTGTTGAGCGTCTCGTTGAGATTGCCTGCGAGCGGACCGTGCATTTTCCAGTCGCGGAAATCCTGCGTGGTGGCAAGGCACAGGTGCACGCGCGCGCCGCTCCCCTGCCCGTCTACTTGCTGGCTCGTGTGGCCGGTGTAGTAGAGGTAGAACGTGTCGCCCACCTGCACGCAGCGCGGGTCTTCTATGCCGAGGTCGTGAAAAGAGGCGTCGGGCACCAGTACAGGCTCGGGGTGGCGGTACAAAAGGTCTCCGCCGGGGGTGAGCAGCGCCAGCCCGATGCTGGAAGCGAAGTGCGCATTGCCTGCTCTATCCTGGCGGTGAAAGCTGGTGCCCTGCGCTCGGTAAAGCAGCACGCACGCCGCGCCTGTCTCGCGCAGACGGGCGGCAGAGGCCTGCGGTATGGGCCACGCTTCCAGCACCCGCTCCGGCGCGTCCCCTGCTACCAGCGCAGCCGCCGGGTTCAGCACCACACGCGACTCCCACGGATGGTCGGCGATAGGTTCGAGCACGGGATCGCCGCCATGCAGCCGCTCTACCGCGAGGGGCGCATCAGCAGGCCAGTCGCGCAGCGTGTCTCGGTCGCCGCGGAAATCGAAATGGATGGGGGGCATCCGCCATGTTTTTCGGCCTTCGTCTTGAACGTGCGCCACCACATCGGCAAGGGGGGCGTGGGCGTGCCCGACTACTTTGTCTGCCGCGCCGTAGTACACGTGGAGCGTTCCGCCCATCACCACGGCCCCCTGCGGGAAAACGACGTTCGGCACGTCGCCTTCTCGCTCGAACGGCAATTCAGGACTCATCACTGGGTTCAGGGTGCGGGCGATGACGCGCTGCGGGTTGTCGAGGTCGAGCAGCGCAAGCCCGGCGTGGTACACGTGGTCGCGGTCGGCACCGTGGTATAGCAGCAGCCAGCCTTCCGGCGTCTCGATAGGCGTCGGCCCGGCCCCGATCTTTTTGCCTTCCCAGACCGCCTCCGGGCGCATCACGACGTGCTCGTCGAGGTGGTTTAGATGCTCTTGCCAGTAGCGTGCGCCCGGGTTCTTGAGCTGCTCTTCATCGGCGAAGTAAGCAATCTGGATGTCGGGCACGATGCGGTGCAGCATCGCAACGCGACCGCCTATCCGCTGCGGGAAGATAACAGCGTCTTTGTCGCGCGCCCCTGGCCCGATAGCACCGTGCTTGTGCACCGTTTTGAAGTCGCGCGTGGATGCCAGCCCGATGTTGACGCCGTCTTGGTGCCCAAACGCCGGATGGCGCAGCGCCGTGTAGGTGACGTAGTAGGTGCCATCGAGGCAGGCAATGCGGGCGTCTTCCGCGCCGTAGCAGTCAAAAGAGCTGTCGGGCAAGAGGAAAGGATGGGGCTCCACGGTAAAGCGCACCCCATCGCGGCTGGTGGCGTGACCGATGGCCGAGACGTACGTGTCGAAGCCAAAGCCTCCCTCGAACGGGCCACCGTCAGGGGTTTCGATCCGGCGGTAGCCGACGGGGATGGCGCGAAAAAGCAGGTGTACCACCTCGCCGTCGTACCAGGCACCAGGATTAAAAACGGCACCGCTGGCCCACGGCAGGGCAGGGTCGGCCTGGAGAATCGGGACGGGAGAGCGCTGGAAAAGCGGCATGGAGACGGTCAGTTCTGAAGGAAAGAGGAAAGCGCATCGCCTTCGAGAATGTCGGTGGTGCCGCGCGCGAGGTTGCGCACGAGCGCGATCCGGCGGCCTTCCGGGGCAGTAAATACGCGGTAGCGCAACGTGTCGCCCTGCTGCACATCCCAGCCCGGCGGTGCCGCTTGCACGTTTATCCACGCCGTAGCCTGCTCATGACGCCCGACTTCGAGTATCGTCATCAGCGCCTCAATGGTGCTCTCGGCCCCGCTGTTGTAGTTGACGGTTGTCGAGTCGTTGATGCCGTCGTAGCCGCGACCTGTCGCAGGGTCGTACATGGCCGTACCGGCCGCGTTGTTGCCCGTGAGCCACGACGCGGCCAGGCCTGCCATCACGGCGTAGCGGGTATCGTTTGTCTGCTCGTAGAGGCGGACGAGCCCGACCGACATGGCGCGGACCGCGTAGGCAATCTGCTCAAAGTGGCGCGGCGAGCGCGTGGCGTAGTCGAGCGAGTGCAACCAGCCGTCGGTGAGGAGAAAGCTGAAAAACTGGTCGGCCTCAAGCCGGGCCTCACGGGTGCGCCCAGCCCCTGCGAGCGCCATCGTCTGGCTGTTGCCCCACCCGTGCCAGCCGCCCGAATACGAGGCAAAACCGCCGTAGGGTAACGTCTGCATGTCGCCCAGCCGCATCGTTTCGAGCCCGGCAGCAAACGTGTCGATGCGCTGCTGGAGCGTAGCGTCTGGGTACGCCTCGTGCAGCCCGACGAGGCCGAGCAGCAGCTCGCTCGTGGCGTCGCCCGCGCTTTCGTAGACGAGCCACGCGGGAAAGGTGAAGCCGTTGGCCGCGACGGTCTCGCCGTGGCGTGCGAGCAGGGCGTCGAGATAAGGATAGGTGCGGCGGACGGCAGCGGCGTAACCGCTTGCCAGTTCGGGGTCACTTTCTTTTAGCACGCGTGCGCCCTCGCCCAGGGCCCAGACGGCCCGCGCGGCCCACCAGCTGAATTCATCGGCCACGCTGTTTTCATGCTGGGTGTTGATGCGTAGCGTGCTGCTCCAGACGAAGTTGTAGAACAACCCGTTGTCTGCCTGCATGTACCGGACAAAAGCCAGCAGTTTCTTCGCGTTCTGCCGCGCCCGCTCATCGCCTGTGTACGCGTACTGCCGCAGGTAAAACACCGCCGCGCGGGCAGCATCGTCTACGCAGGCGGCCCCTTCATCGTCATCAGCCACCCACGCGTACGTCGGCGCGTCGGCGTAGATGTGAACAATGCGCAGCGTGTCGCCGCCCCGCACCACGTCCTCGCTCAGGTGCTCGAGGTGCGCGGTATTGACAGGCACCACCAAGGGCGCAGCTACGGCTTCTTCAACCATGGTCCGGGGCGAGCAGGCAGACACCAGCATGATTCCCGCGAGGGCTGGAATCCAGAAAAAGGGGTACGCCGCGCGGATTGCTGCTTTTGCTGCGCTGGCCTGCCGGTCTTCAGGAGTGACACTGGAGGTGTCCATGCAAGTCGGTGTAAAAGAGAGTAGCAACATCGTCAGGTCTTTAAAGTCAGCTTTTGAGCCCGCTGGAGGCGAGGCTCGCGATGAAATGGCGCTGGAAGAACAGGTAGGCCACCACGATGGGAAGCGCCAGCAGGAGCGCCGCTGCGAGTTGTGGGCCGAGCCGCGACTCTGCACCGCCGCCCACGGCGAACAGCGTCACCATCTGCGGCATCGTCATCGCCGCCTCCTGCCGCACCACCACAAGGGGCCAGAGGACCTCGTTCCAGCTTCCGATAAAGACGATGATGCCGGCGGTGACGAGCGCGGGCACAGACAAAGGCCAGATAAGGCGGAAGAGGATGCGCAGCTCGCCGCAGCCATCCAGCCGCGCCGCGTCGATAAGGTCCTGCGGGATTGTTAGAAAGCTCTGCCGGAGGATGAGCACGACGGTCGCGTTCATCATGAATGGGATGATCAGGCCCACGAGCGAGTCTGTCCACCCGAAGCGCACGACGAGGGTATAGAGCGGGATGAGTAGCACGAGAAAAGGCACCATCATCGTGAACAGGATGAGGTAGAATGCCGCCTCGCGCCCTCTCCACCGCAGCCTCGACAGCGCGTAGGCAGCCATCGAGCCGAAGAAAAGCGCCGAGGCGACGACAGCGCCCGTCACGACCACGCTGTTGAGAAACGCCCGGTCGAGCGGGATGCCGGCAAAGACGAGCCGGTAGCTTTCCATCGTCCACCGCGTGGGAAAAGGCGCGAGTAGGGCTATCTCGAACTCAGGCTTGAACGTCGCCAGCGTCATCCACACAAACGGATACGCGAACACAATAGCACCGGCGACGAGTGCCAGGTATTTGAGCGCTTTAATCACGCGTACGCCTCCGACTCGACAAAAAGGCGCTGAAGCACCACCACGATCAGGATCAGCAGCGCGAAAAACAGCCCCAGCGCGGCAGCATAGCCCATATGGTTGAAATAGAACGCCTGGTTGTAGATGTACAGCAAACCCGAGAGCGTGCTGTTGAGTGGCCCGCCGCCTGTAAGCACATAGGGCTCGATAAAGAGCGAGAAGCCGCCGATGGTGGAGAGCACCATAACGGTGACGAGCATGGGGTTGAGCATGGGCAGGGTGATGTAGCGCCACCGCTGCCACCGCGTTGCGCCTTCCACGCGCGCCGCCTCGTAAAGCGACTCGGGGATGTTTTGCAGGCCTGCCAGAAAAAGGATGATGTATAGCCCGACGTTTTTCCATGTGGCCATAAGGGCAATGCTCGGCATCGCCCAGACGGGCGAGACGAGCCACGGCACCCGCTCGCCGCCCAGCGCCACGAGCACGCCATTGATGTAGCCCGAGTCAAAGGCGAATAGCTGCTGAAACAAGAGCGTCACCACGACGCCCGAGACGACTACGGGCAGAAAGTACACCGTCCGGAAAAAGCCGCGCCCGGCCAGTCGTCCGTTGAGCAGCTCAGCGAAAAAGAGCGCCCCGCCGATCTGAAGCGGGATGTGGAGCGCGAGGAACAGGCCGGTGTTCAGCATCGCCCTGAGGAACAGGTCGTCTCGGAAAAGACGCGCGAAGTTGCTCAGCCCAGCCCATTCCATCGGCGTGACCACGTCCCAGTGGTGAAAGACGAGCACGAGCGCAAACAGGAGCGGGTAGCCGAAAAAGATCAGCAGGTGCACGATGTAAGGCGCGGCAAAGGCATAGCCTTTCCACTGGCTCTTTTCGCGGCGATGCGTGACCGGCCGGGGCGCGGGCAGTGGCGGGGCCATTTCTTCCACCGCGCGCGGCGTCAGGGCTGTTTCTTCGGCAAGCGTCGTCATTGGCGCCTCCAGTCCTGGATGAGCCGGATGCGGGCCTCAGCGCGCTGGGTAGCGTCGGCGGGCGTGGAGGCCTGGTAGAGCACGCGCTCGAAGCTCTGCGCGAGCGCGTCGAGCACTTCCTGCAGGTTGGGCACGCTGTCCACGCCACGCGTGTGCGGGGCCTGCTCGGCAAAGCGGCGCACCGCCGGGTTCTCCGCGAAAAAGTCTGTCAGTTCGGGATCCTCCAGCAGCCCATTGCGCAGCGGTATCTGGCGCGTCATCTCGACGAGCAGGCGGTCTGCTTCGGGAGAAACGAGAAACTGCGCAAAGGCCCACGCCTCCTGCGGGTGGCGCGTGGTCGAGAAAAGCGCGATGTTTTTGTAGTCGCCGTAAGTCACCACGGGCCCGGTGTGGTCGTCCGGGACAGGCACGGGCGCGTAGTCGTAGTCGAGACCGGCGGGGGCGTTGTCAGCCAGCCATGCCGCGCTCCACGGGCCGGTAAACTCGGTCGCGATGCGGCCCGCAGCAAACGCATTGCCCTGAAGCGTGGAAAGCGGGAAATAGCCTTTCGCGTAAAGTGTCTCGAAGAAACCGAACACGTCGCGCGAGGCCTTTTCGTCCAGCGACACCTGCCCGTCTCTGAAAAGCGTCTGCCCGTTGGAAGCGGCGATATAGAGCGGGTAAAAATCGAAGTACCGCTGCCACCAGATCGGGCGGATGTCGCGCGCGCCCATCCAGCGATCCGTCTGCCCGTCGCCGTTGGTATCGGCGGTGACGCGCGCGGCGACCTCGATAAACTCGCCGTACGTGCGCGGCGGCCTATCGTAACCAGCCTCGCGAAGCAGGCGCTTGTTGTAGAGCATCATGATCGGGTTCGCCTTCCACGGTATCTGGTAGAAGTGGCCGTCGTCGCTGCGGAAGCGGTCGTGCAGCGCAGCCGGGACGCGCTCGTTGAGGAAATCGTCGAAGCCCGGCAGCGTGTCGAGGGCAAGCACGCCGCCTGCCCGCACAAAGTCGCTCAGGATGCCCGGCCAGATGTTCGAGCACACGTCGGGCGTCGTCCCGGCAACGATGGCGGCCAGCAGCACCTCTTCACTCGACTGCCCGGCGGGGAGCGGTTGCACGGTCACCTGCACGCCCGGGTTGGCGGCATTCCAGCGGTCGGTGAGCAGGCGCGCCAGGTCGCGTTCCTGCGGGTTCTGGCTCGACCAGTAGACCAGGCGCACCGGCCCGTCTCCCTGTGGAGGCGTGGCATTGTCCCGCCCGCAGGCTACCAACAGCACGAGCAGCACCAGGCTTTGCGCGATAATCAGCGTGTACCGCATCTCAGAACCCGATGCTCAGGCCGACCACATGGATGCCGTTGAGGCGTCCATACGAGCGGTAGCCGTAGTCGAGCTTGAGCATCCCGCCACTATATGGAAGCGGTTGGTGGACAGCTACGCCTGCTGTCGCGCCGCCTTCGCTGTCGGAGAGTAACGCCCCCTCGAAGCCGCCCCGCAGGTAGAACCTTTCGCGGAAGCCATACTCAGCGCCCGCATTGATGCTCTCGAAGTTGGCGCTGGGGTGAATGGCGTCGAGGGCAACGGTGAGGCGGTGCATACGGGTGTTAAAGGGACGTGTGGCGATGCCGATCTGAAAGTCGAGCGGCAGGCTCCAGCTGTCTACCGCGTACTCGGCGGGGATGCGGCCGTTGTTGCCCAGCTGCCTCTCGTCAGGGTCTTTAAAGGTGCGCAGGTCGCGCCCGCTCAGTTGCATGTCGGTGCCGAAGTTGTAAAGCACCGCCCCGATGGTGAGGCCGCCGAAGAAATCAGTCCGAAACTGCGTGCCGATGTCGAGCGCGACGCCCTGTGCAGACGAGTTCATGATGCGCTGCTGCACGTACTTGAACGTGGCTCCGATAGAGAAGCGGTCGGTGAGGGCGCGCCCGTATGAGAGGCCAAGCGCCATGTCGGCAGCGTCGAAGGTGGCCCCCGTTCCCTCCTGCCGGTCTTCGGTGCGGACGATCATCTCGGGCATGCCCAGCATGGTGACAGAGACGCCCACGTGCCCGCCGCCGAGGGCGAAGGCCGCGCCGAGGTAGTCGAACGTCACGTCGGCCAGCCATTCGGAGTGGGCGGCAAGCACCTCGCTGCCGTTTATCGCGGCCAGCCCGGCGGGATTCCAGTACAGCGCCGAGGCGTCATCTGCTGCTGCCACGAACGCGCCGCCCAGCGCCGTTGCGCGCGGCCCCACCCCGATGCCGAGAAAAGCCCCGGCCGTGGTGCCCACCTTCGACACGCGGGAAGACTGCGCGCAGGCATCGGCGGCGGTGCCAACGAGAAAGACGACGAAAAGCAGTTGCATCACGTGTTTCATCCTGGCCTCCTACTTGATGATGGCAAAGCGGCCCACCGTCTGCCCCACCTCGGGGGCGTCTACGTGGAAAATGTACACGCCATACGCTATGTTCATCCCGTCGCGCGAGACGAGATCCCATGGCTCTTGCCCGTCCGTGACGTCTGAATCGTGCGTGAGGGTCTGCACCAGTTCGCCGGTGATGGTGTAGATCCGGATGGTACACCGGGGCGGCAGGTTCATAAAGTAGATGCGCCGCTCGCCGCGCCCCGTCAGGTACGGGTTGGCCGGCTCGAACGTACTCGCGGCCACGTACGGGTTGGGGACGACGTAGATGCTGTCCATCGCCGTGCGCGCCCTGCCGGCGTCGAAGCCTGCCGCGGTAAAGGAAAAGCTGATCCTGTCGCCGCTGGCAAAAGGCCGCTCGGTATCAAAGCGGAGAACCGACCCCGCCGGCGGTGGCACGTCAGGCACACCCGGATCTATCACGGGGTCGGGCGGGAAAAAGCGCACCGCCCACGCACCGCGCCACGCACCGCCCGCGAGCACAGGCTCCTGCCCCGGCGCGACGCCGTCTACCAGCACGATAAGGTCGCCGTGGTCGTACCTGTTGTTGCGCAGCGAGTCTACGTCCTCGATGATCATCACGGGCTGCTGCCGGTTTTCGGTCAGGTTCTGCACGTAGAACGGCAGCGGCATTGCCTGCTGCCCGAAAGCAAGCCGCAGGCTCGTGTCGGCCACGGCACCGGTGAGGCGCACCTCGAAATCGAACGGCAAGGGCACGTGGCGCGTGGCGGGCACGGCTGCGCTGATCGTCGCGGGTTGCACGACCGCGCGGTACGTGCCGCCGTCCCCTTCCACCCACCGCACGCTCGAATCCGGAACCGTCACCCCGTCGGGGTTCTGGAGCGTGATGGCGAAACCGTCGGTCAGGGGCACCTCGAACGTGCCCGGGTGCACGCTGGCTTCGTCCAGCGTTTCGCCCGTGGTCGTGTTGACGAGGGTGTAGCGTGGCCGCGCATTCGTGCTCCACGCATCGGGGTTGGCGAAGTGAAGCTCGTAGCGTGCGTCGCTGCTGAGGCCCGTCGGGGCTACGATGGAGATGTCGGCTGTGCCCGTTCCACGCGTCTGCTCGTCGCGGGTGGCAAAGCCGGGCGGCACGTACCCGGCAGCAGGCGCGCTCGGGGTGACGACGGCGGTGTTCTGATCCGTGACGACCTCCCCGGCCAGGTTCGAGTTGATCACGGCTGTCGTGAGCGAGGGCGAGAGGCCGTCCACCTGCCCGTCAGGGGCCGTGGGCAGCGAGCCGTCGGGGTTGGGCGTGACGAGGCCGCGGTCGTAGGCCACGAGCGCGTAGTAATACGTCTGCCCGTTTACCACATCGCGGTCTATGAACGAGTGCCGAAGGCCGGTGTCGTTGCCGAGGTTGAACTGCACGCCGTTAACGCTTACCGGGTGCAGCCCCCGGATGCCGTTCTGGAGGTCGAACTGGACGAGAGGCCGCTGATAGATGGCGTTGCCGTAGGCGTCGGTAATGAGCAGCCGCTCCTGAAAGTTGGGCTCGGTAGAGCGGTAGAGCAGGTAGCCCTCGAAATCGAATTCGCGCAGGAAGGGATCGAAAGAGCGCTCGGCGCGGCTATCCCACGAGAGCGTCACCTGCCCGTTGCCCGCGACGGCCTTGAGGGTCGGCTTATCGGGCGGACGGGCAAAACGGTAATTGGCGTTGTAGATCTGCTGGACGGTCTGCTTTTTCCGCGCCAGCGACGAGTTGGCAATGTTGCGGGGATCGGTAAAGTCTTTCTCGGCAAAAAGCAGGGCCATCGAGAACCGCTCGGTCTGCCCTGCTGCGAGGGGAAACGGGCCGGAGGAAAAGAACATGCCGAGGTTGCGCCCCCCTTCGAGCACAATGTCGCTGATAGGCGGCAGGGCACGGGAAAAGATGCCGTAGTTCTCGGCGTCGTCGGTCAGCTCGTACCGGTGCACATCGAACACATCGAAGCCCGTGAGGCCAATCTGATCAGACTCATCCTTGTCGAGCGCGTCGAAGTTGGGCTCGCCTGCCGTGGGGATCCCATCACCCTCGCCTATGTCGCGGCCCGGGTAGTTTTCTGCTTCCGGGCCGAGCCCGTCCGCGCCGACATCGTCGTTGAGGCTTTCGCCCGCGTCCCACTGACCGTTCTCGTCGAGGTCGGCAAAGGATACCCAGTTCAGGTTCTCATCGCCCGTGTACCAGACGCCGCGCACGTATGCAGGCATGTCTTCGAGTGGTCCATAGAATCGCTCGAAGTTGGCCAGGTTGTACCGGGTTGTAACAGCGGCGCGGATAGCATCCTGCCCTTCAATCCTGTCGCCGGGGCCCGATTCGCGCCGCTCGTCTGTGATGCCGTCTTCGTCGTTATCGATGCCGTCGGTGCTATTGCCGGGCGACTCGAGAAAGGCATACCCGGCCGTGCCGGTGGGACTCCACCGCCCGGGCGAGCCGATGCCGTCGAAATCCCATGCAAAGGCAAGGTCGAGCTGGGTATTGTACGCGCCCTCATCGTCGCCCGAATCGTCTGTGCCCCCGATGCCCCAGTCGATGTACTGGGAGAAAAAGACATCCTCGTAGTCAACCCCGCATTCGTTGGTGATCTCGTAGATCCAGAAGATGACGTCCTGCGCGAGCGGGTGGCTCCACTGGAAGCCGCGCGCGGCTACTTCGAGGCCGAGTCCGCCGCGCGTCGTGTCGCCGGGGCACGGGAAGAACCGGTGCGGCGGCTGCAGCCACTCGCGGTCGGGGGCATCGTCGAATACGAAATACGTTTCCACATCCGCATTCGTGACGCCGCGCCCAAAGTACCCGTTCCACTGCCCGGCCCAGTCGATAGGGCGGTCGGGCCATTCCTGCGGCCACGTGTTCGGAGCGTTCGAGCGTGCGGGCGAATCCTGGCGTGGATTCGAGTAGCCGGGCACGGGTGCCCACCCCCACGGCACTTTCGTTACCGGGTCTCGGTCGATAAACTCGCGGTAGTTGGTGGACATCGGGTAGATAAGGGTGCCGTTCGCGTCGCGCGTTCGGGCCGATACGATAAACGCGACGCCGTCCACGTACGAGTGCCCAGAGCCTTTGGGCCACTCGCCCGAGGGCTGATCTGGAAAGCGGGCGATCTCGCCGTAGTTGGAATAGAGGGTGCGGACGCGGTTGCCGTCCATGATGCCCCACTGCGTCAGCCGGGCGTCGCCATGCTTTGGATCGGGCACACGCTGCGCGGAGGCTGCCAGGGGCAGGCACAGGAGGGCGAGCAGGCACACCACGATAGGGGCGCTGCGCGCAGTGCCCCAGCGGGAATCGGAATCGTGCGACAGAGAAAGAGGCATAAACATCACAGGCTGAGGCTCACGCCAAACTGCACGAGGCGCGGGGCGCTGTAGAAATCGGGGCGTCGCAGATACTCGTCTTTCGTGTTAAGACCAAGCGGCTGCCCGCTGTAATAGCGCAGGTTGGGCGTCGGCTGGCCCGTGTCGGAGTAGACGTTGGTGACGTTGCGACGGTCGAGCAGGTTGTAGACGCGGAGAAAGAGACCGGGCCTGAAGCGCCCCACCGCCACCGTCCGTGTGGCGAAGAGGTCGAACGTGGCCACGCCGGGGCGGCGGGCTGAGTTTTCGAGTCCGGTGCGCTCGTCAGCAATAGAAGGGGTATAAGGCAACCCGGAGCCCAGCCGCCCGATGACGCTTACGAGGCCGAAGCGTTTGTCTGCATCTCCCACGCTCAGCGTCGTGTTGAGTTGATGCCGCCGGTCCCAGTCGAGCGGGACGAGCTGCTTTTCAGGCTCGTTGCCCCCCTGTTCGGCGATAAGCCGGTCGCGCGGATTGCTCGCGTTGCCCCGCGCAATCTGGAACGTGTAGTCTACCTTGACACTGTAGCCCTCGCCCGGCCGCTTTTCGAAAGACAGGATAAATCCTTTAACCTGCCCGTAGTCGCGGTTGACGTAGCGCCCATAGCGCGATAGCTGGAAGTCCTCGTCTACGCCTGCCGCGATGGTCTCGATGCGGGTGCCGAGCAGGTTGCGGATGTCTTTGTAGTACGCCGTCATCGTGAGGCCGATGTCGTCGGTGAGGGCCTGCTGCAGCCCGATCTCGTAGGCAACCGTCTGCTGCGGCTCCAGGTCGGCATAGCCGAAGGCGCGGCCCAGCCCCTGCTCCGGATCGTAGATATAGTCGGGGTTGGTATAAAGAAAATCGAAGGGTGGCATCTGGAAGAAATGCCCGTAGGCCACGTGCAGGACGCCACGCGACGAGAGCGGATAGCCCAGCCCGATGCGCGGCGACACCTGCCACTTGGCGGCCGTCGCCTGGCGCTCGCCCGTGCGGGGGCGCGTAAAGTCGGTCGGCACCTCGGCTTTCGCGTCGAAGTAATCTACGCGTGCGCCGATGTTGACGACGAGGTACTCGAGCTCAATCTTGTCCTGCACATAAAAGCTACCCTCTACCGGCTTTTGCTGGTACAGCACGTGATCCGGCGTAGCCGCAGGCGGAATAGCAGGCACGAAGCCTGTCCCGGCGTTGTTTTTGATCTCGAAGGCATCCAGGTCGAGCCTGTGCTGCTTGAACTCGATGCCCGTTTTTACGAGGTGCTTGCGTGTAATCTGGCTCGTGAAGTCGGCCCGTGTGACGAGCGTGCGCGTCTCGCGGCTGAAGTGTGACATGCGCGCGCCGCCGAGGTAAAAACTGAACGACGGGCTGAGTTCACGCAGCGCTGCGTCGCGTGGATAGCGCGGATCGAGCGGATCGCTGTAAACGTATTCTTCAACCCTGTTCTGGAAATACGCCGCCTTCAGGTCGAGAAAGCTGTTGCTGCCGAAAACTTGGTTGTAGGTGGCAAAACCCGAGTACGAGTCGCCATAGACAGTGGGAATGCCGTCGGGGTTGTAGCGAAACATCGGGTCGAAGTTGCGGCCCTGGTCCCGCTGGACGAGACCGGAAACAGACATGCGGTTTTTGCCGATGCGGGTGGTAAGCTTGAGCTGTCCCGTAGCCTGCTTTCCGTCGTTCATCGGCACGTACGCACTGTCACCGAGGGCTGGCACAAACACCGTGCGCCCCTCTACCACCACGGGCACGCGGTCCGGGGTCTCGGCATACACCGGCTGCACGATCCGCTGCCCGTAAAGAAAGCCGTCGCTTTCCACATACCGACCTGACGCGAAAAACGTCAGCCGGGTGCCCAGACCGGGGACAGGGCCACTGAGCGACCCTTGCACCTCGGCGTTGCCTGTAGGCGAAAAGACCCTGCCGCGATCAAAAAGCTTGGTGTCTGTCGTGGCGTAGTCACCACCATAGGCGTTGAAAGTCGCTTCGTAACGTCCGCCGCCGTCTTTCGTGACGATGTTGACGACGCCGCTCTGCGCTTGCCCGTACTCGGCGTTGAACGTGCCGGAGATGATCTCAACCTCCTGGATGGCGTTGTTTTCCACCTGAAAAGCGTATGACTGATCGTAGACATCATTGACGGGAATGCCGTCCACGAGGTAGGCGACTTCGCCGATGCGCCCGCCGCGGAAGTGGCCTTCGACGACGCCCGCCTGTAGGTTGACCACGTCGCTGAACGACTGCACCGGCAGCGCGCGCAGCTCTTCCGCCGATACCGACTGCGACGACGAGGTGAGGTCGCGCTGGACGAGGGGGCGCTGGGCCGTGATGACGATCTCTTCGCCCTCGAACGTCTGCTCTGTCAGTTCAAAATCGAGTTCGGTCGTCCTGTCGATCAGCACGCGAACATTTTCTATAGTCTGCGTGGTAAAGCCGATGTAGCTGGCCCGTACGCTGTACGTGCCCGGCCGTACGCCAATAATGGTGTAGTAGCCATCCACGTCGGTGGCCGTCCCATTCGTCGTGCCCATGACGAGAATATTGACGCCGGGCAAGCCTTCACCTGTGGCGCTGTCGGTGATGCGCCCTGCCAGCTTTCCCGTTTGTGCATGTGCAGCGAGCGGGACGCACAGCAGCAGCAGCAACCTACAGCTGCGAAACAACCCCTTCATCATTTGCACGCGTATGCGGCCCCGGTGCGGCGAATCTGTCTGCTCGCCGCACCGGCACCTGAATGGATCAGCGCACGAGCGTCATCGCCCGCGACTCGGTATGGCTTCCTGCGCGAAGCACATAGAGGTACGTGCCTGCGGGCAGGTTCTCTGCGTTGAATGGCACGAACTGCGTGCCAGCGTTTAGCATCTGCCCATCCACGAGCGTCGCCACGCGCCGCCCCAGCAGGTCGTACACCTCGAGCGTCACCTCCTCTGCCTGCGGCAGGCTGATGCCGAGCAGCGTCGTGCGGCTGAAGGGGTTCGGGCTGTTGCCGATGAGTAGACGGGCTGAGGTGCCTGCCGTTGGCGTCACGTCCGCTTCGTTTGCAGTGGCAAGCGCCCCGCCCCCGAGCGGCGTGATAAACACCTCGTCAAAATGCGCGTCGCCTGTGAAAGCGTGCCAGTAGCGCAGGCGTAGTTCCATGCCTATGACCGGATCTTCACTCGCCCCACGTACCGGCGGGTTTGCGACGATGGCATAGTGGCGCCAATCGGAGTCTGCTGTGGTAGGCAGGCGCGGAATCACGCGGTCGTTGTACTCGCCGTTAAAGCGCACGTCGAAGCCGCCGACCTCACCGTAGCCATCACGGCCGGCTGTCATGTTGGTGTACCACAGGCCCGTCAAGCCCACGTTGTTGTCGCCCGTGCCGATCTCGTCGGGCTTCTCGTTTCCAGCCGTCCGCATGCGGAAAGAGATGAGGACAGGCTCGCCCGCCGTCACGGGCATCCGTTCGGAGATGTGCACGGCCTCGCCACCGGCATCGCCGATGCGCGCAATACGTAGCCCGTTGTCACCCGATAAAGCGGCCAGGGGCGAAACGCTGTTTATGAACGTCTGTCCGTTGGGGTACTGCGCCTCTGCATCGGGCGTGAAGTAGTACCACCCGC
>PPFU01034513.1_pt1 | contig 26487 bp, 16 predicted proteins | sample 1535991 | NCBI WGS metagenome assembly PPFU01 (sample SAMN04901290, study PRJNA319586) | Hypolithon metagenome, whole genome shotgun sequencing project. | isolation source: Antarctic Hypolithon | place: Antarctica: Miers Valley | collected 2014
GAGGATGAAACAGACGGTGGGGAAGATTTACGTATGAAATACCGCTACCTTGATTTGCGAAGGGGCATCGTGCGAAAGAACCTTGAGCTCCGCCATAGGATGATGCAACAAACCAGGTTGTACCTTGATGCGCAGGAGTTTATAGAGGTGGAAACCCCTGTGCTCATCAAGTCTACTCCCGAAGGCGCACGTGATTTTGTCGTGCCATCAAGGATCAATCAAGGTGAATTTTATGCCTTACCGCAATCGCCGCAGACCTTTAAGCAGTTGCTTATGGTGTCAGGATTCGACAGGTATTTTCAGATTGTTAAGTGCTTCCGCGACGAAGACTTACGTGCGGACAGGCAGCCGGAATTTACCCAGATCGATTGTGAGATGTCTTTTATTACCCAGGAAGATATTTTATCAACATTTGAGGGGCTGGTCAAGCATTTATTCGAAAAAGTGAAAGGCGTGACTTTAGGTGTCTTTCCACGCATGCAATATGCCGACGCCATGAAATTGTATGGCTCTGATAAACCAGATGTTCGCTTCGATATGCGATTCCACGAACTTAATGGATTAGCCCAGGGTAAAGGTTTTGCTATCTTCGATCAGGCCGAGCTGGTGGTAGGCATCCGTGTAGAAGGATGTGCAGCATATACCAGGAAGCAAACTGATGAGCTTACGGAGTATGTAAAAAAGCCACAGATAGGAGCCAAGGGATTAATTTATGTGAAATATAATATGGACGGCAGCTTAAAGTCGTCCGTCGATAAATTTTATAGTGAGCAAGACCTTCAGGCATGGGCTACGCAGATGGAAGCCAAACCAGGAGATCTGCTGTTGGTTTTATCAGGCGATACGCACCATACAAGAAAGGCACTTTCTGAGCTAAGACTGAAATTGGGAACGGATCTGGGATTGCGTCGAAGGGATGACTTTAAGCCCCTTTGGGTGCTCGATTTTCCGCTGTTGGAGTGGGATGAAGAAAGTAAGCGTTTTCATGCCATGCATCACCCTTTTACATCGCCAAAGCCAGAAGATATGCACCTGCTGGATACTGACCCTGCTTCGGTACGTGCCAATGCCTATGATATGGTCATCAATGGCGTGGAAGTAGGAGGTGGATCGATAAGAATTCATGATAGGGCTACCCAGCAGCTGATGTTCACACACCTTGGCTTCACCCAGGAAGAGGCGAAAAAACAGTTTGGCTTCCTCATGGAGGCTTTTGAATATGGGGCACCACCACATGGAGGTATTGCCTTTGGCTTCGACAGGCTATGTGCGTTATTTGGAGGTGTCGATTCCATACGCGATTTCATTGCTTTTCCTAAAAACAACGCGGGTAGAGATGTGATGATCGACTCTCCTTCGAATATCTCGCAGGAGCAATTAAAAGAGTTGGGTATTGCTTTGAAGTAAAGTTATTCGAGCACTGGTTAAATAAAAAAGGAAAAGCCGCTGATATCCGCGGCTTTTCCTTTTTTATTTGATACATTAATAAGCTTACTTTCCTGCTGTAGCTAGCTGGGCTTTTTTGGCTTTCTTCTTAGAAAGATCCAGTACTACTGGTGTAGCAATATAGATGGAAGAATATGTTCCGACTAGAATACCTACCAATAGAGCAAAGGAGAAACCTCGCAAAACTTCACCGCCGAAAACGAATAATACAATTACCACAATTAAGGTAGTAAACGAAGTAATCACGGTCCTGCTCATTGTGTTATTGATGGCCAGATTGAAAGTATTATTAAGATTTGTTGTAGCACGCAAGCTCACCTCTTCCCTGATCCTGTCAAAAACAATCACCGTATCGTTGATCGAGTAACCAATGACAGTAAGCATAGCTGCAATAAATACCTGGTCAATTTCAAACACCTTTCCGAAAAGCCCCGCAAAGGCAAAGGCTGCAACGACTGCTAAAGTATCGTGAAACAAGGCAATTACAGCACCTAACCCATACTGCCATTTTCTAAACCTGATTAAGATATATACAAAAATGACGATCAAGGAAAATATCACGGACTCCAAAGATGATCTTTTAATGTCGTTGGCGATGGTAGGCTCTACTTTTGAGGTACTCAGTATGTTAAAGCTTTTATCATTTAATGCACCACCGTCGTTAACATAGGCGTAGCCGGTCATCCCTTTCACACCTTCAATGAGTCTGGATTGCACCAGCTCATCGGTTTCAACAGATTCTTCATCGATAAGATAACTCGTGGTCACCTTCAATACATTGTCCGAACCATACGTCTTCACCTCTGTGCCCGAATTTTCAAAGTTATCAGCCAGGGCAACCTTTAGCTCCGAGGCCACAACTGGATCGGAGAATGCAACCACATAGGTACGACCACCCTTAAAGTCTACGCCCAGATTCAATCCGCCCTGCATGATAAGCACTAGCATGCCCACGCCTATGAAGACGCCTGAAAAGATATAGGCAATTTTTCTTTTAGAAAGAAAATCCACATTCAGATTTGCCAGCAGATTATCGGAGAAAGGCATGGCAAATGATAATTTGCTATCGTCACCTTTTCTTGCCAGCCACTCTACCACCACGCGGGTGATAAATACAGCAGAAAAGAATGAGCAAAATATACCAATCATCAGTGTTATGGCAAACCCTTTTACAGGACCTTGTCCCAATACGTACAAAATTACACCGGTAAGGAAAGTCGTCGCGTTAGAATCTATGATGGCACTATAGGCTTTATCGTATCCATTGGCAATAGCAGCTCGCAGCCCCAGGCCGTTTTTCAGTTCTTCACGGATACGTTCAAAGATTAGCACGTTGGCATCTATAGACATACCGATGGTAAGCACGATACCAGCAATACCTGGCAATGTGAGTGCCGCATTGAGCTGCGCAAGTATACCGAGGATAAAGAATATATTGAATATCAGTGCGATATTTGCCACAAGCCCACCCTTGGCATAATAGGCAACCATAAACAGGATGACAATACCTAAACCTGCCAGAATGGATATGACACCCTGTGCCTGTGCCTCGGCACCTAATGTTGGCCCGATCACTGTATCTTCTACAATTTGAGTTGGTGCAGGTAATGAACCGGCCTTCAACAGGTTAGCCAAATCTTTCGCCTCATTGATGGTAAAATTTCCAGTAATTTCAGAACTCCCACCAGGTATCTCACCTTGTACATTGGGTGCTGTTAATACATAATCATCTAGTACTATAGCAATCCGGCCCCCAATATTATTGCCCGTCAATTGGCGCCATTTTTTAGCACCCTCAGCGTTCATTGACATGCTTACAGCAGGTCTGGCCGATTGATCCAGCTGTTGCGATGCATTGGTAATTACCTTGCCATCCAATGGTGCTTTCCCCTGACGTCCTTTTTTTATAGCAAAAAGTTCCAATAGTCCTGTACCATCCTTTAGCCTGTCTGGTTTTGAAGCCCAAAGGAATTTCAAATTTGGAGGAAGCATAGATTGCACATCCTGACGGTTCAAGATCCTATTGATTTGCGCTGTGTCTCTTACGTCATAAATTAATCCATACTGCGATTTGATCAGGCTAAACAATGGCGAAACGGTTGAATTCATCAAGGAATCCAGGTTAGTTGAATCTGAAGATTTACCTGATAGCTGAGCAGCGAGGTCTTCAGCTTCAGCTTCAAGCTGCTCCTGAGATGGCGTAGCCGTATCCAGACTATCGAGTACCTGCTGACCTTCCACCGTCGTGGAATCCGAGGTAGCCTCCAGCGGATTGCTTGCAGCAATTTTCGGCTGGTTTGCCCTTTGCTCCTGTACAAGCATTTCATTAATGCTCTGTAAGAATCCGCCGAATTCATTAGGCTCATATACTTCCCAGAATTCAAGCTTTGCTACACTTTGCAACAGTTCTCTCACACGCTTTGGGTTGTCTACGCCGGGAAGCTCTACCTGAATTCTTTCAGTGCCTTGTAGTCTTTGTATGTTGGGTTGAGATGTTCCGAACCTGTTGATCCTCGTATTTAAGATATTGAAGGATCTGTCGATAGCGTCGTTAATTTCAGCATCTATGATAGCAAGTATCTCCGCATCTGATGTTTGGGAGTTGATCCGGTCACGGTTGGCTGCATTGGAAAATAAAGTGCTTAACTTCCCGTCCGGGCGCTTGTCTTTGTAAGCCTGATAAAATAGCTTAGTGAAACTTTCCTGGCTATTTTTTGACTTCGTCCGGGCTTCTTTTATGGCGTCCAGAAATACCTTATCATCGTTGTTGCCCGATAAACCCTGTACGATTTCTACCGGAGAAACTTCCAGGGTTACGTGCATCCCACCTTGAAGGTCAAGCCCTAGGTTCAACTCAGTTTCCTTGATCTCTTCATAAGTGTATTCAATACCAAATAAGTTGTACACCGGTACTTTCCATAAGGAGTCCAGGTAGGCATTTTTCTTGTAATAATCTACACTACCACTTTCGTCGGTAGCATAGGCTATGGCATCCTGCTGAATATTGCGGGATACAAATGTAAAAGACAGGTAATATACACACAGTAGTGTCACAATCACTGTCAGGAAAATAATAAAACCTTTATTGCGCATTTTTGTAAAATTTTGGGTAAAAACTATGGATAGCCTGTAGTATTAACAGGCGGATTACACATGACAAAGCGTGACGAAACGCTAAGGGGCATTAGGCGAGATAATCAGCCTGAAGAGGGTGTTAAAAAAGGAGTTGTTGAACAAGGGAGTAACAGGGACTGAGACAATCTGATGATCCTCTTCCTGTACTTTTTCAAAAATAAAATATAAACCATGATGCAGGCTTACCTGCAAAAATGGCACAATAGCCTCGCAGGATACTGATACAATTTCTTCACTCTTTTGCTCTTTCTTTTCTTTTTCTTGTTTCGGAAAATGATGTTGAAAAGGCTGTTGCCCTATGATATACATAGACACAAAGGCTGCAAAAAAGATCAGCAGTAGGCGTTTACCTGTAGATATATTTACTTTATTTTTCATTTAAAATGGCAGCAAAACTAATTATAATACTGCATATATCAAGCTAAAAGTTCATTAATTTTATAATTTGTTCGCCGCGAGTACTAATTATTCTATAGCTTGGTCCGTAAATAGGCGACTACCATTTCCAGCGCTACGTCATAATGATGGTTATTGGGAATAATGACGTCAGCATCGCACCTTAATGGTTTTATATATTTCTCGTAAGTGGGCGCTACGTGATTTTCATATCGGTATAGTACATCTTCAAGGTCGTAGCCCCGCTCCTGGTTATCGCGTTTTATCCTTCGGCGCAATTTTATATGTTCTTTTGCTTCAATGAACAACTTTAAATTTAGCAGATCTGACACCTCCGGAAAGTTAAATACAAATAGTCCTTCTACTACCAGTATAGGTGCAGGTAAGAAGGTTAGCAGGCGTGGAGTCTTGTTGGGATTGTTGAAGGTATACTCCAGCCTTTCAACTGCTTTTCCGGACTTTAGCTGGTTGATGTCTTCCACATATTCATTGAAATTAATCGAGTTAGGCGTATCAAAATTCTGAATCCCTAACGCATCCCTGGGTTGAAGGTCACGGGTTTTATAATAATTATCCTGCGATATCAGTGTAATTTCGTCTGGAGCAAAGGAGGTGATAAGGCTATTTAAGAACATCGTTTTTCCAGATGCACTTCCTCCCGTTATTCCAACTATAAAAGGCGTATACATTCCGGCAAAACTAAAGGATAGTACATAATATTCTATGCGTAAATTATTTTATTTTCTTGTCTTCTCATCATCGACAGGCTATAAGCGGTGAAGATGGGCCACAAGCTCTTCTACGGCACGGGCTCTGTGGCTTATTTTATTCTTTTCGCCAGGCAACATTTCTGCGAAAGACCGATTTGCGCCTTCGGGAATGAAGATTGCGTCATAGCCGAATCCTTTAATCCCTACCCTTTCATGAGCAATTGTACCCTTTACGATACCTGTAAACTGACTGGTTTTGCCTTGGTATATTAGGGTAATCACGGTTCGAAATTGGGCCGTTCTGTCCACTTTCTCCACCATATTTTTGAGCAGCAAATCTATATTTGCTTCATTATCAGCTTTTAGCCCGGCATACCGGGCAGAGTATACGCCAGGTGCGCCATCGAGTGCAGCCACTTCCAATCCAGTATCGTCGGCAAAACAATCTACCTTATACCTGTCGAATAGATGCGCTGCCTTCTGGAGCGAATTACATTCTAAAGTTTGCCGCGTTTCAGGTAGTTCTTCAGTACAGTTTAGCTCTACCAGGCTTCCTATTTGCCATCGATTGCTCAAAATGGCCCTTATTTCTTCAAGTTTATGCAAATTATTGGTAGCGAAGTAAATTGTCATTTTCGGCTGAATTGATGCTGTGCGGGTTTTACTTTCTGCAATAAAACTATTTTCACTAAAACTATGCAACGTTTTTTAGTTAAGTTGCAATTGAAGCAAAAAAAGACACCGTAATGGTTACAGCGTCTTTCTAAATGTGGTATAAGTTTTAAAGCAGTTCTACATCAAATATTAATATAGAGAAAGGAGGGATAGCCTTAGCCAGTGAAGGGAACCCCTGTTCTACCAAAGGATCAACGAAGCTTTGCGGAAAAACCCGATAGCTTGCGCCATAGGCCAAATGAGACGGAATAATCAACCTCGCCTTACCACCTTTTTTCATCAGCTTAATGCCCTCGTCCCATCCTTTGATCACCTGCCCCTGGCCCAGGGCGAATTCGAAAGGACTTCCTACGGGAGATTTATCAAATTCGGTACCATCTAAGAATGTTCCCACGTAATTTACCGTTACCCGCTCACCGGTGGAAGGATTGGCGCCCGTGCCCTCTTCTTTAGACTGAAAATACAGTCCACTTGCCGTTTTCTCTATAGGTGCTATATCATTGAGTTCAAATGCTTCGATATAGGCATCGATTGTATCGCTTTCAAAGGCCCGTTGTTCTGCCGGAGTCAGCACTTCCGCGAGCTCCAAACTCAACAACAAAACAGCATTGGCGGGCATATTTGCCGCAGAAAAACTGGCAAAAGCGAGGGTAGAAGGGATAATGAAGTTATACTTTTCACCTTCTTTCATCTGCGAAGCACCCAGGTCCAGCCCTACCGGAACAATAGTACCGTTGAGGTGCTCAAACTTAATGGGAGCGCCGTTTGCGGGACTATGCGAGCCTATCACTATTCCGTTTAGCAGCGACATCGTATAATATACGCCCAAAATATTGTTCTTTTCTGTCGTTTCACCATCAGCATTTTCTACTACGGGATAAAAATAATATCCGTCGCCTGCCTGTGTGGCGGTGATGTTATTTTCAGCAATATATTTTGTTATTAGTTCTGTATCAATTCGTCTTTGTTTTTGGAAATCAGTTTCTTCTTCTTTGCTAAGACAGCCTTGAAATAAGAAACTTCCGAAAATAAGGATAAGAGCGGTAGATCGAAATGTACTATTCATCATGATTTTTTTAAGCATAGTTTTTATTAACCGTAAATCTGCTGCAAATATTGCAAATTACTTGCTAAAAAATCTAATTAAAGAGACTAATAAAATATTGTGAGGAATTTAGAACGGGTAGCCAATGGCTATATTCAATATTAGATTGTTTTTTCTCCAGGTGGAGCTACCAATATCGATTTCGTCGATAACCCACCGCTCCTCCTCACCAGGATAAGGAATTCGAAGCGGGAAGGCCAGGTCGAAACGTAATACGAAGAATGAGGCATCTATTCTAACACCGAAACCCGTACCTACGGCCAGCTGATTTAAAAAGGTTTTGGTGTCAAAGGTGCCTCCCGGCCTTTCTGGATTATCCCTGATGAGCCAGATATTGCCTGCGTCAAAAAATAGCGCACCCTTAAAAACACTATAAATATCGAAGCGATATTCGGTATTAAATTCCAGTCTGATATCTCCTACCTGATCGATGAGAAAACGTTGTACAGAATCCGGCGTTACATAAGTTCCAGGCCCCAGTGCGCGAGCAGGAAAAGCTCTTATACTATTGGTGCCGCCAATAAAGAATTGTTTTATATAAGGCAAGGTCGAGGAATTGCCGTAGGGCACACCGACACCGGCTATAAAGCGTGTTGCGATGGAGCTTGAGGAACTGAAGTTATGGTAGTACCTGAAGTCTGTATCTACGCGTGTATATTGTGAATAGGCCGTTCCAAATATGGTGTAGGGTTCCTCAACTGTTGCATCTTCGTCATTGACACCGTTTTGTATCAGGTGCATTGTATTGCCCGAGATATCGATATTGCCATTAAAGTAAAACTCATTGGTTCTCCTTTCTTCCAACTTAGTGTTGTAGGTAAATGAATAGGTGGTTCCTAGTATGAACTGTTGCGCAAAGCTTCTGGCCAGTACGGGACTTGATGATAATAAGGAGTCAAAAACAGTACTTGTATTTCCTACTTTAAGGTAGTTAATATTAATAGGGTTAAACTCATGCTGTTTTTTTACATCTTCCTTCCAGATATAGCCTAAGGCAAAACTGAATGAATTTAGCCGAAAATAATTTACCCTGTTCTGCAGCCTGTATCCCAGGGTAATCTTGGTTTTGGGGACAAAATTGCTTGATACCCGGATATTGAAAGGGGTAATAAATCGGGGAATCAGCAATTCTGCCTCAAGGCCGAGTTCATAAGTATTCAAGCCCGACTGTCGCCCTGAGATTTGTGTCTCATATCCTGATATGCCGCGAATGGTAAGCAACTCCGCTCCCCCAAAGGTATTCCTGTTCCTAAAAGAAATATTTAGACCAGGACCGGCAAATCCATTAGATTTTGAAACCGCCTGCAGCTCGGCTTCAATAGATTTTTTCTTCATAGGGGTCAGTTGCACACTGGCATTAAGCAGGTTTGATCCTACTTCTTCAAAACGAACGTTCACAAAATTAAAGGCGCCCAAACCCATCAATCTACGCAAGGTCTGGTCATGTGCTTTTCGGGAGTAGATGCTATCGGGCCTCAAAAACACCGATTCGGTGATGATGCGCGGTCTAAACAGGTCATTATTTGAGATATAATGATAATCATTGACCATGATGGTATCGGCCCGTATGTTTGCTGTATCACGCACCAGTTGGTGGTCGTCGTCGATGTAGATATTATTCATGAAGAAAACCTGCTCTGCTTCGTTAGGGATATTGGGCTTTACCTTCAAATAAACGTTAACCTGTCGATCTCCAACTGTACTGTCTACCTGAAAAAGAAGGTAGTCAGGATTAAAGTAATAATACCCTTGGTTTTTTAACGCTCGATCGATTCTTTCCCTTTCTTCAATTAAAACGTCCAGCTTGTATTGATTCCCTACTTGTAGCAGGCTTTCATCTTTAATGCTTTGGATTTTCTTTCTGATTTCAACAGGCGTGGCTGAATCGATAGAGTCTGGTGCGACAGAGTCGTTGGGGAAGATGATATGACGAATCCGGTAAGGACTTTTTATACTTGCCGTATATTCTACTTCTGCGGTTTTTTTCTTTTTGTTCACCTGGTATGCTACTTCAGCTTGAAAATACCCCTTATTATAGAGGGAATTTGTCATCAATGTAGCCGAATTTTCGGGTATTGCTGTTTTTAGCAAGACTGGTGGCTCGCCTAATTTATTATTGATCCAATTTTTGAGGCCCTTATCTTTGGTACTATCGCGTGTAACCATATAAATCCAAAGTTTTGGCCGCATGCCAAAGATAGACTGGTTGGGCTTGGGCCTTACCAGTTCGCTTAACTCATTGGTCAACGCTTTCTTTGATGGTATTTTCCCCTGATTTTCAATATTAATGTCTGCACCGGTATAGAGAATCTCATTTTCAGCCAAAAATTTAGTTCCCTTACAGCTGACCAACGATAACCCCAAAATAACAATGGCTGAAAAAGTAGAAAGTTGAAAGGAAGAAGTATTTAAAAATCTCATTGGTTTTAATAGCCTTAACTTATTTAATCATTCTCTTCTTTTTTTTCTTCGGTCGTCTTATAGAATAATTCCCTCAACCTGTCGTACTGGCGAGTGAAAATCAGTCCTACGCCCGTTCTTACGACTAGCCCATCCAGCAAACCTTCAAATTGTCCTTCTCGAAAAGCTTCCAGCACATACCTGCCGTCTTCAGTAATCTTATATCTCACCGAAAGGTCACCAACAATATCATTGGCGGGGCCTTGTTGCCCAGCATTTCCACCCTCCAGGTTGATGTTGCCACCAACGCTCACTGTTACCCGGTCGTTAAATAAGTTTTTCGAAAGCCCTAGCTCAAGATCCGTCCTTCCTTCGCCAGATCCGGAAGAATAATCTTCATAAGACTGTAGGTCTACTTCCAGCTGCACGCCACCTACTTTGTCGGCAAGTCTATTGAGCTGCTGTGTCAAGATTTTGCTGACACTATTTCGCACTGTAGATGAAAGCCCACCCGAATCGCCTCCATCCAAAGGGTTCGACGCAATAAATCGTTTTAGGATCAATAAGGCAAATACCTGCTTGTTCAATTCCGATTCCTGCTCATTCAAGGCCAGGAGTTGCGCTGACATCTGCTCTCTGATATTGCTCCGCTCATCCTCATTTACTTTAATTGCAAACGATATTTCTGGTTCCAGTAGCTCTCCGTCCATGTTAAGATACACATCAAACATCATTTGCTGGCGCGCGGCAGGATTTTGGTAAAGCTCGTAGGCTGAAGTTTGGACTGTATAGATCGCTGAAATATCTACCGTAGCCTCCAAAGGGTCGCCTGCCCAGGTGATATTACTGCCTCTTTCTATAGAAAATTGCCGACGTACAAAGTCATAGAAAGTCATCTGATAGCTTCCTTGAGCTATTTCATACCGACCTGTTAGCGTGTTTTTTCCACTCGGATCTAACCCAAAATTCAGTGTACCTGATCCCTTCAATGATAAGTAATCTCCCGCTACTTCATCTATTACTACTTGAAAGCTTGCCTCAGGTTTTACCTCAATGATAGCTGAGAGCTCAAACCCTCGTAATGCAACTGCCGCTGTATCTGCAGATTCACGAATAGCCTGGGCCATGATGGGCCCCATATTCATATCTTTATCTATAAATTCCACTACACCTTCCAACTCAGCAGTGGCAGGTTCATCATCCCTGATGACGTAATAAAAGTCAGTACCCTCTCCTAAGCTCAGGCGCATATCTACTACAGGCTGATTTAAATCACCCCTCACCTGGATGTCACTATCCAGTTGTACTTTTCCATAATAGTCTACTTTCGGATCTGACTTGGTGTTGAGTACTGTAAAATCTCGCGTGCTTACGTCAAGCCGAAATATGAACGCTGTATAATCCTGTGTCAAAATGTTTCCATTCACCAGCGCCCTGTTCCCGTTGATATCCAAAATTTCAAATTCATTGAAGTTAATTCCTTCAGGAACAAAATTGATGACTTCATTTTCAATCGTGAATCGCGTTCCTAATGTTGTCAGATTGAGCGCTGTATTTTTAAATTCCAACTCGCCTCTGATATTTGGGCTTGCTGTACTGCCAGTAATATTAAGATTGCCTTGAAGCGCACCTTCCAGATTTGTTAACTGTCCCGCGGTAAAAGATTCTATTGTTGCCAGATTTAAGTTTGCTATATCCAGGTTTAGATCCAATTTATTGGCAACTGAATCTGTCTGGTAGAAACCAGCAAGCATTATTTCATTGCCATTCCCATTAATAGCTACTTCTACATTATACCTATCCTGAAAAGTATTATTGGCTTTAATATCCACATTCCCCAGGGTGTCACCTTTATAGGCAAAGTTGCTGATCAGTAGGTCTGAAGTAAATGCTAAACCCTGCGGTCCGCTTTTTAAATCTACCTCGCCGTCTAAAGCGCCCGTCAGAAAGTCCTGGTCCGACTCAATGATCCGTGAGACCGTAGAGAGGTTAAAATTATCTAAAAGTATTTGTAGCGTGGAATCAGCGTCATTCAGGGTATTGACTGCTATGCTTTGGCCCTGATTGCTGATGACGAGCTCATTGGCAAATAACGGCTTAGCTCCTCCAAATTGTAGAAAATTTTCTTCTGCCACTTGCCATGGCTCATAATTTAGCACGAGCGCATCGGGTGAAAAATGAAACTGAAACGCTTCCTCTATGCTACGGAATTCTCCTGCAAGCACATACTGTTCCTGGCCCAAGCTGTCCACAATCTGAAGCTTTGTTTCAATAATATCATTTTGCACGCCACCGACGATGGCAAAGTTGTTTATCATAATATCTCCCTGTCTGATCTCATCCAAACTAATTGCATAAAACAGCTGATCAGGATCCGAATTGACAAACAGGTTGAAGCTATTGAGCTTGGTGCCTGCATAATCTAATTTTGGAATCTGCAACTGAAGTTCCAGGTTGGCTGCTTCACTATCGTATATGCCTGAGATTCGTCCCGGAATAAAAGTGTTGATATCAGGGAAAATGACGTCCGTAAGCAAATCGGTATCTTTGAGTACAATTTCGAATTCGAAGTTTTGTGGCTTGAGTGGTTCTTCGAAATCCTCCTCATCCAATTTTAAATTATAGTATCTGTTGACGTGCCGCTGCAGTACCTCCGGTAAATCACCAATATTAATAGTGCCATTGAAAGTTGCTGAAAATAGCTCTGAGTCAAGTGAAATATCGGTCTTTCTTTCTTCATTGATAGACGCATAAATTAAAGAGTCGATAGGGTAGCTGACACCATCTTTTACAATCAGGACTTTCCGAATGCCCACATCACCATTCATGTCGTTAAGGCTGCTACCGGTAAAATGTGCCTCGATCCGTCCTTTTACGCTTAGTTCATCTTCCGAAAGATTAAGTGCCTGAAGGTCTGCCCCACCTAATTCAAGCACAAAATCTACATCTGGAATGGAATCTTTCATATTCACATTCCCATCGAACGCCAGTTGTAAGTTTTCATCATCTATCTTGATATCGCCACTAAACTGAGGACCCATCACCACCCCGTTGATCACAATATTATTGTATGCATATTGGTTAAATTCAAAGGTTTCGATTACTGCTTCCAGCTTAGCTTTCATATTTTCAGGCATTAACCCTGTACCATCCACTTTTGCCCTGAGGCTCAACATACCCATCGTGGAGTCTTGCCCTAAAAGCCTACCTAGTTGAAATTGCTGCAACTTAATATTGGCATGATAAGCCTCATTCCCTTCCCCGGCCCCGGCGTCTAACGCTGCGTTTGCTACCAAACTACCCAGGCTGGTAACAATGTTGGCACTGGCCTTAAAATCGTCAATATAGCCTGTAAAATCCGCCGTCATACGGATGGAATTGGGCAGGTTATATTCCGGAGGTATCGATCCTGGAGGAATTAGGCTTACCACGTCTTGTCTGCTGGTAGAGAGATTTTTTACTTGTAAATCGAAATAGGCTTTTGCCATATCAGGTAAACCTTTCACCTGCCCTTCGAGAGATAATGTGGTCGCTCGTAACGCGTTCAATTTAAAATAGGCAATGTTTAAATCTCCTACCTTTCCATCTATGCTTGTGTTCAACACTACATTGGCATTTTTTAATTTTTTGAACGACGGATCGGAGGCTAAAGCTGGTTGCAAAAATAATATATCAGCAAAGCCGATACTGGTATTGTCGAGATGAACATCTAATCCCATCTCTGCAATATTAGCGCCCACTTGATCGAGCGAACTGTAGCTGATTGCGATATGATCCTTTATTTCGGTATGCGGTGTTTTAATCAGGAGGTTATTCAGTGCTGCCTTTGTCTTATCCACCCTGATCTCGGTCGTGAAATTCGAGAGCACAAAACCACTTTTTTCCCGAAAAGAGAAATGGTTTAAATCGGCCTGGATTTCATTTTCACTATAACGGATATCATTTACTTTCATTTGGATATTAGAGACCAAAAGATGGTTAAAATCCATTCCTTCATCTTGCACTGGTTCGTTGAAATTTTCGTACCGAAAATTATTATCCGCCAGAAATAATTCTCCCAAGCTAACAGTCCAGCCTGGCGAAGTAGCCGCTTTTTGATCTACTTTTTCCTCTACATTTTTCTGAACGTTCTTCGGGAGATCTTCAGGAGTGTTTAACGTATCAGGCCTGTCAATTTCTTTTTGAATATAAGAAATCTCCGAATGTAATAGCCTGATGCTCGATAGTGCGATCTCCTGGTTTGGAAGATCAAATTGCTCAGCTTCAATTTTTAACTTTCCAAGTGCAACGGCCAATTCCTGTCTGCTCGTTCTATCCGTATATTCTACTTCCACATTTTCCAGATTCAACTGGTCCATTCCAAAATTAAAGGCTATGGGTTCGGCAGCCGTTGTGTCATCCTCATCAGGGTCAGGGTCGGGTACAGGCGTTAAAGAAACTACGGCGCGGGTATCCCTTAGATCAATCAGATCAACGAATATCTCATCGTTGTTTAGATCAAATTTGCCTATGTCTACCAGTAGATAACCCAGGTTTAGGGACGCGTTAGTTTGCGTGAGTTCATCAGCATAGGTCAGGTGTATTTGCTGCAATTCCAGGTTAAGCAAAGAGATTTTCCAGGGGGAGCTGGTCGTATCTTCCGTAGCAGAAGAATCAGAAGCAAAAGCATCCAAAATAAAATTGTAATTAAATGTTGTATCGGGAAGGGTACGAGAGACATTTGCCGTCAAATTTTCAAGTTCAATAGAGTTGATCTCTACATTTTGATTAATGAGGGCGAACATATCAATGTCTATGGCAAGGCGATGCGCATAAAGTAAAGTATCCTGTTGTAAATCCTCAATATAAATATCCTTCAGCACAATGGATTTTGGAAACGAAACATTGATTTCCCCCAGTCGTACTTCGGTATTTAGCTTCTTTTCTAAAAAGCTAACGGCCTTACCAGTTAAAAACTGCTGAGTTTGTGGAAACTGCAGGGCTACAATTACAAGCAATAGGATCGAAAATATAGCGATAAAGAGCCACATTATTACTTTCAGTGTAATTCTTATAGCTTTAGGAAGTCTCTTTAATTTTTTCAATGGCAGCTAAAAACGTAAAAAATTCTTATGAAGATTTAAGCATAAAAGGGTAGCATCAAAGACGGTTAGTCTATAATCCAGATAATTAAAGAGTTTTTGAGCATAAATTGTTCCATTTTTACAAATTTATATTTAACAGCTGATATTACTTATATTTAAGAAAAGATAAGTAAGGGCAACTTTATGACTTGTACCCAATTTAATTTAAAAGTTAGCGTTTTTTAAACACTTAAACCTGGAAAAGATATTTTCAAACCCCGATATATAAACAATGAAAACCGCTTATCGATATTTCGCAATGGTTCTGCTTATTGGACTAATGTCTTGCCAGCGTTATGAGGCTGAATCTGAGGATAGCTCCGTTGCTGAAAATGGTTTTCCCCAAAAATGGCAGTTGACTCAGATGACAGGCTCCTTCAAGGGTTCAGCAACTACCGGGAGGGCCATGGCATGGCAGGAGTACTACATTTTGCATTCAGATCGGACATTTATGAAGTCCCGTACCCAGGATGGAATAACCAAAAAGGCTACCGGCACCTTTGAATTCATTGATCTGAAAGATGGCAAATACCTGCAGTTGGATTACGATGCGCACAATGACTTAATTGGAACCTGTACATATCAGCCCAAAAGAGAATTGCTATTTGCCGACGTGGAGAACGTGATGAACGGGACATGGCTGGCTTGTGACGGCCCCGGCTTACGCTATGAGATCGTGGAAGACTCTAGCGCGGATAAACATTGATTTTGCTCGCACCGAATTAGCATTTTTCATGCGCTTTCTGATGAAGGCCCACCAGGTCCTCGGCTGCAGGTTCGTGTTTTTCAGAAAATATTACCTGAGGATAAAGGTTGACGGTAGTCATCACCAAACCTCCGTTGTCGCCTTCCTCCAAAATGCCTTCAGCAAAGTCTTCATACGAATTTACGATATAGCCATTGCTTGCTGCTATGGAAAGAAAAAATAGCATATGGCAGCTCGATAGCAACGCTACAAAGGCCTCTTCAGGGTCTATTGCCGACGCGTCCGACATCGGGAGTGAAACAATCTGTGGCGATGCAGAAGCCCACACACTTATTCCTCCATCGAATTGCCATTGATGTTTCCTGCTGTATTTCTGGTCTGTAAATACGTCTTCGCTTGCCTTTTCCCAGCGTATCGTTGCCCTACTTTTCATGGTTCCCTTTCCGAAATTTAATTCACGAAGTTATCACTTTTGCCATGGCTCTGACAGGAAAAGTGCCTACACCTTTAAATTTAGGCGGCACAGCGGTGAAGGTGAATTTATCATCAGGTAATGCAGTTAGATTGGTCATATGTTCTACAATCAATATCCCAGCACCTAGAAGAATCGTATGGGCAGGCCTGGTATTTTTTGTCGTATCATCAATATTATGCGAATCTATTCCTACCAGCTTTACATTAGCATCTTTTAAAAATTCCGCTGCTTCTTCGCTGAGGAATGGGTTATTTTCATAATAGGATGGTGTATTCCAATTTTCATCCCAGCCGGTATGGAGCAACACCGCCCTATTCCTGAGTGATAGATCTTGTAAATGACCAACAGTAATGACTTTTGACTGCCGGTAAGGAACACGAACAACTATCGCGTCAAGGTCTGCCAGTGATGTTAGCGCAACTTCAGAAAGATCTTTGCCATCTTTGAAACGATGAAACGGACAATCGATATACGTACCCGTATTGGCTACCATTTCAATTTTCCCAATCTGAAATTCCGTTCCTTCTTCGTAAAACTGCCTGGAATCTTCCCGGCTCAAGTAATCGCACACAACCGGGGCAGGAAGCCCCTTATAAGTAATTAAACCATGCTCTATCGTATGGCTTAGGTCAATAAGCATGGTGCTTTTCGCTTGCTGCTTTTCTTGCCGTCTATGGTTTTCCTGTAATATCTCCTTTTTTAGAATGACAGTTTTTCCCACCATCAAAAGGTTCAAATCTTCAATTAAACAGGCTGCAAGGGCCTCGTCGGTGATCGTATCCCCCACAATATCCAACCGAAAATCTTCGCCTTTCAGAAAGCCACCATTGGTAAAATATACTTCAAAATTAAACTTGACACGTTTCTCCATCACTTTATTTATGGGATTTAGTCGCTCACTGCTACGGCTATTTTAGAATCCGCCGTGCCATAATAAAGGAACCACCGATTTTTAAAAAATACAAGTCCTTCAACAAAACAAACTTCATTTACTTCTCCAACTTTTTCATAGTCTTTGTCGGGGTAAATAAAATAGGAGTCTGTACGGTCTACCAGCTTGTAAGGCTGGTTTTTGTCGAAAAGCGCTTGCCCGGCGGCATAAGTATATTGAGGTAAGCCAGCAAAATTGTAATTAGCCGCGTTGCTAGCGTTGTAGATCAATAAGATCCCCTCGTCTCCATACAAGGCGAAAGGTCCAGGCTCCACCAGGCGGCTATCGAAGTACCCAGGCCGCGGGTGTAGTACCGAGATCTTCTGATGAGATTCGGCATTTTCTGCTACTTCCCAGTTGATCAAATCGGTGGACGTAGCCATGAATAAATCCGTATCGCCAAAATACATCCAGTATTTGCCATCAATTTTCCTGGCCACAATCTTATTGCCCCGCTTTTCTCCTACAATCGCGCCAGCTTTCGACCATAGATCTTTATATTTTTCATCTTTCAGCACCAGGCCATGCTTCGTCCAGGTAAGCAGGTCGGTGGAAGTGGCCAGGCTTAGGCGTGCTGTTTTTCCATCATAGGCCGTATAGGTCATGATGTAGCGCCCATCCTCACGCTCTACAATTCTAGGATCCTCAACACCATCGAAATAGCAGGAAATACAATTTTCCGTGTTGGATGTGTTATCTTCTGTTTTTTGATAATTCCATTCATACACCTTCATTCCATCCATGTCGGGATAGAAGACAGGCGCTTCTTGCTTGTTGAAGTGTAGGCCATCTTCGCTGATGGCCAGGCCAATTCGCGAGGTGCCAAGCGAGTCCTGTGCGCGATACAATAGATATACCTTGCCATCCCTGACTACAGCGGTGGGGTTCAGTACATTTCTTTCTTCCCACTTTACATCATTTCCCGTAATCGGGTCAGTGAAGTGTAAGGCCGGTTGAGGTTCTAAAATGGGATTGAGGCTGTCTACCTTTACAAAATTTTCAAAAGCCCAGGTGTTTTCCTCTGGCTGTCGCTCGTCTGTGACAGGCTGCCTCTGGCTACACCCCAATGCCGTTAATATGACTATGATACCAATTCTTCGATACATGATTTTAGCAGTTAATGCAATGATACGAATTTCTTCACTTTGCCTATAAGTTAGCTATCCTGTGGCACATACTTCATCGCTTTCGAAAAATTATTATTATTAACGGGTAATCTTTGAAGCTGATGAACGGAATATTTTACATAATGGTAGCGAAAAATTAATTTATGGAGGCGATCCGCAAGGATTTTATTATCTTCAAAAATTAATTTAAAATAAGCATCAATGAGTAAAACAAGATTAACAGTAAATAGTAATGGGTCACTGAAGGTAGAAGGCGATTTTGAAATCGTAGATAAAAATGGCAACACCTATGATTTAGGTGGTAGAACACTTGTTTCGATCTGTCGTTGTGGCCTTTCCAAGAACAAGCCGTTTTGCGATGGTTCACACAAAGGGAATTTCGAGGATGAAGCAGTAGCTTTCGATCTTCCACCAAAGAAAGTATAGCATTCATTTCAAATTTATCGAAGAAGGGGTGCAAGTTGATCATCTCCTTCTTTTGCCTTGAATACTTGCTATATTTTATCTAATCCACCTGTTGTATCGTCACTGATACGCCAGAAAATGCGGAATTGCCAGAAAATTTATCAATCAGAAACTCATCCTCCCGGTCGCTGATGCTTGAGCCCGCATGCATTTTAGCCAAATGCTGTGCTGTGGCCTGAAGATACCTCCAGCGATGTGGCAGGGGCTCACTATCCCAGGCATCGTATTCACTTCAATTGACATATATCAAGGTAAGCAATTATCCAGGCTTCTATCGTCGGTGCTTAAAATTCATCGGCGACTTTTCCGGGGAAAGGAATAACAGAATCTAAATCTTCAGTAGTCACATTAAAAGTTCGTTAAATTTTGCTGCCTAACAAAGCAGCAGTCTGTCTAAAAGCTGGTGAATCTTTAGTGACTTTTAAAAGTAGGGTAGGTGAGACGCAATTTGTAATATTATCGCCATCTCATGGCATATAAAAAATATTTCACAGAGGATTCCAACCTTTCGTACAAATATAGAGTCAAGTAAAGTGACAAGAAAAACACGAAATTTTTAAACCCGACCTTATGAAGCCCCTATATCTATCGTTGATCAAACACTTATATTGCATGGTACTGCTGGTGCCATGTGTGTTGTTTACCTCCTGCACCGACGAAGTGGAAACAACGATCACGTACACCATTCAAGAGCCCGTTTATATGCTGAGGGCAGATTTGCAGGAGGCTGTAAAAGTAACAGCGCCCAGGGGATTGGGAAGTACAGGAAAAATTTACACTAAAAGCAATTTTTTATTTATCAATGAGGTAGACAAAGGCATTCATGTGATAAACAACGCTAATCCTGCGTCGCCTCAATTCGTTAGCTTCATCGACATTCCTGGGAATATCGACATGGCTATTAAAGATAATATACTCTATGCTGATAGCTATATCGATTTGGTCGCCCTGGACATCAGTAATCCACTTGAGGTAAAGCTTGTGAAGCGGGTTGAAAATGTTTTCCCTACCTACGGGATGATCGTAAGCGATACAGCCAAGGTATTCATCGCCAGGTTTGAAGAAAAGACGATTACAGAGACAATAGAACAATATAATACCCGGTACAGAACTTTTTGGATGGAGGACGGGATTTCGGCACGACAATTTTCAACCTCTGCAGTCCCCGGTGGAGGAGGGTCTGCTGGCAAGGGTGGTTCTATGGCGCGGTTTACCATTACCGGAAATCATCTGTACACCGTTAGCATGAGCGATTTGCAGGTTTTCGATATTGCCGATGCTGCCGACCCATTGGAAGGCACAAAAATCAGTCTTGGATGGGGTATAGAAACTATTTTTCCCTATCAGAATAAGTTATTCATTGGTTCTAACACCGGCATGCACATCTACGATAATACCAACCCGACAGCACCGGAGCATCTTTCTACCTATTCACATGTAAGAAGTTGTGATCCGGTAGTGGTTGAGGGTGATCTGGCATGGGTGACTTTGCGTTCTGGCAACACCTGTGAAGGCTTTACCAACCAGTTGGAGTTATTAGACGTCAGTGACCCACGCTCACCGCAATTGCTAAAGATTTACCCGATGCAAAATCCCCACGGGCTGGGCATAGACGGAACTTCGCTTTTCCTTTGTGAAGGTGAGTTTGGACTTAAAGTATTTGATATTACCAATCATATGAAGATCAACGAAAGTATGCTGGCACATTTCAAAGATCACGACGCATTTGATGTCATTCCGTTGGGCACCCACCTTTTGCTGGTTGGAAAAGATGGGCTTTACCAGTACGATTATAGCGATCCAAAAGAGATTAAACTATTAAGTAAATTATCAATCACCAGGTAAGTGCATAGAATGAGATACCTTTGGGTAGTGCTATATTTGCTTTTATTGATTCCTGTCGGGTATGTTTCAGCGCAAGAGCAAGATGGCTCGGCGGCTGAACCTTCGCCTAATTCAACACATCCTTTTACGCCAGGCTATATCGGGGGTATTGAACTTGGATTTCTATATGGCAAACTGGAAAACCCTTTTGGTAATCCACCATCTTATTTGGCCTCACCGAGTGTTTTGATCTTTAATGGCTATCAATTCCATCGCCTGTTTACTGTTGGGCTCACCACCGGATTCGACTTTTATGAAATCGCCCTGGTGACTCCGATTGGAGTAGGCGTCAGGGGTACTTTTTTAAGAGCAAAACTAAGCCCATATTATAGCCTAGACGGCGGATACGGTGCGACCTTTCTCAGTGGGAAAGCGTTTGACCGCCGGCCTGAGGGGGGGTGGTTTTTTAATCCGGGATTAGGTTTACGGGTAGAAACCGGTAACCAAACCGCCTTCCTTTTTGGCATAGGCTTTAAAAGGCAAACGGTGAAGTCTGAGATGGCATCAGGTTGGGGCGTTACTACCAGGCAAAGCATCACCTACAACAGAATGTCATTGCGGATAGGTTTTATGTTTTAATCCATTTAGTCAAATTCTCGGATTCAAATCACTTTCAGCTATTTGCCCAGCGCTACGCTATAGCCTGATGTTTCTCACCCGTTTCTCCTTAGCACCTCGTTCGGACCAATGATACAAAATTCATCACTGAGGTGACACGACAGGCTTTTTTCTAACGTTTTAAAATCCAATCTAAAGAATCTGTATATTTAGCTCCTAAATATAGAAATACCATGCGCTATAAATTTTCGATGATTGTATTGCTTTTGATATCTTCAATCCTATCATTCTCGCAGGACAACGAACCTAAAGAGAAGAAGGATAAAAAGTGGGATGTAAATCACCCCTATGATGAAAGCTGGAACATCAAGGATGTACCTTTAAACACTGATGAAGGAACCTGGATGAACCTGGACGTCAGCCCTGATGGAAAAATAATCGTCTTTGATCTCTTGGGTGATATCTATACCATGCCAATGGGTGGGGGAAAAGCAACAGCGCTGCGCAGTGGCATGGCTTACGAGGTGCAGCCAAGGTTCAGTCCAGATGGCCAAAAAATTGCCTTCACCAGCGATGCAGGAGGTGGTGATAATATCTGGATCATGAATATCGATGGTTCCGACCCAAAGCAGCTAACCAAGGAAACATTCAGACTTTTGAACAATGCAGTTTGGACGATAGATGGGAATTCCATTATTGCAAGAAAGCATTTTACTTCCGGGCGCTCTCTTGGCGCAGGGGAAATGTGGCAATATCACATAGCCGGCAGCGAAGGCCTTCAGCTTACGGAAAGAAAAAACGATCAACAGGATGTGAATGAACCGTCAGTTTCTCCTGATGGGCGCTACCTCTATTATAGCGAAGATATGTACCCAGGTGGCATGTTTCAGTATAATAAAGATCCTAACAAGCAGATCTATGTAATCAAGCGGTATGAATTCAAAACCGGGGCGACCGAGACGATTACAGGTGGACCGGGTGGCGCGGCCCGCCCGCAGGTGTCTCGCGATGGGAATAAGCTTGCTTTTGTCAAACGCGTCAGGACCAAATCCGTCCTTTATATTCATGACCTGAAGACGGGCGAAGAATGGCCTGTATTCGATCAGCTAAGCAAAGATCAACAGGAGGCCTGGGCTATTTTTGGTGTTTATCCGGGATTTTCCTGGCTGCCTGGCAGCGAGGAAATCGTCATATGGGTCGCTGGAAAGATTAAGCGGATCAATATAAACACACTAAAGGCGCAGGATATACCTTTTGAAGTAAATAATACCATCCAAGTCGCTGAGACCCACCGGGCAAAGCACCAGGTATTTTCGGAGACATTTAATCCGAAAGTGATTCGTCATGCGGTAACATCGCCCGATGGGAAAACCCTGGTTTTTAATGCTGTAGGATACTTGTATAAGAAGAGCCTTCCGAACGGAAAACCTCAACGACTTACCCAGGGCGTGGAATTTGAGTTTGAGCCGGCTTTTACAAATAATGGAAAAGATATCATCTTTGTAACGTGGAGTGATGCCAGCATGGGGGCAATTAAGAAGGTAGCTTTATCAGGAGGAAATCCCGTATCCCTCACTAAGGAGAAAGGGATTTATCGAAATCCTTCCTCATCGCAAGACGGCCGGATGATCGTATTTACGCGCGAGAGTGGCAATACCGACCAGGGAAGGACCTTTGCCAAGGAACCAGGCATTTACACGATGAGTGCTTCTGGCGAAAGTGTAAAGAAAGTAGTTGATGAAGGTGAATTTCCTGTATTTAGTAAAGATGACGATAGGGTCTTTTTTCAGACAGGCGGGATGTTTTTTGGTGACCTTACCAAAAAACTGAAGAGTGTCGATCTGAATGGAAAAGACGAGCGAGTACATGTTCAGTCCAAAAATGCAAACCGGCTGGTGCCTAGCCCCGATAACAGATGGATAGCGTTTACCCAGCTACACCAGGGATATATAGCGCCGTTGGTCACTACCGGCAAGACTATCGATCTGGATGGAAAGACTAAAACCGTTCCAGTAGCGCAAATCACCAAAGATGCTGGTATGAACCTTCATTGGTCGAATAATAGCCAGCAAATCAACTGGACATTAGGGGATACATATTATACCAACCAGGTTTCTGAGAAATTTACCTTTCTCCCCAATTCACCGGATTCTGTTGCTCCCGTTACTGAAACAGGGATAACGATTGGCCTCGAGATGAAAGCAGATGTTCCCCAAGGTGTTATTGCCTTTACCAATGCCCGGATTATAACAATGAATGGCGGTCAGGTAATTGAAAATGGAACGATTGTAATCCGCGAAAACAAGATTGTTGCCCTCGGTAATGCCGCTGAGGTAGAAGTCCCCAAAGGCGCTAAAGTCTATGATGTGGCGGGGAAAACGATTATGCCAGGCATCGTAGATGCTCATGCGCATATTGGTGCTTTCCGATATGGTCTTACGCCACAAAAACATTGGCCGGCATATGCCAACCTCGCTTTTGGTGTAACCACCGCGCATGACCCCTCTGCTTTGAGCGAAACTGTATTTGGCATTTCAGAACTTATCAAAGCAGGACAAAGTGTTGGGCCAAGGTTATTTTCTACAGGAATCATCCTATACGGTGCCGAAGGAGATTTTAAAGCCGAAGTCAATAGCCTAGAAGATGCCCGATCTGCCCTACGACGAACGAAAGCTTTTGGTGCGACTTCCGTAAAAAGCTATAACCAGCCGCGCCGAGAGCAGCGGCAACAGATCATGCAAGCTGCCAAAGAGCTTGGCATGAATGTAGTACCGGAAGGTGGCAGCACTTTTTTTCATAATATGAGTATGGTTGTAGACGGGCACACAGGAATCGAGCATAATATTCCCGTTGCCCCGGTTTATAAAGATATCTTTACCCTGTGGGGCAACAGCAATACTGGCTACACACCTACGCTGATTGTCAATTACGGGGGAATAAACGGAGAATATTATTTCTACGAAAAAACCAATGTTTGGGAAAACGAAAGGCTACTGAATTTTACGCCGCGGCATATCGTAGATGCAAGATCCCGCCATAGAACCATGGTGCCTGAAGAAGAATATCAGCAGGGCCCTGTTCTGGTCTCTCAAACCGCCAAAGCGCTTGCCGATGTAGGCGTTAAGGTGAACCTGGGTGCCCACGGGCAGATGCAGGGCATTGGTGCCCATTGGGAGCTATGGCTATTACAAATGGGTGGCATGACCAATATGGAAGCACTGCAGGCTGCTACCATCAATGGTGCGAATTACATTGGCATGGGTGCAGAAATTGGCTCGCTGGAAGTAGGAAAACTGGCCGATCTCCTCGTCCTGGAGAATAATCCGCTCGACGACATTAGAAATTCGGAAAGCATCATCTACACCATGGTGAATGGACGGCTATATGACGCCGGGACAATGCATGAAATTGGCAACAGGCCTAAAGAACGAGGAAGTTTTTATTGGGAAAAGAATAAAACAAGCCAGGCTTTTCCATGGCATGAAAGTACAGGCAGCTTTTCTACACCAGGTTGTACCTGCCATGCAGGGGCGCAGTAGCGCTTATGGTCAATTCAAATTGCGTGATGGATTCAGGACATTACGATAGAAGGATTATTAGGATGATTCCTTCTATCTTAAGCTCCTTTTATCATAAAATATATTAAAGTAGGGAAAGATAAATGCTGAAAGTATGGAAGCGCTAGTATTTCAAATGTGTTATTACCGAATAATGAACTTGTTTCAGATTTAAAAATCAAAGTTGGCAGAGACGAAAAATATTATAATTATTCGATAAGCAAAAAGGTTTCTGAAAAGTTGCTTTTAGGGCCATCGCAAACTGGGCAAGAATAAGTGTCTGGCAGGACACCGAATTTTGTGCCGGGATGAATACCCGCCACTCCATCCCCCAATACCTCATCATAAACCGTAAAGCAATCTTGACATTGATAGACACGGTGTTTTGTGTCAACTACCTCTTTTGTGGTAATTTTTTCTGAATCTGTTGCCCTTCCCAATTGATCAAAATACATTTTACTCAACTCCATCAACAACCCAGGTAATTCAATCTTATCGATATCTTGAGCATAGGTAGTATAGTTCTGGGTGTTGGGGTCAAAGTTCTCAAAATAGAGGACGTTGTACGACGGGCGAACATCAAAATCCTTTACCAGCGTTGGCAAACTATTTTTTTCAATAACCACCGAAGCAAAATGTGATCGGTTGCCCATTTCATTACTGATACCAAAGGTAAGACCATAGGTGCTAATATCATTTTGGTCAAAACTACTGACCAAGAATTTCTTAAGCTCCAATGCCTCGCCATCATCCACAGGAACGTGCCAGTTCATTTCCAATTGCGAATGCCGAACATTTATACCTCGTTTCCCTAAGAAGCGTTCCAATTCTGGTCTGCTGGATGTTTTGATTCCTTTGACGATAAAAGATTTCCAAGGGGTAACACATATTTTACCAATACTATTGTCCAAACAAAATCCACAAAAATCCTTTAAAAAACGAAGGTCGTATTTATTGTTTCGCCAATAAAGTCCTAGCCAATAGGAGTCCGTTCCCAATCTGTTCATTCCTTCGTAGTAGGGAAAGGTTTGAAAAGGTATCTTCAATTCCTTTTCCATGGTCTTATTGTTAGTCTCCAAGTGCTTGTTCATCACAAAAAAAAGTTCCTCCACATCCTGAATATCTTCGTGGATTTCTTCGATACGTTTTGAAACGATATTGATATCCCAACTATAAATAAGTACCGGATAAAAGGCCGAAGTTTTCCAATGCGGCAGCTTTATATTCAGATACCAATAATCCTCACTGTCAGAAGCAATAAAATTAAGATTGCCATTAAAAATAGGAACCAAACGTTGTTTAGGGTCCGTAATATTGATTTTTAGCTTTGGTGAAAAATCGAATCCTTCCAAAATATAGAGATAGGTAGATCCTTTCAACCAATACGTCATATCAAAAATATCTGCTGAAACGTAGGAGCTTACAATATTTTGATAGGAACGGTTACCAATAATATCCGTATTCAATTTGGAGATACCTTCCAGCTGTTCTTCCTTGGCATCTTTTAGAGGAAATAAAATATCCTGTCTGGAGCCAAAAAATACTGTGCTTAAACCCGCAGCCTCTAGCATGGTGATTATATCCTTAAGTTCCCCAGGCGACGTAACACCGCCTTTAATTAATATTCTATGAAGGTCATCATTCATACCTATTCTTTTAATTGGCCAAAACCAGATGGTTTTTTAGTAGTTCCTTAATTTCAGGCTTGCAGCTTCCACAGCCCAATCCCGCACCTGTTTCTGAGCAGAGTTTGTTGAAATTGGTGCAGCCCCCATTTATGGCGTCCAAAATATT
>PPFU01005487.1_pt1 | contig 26412 bp, 19 predicted proteins | sample 1535991 | NCBI WGS metagenome assembly PPFU01 (sample SAMN04901290, study PRJNA319586) | Hypolithon metagenome, whole genome shotgun sequencing project. | isolation source: Antarctic Hypolithon | place: Antarctica: Miers Valley | collected 2014
ACACCGCGGACAACTGCATCATCGTGTGCTCGATCGAGAACCTGGACCCGATGGGCGTGCACACCGGCGACTCGATCACCGTGGCGCCGGCGCAGACGCTAACCGACAAGGAATACCAGCGCCTGCGCGATGCCTCGATCGCGGTGCTGCGCAAGATCGGCGTCGACACCGGCGGCTCCAACGTGCAGTTCGGCATCAACGCCGTGGACGGGCGCGTGGTGGTGATCGAGATGAACCCCCGGGTGTCGCGCAGCTCGGCGCTGGCGTCGAAGGCGACCGGCTTCCCGATCGCCAAGATCGCCGCCAAGTTGGCCGTCGGCTACACGCTCGACGAGCTGCGCAACGACATCACCGGCGGCCTGACGCCGGCGTCGTTCGAACCGGCGATCGACTACGTGGTCACCAAGATCCCGCGGTTCGCGTTCGAGAAGTTCCCTCAGGCGGATTCCCGGCTGACGACGCAGATGAAGTCGGTCGGCGAGGTGATGGCGTTTGGCCGCACGTTCCAGGAATCGCTGCAGAAGGCGCTGCGCGGGCTGGAGACCGGCAAGTCGGGCCTCGACCCGACCGGCCTCGACCTGGACGCCGACGACGACCTCGTCACCCTGCGGCGAGAAGTCAAGGAAGCCGGCCCCGAGCGCATCTTCTACCTCGCCGACGCATTCCGCGCCGGCATGTCGGTGGCCGACGTGCACGCGCTGTCGTTCGTGGACCCGTGGTTCCTCGACCAGATCGAGGAGATCGTGGCCGCGGAGCAGGCCCTCGCCGGTGACGGCATCGCCGCGCTCGACCGGCCGCGGCTGCGGGCGCTGAAGCGGCAGGGCTTTTCCGACATGCGCATCGCGGCGCTGGTGGGCACCGACGAGGCCGCCGTGCGCGCGCTGCGCCATGCGCACGGGCTGCGCCCGGTATACAAGCGCGTCGACTCCTGCGCCGCCGAGTTCGCCACCGACACCGCGTACCTGTATTCCACCTACGAGGACGAGTGCGAGGCGCAGCCGACGGACCGGCGCAAGATCATGGTGCTCGGCGGCGGGCCCAACCGCATCGGGCAGGGCATCGAGTTCGACTACTGCTGCGTGCACGCCGCGCTGGCGCTGCGCGAAGACGGGTTCGAGACCATCATGGTCAACTGCAATCCGGAGACCGTGTCGACCGACTACGACACGTCCGACCGGCTGTATTTCGAATCGCTCACGCTCGAGGACGTGCTGGAGATCGTCGCGATCGAGAAGCCCTGGGGCGTGATCGTGCAGTACGGCGGGCAGACGCCGCTCAAGCTGGCGCGCGCGCTGGAGGCCAACGGGGTGCCGATCATCGGCACGTCGCCGGAGTCGATCGACCTCGCCGAGGACCGCGAGCGCTTCCAGCAGCTGGTGGAGCGGCTGGGCCTGAAGCAGCCACCCAACCGCACCGCGCGCACGCCCGACGAAGCGCTGGTGCTGGCACGCGAGATCGGCTACCCGCTGGTGGTGCGCCCGAGCTACGTGCTGGGCGGCCGCGCGATGGAGGTGGTGCACGCCGACGCCGACCTGGCGCGCTACATGCGCAACGCGGTCAAGGTGTCGCACGATTCACCGGTGCTGCTGGACCGGTTCCTCGACAACGCGGTCGAGGTCGACATCGACGTCATCGCCGACGCCACCGGCGCGGTGTTCATCGGCGGCCTGATGGAACACATCGAGGAGGCGGGCGTGCATTCGGGCGACTCGTCGTGCTCGCTGCCGCCGTACTCGCTGTCGGCCGAGGTGCAGTCCGAGCTGCGCGCGCAGGTGGTGGCCTTGGCGCGCGAGCTGCGCGTCGTCGGCTTGATGAACACCCAGTTCGCGGTGCAGGTCGACGCCGACGGCCGCGACGTCGTTTTCCTGCTCGAGGTCAATCCGCGCGCGTCGCGCACGGTGCCGTTCGTGTCGAAGGCGATCGGGCTGCCGCTGGCGAAGATCGCCGCGCGCTGCATGGCCGGCCGCACGCTGGCGGAGCAAGGCGCGACGACCGAGATCGTGCCGCACTACCACTCGGTCAAGGAGGCGATCTTTCCTTTCGCCAAGTTCCAGGGTGTCGACCCGATCCTCGGTCCGGAAATGCGCTCCACCGGCGAGGTCATGGGCGTGGGCCGCAGCTTCGGCGCGGCGTTCGCGCGCGCCCAGGAAGCCGCCGGCATCAAGGCGCCGCCGGCGACCGGCAAGGCCTTCATCTCCGTGCGTGACCCGGACAAGCAGCGCGTGCTGCCCGTGGCGCAGGAGCTCGTCGCGGCGGGCTACGGCATCGTCGCCACCGAGGGCACCGCGCGCTGGCTGCGCGACCACGACATCGCCTGCGATCAGGTCAACAAGGTCATCGAGGGCCGCCCACACGTGGTCGACCTGATCAAGAACGGCGAGATCGCGTACATCGTCAACACCACCGAGGGCAAGCAGGCGATCGCGGACTCGTTCTCGATCCGGCGCGAGGCGCTGCAGCACCGCGTCACGTACTCGACCACCATTGCCGGCGCCAGGGCGTTGCTGCATTCTCTGCCGTACCGCGGCACCGGTCCGGTCTGGGCCCTCCACGAGCTCCACGAGGAACTGAAGAACACGCCATGAGACCACCCCTGACCATGCAGGGCGCGCAGCGCCTGCGCGCGGAGCTCGACCAGCTCAAGTCCGTGCAGCGGCCCGCCGTGATCCACGCGATCGCCGAAGCGCGCGCGCACGGCGACCTGAAGGAGAACGCGGAGTACCACGCCGCGCGCGACCAGCAGAGCTTCATCGAGGGCCGGATCAAGCAGCTCGAGTCCGAGCTCTCGCATGCACAGGTGATCGACATCCGCGCGCTGAACGCGGGCAAGAAGGTCGTGTTCGGCGCGACCGTGGTGCTTGCCGACGCCGACACCGCCGAAGAGAAGCGCTACCAGATCGTCGGCGACCTCGAGGCCGACATCAAGCTGGGCCTGATCGCGATCTCGTCGCCGGTGGCGCGCGCGCTGATCGGCAAGCACGAAGGCGACACGGCCACCATCGAGGCGCCGGCTGGCATCAGCGAGTACGACATCGTCTCCGTCAGCTACGACGCCTGACCGCGGGCAATGGCCCGCATCACCTTCCTGTTGCCCGACCCGGCGCGCTTCGGCGCGCAGCGGCTGCCGGTCGCGAGTGCGTCCGCGCTGGGACGTGGCACGCGGTTGCGGCAGGGTGTACCAGGCCGCAGGGCGCAGCTGCTGCGCCACGTCGACCTCCCGGGCAGTGGCTGGCCGGTGGCGGCGCTGTCGCGACAGGCCGACGCCGGCGACGCCGGGGATCATCGCTGGCTGCTGCTGGAGCCCGCATGGCTGAGGCCGGACATCAACGGCGTGCGGCTGATGGCCTATGGCGCGTCGATGTGCGTCGACGAGGACGATGCCGATGCGCTGCTCCCGGCACTGCGCCCGCTGTTCGGTGACGCCGGGATGACGTTCGACGCGACGTCACAGGGACGCTGGTACGTGCGCTGCGGCTCCGGCGCCACGCTGCCGGAGTTTGTCGATCCCGGCGACGCACTGGGCGGCGACCTCGGCGAGGTGACGCAGGCCATTGAAGGCGACAGCCCGCACGCCCGACGCTGGCGCACGCTGCTCAGCGAGGCGCAGATCGTGCTCCACAACCATCCGCGCACCGCCGACCGCGCCGCGCGTGGCCTGCCGCAGTTCAACGCACTGTGGCCCTGGGGCGGCGGCAGCCTGCCGCCTGTCGCGAGCGGCCGCACGATGGCGCACGCGCACGTGCTGACCGCCGACGCGGTGGTGCGGGCGCTGGTGGCGGGGCGGGCGACGGTCGGTGCGCTGCCCGACGCGCTGGAGCACGCGGACAGCGACGTCCTGGTCGACCTGGATGCGCTGCGGGACCTTGCGCTGCTCGACGATCGGTGGCTACAGCCTGCGCTTGCAGCGCTGTCATCGGGCCGGGTCGCATCGCTGCTGCTGGACCGCGGCGATGGCCACGCGACCGAACTCCGGCGCTGGCACCGGCTCCGCGCCTGGCGGCGCCCCCGCCCGCGTCTCGGGGAATGAGCGTGGTGCGCAGCATCCGCCGCCGCGAGGCGCTCGTCGGCGCCGGCTGGCCCGCGCAGGTGACGCCACTGCTGCGACGGATCTACGCCGCGCGCGGGGCCCACGACGAAGCCAGTGCGCAGCCGCGCCTTGCGCAGCTGCTGCCGCCCGACGCGCTGTCGGGCATCGACGACGCGGTGGCGATGCTGGCGGATGCGATCGCCCGCGACGCACACATCATGGTGGTGGGCGACTTCGACTGCGACGGCGCCACTGCCTGTGCGGTCGCGGTGCGCGGGCTGCGCATGCTGGGCGCAATGCGGGTGTCACACGCGGTCCCCAACCGCATGGTGCACGGATACGGCCTGTCGCCGCTGCTGGTGCAGGAGCTGGCGCCGCTGCGGCCGGACCTGCTGCTGACGGTGGACCACGGCATTGCGTGCCATGCGGGGATCGCGGCGGCCAAGGCGCAGGGATGGCGCGTGCTGGTCACCGACCACCACCTCCCCGGAGAGCAACTGCCGCCGGCCGACGCGATCGTCAATCCCAACCAGCGCGGGGATGGCTTCGCGTGCAAGTCGCTGGCGGGCGTCGGCGTCATCTTCTACGTGTTGCTGGCGCTGCGCCGGCACCTTCGCGCACTGGCGCCCGCCGCGACCGGCGACAGCCACGAGGCCCGCGTCCCGCACGCGGCGGCATCGGCGGATCTCACGCGCCTGCTCGACCTCGTCGCGGTCGGCACCATCGCCGACCTGGTCATGCTGGACACCACCAACCGCTCCCTCGTCGCCGCGGGGCTGCGCCAGCTGCGCGAAGGTCGGGGCTGTGCCGGGCTCCAGGCACTCATCACCGTGGCGGGACGTGACCCCGCGCGCCTGACGGCCAGCGACATCGGCTTCGCGGTGGCGCCGCGGCTCAATGCCGCCGGTCGGCTCGAGGACATGGCGCTGGGCATCCATTGCCTGCTGACCGACGAGCCCGCGGAGGCACACGTGCTGGCGGCAAGGCTGCACGCGATCAACGCCGAACGCCGCGGAGTGCAGCAGGCGATGGTCGATGAAGCCGAGGCGGCCCTGGCCCTTCGCGTCGTTCCGACGCCGGACGATGCGGCCGGTGTCTGCCTGTTCGACCCCGACTGGCATCCGGGCGTCATCGGTCTGGTGGCGTCCCGGCTGAAGGAGCGGCTGCATCGCCCGGTGGTGGCGTTCGCGCCGGCGGAACCCGGCAGCGTGACGCTGCGCGGCTCCGCGCGGTCGATCCCGGGCTTCCACGTGCGCGACGCGCTGGCCGTGGTCGACAGCCTGCATCCCGGGCTCATCGACCGCTTCGGCGGGCATGCGATGGCCGCGGGCCTCAGCCTGCCGCGCGAGCGCCTGGCCGAATTCGAGGCCGCGTTCGACGCGTGTACCCGGGCAACGCTGCCGGTAGGCCTGCTCGCGGCCGAGATCGCCAGTGACGGCGCGCTGCACGTCGACGAGTTCGACCACGCGCACGCCTGCGCCCTGCGCGATGGCGGGCCATGGGGGCAGGGCTTCCCGGAGCCGCAGTTCGACGGCGAGTTCGACGTCATTGCCTGGCGCGTGGTCGGCGAGCGCCACCTCAAGCTGGAGCTGGGGCAGCCCGGGTTGCGACTGAACGCGATCGAGTTTGGCGGCTGGGCCGGCGAGCCACCACCGCCCCGGGTCCGCGTCGTCTACCGCCTCGAGGCGGACCTCTATCGGGGCGGCAGCGCCGTGCAGCTGGTGGTGGTGCATCGGGAACACGCTCCGGACGCCGTGCCCTGCCGCCCGGCCTGAGCCCGATGCAGACGCGGGGCGCTGGCACCGGTGGTGGTGGTGGCGGCAGGGGATCGATCAATGGTGCGGAAATACTTCACTGACTCTGCGAGAGACACTGCTTTTCGTGATCCTGTAGGACCAGCATCATTGCCGGCAGGATCCGTCGCCCGATCGTGCAGGCGCGCGCCCGCCCGGCCAAATCGCAGCGCCACACCCGCAGTCCATCGCAGCATCGCCCCATAAGCGCTTTCCGACCGGCCGAATCACGACGCCATGAGCCGATGCGAGCCACATCCAGCAGCCTCGATCCCCGAGATCGGGGGACCGTCGCCTGGTGCGAACGGCTACAGGGGCCGGGCCGTCGCCTTGCTCACCCAGCATGGAAAGGAGCAGGTGATTGCATCTGTGCTTGGTCCTGCGCTGGGCTGCAGGGTCGAGCGCGTGGGTGGGTACGACACAGATCTGCGGGGCACGTTCACGCGCGACGTCCCGCGCGCCGGCACGCAGATCGAGGCGGCGCGCAAGAAGGCGCGTCTCGGCATGGAACTCGCCGGCTTGCCGCTCGGGCTCGCCAGCGAGGGTTCGTTCGGACCGGACCCGATGGCGGGCATGTTCCCCTGGAACGGGGAGTTGCTGCTCTGGATCGACGACGTGCACTGCCTGGAAGTCGTCGCGATGGCGCAGGGCAAGGCGAACTTCTCCCATCTGCGGGCGAGGGACTGGACGGCCGCCGAAGCTTTCGCCCGGCAATGCGGATTTCCAGGACAGCACCTGGTGCTGCGTCCGGAGGGGGAGCGCGACTCGTGCATCCGCAAGGGAATCTGCTCCTGGGCGGAGCTCAAGGCCGGCTTCACCTGGGCAGTGGAGCGATCCGCAAGCGGCGTGGTGTTTCTGGAGACCGACGTGCGCGCCCATGCCAATCCCACGCGACTGGAAAACATCGGCCTCGCCGCCGAGGATCTCGCCACGAAACTCCTTTGCGCATGCCCGGCATGCGGGGCACCCGGGTTCTGGATCATCGAGCGCGTGCCGGGCCTGCCCTGCGAGGACTGCGGCGCACCGACCAGGGAGCCGCATGCCGATGTACTGGGCTGCGTGAAGTGCCCGCATCGCGTGACCCGCGAACGCACCAGCACGACCACCGCCAGTGCTGAGCGCTGCGACCATTGCAACCCCTGACCTTTCGCCACCGAGGATCGCTTCATGCCATGTCCCGCCTGCAGCCAGATGAGCCTGTCGCCAGGATCCCGCGGTGACCGCCACAGCGGGCGGCGCTGCAGGCCGTATGACGACGCACGACACGCCGGGCGGCCCCGGTGTCCAGCAGCGAGAGCCGTCGTGCGTTCGAACGGCATGTCGCCGGCAGGACACCGGCTCTGATGCGCGGCGTGTTCATTACCGGCACCGACACCGGTATCGGCAAGACCCGGGTCGGCGCAGCGCTGGCCCGGCTTCTGACCGCGCGCGGGCTCCGCGTGCGGGCGCGCAAGCCGGTGGAGTCGGGCTGTGCGGCGGGACCCGACGGCCTGCTGCCACGGGACGCGGCGCTGTTGCGCGAAGCGGCGGGTCGCAGCGAGCCGCTCGAAAGCATTTGCCGCCACCGACTGCAGGCGCCGATCTCTCCCGAACGTGCAGCGGAGATGGAAGGCATCGCCCTGGACCTGGGCCAGCTGCATGCTGCGTGCCTGGTCGACGTGCGGAATGACGATTTCCTGCTGGTGGAAGGCGCCGGTGGCTTCTATTCGCCGCTGGCCCGCGGCGTGCTCAATGCCGACCTGGCCGGCGGGCTGGGCTTGCCGGTGCTGGTGGTCGCAGCCGACCGGCTCGGCACCCTGAACCACACGCTGCTGACCGTCGAGGCCGTGCGCATGCGGGGGCTCGCAGTGGCCGGCCTGGTCCTGAACCAGCCGGTACCGCAGATGGACCCGCAGATGGACAACGCGGAAGACCTGGAGCGGTGGCTGCAGATACCCGTGCTGCGGCTGCCGCACGGCTCCGGTGACGGGGGCGCAGCTTGGCAATGGGAGGCTGCGGCGCTTGCGCCTCTGGCCGACGGCTGGTTCTAAGGCGTCAACTTGAACAGGCCCGGCGCATGAACCGTCTGCCCGCATCCTCGTCTGGCGTGGATCAGGCCGCCGCCGTGCTGCGCGCGGGCGGACTGGTCGCGTTCCCCACGGAAACGGTCTACGGTCTCGGCGCCGATGCCCGCAACGTGGAGGCGGTCACGCGGGTTTTCGCGGTCAAGGGGCGGCCCGCCGATCACCCGCTCATCGTGCATCTGGCGGACGCCGCACAGCTGACCGGCTGGGCGCGGGACATTCCAGAGACCGCCTGGCGACTGGCGGAAGCGTTCTGGCCGGGGCCGCTCACGCTGGTGCTGCCGCGGCTGGCCGGTGTGCCGGACGTGGTGACCGGCGGCCTCGACACAGTCGCCCTGCGGGTGCCCGGCCATCCCGTGGCCCTGGCGCTGCTGGCGGCATTCGGCGATGGCATCGCGGGGCCATCGGCCAACCGCCATGGTCGGGTGAGTCCAACCTCGGCCGGGGACGTGCGCGAAGAGCTCGGAGCCGATGTGGACATGGTGCTGGACGGTGGGCGCTGCGAGATCGGCATCGAGTCCACGATCGTCGATCTTTCGACGACGAAGCCCCGGCTCCTGCGCCCGGGCGCGATCACCGGACGGGCGTTGAACCGGGTATTGCGGAGTCCCCTGGCGAAGGCCAATGCCGCCGTGCGCTGCCCGGGAAACATGCCATCGCATTACGCGCCCCGGGCGCACGTGATCCTGGCGTCGCCCGATGACGTCGGCCAGCGGATCGATGAGTGGCACCGGGGCGGGCAGCGGGTGGGCGTGCTGGCGTCGCGTCGGCCCGCCGGGCTGGCTGAAGACGTGACGTGGCTGCGCTTCACCGGAAACATGCGCGAGCAGGCGCGCGAGCTCTATCACCGCCTGCGCCAGGCAGACCACCTCGGCCTGCAGGTGCTGGTGGCGGTGATGCCGCGCGACGTCGGGCTTGGCCACGCCTTGCGCGACCGGCTGCGCCGCGCCGCCGGTCTGGGCGATGATGGCGGCCGCGCGCGCGCCCCGCCGCAGCAGTTGCCCGGAGGCGAATGATGACTCAGGACCCAGCAAGAGGGCTGGCGGCACCCGCGGGAAGCCGGCTGGTCCTGTCACGCCCGGACGACTGGCATCTGCACCTGCGCGATGGCGACGTGCTGGCCTCGGTGCTGCCCGACACGGTGCGGCGCTTTGCGCGCGCGATCGTGATGCCCAACCTGCAGCCACCGGTGACGACGGTCGACCATGCGCGCGGCTATCGCGAGCGGATCCTGGCGGCGGTGCCGGCCGGCGCATGCTTCGAGCCGCTGATGACGCTGTACCTCACCGATCTCACCCCGCCGGCGGAGATCGCGCGCGCCAAGGCCAGCGGGTTCGTGCACGCGCTCAAGTACTACCCCGCCGGCGCGACCACCAATTCCGAAAGCGGCGTCACCGATCTGGAGCGCATCCATCCGGTGCTCGCGGCAATGGAAAAGCATGACCTGCCGCTGCTGCTGCATGGCGAGGTCACGGACGCCGGGACCGATATCTTCGATCGCGAGGCGGTGTTCATCGATCGCCATCTTGCGCCGCTGGTACGCGCGTTCCCTGGACTGCGCATGGTGCTGGAGCACATCACCACCACGGCCGGCGCGCAGTTCGTCGGCGCGGCCAGCGACAACGTTGCCGCGACCATCACCGCGCACCACCTGTTGCTCAACCGCAATGCGATGTTCGCCGGCGGGCTGCGTCCGCACCACTACTGCCTGCCGGTGCTCAAGCGCGAAGCGCACCGCCAGGCGCTGCTGGAGGCGGCCACCGGCGGCAGCCCGAAGTTCTTCCTCGGCACCGACAGTGCACCGCATCCGCGCCATGCCAAGGAGTCCGCCTGCGGCTGCGCCGGCATCTACACCGCGCACGCCGCCATCGAGCTCTATGCCGAGGCGTTCGAGCAGGCGGGGGCACTTGACCGGCTGGAGACTTTCGCCAGCTTCCATGGCCCCGACTTCTATCGCCTCGCACGCAATACCGACACCCTGGCGCTGGAGAAGCAGCCCTGGACGGTAGCCAGCTTGATCGGCGGCGGGCGTGACGCGATCGTGCCGTTCCGTGCCGACGGAACGGTGGCATGGCGGCTTGCCGATTCGCAGGCCGCGCCGGCAGCCGGGAGCGGGGGGCTCACGTCATGAGCGGCATCGATCCGATCGTGCTGTTCTTCCTGCTCGGCCTGGTGGCGGGGCTGATGCGCTCGGACCTGCGCCTGCCCGCGGCGATCTACGAGTTCCTCACCGTGGTGCTGCTGCTCGCTATCGGGTTGAAGGGCGGCGTGGAGCTTTCCCGGCAGTCGCTGGGATTGCTGGCCCCGCAGATGCTTGCGGTGGTCGTCATGGGACTCGTCCTGCCGCTGATCGCTTTCCCGGTGCTGCGCCATGCCGGGCGTTTCAAGCGCGCGGACGCGGCCTCCATCGCGGCCCACTATGGGTCGGTCAGCGTCGGCACCTACGCCGTGGTGGTGGCCTATCTCGCGTCGCAAGGCGTCACGTTCGAGGCGTACATGCCCCTGTTCGTGGTACTGCTGGAAGTGCCGGCGATCCTGGTGGGCATCGTGCTGGCCCGCGGCGTTACCAGATCCACGCAGTGGGGACCGCTGGCCCACGAAGTGTTCCTGGGCAAGGGCGTCGTGCTGCTCGCAGGCGGACTGGTGATCGGCTGGATCGCCGGGGTCGACGGCGTCGAATCGATCAAGCCGCTGTTCTTCGACCTGTTCAAGGGCGTGCTGGCGCTTTTCCTGCTGGAGATGGGGCTGATCGTCGCCAGCCAGTTCGCGGACCTGCGCCGATACGGGCTGTTTCTGGTCGGTTTCGCGATCGCGTTCCCGCTGTTTGCCGCGGGCATCGGCGCCGGGCTGGGCTGGATGCTCGGCCTCTCGCTGGGGGGCACCGTGGTGCTTGCCACGCTGGCTGCCAGCGCCTCCTACATCGCCGTGCCGGCGGCGATGCGGCTGACGGTGCCGGAAGCCAATCCTGCGTTGTCGCTGTCGGCGTCGCTGGGCGTCACGTTCCCCTTCAACATCCTGGTGGGCATCCCGCTCTACCATGCGCTGGCGCGCCATCTCTATCGCGTCGGAGGCTGACCCGTGCATACCGAGCGACGCAAGCTGCTGACCATCATCGCCGAGGCGGCCCTTGAGCAGAGCTTGGTCAAGGACATCGAACGTCTCGGCGCGCACGGCTACACCATCACCGATGCCCGCGGCAAAGGCAGCAGGGGGATTCGCAATGCCGACTGGGATCGCAGCGGCAACATCCGCCTGGAGGTGGTGTGCGACGCGGCCACCGCCGAGGCGATTGCAGGGGATTTCAGGAGCCGCTACTACGACAACTACGCGATGATCCTGTTCATCGGCGACGTGGACGTGTTGCGCCCGGAGAAATTCCTGGCGCAGAGGAATCCGTGAGCACCTGCGACGGCACCGTTGGGCGGCGCACACGGCCAGCGCAATCGCCAGCGGCCTCCACAGTGCGCAACCGCGGAGCACGGACGCGGCGGCAGTGTCAGGCCGCCGGCGATCGCTCTTGGGCAACCGGCTCCCGCCACCGTGGTGACCTGGCCCGCAACGCAAGCCCGAACAGTGGCCGCAGCGGCGCGGCGCGGCGGATCACGAACTCATGTAGCAGCAGACAACCTGCCACGGTTCCCAGCACGACCAGCGCCGGCTCCCACCCTGCGCCCAGCCGCAGCGGAATCAGCCGATAGGCGATCACGACGATCAGGCTCTGGTGCAGGATGTACCACGGGTAGACCGCCTCGGTGGCGTACGGCAACCAGCGGAACGGGCGATCCAGCAGCGCCCGACCCCAGCCGAAGATCGCCAAGAGTGCCGACCACAGGTACAGCGCCCGCGCCGCGCGTTCGACCATGCCCCAGTCGATGCCCGCCGCCAGCGCGGGGATCTGCTCGGCCGGCAGGAACTGGCCGGCCGCCTTCAGTGACAACTCGATGCAAATCGCGACCAGCGCGATTGCGAGGGTGCGCCAGCGCAGGCGCAATACCGTCCGCCAGAAGCGATCGTCGTTCGCGACCAGATACCCGAGCACGAAGACCGTGACGTACACCGCGTGCAGGTACCAGTCACCGACCAACGCGTGGGTCTCGGGAAACCGCGGCCGCAACAGCATCAGGTAGGCGAAGAACGCCAGAGCCGGCAGCAGCAATGCGGCGGCGTTGAGACGCGTGCGCAGCCATGCCTGCAGGCGCCGGACCACGCCTGACTGCAGCAGGGGCAGCAGCGCCATCAGCACCAGCGTGTAGATCCACAGGTAGGCGAGGTACCACAGGTGGTTCCAGGTGACGCCGTGTTCGGCGCCGGTGAACGTCCCCGCCGGCCACGGACGCAGGAGCCAGTAACGCTGCATGAAGGCCCAGAACCCCGGCTCCACCATGCCGTTGCCAACACCTTCGCAATAGGCCTGGACCGGCACGATCGCCAGCATGCCAAACACCAGCGGAAGTAGCAGCCGCCAAGTCCGGAGAAGGGCGAACCGGCCCGGGTTGCGTCCTGGCAGCGCCAGACCGATTGCGATGCCCGAGATTGCGAACAGCAGTGGCATGCGCCAGCGGTTGACGACGATCCTGGCGAAGTCCAGCCAAGCAAACTGGTAGCTGCTGACGACGTGGAAGTCGGAGTCGACCTGGTAGACCCCACTGACGTGGTAGACGATCAGGATGAGGAAGGCGAACACGCGCAACGCGTCGATGTCATGGCGACGCAGCTGCGGCGCGTGGGGCATCACCCGGCGCGCGGTAGCGGGGCTGTGCATCACGGGATCCATGGTGGGATGCCGTCGAGCCTATCGGCGCCGGCCAGGGCCGCCAGCGACAGGTGACTGATCGCAGGTGATATGTGACGAATCGCGGATGACAGGGACCAATGGCGTGGTCACCAGGCCCTGTCTCCCCAGTACGATGCGCGCATGTCGCAACCCCTGCCGTTCTCCCAAGCCCCCACTGGCGCCGAACGCTACCTCGCCCACCGCCGGCCTTTTGAAATCGGCTACTGGCTCATCAGCGTCGGCCTGAGCGCCACCGGTGGCAGCTACGCGGCCTGGGCCGACCGCCAACGCGACGGACTGGCCATCGACTGGTGGGAGCCGGCAGTGTGGTCGTGGAGCAGCGCGCTGCTGGTGCTGGCCCTGGTGCCGGCGGTGCTGTGGTTCACCCGGCGCTGGCCGCTGCACCTGGACACGTGGCGCCGGAACCTGGGCTGGTACCTGCCGGCGAGCGTCGCGTGGTCGTTGCTGCACGTTATCGGCATGGTCGGACTTCGCAAGCTGGTCTATGCCGCGCGCGGATCTAGCTATGACTTCGGCAGCTGGCCGGGCGAGCTGTTGTACGAATACTCCAAGGATGTGCGGACCTTTATCGGCATCGTCCTGCTCATTCACGGCTACCGCCTGCTGGTGCGCCTGATCCAGGGTGAAGCCAGCCTGCTCGGCATGCCCGACAGCGGACTGCCTGCGGAACCGGTGGACCGACCCGAACGGTTCCTGGTGCGCAAGCTCGGCCGCGAGTTTCTGATAGCGACCGCCGACATCGAACGCCTGCAGGCCTGCGGCAACTACGTGAACCTGCACGTCGCGGGCCGCGACTACCCGCTGCGCAGCACGATCGCGGCGATGGAGGCCAAGCTCGACCCCGGCCGCTTTGCCCGCGTCCACCGCAGCTATATCGTCAACCTCGACCGGGTCGTATCCATCGAACCGCTGGAGACCGGCGACGCCCGCGTGCACCTAGACGATGGCACCTTGATTCCCTGCAGCCGCCGTTGCCGAAGCGCGCTGCGGGCACGGGCAGGGGCAGGGTAGGGCCGCGGGGGCTGAGGCAGCCGGCAGCCGGCGACGGTTTGCTAGAATCGCCGGCCATTCGCACCAGCCAGAACCGCACATGATCGAACTGAATCCCGTGCGCCAGCGCATCGCCGACCTCCGCGGTCGGCTGGACGCGCTCAGGGGGTTTCTTTGACTACGATGCCAAGCGTGAGCGGCTCGAGGAGGTAGAGCGCGAGCTGGAGAACCCGGCGATCTGGGAAGATCCCGAGCGCGCCCAGGCACTGGGGCGCGAGCGCTCGCTGCTCGACAAGACCGTGAACGGGCTCACCGACCTCAGCGAGGGCCTGGCCGGCGCGGCGGAGCTGCTGGACCTGGCCGAAGGCGAGGACGACGAGGAGACCGCCCAGGCGGTCGTCGTGGACGTCGAACAGTACGCCGGGCGCGTCGACAAGCTGGAGTTCCAGCGCATGTTTTCCGGCGAGATGGACTCGGCCAATGCGTTTGTCGACATCCAGGCCGGCGCCGGCGGCACCGAGGCGCAGGACTGGGCAGAAATGCTGCTGCGGATGTACCTGCGCTGGGCCGAGGGCCGCGGCTGGAAGACCGAGCTGATGGAAGTCAGCGGTGGCGAGGTGGCAGGCATCAAGTCGGCCACCGTGCGCGTCGAGGGCGAGTTCGCATTCGGCTGGCTGAAGACCGAGATCGGCGTCCACCGGCTGGTGCGCAAGTCGCCGTTCGACTCCGACAACCGGCGCCATACCAGCTTCACGTCGGTGTTCGTGTCGCCCGAGGTCGACGACGACATCGACATACAGATCAACCCGGCGGACCTGCGCACCGACGTCTACCGCGCCTCCGGCGCGGGTGGCCAGCACGTCAACAAGACCGAGTCCGCGGTGCGCATCACCCACGTCCCGACCAACACCGTGGTCGCCTGCCAGACCGGGCGCAGCCAGCACCAGAACCGCGACACCGCGATGAAGATGCTCGCCGCCAAGCTCTACGAGCTGGAAGTGCAGAAGCGCAACGTCGAGAAGGATGCGCTCGAGGCAACCAAGTCCGACATCGGCTGGGGCAGCCAGATCCGCAACTACGTGCTGGACCAGAGTCGGATCAAGGACCTGCGCACCGGCATCGAGCGCACGGACACGCAGAAGGTGCTCGACGGCGACCTCGACGAGTTCATCGAGGCCAGCCTGAAGTCCGGGCTCGAGGCTGGATCGAAACGGCTCGATGCGGTCTGACCCGCTGCGCCGGGCGCGGCGCGATGCCCGACCCGCAGCGCGGTGTCGCCTCGCCACGTCGCGGCCTCCATCTTCCCCACGCTGGACCATCCCATGACCAAGACCCCCGCCACGCCCGCCGCCGACGACAACGCGCTGGTCGCCGAGCGCCGCGCGAAGCTGGCCGCGCTGCGCGGGCAGGGCATCGCGTTCCCCAACGACTTCCGCCGCGCCGACTTGGCCGGCGACCTTCAGGACGAGTACGCCGACGCCGATGCCTGGACGGGGAACGCGCTGGAGGCGACCGGGCGCCGGGTGGCGATGGCGGGGCGCCTGCTGGCGAAGCGCGTGATGGGCAAAGCGGCGTTCGCACAGATCCAGGACGTCAGTGGCCGGATCCAGGTATTCCTGCAGTCGAACGCGCTGGGTGACCGGTATGAGGCGTTCAAGGGCTGGGACGTCGGCGACATCATCGGTGTCGAGGGCACGCTGATGCGTACGCGCACCGGGGAGCTGTCGGTCAAGGCCGACGTGCTGCGGCTGCTCACCAAGTCGCTGCGGCCCCTGCCGGACAAATGGCATGGCCTGAGCGACGTGGAGCAGCGCTACCGCCAGCGCTATGTCGACCTGATCGTGACCCCGGAGTCGCGGGACGTCTTCGTCAAACGCTCGCGGATCATCGCCGCGATGCGGCGGTGGCTGGATGCGCGGCGCTTCCTTGAGGTCGAGACCCCGATGATGCATTACATCGTCGGCGGGGCTACTGCTAAGCCGTTTACGACGCACCACAATGCGCTCGATCTCGACCTGTACCTGCGTGTCGCACCCGAGCTGTACCTCAAGCGCCTGGTCGTCGGTGGATTCGAGCGCGTGTACGAGATCAACCGCAACTTCCGAAACGAGGGCGTGAGCACCCGCCACAATCCCGAGTTCACGATGCTCGAACTCTACGAGGCCTACGTCGGCTACGAGGAGGTGATGGACCTGACCGAGTCGCTGATCCGCGACGTGGCCCTGGAGGTCATCGGGACGAGTGCGATGCCCTGGGACGGCGAGACGATCGATGTCGGCCCTGCGTTCAGGCGCTGGAAGATGGAGGACGCGGTGCGCGAGCGCAACCCGGCTATCGATGCCGCCGCCTGCCGCGATCGCGACGCGCTCGCGCGCCACTGCGAAACCCTCGGTATCCGCGTGCGGCCGGGGCAGGGCTGGGGCCGGCTGCTGCTGGAGATCTTCGAGGCGACGGTCGAGGGCACGCTCGTGCAGCCAACGTTTATCACCCATTACCCGGTCGAGGTATCCCCGCTCGCACGCGAGTCGGATACCGAGGCGGGTATCACCGACCGCTTCGAGCTGTTCATTGGTGGCAAGGAGCTGGCGAACGGGTTCTCCGAGCTCAATGACCCCGAGGACCAGGCGGCCCGCTTCCGGGCACAGGTGGATGCCAAGGATGCCGGCGACGACGAGGCGATGCATTTCGATGCCGACTACATCCGGGCGCTCGAGGTCGGGCTGCCGCCGACGGGGGGCTTGGGCATCGGCATAGACCGTTTGGTGATGCTGTTCACGGATTCGCCTTCGATCCGTGACGTACTGCTGTTCCCCTACATGCGCCCCGTCCATGCCCCGATCCTGGATTCCGCACACGAGTGACCCCCGCGTGGCAGGATGTGACCGGATGGCCCCGCTTTCTCCGCTTCGTCTGTTGACGACGCGCCGCTTCGCGGGCTGATTCTCAGGTACGGAACTTGCTTGCTTCTCCCGGTCAGGCCGCTGCAACGGTCCACGGACAGGGGGCAGGCCCTCACAGGGGCGCACACCACGTGAACATCGTCATCGTCGATGACCAGACCTCCGCACGGACGATGCTGCGGCACATCCTCGAGGACATCAGTCCCGAGCTGGACGTGCTCGACTTCGGTGACCCGCAGGTCGCGCTGCGCTGGTGCGAGGACAACCGTCCGGACCTGCTTCTCCTCGACTACCGGATGCCGGTCATCGACGGGCTCGAATTCGCGCGCCGCTTCCGTCGGCCGCTGCTGCACCGCGACGTGCCGATCGTCCTGGTGACCGTGGTTGGCGACGAGCCGATCCGGCAGGCGGCACTCGATGTCGGCGTCATCGACTTCCTGGTCAAGCCGGTACGCCCGCGCGAACTCCGCGCCCGCTGCCGCAACCTGCTGCAGCTCCGGCAGCAGTCCGAGTCCGTCAAGCAGCGCGCGCTGTCGCTGGAGCAGCGGCTGCTGTCGAGCATGCACGAGGTCGAAGAACGCGAACGCGAAACGCTGACCCGCCTGGCGCGCGCCATCGCCTACCGCGACGCCAGCACCAGCGCCAACCTCGAGCGGCTCGCCAGCGTGGCGGGCCTGATCGCGGATGCAATGGGCATGTTCGAGGACGAGGTGCGAATGATCGAACTCGCCGCGCCGCTGCACGACATCGGCAAGATCGCGATCCCCGACGCGCTGCTGATGAAGCCCGGCCCGCTGGACGACGACGAGCTGCGGGTGATGCGGACCCATCCGCAGATCGGCCATGACCTGCTCGCGGACAGCCAGAACCGCTTCATCCAGCTCGGCGCCATGATCGCGCTGCGCCACCAGGAGCGCTGGGACGGCAGCGGCTACCCCGGGGGCCTTGCGGGAGAAGACATCCCGGTCGAGGCGCGGGTGGTGGCGGTGGCGGATGTGTTCGATGCGCTGATCTCCAAGCGACCCTACAAGCGCGCCTGGAGCATCCAGGAGTCGATCGACTTCCTGGTCGAGGAGAGCGGGCGGCTGTTCGACCCGCGCTGCGTCGATGCGCTGCTGTGCAACCGCGACCGGCTCGAGGCCCTGTGCGAGCGCTATGCCGCGCCGGCCTCTCGATCGGTCGCCGTCTGACGACGATGGGCGCCGCGCGCATCGACTGGTTGCGGCAGCGGTTCACGCAGCGGCCCGACACCGAGCACGGCCAGGCCACGGTTCGGCTGGTGATGCTGTGCGTCGTGCTGGCGTACCTGATGGTGGTGGTGGACGGGAGGCCCGGCGTGGAAGCGCCGCTGCGGATGTCGCAGCAGTTCCTCGCCGTGGAGTTCCTGGTCGCCTTCGCGATCCTGGGCTGGCTGGTCGCGCGACCCGGCGTGTCGCACCCGCGTCGGGTGCTGGGCATGCTGGCGGACTACAGCCTGATGGGCGTCGGCCTCGTGCTGCTGGGCGACCTGTTGGCCTGGTTGTACGTGGTGATCATGTGGGTCACGGTCGGCAACGGCCTGCGCTACGGACCCAGGTACCTGTATGGCGCGGTGGGATTCGCGGTCGCAACCTTCGGCACCGTCATCCTGGTGACGCCGTACTGGCAGGCGAATGCGTGGCTCAGCTGGGGCCTGCTCGGCGGTCTCGTGGCCGTGCCCCTGTACCTCAGCTCGTTGCTGCGGGCGCTGGTACAGGCCACGAATGCCGCCAAGGCCGCCAGCGAGGCGAAGAGCCGTTTCCTCGCGAACATGAGCCACGAATTCCGGACTCCACTCAATGGCATCGTGGGAATGTCGGAGCTGCTGGCGGCCACGCCGTTGACTGCGGAACAGCGCGACAGTGCCCAGGTCATCCAGACGTCCGCGCGCGCGCTGCAGCTGCTGGTCGACGATGTGCTCGACATCTCCAAGATCGAGGCGGGCAAGTTCACGTCGCATCCCGAAGACTTCTCGATCGGGGAACTGGTCGAGAGCGTACGCGTCATGCTGCAGCCCAGCGCGACGGTGAAGGGTCTGGCGTTCGATGTGTCGGTTGCTCCGGCCGTGCCGCGCTGGGTACGCGGCGACGCCGGCCAGCTGCGGCAGGTGCTAGTCAACCTGCTCTCCAACGCGATCAAGTTCACCGAGGAGGGACGCGTCTCGCTGGATGTCACGGCGTCCGATCCAGCTGACGCTCAGCGTCTCCGGTTCTCTGTGCGTGACACCGGGATCGGCATCCCCGAAGCGGCGGTCGGCCGCATCTTCCACGCCTTCGAACAGGCGGAAAGCGGCATGGGCCGCCGCTTCGGCGGCACCGGGCTGGGGAGCACGATCGCGAAGGCACTGACCGAGCTGATGGGGGGCGAGATCGGCTTGCAGAGCACCGAGGGCGTCGGCTCGCACTTCTGGCTGGACGTGCCTTTCGCGTCTGCGATCACCCCGGAACCGGCGGCGCCGCTGCCTTCCAACGTGATCGCGTTTTCCGATCCCTTCGTTCGCCACCGTGCGCGCGTGCGGCCGCTGCGGATCCTCGTAGCCGACGACCAGCCGGCGAACCTGATGGTGATGCGCCGCCTGCTGGAGAAGGCGGGCCACAGGCCGCAGCTGGTTGACGACGGGGACGACGTGCTGACGGCGATCGAGCTTCAGAGTTTCGACGCCGTGATCATCGACCTGCACATGCCTGGCGCCAGCGGCCTGGAGGTCATCAAGCAGACCCGCTTCATGGAGGCCGGCCGGCGGCGCACGCCGTTCATCGTGCTGACCGCCGACGCCACGGCCGAGGCGCGCGACGCCTGCGCGCGTGCCGGGGCGCACGCGTTCATCACCAAGCCGGTGATGGTCGACCGCCTGCTCGAGCACCTGGCAGAGATCGCCGACGGCTCAGGGGCTGCGGCGGCTGGCATGTCCGTCGTCGCGACGCGCGCGTCTGCAGACAAGAGCGTGATCTCCCAGCACATCCTCGACGAGCTTCGCGAGATGGGCCTCGGAGAGGAGTTCGTGCAGCAGTTCCTGACCGAATGCGCGCGCGATGCGCGCAAGTGCGTTGCAGATCTCGATGTTGCCGGTGCCGGAAAGCAGTGGGACGCCTACCGCGACGGCTGCCATGCGCTGAAGGGCGCAGCGGGCAACATGGGCGCGGTGCGCCTGGCCGACAGCGCGTCGGAGGGCATGCGTATGCCTTCCGACCAGCTGGGGCGGGAATGGAAGCCCCTGGTCCGGCAGCTGCGACAGCAGCTGGAGCAGGCGGTTGCCGCGCTGCGCGAGCGTGGCGACCTCACGCGCGCCGAGTCGGAGTACGACAAGGCCTGACGTCGGGACCCGGGACGTCCGCGGGCGTCGCTCGGTCAGCGAACGGCGACGTTGGCCGTAACCGCTTCCGGCCGACGCAACTGGGCACGCACCAGCCGCTCCATGACCCGCAGCTGCTTGTCGCCCAGCTGCAGCGCGGTGTCGACCCATATCTCGGTGATCCGGATCAGCTCTTCGTGGGTGACCGGGTTCACCGCATCGCGCACGCGATGCAGCGCGAGTCGCGCAGCGGCGATGCGCCGGTTCTGGCGGATGACCTCGTGTACCGCGCGCACGCCCTCACCCTTGGGGACCAGTACGTCGACGATGCCCATCCGGTGAAGCTCGTCGCTGGAGTACATGACTCCGTTGAGCATCATCTGCTCCGCAACCTTCGGACTGACGCGCTGGGAGAGCAGCGAATAGGCGCCCATGCCCGGAAACAGGCCGAAAAGCACCTCGGGAAACCCCATCTGCACGCCGCTCTCGGCGACGATGGTCTGGCAGGCGAGGGCAAGCTCGAAGCCGCCACCCAGCGCATCGCCCTCGACCAGCGCGATGGTGTGCGCATTGGCATGCAGGCGGGTATGCAGCAGGTGGATGCTGTCGACGCATTCGGTCGCATAGCGCATCAACCCGTCGCGGTCGCGGGTGCGGATCAGGGTGGCGAAAAGCTGCAGGTCGCCGCCCAGGTTGAAGACATGCGCATCGGATCCCAGCACGATGTGCGACAGATGTGCCTCGGGGCCCGAGGAGCGCTCTGAGATGCCCTCGATCGCCTCGCGCGCGAAGATGCGCAGCTCCCGCAGCAGCCGGGGCGAGAAGCATGGCCGGTAGACGGGGTCGGCGAATGCCCGCTGGCTGTGCATGAAGCACCAGTGGGCGTCGTTGGAGCCATCGTGCTGGATGCGGATCGTGGAAAGGGCAGCGGTGGTGTCGCGGTGCAGCAGCTCGATGTTGTTCATGTGGAGAACCCCCTGTTCAGGGGCACCCACCGGCCGGGCAACCGGCGATGCCCGAATTGATCAGAAACTGCCCGATAGCCATCTCTATGCGCCGAACGGCGGTAGACGGCAAGGCATTTTGACCAGCAGCGCGGGGCCACAGCCGGTATCACACGTGAACTGTGACCTAAGTCGCAGAAGCCTTCGTGGGCTCGTCGCGCAGCTCCCTGCGCAGGATCTTGCCGACGTTGGTCTTCGGCAACTCCTTGCGGAACTCGACGATCCTGGGCTGCTTGTAACCGGTGAGATTCTCACGCGCGTGCGCCTTCACCTGCTCCACGGTCAGGCCCTCGTCCTTCTTGACGATGACGACCTTGACCGCTTCGCCCGACTTCTCGTCGGGTACCCCGACCGCGGCCACCTCCATGACGCCCGGCATCATCGCGATGACGTCCTCGATCTCGTTCGGGTACACGTTGAACCCGGACACCAGGATCATGTCCTTCTTGCGGTCGACGATGTAGAAGAAGCCCTTCTCGTCCATGCGCGCCATGTCGCCGGTGTGCAGCCAGCCGTCGACGTCCAGCGCCGCGGCGGTCTCCTCGGGTCGCTGCCAGTAGCCCTTCATCACCTGTGGGCCCTTGATGCACAGTTCGCCCACCTCGCCCATCGTGACCATGGCGCCGTTCTCGTCCTTGATGCAGGCATCGGTGGATGGCACTGGCTGACCAATCGCCCCGTTGTACTCCGCGAGGTCCATCGGGTTGATGCAGGCTGCGGGGGAGGTCTCGGTCAGACCGTAAGCCTCGACGAGGGTCACGCCCGTCACCTCCTTCCAGCGTTCGGCCACCGCGCGCTGTACCGCCATTCCGCCGCCCAGTGTGAGCCTTAGAGGGGAGAAATCGATCTCGTCGAACCCCGGTGTATTGAGCAGCCCGTTGAACAGCGTGTTCACGCCGGTGATGGCGGTGAACGGCTCGCGCTTGAGCTCCTTGACGAAGCCGGGCATGTCCCTCGGGTTGGTGATGAGGATGTTCTTCCCCCCGAGTTTCATGAAGACAAGGCCGTTCGCCGTCAGTGCGAAGATGTGGTACAGCGGCAGCGCGGTGACGATGGTCTCCTCGCCCGCGCGCGCGACCGTCCCCAGCCAGGCCGCCGACTGCTGCATGTTGGCGACGAGATTGCGGTGGGTGAGCATGGCGCCCTTGGCAACGCCCGTGGTGCCGCCGGTGTACTGGAGGAACGCGATGTCGTCGTGGGTGATCGTAATGGTGGGCAGGTCGTGGGTCTTGCCGAGCCGGATCGTTTCGTTGAAGCGGATCGCACCCGGGATGTCGTAATCCGGCACCATCTTCTTGATGTGCCTGAGCACGAAGTTGACGACCGCGCCCTTCGGGAAGCCGAGCATGTCGCCCAGCCCCGTGGTGATCACCTGCTTGATGGCGGTGTCCTTGAGCACCGCCTGCACGACGCTGCCGAAGTTGTCCATCACCAGGATCGCGACGGCGCCCGAGTCGACCAGCTGGTGTCGCAGCTCGCGCGCGGTGTACATCGGGTTGGTGTTGACCACCGTCAGCCCCGCGCGCAGCACGCCGAAGGTCGCGATCGGGTACTGCAGGCAGTTGGGCATCATGATTGCGACCCGGTCGCCCTTCTTGAGCTTCAGCTCGCCGAGAAGATAGGCCGCAAACTGCGCGCTGAGGCTGTCGAGTTCGCCGTACGTGATCGACTTGCCCATGTTCGAGAACGCGGGGCGGTCGCGGTATTTGCTGATCGCGCCTTCGAGCACCGCCGGTATCGAGGAAAATTCCTCGACGTCGATCTGCGTCGGGATGCCAGCCGGATAGTGCTCCAGCCACGGACGCTCGATGGACATGCCTGCTTCTCCCTGTGGATGAGCGTCGCCGCGGACTTGACGCAGCGCGCGTTGTGCCTCGATTGGAGCATAGGCTCTAGGGGTAGGCAAGGCGCAGAGGGATGTACGGTCCCCGCCATCGCGCTACGGTGACGCCTCGTCCGGAGGATCAGGCATGGGCAACGCCTCGTGTGCGGTATCGACAGCCAACCGTTGGCATCAACGGCTCGCCATGGCCGCGCTGCTGCTGTCTCTCGCGCTTGCAGCGGGCTGCCAGCGCGAGCCGCCCGAAATCGCGCTGCGGGGGGCGTTGGGCGAGCTGCAGGACGCCATCGATACCCGCGATGCGTCTGCCATTGCGGCCCTGTTATCAGAGGATTTCATCGGCCCTGACGGGATGGACCGCGATGCCACGCGCCGCTATGCGGCGGTGGTGTTCATGCGCCATCGCGACATCGCGACCACGATCGGCCCGCTCGATCTCGCGCTGCAGGACGATCACGCGCGTGCGCGCTTCACAGCGGCGCTCTCAGGTGGCAGCGGTGGACTGATCCCCGATGCGGCGCGGATACGCAAGGTCGATACCGGATGGCGCCTCGAGTCCGGGGAGTGGCGGCTGCTGAGTGCCGACTGGGAAGACTGAAACCTCGCAAGGGCGCCCGCCCGCGCCGCCCGGGCCGCCCAGGCAAGATGCCGGCGGAGCGGCATGGCGCGATCCCGGCAGCAATCCCGCCGGCCCCCGTCTCCAGGACGGGGGGGCGGCTTACGACGGCTAGGCCGCGGCGGACCTGGCGGCGAGCTGGCGCAGCACGTAGTGCAGCAGGCCGCCGTGGCGGAAGTACTCGACTTCCTTGGGCGTCAACAAGAGCACGTCGACCTCGAACGAACGCGTGCCACCATCCGCGCGCGTCGCTGTGACCATCGCCATGCGCGCCTTGCCGTCTTCTAGCCCGGTGACGTCGAAGGTCTCGGACCCGTCGAGGCCCAGCGACTGCGCGTTTTCACCACCGCGGAACTGGCAAGGCAGCACGCCCATGCCGACGAGGTTGGAGCGGTGGATGCGCTCGAAGCTCTCGGCCACGACCGCCTTGACGCCTAGCAGGTTGGTGCCCTTGGCCGCCCAATCGCGCGACGAGCCGGTGCCGTACTCCTTGCCGGCAAACACGACCAGCGGAACCCCGTCGGCCTTGTAGTGCATTGCAGCGTCGTAGATCGGGAGCTTCCGGGGCTCGCCGGCGCCGTGGTAGAGCGTGTTGCCGCCTTCCTCGCCGCCGAACATCAGGTTCTTGATGCGGATGTTGGCAAACGTGCCGCGCACCATGACGTCGTCGTTGCCGCGGCGCGAGCCATAGCTGTTGAAGTCCGCCGGCTGCACGCCGCGCGACTGCAGGAATGCGCCGGCCGGCGAGTCCTTCTTGATGTTGCCGGCCGGCGAGATGTGGTCGGTGGTGATCGAATCGCCGAACAGGCCGAGCACGCGTGCGCCGCGGATGTCCTCGATGCTGCCGACATCCATGGTCATGCCGTCGAAGTAGGGCGGGTTCTTGATGTACGTCGACGCCTCGTCCCAGCGGTAGAGCTCACCGTCCGGGGACTCGATCGCCGCCCAGCGGCTGTCACCCTTGAATACGTCGGCGTAGTTCTGCGCGAACAGCTCAGGTCCGACGGTCGCGGCGATGGTGTCCCCGATCTCCTTGTTGGACGGCCACAGGTCGCGGAGGTAGACGTCGGTGCCGTCCGCATCCTGGCCGAGCGGCTCGGTGGTGAGGTCGATGTTGACGGTGCCCGCGAGCGCGTAGGCGACCACCAGCGGCGGCGAGGCGAGGTAGTTGGCCTTGACCTCCGCATGCACGCGGCCTTCGAAGTTGCGGTTGCCTGACAGCACCGAGGCGACCACCAGGTCGTGCTCGGCGATGCCGCGCGACACCGCCTCGGGGAGCGGACCGGAGTTTCCGATGCAGGTCGTGCAGCCATAGCCCACGACGAAGAATCCGAGTTTCTCGAGATCGTCCAGCACGCCAGCCTTGCGCAGGTAGTCGGTAACCACAAGCGAGCCGGGTCCGATCGAGGTCTTGACCCAGGGCTTTGCGCGCAGGCCGCGCTTGACCGCATTGCGGGCCAGCAGGCCGGCGCCGAGCATCACCGCCGGGTTGGAGGTGTTGGTGCAGGAGGTGATCGCGGCGATCACCACGGAACCGTCGGTCAGTTCCGCGTCCTGGTCATGGATGCGGATCGCGGCGATCGGCTTGGCCGCCAGGTGGGCCGCCTGCTGCTGGTCGCCGCCTTCCTGGTCGAAGCGCGTCTCCTGCGTGCCGGCCGGCGCCTCGCGGTGGGCGATCAGCGGCTGCAGCGCCTGTTGGAAGTTGGCGTGGACGTCTTCCAGCAGCACGCGGTCCTGCGGACGCTTCGGGCCGGCAAGCGAGGGTCGCACGTCGGCCAGGTCGAGGCCCAGCGTCGCCGAGTAGTCCGCACGCGGCGAATCGACGTCGTGCCACAGGCCCTGCGCCTTCGCATACGCCTCGACGAGTGCGATCTGCTCCTCGCTGCGACCCGACAGCCGCAGGTAGGTCAGCGATTCCGAGTCGATCGGGAAGATGCCGCAGGTGGCGCCGTATTCGGGCGCCATGTTGGAGATGGTCGCGCGGTCGGCCAGCGGCAGGTGCTGGAGGCCGTCGCCGAAGAACTCGACGAACTTGCCCACCACGCCGTGCGACCGCAGCATCTGGGTCACGGTCAGCACCAGGTCGGTGGCCGTAGCGCCCTCGGGCAGGCGCCCGCGAAGCTCGAAGCCGACAACCTGGGGGATCAGCATCGACGACGGCTGGCCCAGCATCGCGGCTTCGGCTTCGATGCCGCCCACGCCCCAGCCGAGCACGCCGATGCCGTTGATCATCGTGGTGTGGCTGTCGGTGCCGAAGACGGTGTCCGGGAACGCCAGCAGCTCGCCGTCGACCTCGCGCTCCATCACCACGCGCGCCAGGTTCTCGAGGTTGACCTGGTGGACGATGCCGGTGTTGGGCGGCACCACCTTGAAGTTCTCGAACGCCTTCTGCCCCCAGCGCAGAAACCCGTAGCGCTCCTTGTTGCGCTCGAACTCGATCTTGCCGTTGAGGTCCAGCGCATCCGCACGCCCGTAGACGTCGACCTGCACCGAATGGTCGATCACCAGTTCAGACGGAATCAGCGGATTGATCTGGTCGGCCCTGCCGCCCAGCCGCGCGACGGCGTCACGCATCGCGGCCAGGTCGACCACGCAGGGCACGCCTGTGAAGTCCTGCAGCACCACGCGGGCCGGCATGAACGCGATCTCGGTGTCAGGCTCGGCCGTCGGGTTCCAGGTAGCCACCGCCTCGATGTGGGAGGCACCGACGGTGACACCGCCGTCCTCGTGCCGCAGCAGGTTCTCCAGCAGGATCTTCATCGAGTAGGGCAGCTTCGCCAGGTCGTAGCGCTCGCCGAGCTTGGTCAGGCTGCAGTAGGTGTAGGTCTTGCCGTTGACATCGAGTCGGGCGCGGGTGGCGAAGGAGTCGGCCATTAGGGGCTCCGTGGCTGGCGAGGGGAAGGCGGGGATGGGCACCGCCCGAGCCCCGGGATTATGCCGCAAGAGGGGACATTCGGCCGTGCAGGGCGGGGCAAACGAGGCACCGAGAGCGCGGCAACGAAGCTAGCGCAGCGCGTCTTCCACGGCGGCCAGCATCTGTCGACGGCTGAGCAGCAGATCCCACAGGCTGGGGG
>PPFU01018512.1_pt1 | contig 26398 bp, 26 predicted proteins | sample 1535991 | NCBI WGS metagenome assembly PPFU01 (sample SAMN04901290, study PRJNA319586) | Hypolithon metagenome, whole genome shotgun sequencing project. | isolation source: Antarctic Hypolithon | place: Antarctica: Miers Valley | collected 2014
GGCTTCTGTATTTAGCAAGACAAAATGTTTTGCGTTCGATACAAAGGGGCTCTTTTACCTTTTAATGAAAAGGCCGTTTTTACTTAGGCAGCGCTGTGGCAAATACAAGAACTGTGGTGAAGGTCGCGCCCAATAGCTTCGAGGCACCCGAACACTTTTATCCCCGTGTGCTCAACGCCAGGTCGCACCCGATGGTGCAGTATTTTTTCGGCCTGGGAAATGAGCGCATCGCCGATCGCTATGTCCACCTTCACCCCGAAGTTGACCCTCAGGCCGTCCGCGACGTGCTCAGCATCAGGCCCAAGTATTTCCGCTGGGGTGGCGCTGACCTTTTTCCAGTGACCACTGACGATGGCGTTCGGCGCGTAATTGTAATTGAAACCAACTCCTGCCCTTCGGGTCAAAAGTCGATGCCTTTTGGCGAAGATGCGCATGAGGATAGCGGCTATCGCACCCTGCTAGAGCGGACTTTTGTACCGATGCTGAAGCGGCGATCGCTCCCCCAAGGCGGGCTAGCCGTCATCTATGACAAAAACGAAATGGAAACCTCCGGCTACGCGGCGATGCTGGCCGACATCACCGGAGAGCCCGTTTGGTTCGTGCCCTGTTTTGAAGACGATGAAAACCTGCCCACGCGCTTTACAGAAGAGGGCGTACTGGAAATTCGCGCCCCCGAAAACAACGAGTGGATACCCATTCGCGCCGCCTTTCGCTACGTTACCCAAAGACCCTGGAGCCGCATACCGCCGCTGACGCGCACCGCCATTTTGAACCCAGTGCTGGCCTGCATTAGCGGTGGCCGCAATAAGCTAATGGCGGCTAAAGCCTACGACTTTTACAACGCTGAGCTTCAGTCCACCGGGCTAATGATTCGCACGCCTGAGACGATTTGGGATGTGAATAAAAACGAAGTGCCGCTGTGGGTAGAGCGCATGGGCGGGATTGCCGTTGTGAAAGATCCTTATAGCAACGCAGGTCAGGGCGTGTATACCCTGACTAATGCCAAAGAGCTAGCGGACTTTATGGCCATAGACTTTCGCTTTGATCGCTTTATTGTGCAGAGCTTAGTGGGTAATTCCAATTGGAGTTCGGACACTAAGCAGGGCCGGTTTTACCATTTGGGCACCTTGCCAGATAAGCGACAGGCGATTTATGTCGCAGACTTGCGGATGATGGTGGGCGCTAGCGCTGAGGGCTTTTATCCGGTGGCAAGCTATGCGCGTAGGGCTCGTAAGCCGCTGACGGCAACGCTCGATGGCTCAATAGATTCGTGGGATATGCTGGGCACTAATCTGTCGGTAAAAAAGGCGGACGGCTCTTGGCTGAGTCAGTCGGAGCGGCTACTGCTGATGGACAGCCGTGATTTTAATCAGCTAGGTGTGAGTATCGATGACTTAATTGAGGGCTACTTGCAAACGGTGCTTTCGGTGATTGCCATCGACAAAATGGCACAGAAATTGATTACTCAAAAGGGCACTTTTCGCCGTAAGCTGTTCGCCTCGCTCAACCCCGATCCGGCTTTTGTAGAGGACATTGGTTTGTAAAGTTACAGTTTGTGAAGTACCTGTGATATTACTGTGAGGTTAAGTTTACAGGTAACAAACCTATGATCAGTCGACCGTCTGTAGATTTTCCCGGTGCCACTATTGTCGATGAGCTAGCGCTCGATCTGCTGCCGAGGGGAGTCTGCACCAAGCTACTGGTAGATTTGATTCATGATGGCCTGGGGCGATCGCTCCGCCTACCGGTCATGGTTGCACGCGGTCAACACCCTGGCCCCATTTTGGGCATTACCGCCGCCCTACATGGCAACGAACTCAACGGCATTCCGGTAATCCACGATCTGTTCAAATCGCTAGATCTCAAATCGCTGCGGGGCACCATCGTTGGCGTCATTGTCGTCAACATGCCAGCCTATCTCAACAATACGCGGACGTTTGATGATCGCACCGATATGAACCATGTGATGCCAGGTAAGCCGCACGGCAGCATTGCTCAAATCTATGCGCACCGCTTTCTCAACCGCATTATTCAGCACTTTGAATATTTAATCGATCTGCATACGGCGAGCTTTGGCAACGTCAATTCGCTGTATGTGCGAACGGATATGACCAACGAAATTACGGCTAAAATGGCCTACCTGCAAAGGCCGCAGATTATTTTGCATAATCCGGCCTCAGATCGAACGCTGCGGGGGGCCGCTGCGGAGCTGGGCATTCCGGCGATTACGGTTGAAGTTGGTGACCCTCAGATTTTTCAGCCGCGTGTGATTGCGGCTTCTTTAACCGGCGTGCGTCGGGTGATGGCGGAAATTGGCATGTTAGCCAAGCGATCGCGCAAGCGCAAAGAATCTCAAAAACCAGGCCCTCAGCCCGTCCTTTGCTCTAGCTCAGACTGGATTTACACCGACAATGGCGGACTCTTAGACGTGCTGCCCAAGCCAACTGAGATTGTTAAAGCAAACGATGTGATTGCCTTGCAGCGCGATATTTTTGGCGAAGTGATCGCTCAATATCGGGCTCCTCACGATGGCATTGTGATTGGCAAAAGCGTGAACCCGGTGGCACAGACGGGCGCACGGATCGCGCATTTGGGAGCGATCGCCTCTCCCGAAAACACCTTTTACATCCAAGCCAACCTCAAAGTCCATCTCCCCATAGCGCCCACCTTAGAACACCTGACCGAATCGCTAAGCGCTTATCACTCTTAACCCAAAGCCATGCAGATTACCTTCTTAGTCAATGACCCCACCGACATTCAGCCGACCCAAACGACAGCCTTGCTAATCGATGCCGCCGTCAAGCAAGGGCATCAGGTTGGCGTAACCGGGGTAGGTGACTTGGCCTGTCAGCCGCAGGGCCAGCCTGTAGCTCAAGTTCGATGGATTGAAGAAAAGGCTGCTGACCCTGCGGCTCTAATGCACTTAGTTGCCGAGACGCCGCCAAAGCATACGCAGCTATCACAGGCTGACTTACTGATGATGCGGACTAATCCCGCTCGGGACACCAGCCGCGCCCCCGCCCACACGCTTGCCCTCAATCTCGCCCGCCAGTGTGAAGGCCCGGGCGAAGACCAGGGCCAGAAAGTCCGCATTATTAACCAGCCCGACGGCCTCATCCGCGCCGCCACTAAGCTGTATTTATTAGAGCTACCCGACTTCACCCGACCTAAGACCCTCGTGAGTCAAAGCCGTGCTGAGATCCTTTCCTTTATCAAAAATCTGGAGAGCCCCGCCGTCCTTAAACCGCTTCAGGGTACCCGAGGCAACGACGTTTTTTTAATTAAAGACGCTCAAGACAGCAACCTCAACCAGATTATCGACGTGATTTTGCGACAGGGGCCAGTGATGGCGCAGCGCTGCATTCCAGGGGCAGAAGCGGGCGATACGCGCGTTGTAGTTTTTAATGGCAAAGTGTTGGAGATTGATGGGAAGGTGGCCGCGATCGCCCGCGTCCCAAAATCTGGCGACTTTCGCAGCAACCTTCACGCCGGCGGAGCCGCACAGCCTGGAATCGTCACCGATGATATGCGCAAAGTCGTCACAGCGATTGGCCCCAAGCTCGTACGCGATGGCCTTTTCCTAGTAGGGCTCGACTTCATCGGCGCTCAGCTCGTTGAAATTAACGTTTTCAGCACGGGAGGGCTGAAAAATGCCCAAAAGTTCACTGGCAAAGACTTTTGTGCCCACATCATTAACGAGCTGACTCAGAAGCTAGGTTGAACAGCCCGCCTACCTTTTCAGGATCGTACGTTGCTCCATTTGCACAACTTTCTCTTCCCCGCTATCCGCCGACTTTCCTAACCCTGGCAGCAGTCGCTTCGCCATCGCCGGACTCTCTTCGAGCAAAAACTGCAAAAACGTCTCGGCCACCACCGACATCTGTTTTCCCGCCAAACTCGCCACGTACCAGTGCCGCTCAATCGGGAAGCCCTGCACGTCTAAAATGGCGAACTCACCCGTTGTGCCTTCCGAGATAATGGTGTGCTGGGAGAGTACAGAGATGCCAAGGCCGCCTGCGATCGCCTGCTTAATCGCCTCGTTACTCCCCAGCTCTAGTCTCACCTTCACCCTCACATCGCCCTTAGCAAAAAGCTCCTCCACCGCCGTGCGCGTCCCTGAGCCTACCTCACGCATAATAAACGGCTCATCGTTGAGTGCCTCGATTGGAATATTCTTTTTACGCGCCAGCGGATGGCCAGTCGGGGCCAGCACAATCAGCGGATTCTCTAGAAAAGGATGAACTGCCAGATCCGGCTGAGACGGCGTTTGGCTGATGATGTAAAGATCATCTTCATTCTCTGCCATGCTCTTTTGCAACTGCTGATGATTAGTGACCTTCAGCGAAATATCAATGCCGGGATAGCGCTTGCAAAAAGGGCCGAGTAGCCGGGGCACAAAGTACTTTGCCGTCGTAATTACCGCCAGCTTTAGCTGTCCTTGCTTCATCCCTTTAAGATTGGCGATAGACATTTCAAACTGCTCTAGCCCATTAAAAATCTCCTGACAGGTCGACAGCAGCTTTTCACCAGCCTGCGTTAAATGCAGCTTTTTACCGATTTGTTCAAACAGCGGCATCCCCACCGCTTTGCTAAGCTGCTTAACCTGAATAGAAACCGTTGGCTGAGTGAGATATAGCTCTTCGGCAGCGCGGGTAAAGCTCCCATGGCGAGCCGTTGCTTCAAACACCTTTAGCTGATGGAGCGTTGCATGAATCACAGGGGGCAATACCGGTAAACTTACGGATGTATAGAAAAGAGTCTATCAAACAATGAAAATATCATAGAAAGTCAGGAAAAAGCGCCCCCCTACATTACCTGTGTAGATGGGCGCTTGCCTGTAACCGCTGGTACGGTGCTTTTCGCTATTTTTTCGCGGTTTCGGCTAACGAATTGCGACGGGCTTATGCCTTGGGCAAAAGGCTGCTGCTATAAGCATCGCCGCTATAAGCTGGCACCCGAGTAGAATAGTCAGTCGTCTGGCCAGTGACCGCTGTCGCAATTTGCTCAAACGACTCAGAACGCCAGTTGCGCTCGTGAATCGGCTTAGACTGCTCGCCCATAAAATAGGCCAGCGTGCCAATAACAGCCGCCGCAACCCAGCCAACAACAATCAGAGAGATAAGAATAGTCATCATCATAGTTATAACCTTTGCATAAACCTGCCAAAGCCAACAGGCGCTTACGTAAACCAATGTAACGCAAATATTACAAAATATGTAAATTACTTGACGATTTTACTTGAGAGCCTTATACACTCACTTCCCTGTTATGCCGTTTATCACGCCGACTTTATGCCAATTTATTTTTTTTGGGGTGCCGACGAGTTCAAGCTACAAAAAGCGGTGATGACGCTGAGGGAGCGTGCCCTCATCCCTAACTGGGCCAGCTTTAACTACGACCGCATCGGCCCCGATCTTGCCGATGGGCCCATGCAGGCGCTCAACCAGGCGATGACGCCTCCGTTTGGCATGGGTCAGCGCTTTGTGTGGCTAGCCGATACGACTCTGGGCCAGCGCTGCCCCGAAGAAGTATTGACTGAAATGGAGCGAACCCTGCCTGCGGTGCCCGACACGACGGTGCTGCTGCTGACCAGTGCCAACAAGCCAGACGGACGGCTGAAGTCTACAAAGCTGCTGAAAAAGTACGCAGAGGTGCGCGAGTTTGCCGCGATCGCGCCCTGGCAAACCGATCAGCTCATGGGTCAGGTCAAGCGGGTAGCACAAGAAATGAACCTGCGTTTGAAGCCCCAATCTGCTGAGCTGCTCGCTGAAGCGGTGGGCGCTGATACGCGCAGACTGTACAACGAGGTCGAAAAGCTGTCGCTGTACTGGAGTGAAAACGGCCAGATTAAGACAGATCCCTTGCCGCCGGAAGTGGTAACTCAGCTAGTGGCGGTGAGCACTCAAACGAGCTTTCAGCTTTCTGAGGCGCTGATTGCAGGCAGGGCAGACCAGGCGCTGAGCCTAGCGAGCGATTTACTTAGCAATAATGAGCCGGCGCTACGGGTGGTAGCTACGCTAGTGGGGCAGTTTCGGCGATGGCTGTGGGTGAGCGAGCTGATGGCTGAAGGTGAGCGGGATATGAGCGCGATCGCCAAAGCCGCAGAAATCAACAATCCTAAACGCGTCTACATTTTGCAAAAGCAGGTGCGAGGCTGTACGCCCACTCAGCTCAGCAGAGCCATGAATCTGCTGCTCGATTTAGAATTTGGCCTCAAGCGCGGTGCGCCCGAACAAGTCACGCTGCAAACTAAAATGATCGAAATTGCCAGCCTGTTTTAGGAAAGTTCAATGCTCCTCTAGAATATGCAGAAGTATCAGAACTTAGGCAGCGCCGCGATCGCTGTTTGCCGATTCACATGCAGACAAATATAGACAAAGGGTAATCGTCATGACTCTCAAAAATAATCGCTATCGTCGCATTTTACTAGCGAGTGCTTCGGGTGCGTTTCTAAGCGCCTTAACCCTTACCCCGCTTGGCAGCTTGCTGAGCACTGGCCACATATCGCACATCATGCCAGCGGCCCACGCTCAGACTATTACCGATGAAGACGTGACCAACTACGCTCGCGCCGTCTCAGCAATTGAAGGCCAGCGCAAGGTCGCCTACGAAACCGCGAGTGATATTTTAGCCGCAGCCAGCAGTGAGGCCGACATTTTAGAAACGCCCCTAAGCTGTCAGGCGCACCAGCTCAAAGACATGCCCGACGGCCTTTCCAAGTCAGAGCGAGTAAGCCTGCTCACGGTTCTGGTAGACTTTTGCCGGCAGGCCCGCTCGACTGCCGAAGTGAACGACCTCACCCCCCAGCGATTCAACAGTATCACCGCCGCTCAAAAAGAAGATTCAGAACTGGCCCAGCGAATTAAGACGGCCATCAGCGAGCTGCCAGCAAGCGAGTCTTAAGCGCTACAATGATCTACTGGCCTTGGCGGTACTCGACGGCCTTAATAGCTCTCTTAATAGCTTTTTAGCACTCTCCGCCGCACACGCGATTCCTATGCAATTTATCGATCAAGCTGAAGTAGATGTAGAAGGCGGCACTGGCGGCGACGGCATGACCTCCTTCCGCCGAGAAAAGTACGTTCCCGCAGGTGGCCCTTCTGGCGGCACCGGGGGCAACGGCGGCTCGGTCGTGCTGGTGGCTAACAACAATCTTCAAACGCTGTTGGACTTTCGCTACGCCCACCGCTTTCGCGCCCCCGATGGCGAAAAAGGCGGCTCTAAAAACAAAACTGGGGCGACAGGCGAAGACCTGCTGATTGAGGTGCCCTGCGGAACGCTGGTGTATGACCTGGATAAAGATACGCTGATGGGCGATTTGACTGAGCCGGGGCAGCGGCTGGTAATTGCGCCTGGGGGAAAAGGGGGCTTAGGAAATAAGCACTTTTTAAGCAATCGAAATCGTGCGCCAGAGCGATCACAGCCCGGTGCCCCCGGTGCCATCCGCCGCGTCAAGCTAGAACTCAAGCTGCTCGCCGAAGTCGGCATCATCGGCCTGCCCAACGCGGGCAAGTCCACCCTCATCTCTACCCTATCCTCCGCCCAGCCGAAAATTGCCGACTATCCCTTCACTACTCTAATCCCTAACCTGGGCGTCGTCCGCAAGCCCACAGGCGACGGCACCTTATTTGCTGATATTCCAGGTTTAATAGAGGGCGCGCACGAAGGTCAGGGCTTAGGCCACGACTTTTTAAGGCATATCGAACGCACAAAGCTACTGCTACATCTCGTTGATGGTACCGCTGCCGATCCCGTGGCCGACTACCGCACCATTCAGCAGGAGCTTATTGCCTACGGTCAAGGGCTAGCCGACAAGCCTCAGCTAGTCGCCATTAACAAAATAGACGCCCTGCTAGAAGAGGAAGTCGATGAGCTGGTCAGTCAGCTCTCTTTAGTGACGGGTGCTAAAGTCTTTCGGATTTCGGCGGTGAGCCGGGAAGGAACCGATGAGCTGTTGAGGGCGGTTTGGAAACTGTTGGATGAGACGAATGAGGCGATCGCAGCCGAAGCCGCCCGCACCGCCCAAGCCCTCATCGAATTCAACACGCCCGCCCTGCGCTCAATCACATAGACTTTCGGCTTATATTGAAGGTACACACCGAGTAGGGTCTGCTTATGACTTTGATGCCTTGAGCTTTTATCTTGATAATCAAGCAGAGATCAACGAACATATAGAGATCAATCAAGTTCCTAATGAGTTGGTACATCCTTCGATAAAAGCCGTCCTGAAAATCTATAAGAATTAAGACTTTGTTGGGAACACATGACTAATCAAAAGAGGAAGATAATGGAGAAAAAAAGGTATATCTACTGGAAAGAAGAGGATATGTGGCTGGGATACTTGGAGGAGTTTCTAAACTACATAACTCAGGGTAAGACTGAAGCTGAGCTACGAGAAAATCTCCTGGATATATACAAAGACTCAACCAGCGGAGTGATCGCCCCCGTTCGGAGAGTTGCCGAACTTGAAGTGTCGTGAAGCGTGGAGATTTAGTGAAGACGATTGAGAAAATGGAATGTGTGTTTATCCGACGTGGCGGAAAGCACGATTGGTATCAGAATCCTAGAACTAAGGTTGCTCACCCTATTCCAAGACATAAAGAAATCAAGGAACGGCTCGCTAAGCACATCATCAAGATGCTCAGCGATTAAACGGAGCTGCCTGAGGCGATTGCAATGACTGGTCGACACAGAGTTCTTCTCATTGGCGGCTCGTCCCATGTAGGCAAGTCAACGCTCGCCCAGTCGTTGGCAACTCATCTGGGATGGATCTACTGTTCTACAGACAAGTTGGCTCGCCACCCCGAACGACCCTGGCAGAACAAAGGGCAGGTGGTTTCTAAGCATGTAGCCGACCACTATTTGCTTTTGTTAGCCAATGAGCTTATCGCCGACGTTCTTCGTCACTATAACGATAACGTATGGCCGCTGATCGAAGATAATGCGTTAGCTCACTCACTAGATGCGTCAGCCAACACATTAGTCATTGAAGGATCTGCAATATTGCCAGAGCTGGCAGTGACCTTTTGCTTTGATAGCATCGATGCCATCTGGCTTACAGCAAGCAACGAGCTTTTTAAGCGGAGAATCTATGTTGCAAGTCAATACGAAACAAAATCTGCTTGTGACAAGAAGATGATTGATAAGTTCTTAGCACGCGCTCTTTTGTACAATGAGCAAATGATGGCGTCCGTTAATCGACTTGGGTTAATGAGTGTAGATGTAGAAAAGATAGGCTTCCCGATTTCCCCTGTGACTAGGAAGTGTTTAGATGAGTTTTTCAAAACTCATGGCTTCATAGCGTGAGACTATAGAAGGACGAGACAAAGGCTAAGGCTATGAAAGATCTAATTAAAGGGCTGCGAGAATTTCAGAGCAGCTACGTTCCCAAAAATAAAGAGCTGCTGCGTGAGCTGGCTCAAGGACAGCATCCTCGTGTTTTATTCATTACCTGCTCTGACTCGCGGGTACAGCCTGAACTCATCACCCACTCGGATTTGGGCGATCTTTTTGTGATTCGTAATGCGGGCAATATTGTGCCGCCCTATGGTGCGACTAACGGCGGCGAAGGGGCCACGATTGAATACGCGATTAAGTCATTGGAGGTGGAGCATATTATCGTGTGCGGGCACACCACCTGCGGGGCGATGAAGGGCTTACTACAGGTGGGCGAGTTAGAGCATAAAATGCCGCTGGTGTATAACTGGCTCAAGCATACTGAGGCCACTCGCGAAATGGTGGAAGAAAACTATGGGCACCTGGGTAAAAAGGAAAAGCTGGCGACGCTGGTGGCTGAGAATGTGCTGACGCAGATTGACAACTTGCGGACGTATCCTTCGGTGCGATCGCACCTCCACCGCAACGAAATCGCCCTCCACGGCTGGATCTACAACATCGAAGACGGCTCCGTCCTCACCTATGATCGCAAAAACCATGCCTTCGTCCCGCCGTTCACCTCTCTAGACGCCTACGACAACAACAATAGAGAGCCGACCTACGAGTCTGAAGCTAATTCTGAAGGGTCATCGAGGATTTCTTCGGTGCAGCGCGATCGCATCTTTCGCGGCTCGCCCGCCTTCTATCACCGTTAGATTATCTTTAGGCCACCGCTGCGAGTCCACGGCTAATCCTCATCCTCATCCTCATCCTCGTTTAGTGAAGCAGACAGTGTAGCAGAGAGCGATCGCCTCGGCGGCCCCGAACACACCTCACCCTTACTCACATCTAGGGTGACAATAGTACCGTTGCGAATAATCTCAGTCGCCTTCGCCACCCCCACAATCACTGGAATGCCTAGCCGCAGGCCCAGCACCGCCGCATGGCTAGTCATGCTGTCGTCTTCAGTGATAATGCCGCCCGCTCGCCGAATCGCATCAATATAATCTGCACTCGTACGCGGCACCACCAAAATTTCGCCCGTGTGGAAATCCTTAACCGCTGCCGTATCATGCGCAATTCTCGCCCGTCCGCTCACAGAGCCCTCGCCGATTCCCCGACCATGGCCCAGCACCGCCGTCACCACTTCCACCCTTATGAGGTCAGTTGAGCCCGAAACGCCTTGCAAAGTACCCGCCGTCATCACCACTAGATCACCATCTCTTACCAGCCCGCTTTCTTGAGCCACGTTCATCGCCGCCTTAAAGGTTTGCCGCGTCGAAGCCAAATCAACCACCAGCAGAGGATTCACTCCCCACACGAGCTGTAGCTGCCGAGAAACGTCTACCAGCGGCGTCACCGCTAAAATCGGTGCCTTAGGCCGAAACTTAGACACGTTACGAGCCGTAGCGCCGCTTCGCGTCAGCGTCATAATCGCTGAGGCTCCTAGCTGCTTAGAAATTTGCCCCACCGCCTGAGAAATCGCGTTAGGAATCGTGTGACTTTTGCTAAACTCCTCGGTCATCTGCCGCATTTGCTCTTTTTCAGTGCGTCTGGCAATTCGAGCCATCGTCGCAACCGCCTCCACCGGAAACTGACCCACCGCCGTTTCATTCGAGAGCATCACGGCATCGGTGCCATCAAAAATAGCGTTCGCCACGTCAGAAACCTCAGCCCTGGTAGGGCGCGGACTGTCCACCATGCTATCGAGCATTTGGGTAGCCGTAATCACCGGAATGCCCAATCGATTAGCCGTCGCAATTAGCCGCTTTTGCAGTATAGGCACGTCTTCAGCAGGCAGCTCGACCCCTAAATCGCCTCTGGCCACCATCACCCCGTCCGACAAAGAGAGAATAGCCTCCATTTGCTCAATCGCCTCGTGCTTCTCAATCTTCACAATTACCGGCACACGGCGGCTAGTAGATTTTTGAATCAGCTCCTTAATTTCTAAAACGTCCTGAGGATTGCGCACGAAGCTCAGCGCTACCCAGTCCACATTTTGATTAAGGCCAAACATCAAGTCCTTACGGTCTTTATCCGTCAGCGCCTTAATAGAAAGATAAACGCCGGGAAAGTTCACCCCCTTGCTGTTAGAAAGCTTGCCACCAACAATTACCTCGCAATTAAGATTGCGCTGCGCCATATCCTTGCCGACAACCTTCATCTCTACCTTGCCGTCGTCCAGCAAAATGGTCGCGCCTTCAGGGACTTCCTCAACCAGCGAGCCATAGGTTACCGAGCTTTCAGTTTGGCTACCGGGAATGTCGCGGCTCGTGAGCACAAAGCTGTCACCGTTCGCAAGCTGAATAGGGCCATCTTTGAACTTGCCCAGGCGAATTTTCGGCCCCTGCAAATCCTGCAAAATGCCCACCGGCTGATTCAGCTCAAAAGAGATTTGGCGAATCAGCTTGATGTTCTTTTGATGGTTCTCTTGATCGCCATGAGAAAAATTAAGCCGCAGTGTCGTCGCGCCCGCTTCAATCAGGGCTCTCAACGTATCTGGGTCTTCGGTGGCAGGGCCAATGGTCGCGACGATTTTGGTTCGACGAAGGGCAGGACGCGTTGGCATAGACTTATCAGCAGTCGCAAGATGAATGGACAAGAAAAATATCTGCTCAAACGATACCACTGTGAGGCCCGCTCAACTGCTCAACTAGAACCAGTGCGTCATAAAACCTTCGGTCAACCTCAATATCTATCTGTGGCGCTGAAATATCTATCTATAGCGCTAACTATGGCGCTAAAAAATATTAGGACGATGAAAAATAATTGCCCATGAGATAAGCTAGGGCAGAGATTGTTGGCTAGCAGCGAATGTGGGCCATAAAGAACCATAAAGGGCGTCATAAAACTTTATTATTCATCTCAGGTAGCGTATACTACCGAATAACGTGGTACGTAGGAGCGCATATAATGGTGGCAGTGGCAGCAAAGCCCCTGGCAGTCACCCGGAGAGTCCCTAAGTGGTTTCTAGAGGCAGATAGCGGCGCAAGTCCCGATCTGCTTATTTTTTTCGGGGCTGTCTCACTGGTTATTCTTTCAACCGTTGGATATTTTATTGGGCACTGGCCTAGCTGGTGCTGTTTCGCATTTAACACTTTGGCGTTGCACTTGGTCGGAACGGTCATTCACGACGCTTCGCATAAGTCGGCTCATCGCAATCCCATCATTAACGCAGCGCTAGGCCATGGCAGTGCCCTAATGCTAGGGTTCACTTTCCCTGTTTTCACGCGGGTTCACTTGCAGCATCATGCTCACGTTAACGACCCCGAAAACGACCCCGACCATTTTGTCTCAACGGGTGGGCCGCTGTGGCTAATCGCAGCTCGTTTCTTTTACCATGAGGTTTATTTCTTTCAGCGCCGCCTGTGGAAAAACTATGAGCTGCTGGAATGGTTCTTGAGCCGCTTGGTCGTGGGTTTATTCGTTTACGCCGCCTGTTATTTCGGATTCATTGGCTACTTGTTCAACTTTTGGTTCTCTCCCGCTTTGGTTGTAGGCTTAGCGCTGGGCTTGTTTTTCGACTACCTGCCCCACCGCCCTTTTAAGACTCAGCACCGCTGGAAAAACGCTCGGGTGTACCCTGGCCGCGTGCTCAACTTTTTGATCATGGGCCAAAACTACCACTTAGTGCATCACCTATGGCCTTCTATCCCCTGGTACAAGTACAAGCCAGCCTACGAGGTAATGAAGCCTTTGCTAGATGAAAAGGGCTCGCCTCAGTCGCTAGGACTGATGCAAACTCAAGACTTCTTAGGATTCATGTACGATTTGTTCTTAGGGATTCGGTTTCACCCCAAGCCCGAAAAAAACGAGTAGATGTCATAAAAAGCGCCTGTCATCTAAAACGACAGGCGCTTTTTTATGATTGTCGGCTGGCTGAAGACTGCCTTCTAAGACTATGCGCCCATATTCAGCACGGCATTACGCAGCACCGTAATTTGCGCATTAAATTCAAGCGCCGTCATTTCGCTGTATATCTTGGCCGCACCGGTTGATAGCTCATACCCATCGGGTACTGGCACAACTGTTCCAGCCGCCATTTCTTCGGCAAGCTCATACCAAAAGAACAGCTTGTTGTTTTCGTCGAAGGCGCTATACATTTTCGTATGCTCCGTTGACTTTTTATCAACCAGGTCACGCATAAAGGCAAGCTGGTCGTCATTCTCCATCGCTTTGACTTCATCTAACAACTCTTGTGTGAACTGGGGCGCAGCGGCTCCAGGAGCAGCAGGTGTGATGGAGCCGCCCATATGCTCATAGAGCACCCATAGCAGGCCAAGCTGCTCATCGGTGCTAAGGCCTTTGAATTCTGACAGTTCTTGGTGGTCTTGGTTTGTAGAGCCTGTGTCTTGTAGTCCAGATGTCATAGTAACTATCCCTTATGTACGTTTCTCTTATCGGACGACAAGATCGTACGGGTTGGGAGGGTGACGACTGAATTTCCCAAAGGGGGAGTTCGGCAAAAATCGCCTCTTTCAAAAGGTCGAAGAATCTAAACAAAGGTCGGGGCGCAAGCTGCGAGCGCCGCGTAAGTAGGTGTGCCTGACTTCGCTTTGGGGAACGGAAAGCGGTGTATACACTATTAGCCGAATGCAGCGAGGGAGGGCTCCTTTCACATGCATTTGCTGAACGTCGAGTAGGGGCACGTAGTCCCAGTTGGGGCGTTTGCGGGCGATCGCAGCCGGGAAAACAGCATCTAAATCACGCGTCACCGAAAACGTCACGCTGACAATTTTGGTCGGGTCAATATTATTGGCTAGCTCTAGGGCATCCAACATTTCAGTGACCGCTTCTGCCATGGCCTCTGCGGAATTTTCTGGAACGGTGGTCGCCCCTCGAATGGCTCGTATCTGCCAGTCCACGGCTGTTTCTTCCCTTGCTATCTCAGGTTGCCTTAAATGTAATCCCCGAGCCTATAATCCCCGAACCTACAATCACCGAGCCTAGTAGAGGCTGGGCGGTTGATACAGCCACAGCGGCACGCCGCTGGTGGCGATTTCAAAGTCTAGTCGAGCCAGCGTCGCGGGCATATGCGCCGGCAGCATCGCCCACGGAGACTGGCTAAAGCTGCTGTCAAAACGACTGCCCGGCAGCAATCGGCTCAGCAGCGGCTTCTTCTCCTCAAAGGTGTAGCACTCTGCTTTTTCTGGATCAAGATCGCCCAGCTCAGCGGCCCAGCGACGAGCATCTTCTTCGCTGCCTAGCCGATCAACGACGCCTAACGCTAGCGCCTGCTCGCCGGTAAACACCCGGCCATCGGCAAATTGCCTAACGGCGTCTTCACTTAAGTTTCGCCCTTCCGCCACCGTGCGCACAAACTGACCGTAGCTAACGTCAATCAGCTCCTGCAAAATAATTTCTTCCTCAGAAGATAAGGGCCGATCAAAAGCCAAAATATCCTTATAAGGGCCAGACTTAATGACTTTAAAGGACACACCCACCCGCTCTAACAGCTTCTCAATGTTGTTCCCTCGCAAAATCACGCCGATAGAGCCTGTAATCGTGCCTGGATTGGACACAATATGCTGAGCGCCGACACCGATGTAAACGCCGCCCGACGCTGAAATATTGCCAAAACTGGCGACGATTTTGACCTTTTCTTGTAGCTTTCTCAGGGCGCTGTAAATTTCTTGAGAGTCGGCTACGGTGCCTCCAGGGCTGTCAATCCGCAGCAGCAGCGACGGAAACTTCTTTTCTTCTACTTCTTTGAGAGCTTCTAGTACGCGCTTGCGAGTAGATCCTGCGATCGCCCCAGTAATTTCAATGCGGGCAATCTGTTTGCGGTAGCGAGGCTTAAAGGGCCAAATCATAATCAATACTTGGGAGTGCGATCGCACCATGAGCCTGAGCGCATTCGACCCAGACCTTACATTATTTCAAAACATTCCTTAGAGTAAGTATACGGCTTGCTATGCCCACTCCAATTGCAGCCCTGCCAATACATAGCCTGCACAGGTATTTTGCGCCTTCCTCTTCACGCCTCCTTTTACGGCACCCCCACGAATGGACTCTCGCCCCGCTGCCGACAAGCCTCGCAACGCCCCTCGTATTCCTTTACCCCAGCCTTTATCTCCCCTAGCGTCCAATCCACTGATACTGATTGCGCCCTTCTTTTTATGGGGAACGGCCATGGTCGCGATGAAAGGCGTCATGGACGAAACAACACCGCTTTTTCTAGCCGGCGTCAGGCTACTGCCTGCCGGGCTGCTGGTAGTGCTGGTTTCTGTGCTCTTAGGGCGCGAACAGCCCAAAGGCTGGCGGGCCTGGCTATGGATTAGCCTGTTTGCGCTGGTAGACGGCACCTTATTTCAAGGCTTTTTAGCCAAAGGGTTAGAGCGTACGGGGGCGGGGCTAGGGTCTGTGATGATCGACTCTCAGCCTTTGGCCGTTGCCGTGATGGCGCGGTTCCTTTTTCAAGAATGGATTGGCCCGCTGGGCTGGCTGGGCCTGTTGATTGGGCTCTCAGGTATTAGCTTTATTGGCCTACCCGATGAGTGGATTCTAGGATTTTTTCAAGGGCACTGGTCTGACTTTGGGCCGCTGATTACTTTCGAGCAAGAAGTATGGTCAAGCCTGTTTCAGCAGGGCGAATGGCTAATGCTGATGGCGGCTTTATCGATGGCGGCTGGCACTATTTTGATCCGATATGTGGCGCGCTGGGCTGATCCAGTCGCGGCAACCGGCTGGCATATGGTGCTAGGTGGCGCGCCGCTGATGGTGGCCTCGCTAGCCGATAGTTCCTGGGGAAATGGCTCCTTTCCCTGGCAAGGCATTTCACTGCCGGGCCTGTTAGAAATTAGCTACGCGACTATTTTTGGCAGCGCGATCGCCTACGGCCTCTTCTTTTATATTGCGGCCCAAGGCAATCTCACCAGCCTGAGCGCACTCACTTTTTTAACGCCCGTATTCGCTCTACTATTTAGCACGCTATTACTATCAGAAAGCTTAAGCACGCTGCAATGGAGCGGCGTAATGCTAACGCTCATTAGCATTTACCTCATCAATCAGCGAGTTTGGCTTTCTGACTGGCTTTCTGACCGGCTTTCTGCTCGTTTACCTATCCGCCTCACTGCACTTCTAGCAGCGCCTTTAGCCCAGACGCCTTTAGACAACAAGTTCTCATCTAGCCTCGCCAAAACATCATCTTCTCAAGAATCGTCTGACTGAGCTACGCATTCTGACTAGAAGCTACGCACTTTATTGAAATATGTCCGTTGGACGCGTACGCTATTTGGCGTATCTTACTTTTTGCCGTATTTTGCCTAGAAAATACTGAATTAGACTAATGGAAAGCAGCGATCGCACTATAAACATCATTGCCCCTACCCAAAAAGTACGTAAACCTACGGGCAGTAACTATAAAGAACTCAAGAACTCAGAACCTTTACGAACCGTACAACCAAATGTTTACTGTAGGATGTGCTTAATTACATAAGCTGTTTGTACACGCCCTGCATTTACTAAATGCGGGTTCGCCTCTGTAAGTCTGCCTTTAAATCGGCAGAAAGAATTTTCAAGCGGGCATTCTGTTTTTGATAGAACACATCTCCGGGCAACTTTTTTAATCCTTCCGATTTAAGGCCAGGCGTAGTGTAGACCTTTCGTATATAACGACAGCCAGACAAGTAAAGCAAAAGCTTTTGGCAAATTTTTGAGCAAGTTCTTGAATTGAGTCGCCAGCTACCCAAAAGATAAATAGGTAAAGATAGCCATGATTCGGCGTTCTACTTTAGTATTTCTAACCTGCCTGGCCGCTTTGGGCACTTCAGCCGTGCGAACCCCGGCGATGCAATCTAATAGCGCTGCTGCTCAGTACTCGTCGTCGTCTCAGATGCTAATTGCCCAGGCCTCTGGCGGTGTCGCTAGCAGCGAGCTATCGGTAAACGCTAGAGGAGAGGCGGTTAAAGCGCTTCAGGTGCGCTTACAAAAAAGCAACTATTACACCGGCCCGATTGACGGTCTTTATGGGTTGGCCACCCAGCGAGCAGTTCGCACTTTTCAGGCGGACGCCAGCTTAAGCCAAACCGGTAGCCTCGATGAGAAAACCTGGCAGCAGCTTCAGGCCTCGACCAATACTGACTCACCCAGTGACAGCGCGGGAGAGAGTGCAGCCAGCGAGACTACCCTAGCTACTGCTACTGTGCCAGAAACAGCGCCTATAGCCAGTGAGCTACCGCCTATAGACACAGAAAATGGCGATGCTGACATTGTTGAGCCTGAGATCAAGGCAGGCGGACTCGGTAAAGCTTTTGGGTTAGGTGTGGGCGTAGTCGCTGTGCTGGCTAGTTTTGGCATCGGCTTTTACCGCGCCAATCGTGACAAAGCCAATGCATCGGATGAAGGTGAGTGGGGCGAGATTGAACCCAGTACTGATCTGACTAAAGCAACGACGCAGCCCCTAGCGCCTACGATGGGCCAGCAGAATGGATTGCGCGCGGGTAATAACAGCACGCTCGGTAGCCCAGCTATCGGCCAAATGAACAACAGCCCAGTGAGCCACCAAGTAAGCAGCCAAGCGAGTAACGGTGCAATGAGTCAAAACGGCGCTATCTCCTCAATAGGATCGCCCGTGGGCCAGTCACCGGGCCAATCACTAAGCGCCAGCGGCCAAATGGGCAATGCGGCTCCGCTAACTCAGGTAGATATTATTGACGGACTAGTAGGCGATTTGCGCAATCCTGATCCGGCCAGACGACGTAAGGCGATTTGGGAGCTGGGTCAGCGGGGTAATTCTCTGGCGATGCAGCCCCTAGTCGATTCGATGATAGACGCCGACTCCAAAGAAAAAAGCCTGGTGCTAGCCGCGCTCTCAGAGATTGGCATTCGCTCGCTGAAACCGATGAGTAGGGCGCTGGCGATCGCCCTTCAGGACGACAACCCCGAAGTCCGTAAAAACGCTATTCGCGACCTCACCCGCGTGTATGACCTAGTGGTGCAAATTAGCCAAATGCTGGGCCATGCAACAGAAGACGAAGATCCCGAAGTTCGGCAAACGGCTACCTGGGCGCTTGAGCAGCTCAACCGCATCCGCCGCAGTCAGGATATAGACACTAACGTGCGCACTTTCTCCGGCGGTAGCGCAGTACCCCCGATAGATTTGCTTTCTAGCGAGGCGTCTTTGCGGCGATCGCAGCAAGGGCTAAGCTAGCTATCAGCCTTACAGTGCAGCCTTTGCGACTCCTTTTACTCTCAACCCCCGTCGGCCCGTTGGGATCAGGGTTGGGCGGCGGCGTTGAGCTAACCGTGACTAACCTAGCACGGGTGCTAACGGCACGCGGTCATCGAGTCGCGATCGCAGCGCCTGCGGGTTCTAAACTGCCGAACGATAGCCCTATCGAACTGGTTCAAATATCGGGTGAGTGGCAGCTTCCAGCCCAAACCCAGTCGCGATCAGTGCCCATCATCACAGGTTCGGCACTGTCTAAGATGTGGAACCATGCGCGTCAGGTTCAGCCACAGTACGACTTACTCGTGAATTTTGCTTACGACTGGCTACCGTTTTACCTGACGCCTTTTTTCGATACGCCGATTGCTCACTTTGTCAGTATGGGCTCATTGAGTGACGCGATTGATGAGGCGATCGCCCACACCTCTAAGCAGTATCCCGAAACGTTGGGAGCCTATACGCGATCGCAGGCCAACACCTTTACCCAAACAGCCGTTGAGCAATGGCAAATTTTGGGGAGCGGGATTGACCTTGAGCAGTATGACTATTGCGACCGTCCCAACGACGCCCTGGCCTGGGTAGGACGTATCTCGCCTGAAAAAGGTTTAGAAGATGCGGTGACGGCGGCGGTCATAGCCGATCGCCCGCTTAAAGTTTTTGGCAAGCTAGAGAACCCAACGTACTGGCAAAGCGTTCAGCAGTTGATTGCTGAAGCGCCCGTGCAGATTGACTACTGCGGATTTTTATCGACGGCTGAACTTCAAAAAGCGCTGGGTCAGTCTCAGGCGCTTTTGGTAACGCCGCACTGGATAGAGGCATTCGGCATAGTCGCGATTGAAGCATTGGCCTGTGGGGTGCCGGTGATTGCCTACCGGCAGGGCGGGCCAGCCGAAACTGTGCGCAATGGCAAGACGGGATGGCTGGTTGATCCCGGTGATGTGAACGGGTTGGCGAAGGCGATCGCCCGCATCGCCCAGATAGACCGCCGCCAGTGTCGTCACGCCGCAGAAACAACCTACTCGCTCACCGCTTGGGGCGATCGCTTTGAGCAGTGGTTTTATAAAATCCTTTCCGGTATGATGAGCAGCTAATGCATTAGTTGTTATAACCACAGCCCACAGCCACTGCTTTTAATGATTGTTTTAACGCCTGAAGAAATTACCCAGCTCAGAGCCCGACTGGCCGACTATCCTGGGGCTCTAAAGGCACTTCAGGAGATTGAGGACTGCGATGGCGATGTTGAAGATGCGGCGATTTCTCTCGCTTTAAAGGCGGGGCAGGAGCCAGATTCTAATGAACAATGGCTGGCTGGATTTAGCAAGCGCTACCGCCATATTGCCTGTCAGATGCAGTTTAGGGAGGCGATCGCTGCCGGACAGCTCAGTACGCTCATTCACACACTCACCGAAGAAACCGACTGCCCAGCGCTGATGGCTCCCCCCGTTGCAATCTATGTATTTAAGTCTGGCGTAGTCCCTTTTTGTCACAGCTTTGACAACAGCCGCATTTAATAGATAGGGATACGGCATTAGGCTGCCGCCCGCCTAGCTAGACTGAGCGTCCAAATTTGCTAGCTGCCAAAAATCGCGGTTAATCTCGCGCCACAGCGACTGGTTATTGGGGTCGGTGCGCAACGCCTTCTTAAGATAAATGCGGGCTTTTTGAGGCTGGCCTTCGTCTATGAGCCTTCGCCCCCAGCGCTGATACACAATCGCCTGCCACTGAATGATTTCACCGTCTTTGGGCATTCGATGGGCGAGTCCTTCGACCAGTGCGATCGCCCGCGGAAACTTTTGCTGCCGCAGCAGATCCTTAAGCTGCTGATACGCATCCTGCTTCAGGCTCTGTTCCTGCATAGAAAGCGGACGAGACGATATGCCAGATTCCAGATGAGCCGCTTTGCTGTCCAAGTAATCTGGCTCAATAGTGCGTCCAGCGGCAGTAGGCTTAGCAGCCAGCGGCGGAGCTACATCAGGCTCTGAACCCATAGACTCTGCTGTAGAAGCGTCATCCTGAGCGCCATGAAAGTTACTCAAACCTAAGTTCTCTAAGGTCTGTATCAGATTGCTCAACCGGCCATCTAGCCCAGAGCTATCTGATTGATCCCAGCGGTTACCCTTCGCCGCCGCCTCAACTTCGTGAGCATGTATACCCTCTAATATGGCGGTATAAGCGTCGTTGATTTTGATAAACTGTTCAATCGCCGCCTCATCCGGATTAATGTCAGGATGATACTGCCTGACAAGGTTTCTGTAGGCGGATTTAACATCGCGGGACGAAGCTCCCTGGCGTAATCCTAAGGTTCGGTAATGTCGGGCCAGATTCATATCAGCTCTGTTTGATATAGCGACGATATGGCCTACAAAAGTCCCAATGCATCAGTATTTTCACGGCAGTAAAAGCATTTAACAGACGTAAACAGATTGCGGTCGTTTTTACTGCCTGCGTTCTTTTTCCTAGCTAGCTGGCAATCGCTCTTCAATCACTCGGTCAATTAGGCCATACTCTTTAGCTTGTGCTGCCGACATGAAGAAATCGCGATCGCTATCCTTCTCAATCTTCTCGATATCCTGGCCCGAATGCTCCGCCATCAGCTCATTGAGTTCCCGGCGAATTTTCACAATCCGCGCCGCCTCAATTTCAATATCCGTCGCCTGCGATCGCCCCACCCCACCCGAAGGCTGGTGAATCATAATCCGTGAGTGCGGCAGCGCCAGCCTTTTACCCTTCGCACCCGCGTTGAGCAAAAACGCGCCCATGCTGGCTGCGAGGCCCACGCAAATCGTCACCACCTCAGACTTGATGTACTGCATGGTGTCATATATCGCCATCCCCGCCGTCACCGAACCACCCGGCGAGTTGATATACAGGTAAATTGGCTTAGTGGAATCTTCAGAGTCGAGGTAGAGCATATAAGCCACGATGGCATTAGCGATACCGTCATCGACCTCTTCAGTCAAAAAGATAATCCGCTCGCGGAACAGCCGTTCGTAGATACCGATCCACTGTTCGTAGGTACCGCCAGGCAGGCGATAGGGGACGCTAGGAGTTCCAATAGGCATAAGATTCAGTCCTCAGTGCAAAGTTGGTATGCAAAATTGATAATTGACAATAAAAAAATTCGTGGACATCTAAACCGCCACCACCACATCCGCCGTCACATTCGCCGCCGGATTCTCAATCACCCGGTCAATCAGGCCATACGCCTTAGCCTCCTCCGGCGAAAGATAGAACATCCGCTCCATATCCTTCGAAATTTTATCGGCACTCTGCCCCGTATTATTCGCCAGAATTTGCTGAATGAGCTTTCTTTTCTCAAGCACTTCCTCAGCCTCAATCTGAATATCACTCGCCTGCCCCCGAGTCAGCGTCTGCGGATGCGTCAGCGCAATGCTTGTATGCGGCAGCGCCGCCCGCTTACCCTTAGCACCTGCTGAGAGCAAAACCGCCGCCATTCCGTAAGCCGTCCCCATACAAATAGTCACCACTTCCGACTTAATGTATTGCAGCGTGTCATACACAGCCAAGCCCGCCCGAATAGAAACCATCCCCGCCGAAGAATCCGCCTGCCCTGACATCACCGGGTCACCAATAGAGTTGATGTACAGATAAATCGGCTTGGTATTATCATCAGACTCCAGATACAGCAGCGCCGATACAATCGAATTTGCCATCCCATCTGATAAGGGCTGATTGATAAACAGAATGCGCTCCTGGCTCATCCGGGTATATACGCTGACCCATTGCCAGGAGCGGCTACCGGGTAGATTGTACGGAACGCGCAGGATTCCATCGACAGACATAGGCTTTAGGTGGGGCTTCGGCTACGCTCAGCCCACAGGTAAGGTTTTTAGGTTACAAAAAAGGCCGCTGACTAAGTGCAGTCAAAGTCAGCCACGGGGAGACTATATCTAAACCACGCCAGCCGGAATTGCAGTCGGCAGCTCTTTTGTGCTCTTTAACACTCGGTCAATCAGGCCATATTCTTTGGCCTCTTCCGGTGTGAGATAGAACATTCGATCAGTGTCCTTATCTAGCTTTTCGGTGGATTGCCCCGTATTGCTCGACAAAATATCAAGAAACGACGCCTTGTTAGAAAGCACTTCCTCTGCCCGAATTTGGATATCGGTCGCCTGACCTCTTGCGCCTGATCGGGCTTGATTGAGCACAATCGTGGCATGGGGCAAGCTAGCCCGTGAGCCCTTTGCCCCAGAGGACAAAATCATCGCCGCAGTACCCATCGCCTGACCCAAACAAATGGTGTGAACGGGTGGCCTAATATACTTCAGCGTGTCGCAGATGGCGAAAGCTTCCGTTTCAAACCCGACTGAATCACCCGTGTACCACGACGTACCCGTAGAGTTGATGTAGAAGAAGATCGGCTTGTCGGGATCGTCAAATTCTAGGTACAGGAGCTGGGCGATGATGAGCTTAGTTACGTCTAGGCCCATCTGACGCTTGAAGTCGTCAGAAGAAACCAGCGGCGTGCCCAGGTACACAATACGCTCTTTCAATAGTAGGGAGGGTAGGTCGGGGGGTGGTGTTTTGTAGGCCATAGCACCTCCGCCATAGGGGGCTTGCATCGCCTTGATGGGAGAACTCATAAGTAGCTCGGCTGTCGCATTCAATAATATGCTTTCCATAGTAGCTTGCAAGCGAACTGGATGCGCCGCTGTCGTTTGGCGGTTTTTAGCCGGTTTTTGGCGGATAACCCCACCGTCTAATTCTATTGTTTACTGAAGTGATGCGGCTAAGATGCGGAATTGATCCCAGGTGAGGTGATGTCTATGCGGGGTAGCCTATCTGAATTATGTTTAGGGTTCATGCAGTCAAACGTTAGGAGCTAGTCACAGGATGAAAGTTGGTTTGCAATGGGCGCTAAGTGATGCTCACATGCCCACTAATCAGGACAACAGCCAGCGTCAGCTATCGGTGTCTTTGTCGGCGAGTGGTGAAGGTTCGCAAGCCCCTATCAATCTGTGCTTTGTGCTGGACTGTAGTGGTTCGATGGGAGGCACGCCCTTAAAGACGGTGAAGCAGGCGACGCATCGTTTGATTGATCGGCTGACGGAGCGCGATCGCATCTCCATCATCTCCTTCGACCACAAGGCCAAAATCCTAGTAGCCAACCAGCCCGCTACAGACTTAGCAGGCATCAAGCGAAAAATCGACGGGCTCAGCGCAGGCGGCGGCACCTGTATCGACGGCGGCTTAAAAGCAGGCATCGAACAGCTCGCAACGGGCAAAGAAGATCGCGTTTCTCAGCTACTGCTGCTAACCGATGGTGAAAATGAACATGGCGACAATGCGCGGGCAGTGAAGCTAGCAGATGTGGCGGTTGGCTACAACCTAACGGTGAGTACGCTGGGGTTTGGCGACCATTGGAATCAGGACGTGCTAGAGCAAATCGCTGACGCAGGCGGCGGCTCACTAAATTACATTGAACAGGCTGAGGAGGCCGTTGGCATCTTTGGTCGGCTGTTTACTCGCATTCAGTCAGTTGGCCTGACGAATGCCTACCTGAATGTAGAGATAGCGGATGGCACTCGCCTAGCAGATCTTAAGCCAGTGGCTCAAGTCGCGCCCGAAACGGTGGAGTTGCCCGTCGTGCAAGAAGGCAATGAGGCCATCGTTCGGATTGGCGACCTGATGAAGGATCAGCCGCGTGTGGTGTTGCTCAATTTGTACGTGCCTCAGCTAGCGGCGAGCACCACAACGATTGCTCGGTTACAGGTGACCTACGACGATCCGTCTGTCGGCGCAACGGGGCAGTTTTCTGAGAAGTTTGCGGTGGACATTGAGGCGCAAGATGCCTATGTTCCAGCGGTGGATTCGGCGGTACAGCAGAATATTTTAGCGCTCGCTAAGTACCGGCAAACTCAGATTGCAGAGGATAAGCTGAAGGCAGGCGATCGCCAAGGCGCAGTCACCATGCTTCAGTCGGCAGCGAATACCGCTATTCAAATGGGCGATAAGAACGCGGCCACCGTTTTGCAGGAAAATGCGACTCAGCTGCAGGCCGGGAATGAGCTGTCGGAGAGCGATCGCAAAAAGACCCGTATCGTCTCTAAAACTCAGCTTCAATAGCTAGGGCTTATCGTCGGAGCAAAAGAGGGAAAGAATCGCGCCGATGGCCATGAAGATACCGCCAAGGATGACGACTGAGAGGCGATCGCCCCCTAAAAACGCACCCATAAACCAACCCAACCCCAGCGCTGCCACAATCTCAGGGATCACAATAAAACAGTTAAAAATGCCTGTGTACAAGCAGGTTTTCTCTGATGGCAGCGTGGGCATCAGCATGGCGTAGGGCAGCGATAGCATACTGGCAAACGCAATCCCAATACCCACCATCGGCAGCAGCAGCCAATACTGATCGTGAACAAATCCGAGGGAACCAAGACCCACCGCCCCACAAAAAAGACACAGGCCGTGCGTCACCGGCTTTGAGAATTGGCGGGTCAGCGTTGGCAGCATCAAAGCGACGACGCAGCCCACAAAGTTATACGCCGCCATACAAAGCCCTGCCCATTCAATGCCCGCCGCGTAGAGGGGCGTCCCCTGAGTGGTTGCGCCGAAAATATTGTGCGCGACAGCCGGTGGAAAGTACAGGAATACGCAGAACATCCCCAGCCAGCTAAAGCACTGCACCCAGGCTAGCCGGCGCATCACAGGCGGCATTGATTTCAGCGCATCTGCAAGATCTGACCTGAAGTTGCTCGATTCAGCGGTGGTTTCCGATGGCGCGAAGAAGGGCTTTGATGAGAAAACGATTGTCCAAATGACTGACGTGGTGAGGGCGATCGCGCCCAAGTAAAAAGACAGCTTCACCGGCTGCGGAATTTGCCCCTCCATGACCGCCACTGGCAAAATCCTGGCTAGTAACCAGGGCAGCGCCGAGGCAATCGCCGCACCTAGCCCAACCGCCACGCTTTGAATAGAAAACGCTGCCGTGTGCTGATGCTCAGGCACTAAGTCCGCCACGAATGAGCGAAAGGGCGTCATCGTCACGTTGGCAGAAGCATCAAGTAGCCAGAGTGCGCCCGCTGCCATCCATAGCGTAGGCGCGTTGGGCATGAGAAAAAGGGCCAATGAGCTGAGGAGTGCGCCGACTAGGAAATAAGGGCGGCGGCGACCGAACGATAGGCGAGTGCGATCGCTCCAATATCCCACCAACGGCTGAATCACCAAACCTGACACAGGCGCGGCTAACCACAGCAACGGTAGCTGCTCAGCGTTTGCCCCTAGCGATTCAAAAATAGCGCTGGCATTAGCCATTTGCAGACCCCATCCGACTTGAATGCCGAAGAACCCAAAGCTGATGTTCCATAGCTGCCAGAAGCTTAGATTTATTTTGATGGGTGCAATTTTTAGGGGGTGCGATCTCCTTTGTATGTCCTCTTTTGCTCCATCCATGAGCAAATCGGGCTGTTCAGCATCTGCCGTTCTTGACATGTCAGTTAATTTCTACCGCGTTCGCACTAGATTAACTATAAACAGACACCTGCACCGACGCCTACGAAGTACTGACATCTTTAAAGTGCTTCCGCTAAACGAGCAGCGGCTGCTGATCGCTCTATTGGGCAAACAAAATTGAGCAACCGAAACGACGCAAAGAGGGCATCTACCATTTCAGTAGACCAAAAAGAACAGGCTTGGCATGGCTTCAAAAGCTATGCTGGCTCTATCGGACTTGGGCGGGCAACAGATACAGATAATGACAGTATCGATGCAGACTTGGCAAAAGCCTATGCAAATGAATATTAAAACTAAGGTCCGCCTGTGCGGGCGCATCCAGATGATGTGGGAGGGTTGCGCAAAAGAAAGAAGGGATGAGATCATAGACCTCGTCCC
>PPFU01007866.1_pt1 | contig 26316 bp, 26 predicted proteins | sample 1535991 | NCBI WGS metagenome assembly PPFU01 (sample SAMN04901290, study PRJNA319586) | Hypolithon metagenome, whole genome shotgun sequencing project. | isolation source: Antarctic Hypolithon | place: Antarctica: Miers Valley | collected 2014
CGATCGGCTCGCTGATGGCGCGCGAGAGCCTCGACGGCCTGCGCGCCACGCCCGGCGAGCGCCCGCGCGCCGCCAAGCGCCGCCACCACCGGATCGTCACCATGCTTCCGGGGCGCTGGCGCTTCTACCGCTCGGGCCTCTACGTCTCGCCGCTGGCGCCGCTGATCCTGGGCATGGTCGTCGGCATCCTCACCATGCTGATGGGCGTGGGCGGCGGCTTCATCATGGTGCCCGCAATGCTCTACCTGCTGGGGATGAGCGCCAAGGTCGTCGTCGGGACGAGCCTGTTCAACATCCTGTTCGTCACCATGAGCGCGACGATGGTCCATTCGCTGACCACCAAGGCGGTCGATATCGTGCTCGCCGGCCTGCTGCTGCTGGGCTCGGTCATCGGCGCGCAGATCGGCACGCGGATCGGCACCAGCGTCAAGCCCGAACTGCTGCGCCTGCTGCTGGCGGCGATCGTGCTCGCGGTGGCGCTGCGCATGTTCTTCGGCCTGTTCTATCAGCCCGACGAGATCTACACGCTGGTGCCGTTGTGAGGCGGGCGGGGGCGCTGCTGGGGCTGGCGCTGGCGCTGGCCTCGCAGACCCCGGCGGCGGCGCAATCGGGTGAGCCGATTCTGGTACCGGAGGTCTCGCAGCACCAGATTCGCGTCCGTCAGGGCTTCACCGGCACCGAATTGCTGCTGTTCGGGGCGATCCTGGCGCCGGGCGGCGGCTACTCCGGCCGCTCGCACGAGATCGTCGTCGTGCTCAAGGGCCCGACTATCCCCGTTCGCATGCGCGAAAAGCAGAAGATCGCGGGCATCTGGATCAATGCCGAGACCACCGACCTGCGCTCGGTCCCCTCGTTCTACGCGCTCGCCTCCTCCCGGCCGGTGGAGGAGCTGGTGGACCCGCGGACCGCGGCCATCTTCGAGCTCGGCCTCGAATACCTCCAGCTTTCCCCCTCGGGCACGATCGACCCCGACGAGCAGGCGCGCTTCACCGCCGGCCTCGTTGACCTCAAGCGCCGCGAGGGGCTCTACCAGGAGCACGGGACCGGCGTGACGATCAGCGAGGACGTGCTCTACCAGGCGCGGATCGCGATCCCGTCCAACGTCCAAACCGGGCTCTATATCGCCGAGACCTTCGCCATTGCCGATGGCCGGGTGATCACCTCGGCCACCTCCGAGGTCGAGGTGGTCAAGGAGGGCTTCGAGCGACAGGTGGCGATCTCGGCGGACGATTACGCGCTGTTCTACGGCCTGTTCGCCGTCGGCCTCTCGCTCGGCATGGGCTGGCTCGCAGGCCGAGCCTTCGCGCTTGTCTAGGGCCCGCACGGTCGCGCCATAGTTGACCGTAGCATTAAGCCCGCGTTGAGAAGATCTTAAGTTTTGGACGGCTAGAAGCGGACAACCTGTCGCTGCCGGTGAGCTTTTCATGCCCGAATTATACGGTTTGTCCACGCCGCGTTTCATCCCCACCGCTCTGCCACGGCTGCGCACGGAGGAGGAACATACCGGTGGAGTGGCGCCGGCTGAAGGAGGGCGAATCGGCCGGATTACGGCAGTTTCGGGGGCCGGGGCAGAGCTGGTGCTCGAGGGGTCTGCGCTGGAGGATTGCGCCACCAGTGCCGATCCTGCGGTGGCGATGGCCGGCCAGGTCGGCAGCCAGGTGAAGGTCCGCACCCGCGGCGGCTGGTTGCTCGCCAGCGTGCGCGACCAGTCCCGCGCGGGCTCGGCTCCTGCGGAAGGCTCGGCCCGTCCGAACGAGAGCGGCGCGGTAAGCGCGCGGATCGATTTCCTCGGCGAAGGGCTGATCGAACCGGCGACCGGGCGGCTCCAGGGGTTCCGTCGCGGCGTCACCCGCTATCCGCAGTCGGGCGCCGCGGTCCATCCGGCAACGAGCGAGGACCTGAAGGCGATCCATGCAGGCGACAGGGTCGGCACGGTTCGCATTGGCACGGTCTATCCGACCCAGGACATCGCCGCTTGCCTCGATGTCGATGCGCTGCTCGGCCGCCACTTCGCGCTGCTCGGCTCGACCGGCACCGGCAAGTCGACCTCGCTCGCGCTCATCCTCCACCGGATCATCGCCGCCGCTCCCCACGGTCATGTGCTGATGATCGACCCGCACGGCGAATATGGCGCCGCCTTCCGCGAGGAGGGCGAAACCTATGACGTCGCGAACCTGCGCATGCCCTACTGGCTGCTGAACTTCGAGGAGCATTGCGAGGTCCTGCTCACCACCAGCGGCAGTGATCTCGAGGTGGACCGGGACATCCTCGGCAAATGCCTCCTGGCCGCACGCCAGGCGAGCCGGATGTGCGAGGGGCCGGGCAAGGTGACGGTCGATTCGCCGGTGCCCTACCTCCTCTCCGACCTGCTGCGCGTGCTGAACGAGGACATGGGCAAGCTCGACAAGGCCTCGACCAGCGCGCCCTACATGCGCATCCGCACCAAGATCGAGGAGTTGCGCGCCGATCCGCGCTACCAGTTCATGTTCTCCGCGCTGCTGGTCGGCGACACCATGGCCGAGTTCCTGGCGCGGATCTTCCGCATGCCGGGCGAAGGCAAGCCGATCGCCATCATCGACGTCTCGGGCGTGCCCTCCGAGGTCACCCGCACAGTGGTCGCGGTGCTGGCGCGCATGGTGTTCGATTTCGCCGTCTGGGGCCGCACCGAGGACCCGCGGCCGATCCTGCTGGTGTGCGAGGAAGCGCATCGCTACGTCCCCGCCGAACGGCAGGACCAGCGTTCGAGCGCAGCGCAAGTGCTCGGGCGGATCGCCAAGGAGGGCCGCAAATACGGCATCGCCCTGGGCCTTGTCACCCAGCGCCCATCGGACCTGGCCGAGGGCGTGCTCTCGCAATGCGGGACGATCCTGGCGATGCGGCTCAACAACGAGCGCGACCAGGCCTTCGTCAAGGCGGCCATGCCCGAAGGCGCGCGCGGCTTCCTCGATTCGATCCCCGCGCTGCGCAACCGCGAATGCATCATCTGCGGGGAGGGAGTATCGATCCCCATCCGCGCCAGTTTCGACGAACTCGACGAGCGCCACCGCCCGAGCTCGGCCGATCCCAGCTTCCTTTCCCTGTGGCACGCCGCGTCCGAGGGGACCGGGGCACTCGATCGGATCGTGCGGCGCTGGCGGATGCAGGGGGGCTGATGCGGGGCGCGCTAAGCCCCGCGTGTTTGCCTCGCGGCTCCTGACAATCGCTCACGTGCCTCTGGTATCGCCGAACAGATGGATGTGCAGCCGGTCGCTCAGCTTATAGCCGTGCTCGAGACATAAGGGCGCGAGCCAGCGCATCCGTTCGTGAAGCGCGGCGCTCGTGGTGCCCTCGGGCATCAGCCAGATGCGCGGAGGGACGATCGCGTGCTTTCGGGCGAGCGTGGCGATCTCGTCGAGGTCGGATGGGTCGGCGACGACAAACTTGAAGCAGGCCCGCTCGTCGGTCGCCCAACGGTCGAGCATCGCGGGCTTGAGCGCGAGTTCGGCCGGGTTGCCGCTATGCGCGAGCTTGGGGCTGACGGTGTACTGGTCGATGCGGATGTCGAGCCGGGCGGGCGGGTCGATCGTGCCGTTGGTCTCCACCTCGACCGCGATGTCGGGCAGGTGTTCGAGCATCCGGGCGAGTGCACCAGCCTGCAACAGCGGCTCGCCGCCGGTGAGGACCAGCCGCGGCTGCCCCAGCGCGCGGATCCGCCCTGCCACCTCCGCTTCGTCGAGCGTCACCTGGTTGGCCCGCCGCACGAAGGTCTCGCCCGAGCGGTGCGTCCGTTCGTCTCCCTCGAAATGCCAGGTATAGGCCGTGTCGCACCAGATGCAGGCGAGGTTGCAGCGCGACAGGCGGCAGAAGGTGACCGGCAGCCCCGCGCTCGGCCCCTCGCCCTGGATCGAGGCGAAGATCTCGGGCGCTGCTGGAGCTTGGTCGCCCGTTTTCGCCCGAAAATTGCGCCCCGGTTCGCCCGGGTCCCCCCGCCCGCCCTCATCCGGCGCCATGGTGGCGAGGACCAGCCCCATCTCAGCCGTAGAACGTAACCTCGACGCGCATCCCCTCGGGATCGCGGAAGAATGTCGCCTGCTGCTGCCCGAACGCCTGCATTTCGGGGACCGCGAACCCCGCCGCCGCCATGCCCTCCCGCACCTGCTGGAGCGCGGCGGCATCGGGCGCGGTGAAGCCGAGATGGTTGAGCCCGGGCGCATGGCGCTCGTAAGACGCAGTGCCCGACCGGGCCTGTTTGAGGTCGATCGCCACGCCGTCCGCGTTGATCCAGACGTGCTCGCGCGACTCGGCAAAACCGATCAGGCCGAGCAGCGTCTCGTACCAAGGCAGGCTCGCCTCGATCGATCGCACGTGGATGACGAGGTAATCGAGCTTCACCTGGCGCGGCCTATCCGAGCCTCGCGAGCGCCGCCTCGAGCCGCGCGACTTCGGCGGCGTGGTGCGCATGGTCGGCGCGCGCTTTCTCCACCGCTTCGGGCTTCGCGCGTTCGACGAAGGCGGGGTTGCCGAGGCGTTTTTCCAGGCTGTCACGCTCCTTCGCGGCGGCTTCGCGGGCCTTGATAAGCCGCGCCTTTTCCGCCTCGATGTCGATTACGCCTTCAAGAGGCACCGCATAGGAGGCGCCGGATACCACGACTTCAAAAGCTGATTTGCCGGCAAAGGTGTCGGGCTGCACCTCGATCTGTTCGCCAGTCCTCGCGTCAAGGGCGCGGCCGCTGCGCTCAAAATGGATCTCCTCGATCCGGCCCAATCGAGCCAGTGCACCTGCATTGTTGAACATGCGATCCCAAAGGTCGGTCCGGGGCCTCGGGTTCGTTGGCACCACCCGGTCGGCTGACACGAAGAGGTCGGTGCGAGCTGACGGAGCAATGTTCAACTCTGCCCTTGCGGATCTCAGCTTCGTCATAAGCTCGATTAACCAATCAATCTCTTCTTTAGCGTCAGTGTCCACCTGAACCGCAGGCTGCGGCCATCTGGCGAGGATCAGCTCATAGGGTCGCTTACCGCCCGCATGCCACAGCTCCTCGGTGACAAACGGCATGAACGGGTGCAGCATGACGAGGATCTGGTCGAGCACCCAGCCGGCGACCGTCCTGGTCTCCTCGTCGATCCGGCCTTCCTCGGCGCTGCTCAGGACCGGCTTGATGAGTTCCAGATACCAGTCGCAGAACCGGTCCCAGGTGAAGTGGTAGATGATGTTGGCGGCGGCATCGAAGCGCAGCTCGGCCATGGCCGCCTCGAGCGTTGCAAGGGTCTCGACCACTTCGCCGATGATCCAGCGGTTGACGGGCAGCGTGGCGGACGGGGCGGCGAGGGTCGCGCTCGCGCCGATGCCGTTCGCCTCGCAGAACCGCGCGGCGTTCCACAGCTTGGTGGCGAAGTTGCGGTAGCCTTCGATGCGGCTCTCGTCGATCTTGATGTCGCGCCCCTGGCTCTCCATCGCCGCCATGAAGAAGCGCAGCGCATCGGCGCCGTAGCGCTCGATGAGGATCAGCGGATCGACTACGTTGCCCTTGGATTTGCTCATCTTCTGCCCGTCCGGCGCGCGCACGAGGCCGTGGAGGTAGAGCCTGGGCCACGGCGCCTGGCCGGTGAGGTGGGTGCCCATCATCATCATCCGCGCATCCCAGAAGAACAGGATGTCGAAGCCGGAGATCAGCAGCGAATTGGGATAGTGCTTTTCGAGAAGCGGCGCGTCGGTGTCGGGCCAGCCGAGGGTGGCGAAGGGCCAGAGGGCGGAGGAGAACCAGGTGTCGAGGACGTCGGGGTCGCGGACCAAGTAGATATTGTTCCTTTCCCTTCTAATCAGAGACTGCATCACTATTTGCGACCAACCACGCCAAGAGTTAAGCTCGTTAAGTTTTACGTTTTCACCATAATATATGCGTAACTGAGTCTTGAGGTGTTCTGGGGAATCAGCAACAAATATCTTATTTTTTGCAGGATCTGTGACATTATAAGCTGGCGCTCCATTAATCATTTCGGGCCCATACCAAGCCGGTATCCTGTGCCCCCACCATAGCTGGCGCGAGACGCACCAGGGTTGGATGTTCTCCATCCAGTTGAAGAAGGTTTTCTCCCAGCTCTTGGGCACGATATCGACGCTGCCGTCGCACACTGCCTGCATCGGGGCCTGCGCCAGTTTGTCGGCATCGACATACCATTGATCGGTGAGCCACGGTTCGATGACTACGCCGCCCCGGTCGCCGTAAGGGGTGGGGATGGTGCGCGGCTCGGCATCGTGCTCGACTGACTCGCCGTCCTTGTCCTTCGCGATATGCGGGACGAGGAAGCGCTGCGCTTTGAGGTCTGCCACCACCATCTCGCGAGCCGCGAAACGATCCTTGCCGAGATATTTGTCAGGGATCGGCGCTTCAGCATCTGCGACCTGGCAGACCGCTGCATCGGCATCGAGCATGTTGAGCATGTCAGCCGCGGCGATGCCGGCACGCTTGCCGACTTCGAAATCGTTGAAATCGTGGCCCGGAGTGATCTTGACCGCGCCGCTGCCCAGTTCGGGATCGGCGTGTTCGTCGGCGACGATGGGGATGCGGCGGCCGGTGATCGGCAGGATCACGTGCTTGCCGACGACGCTGGCGTAGCGCGGATCGTCCGGGTGCACGGCCACGGCCATGTCGGCCAGCATCGTCTCGGGCCTTGTGGTGGCGACCTCGATGTAGTCCTGCCCCGCGAAATCGGGGTGGTCCAGTGTGACGCCATCGGCCAGTGGGTAACGGAAGCGCCAGAAATGGCCCTTCACGTCGCGGTTCTCCACCTCGAGGTCGCTGATCGCGGTCTTGAGCGCCGGGTCCCAGTTGACGAGGCGCTTGTCGCGATAGATCAGGCCCTGGTTGTAGAGGTCCACGAAGGTCTTGGTGACGGCCTTTGAAAAGTGCTCGTCCATCGTGAATTGTTCGCGCGACCAGTCCATCGAGCAGCCGAGGCGGCGCAGCTGGCCGGTGATGGTGCCGCCGCTCTCCTCCTTCCACTGCCACACCTTGGCGACGAAGTCCTCGCGGCTGAAATCGGTGCGCTTCTGGCCGCTCTCCGCCAGCTGGCGCTCGACCACCATCTGCGTGGCGATCCCGGCATGGTCGACGCCGACCACCCACAGAGCGTCCTTGCCGCGCAGCCGCTCGTAGCGCACGACCACGTCCTGCAGCGTGTTGTCGAGCGCATGGCCGATGTGGAGCGAGCCCGTCACGTTGGGCGGCGGATTGACGAGGGTGAAGGGCTCGGCATCGGGGCGATGCGGGCGGAAGCAGCCGTTCTGTTCCCAATGCGCGTACCAGCGCGCTTCGATCGCGGCGGGATCGAAGGTCTTGGGCAGCGAGGTGGCGGGTGCGTCGGCCATGGCCAGCGCCTTGCCAGCGGCAAGGGCGGCGAGCAACCGTGATGGCGAGGCCCGGCATCAACAAGGTGGACACCGCCTCAAGCCGCGCTTGCCGCACCGCGCCGATGCTCGCATAGCGTCACGCAATGCGCGAATGGGCCGACTTCGAGCTAAAGGATACGGGCGGCGCCCGGACCGTCGCCCTGTCGGGGCCGATGCGAATCTCCTCGATCGGCCCGCTCGACCGCTCCTTGCGCGCGTTCGATGGGCCGGTCGAGCGGATCGACCTCAGCCGGACCGGCGAGATGGACACCGTCGGCGCGTGGCTGGTGCTGCGCTTCGCCGAGGAGCACGGGGCCGAGGTGACGGGCGCCAGCCGCCAGGCCGAGGTGCTGATGGAGGCGGTCAGCACCAGTCAGAGCAGTGCGCCGATCAATCCGCCGCGCCACAGCGTGTTCACCCGCGCACCGGAGCAAGTGGGCGCTTACGTCGCGGAAACGGGCCGCGGCACCCGCGAAGTGCTCGGCTTCCTTGGCGCGATCGTCGCCGCGTTCGCCAGCGCGGTAGTCCATCGCCGCTTCCGCTTCCGCGCGCTGGTCCGGCAGATGGAGCTGGTCGGCGTCAACTCGCTGCCGATCATCGGGCTGATGAGCTTTCTCATCGGCATCGTCATCGCCCAGCAGGGCGCGGTGCAGCTCGCCCAATTCGGCGCCGAGACGCTGACCATCAACCTCGTCGGCCGCATCACCATGCGCGAACTGGGCGTGCTGATGACCGCGATCATGGTCGCCGGCCGCTCGGGCAGCGCATTCGCGGCGCAACTGGGCACCATGAAGCTGACCGAGGAGATCGACGCGATGCGCACGATCGGCGTCTCGCCGATGGAGGCGCTGGTGCTCCCGCGCATCCTCGCCGCGGTGCTGATGATGCCGTTGCTGGGCTTCTTCGCCAGCGTGATCGCCATCATCGGCGGCGCGGTCATCGGCGACGTGCTGCTCGGCATCCCCTTCATCACCTTCCTCGCCCGGGTGCAGGAGGTGGTGCCGGTCTACGATTTGTATGTCGGGCTGGTGAAGGGGCCGGTGTTCGGCCTCGTGGTGGCGCTCGCCGGCTGCTATCAGGGGATGCAGGTCGAGGGCAATGCCGAGGAAGTGGGCCTCAGGACCACCAAGGCGGTGGTCCAGGCGATCTTCGCGGTGATCGTGATCGATGCCTTCTTCGCGGTGTTCTTCGAGCGGATCGGCTGGATCTAGCCCGTGGCCGAGATCGAACTCCGGGAGGACAAGGGCGCCGGCCCCGCGCTCGACGATGTGCCCGAGCGATTCGAGGGCGAGTACCCGGTGCGCATACAAGGGCTGACCAACGCTTTTGGCAGCCAGGTCATCCACCAGGATCTCGACCTCGACGTGAGGAAGGGCGAGATCCTCGGCGTGGTCGGCGGCTCGGGCACCGGCAAGAGCGTGCTGATGCGCTCGGTGATCGGCCTGCAAAAGCCCTCGGCTGGGCGGATCGAGGTATTCGGCCACTTGCTCGAGGACGGCAATACCGACGACGACGTGGCGCTCAGGAGCCGCTGGGGCGTGCTGTTCCAGGGCGGTGCGCTGTTTTCGACGCTTAGCGTGGGCGAGAACGTGCAGGTGCCGATCAAGCAGTTCTATCCTGAAATCTCGCCCCGGCTGCTCGACGAGATTGCCCGCTACAAGGTGGTGCTGACGGGCCTTCCCGAAGATGCGGCGGCGAAATTTCCGAGCGAGCTTTCGGGCGGCATGAGGAAGCGCGCCGGCCTGGCACGCGCGCTTGCGCTCGATCCCGAGATGCTGTTCCTCGACGAGCCGACCGCGGGCCTCGATCCGATCGGTGCGGCCAAGTTCGATGTATTGACCCGCGAGCTCGCCGATACGCTGGGCCTCACCGTGTTCCTCATCACGCACGATCTCGACACGCTCTATGCGATCTGCGACCGGGTGGCGGTGCTCGCCGACAAGCAGGTGATCGAGGTGGGGACCATTCCCGAGCTGCTCCAGAGCGATCATCCGTGGATCCAGGAGTATTTCAACGGGCCGCGCGCGCGGGCGGCGAAGGATACGCACACCCGCGCCACCGCCGGGAAAGATCCTGGCGGGCATGATCCTGGCGGGAACGATGATGCCGGGGACAGCGCCGCTAAAGCGTTGGACAGGCGCGGCTCGGCGGGGGCATAGGCGCGACGGACATGGAAACGCGGGCCAATCACGTCTGGGTGGGCGTCGTCACGCTGCTGCTGCTGGTGGGCCTGGCGCTGTTCTTCGTCTGGCTTGCGCGGCTCGGCGGGGGCGATCAGCGCCAGTACGACATTTTCTTCGAGCAGAGCGTGGGCGGGCTGGCGCAGGGCAGCCAGGTGACCTTTTCCGGCGTTCCCGCGGGGCAGGTGACCAATATCGAGCTGTGGCCGCAGGACCCCGAATTCGTGCGCGTGCGGGTGCTGATCAACGAGGACATCCCGATCCTGCAAGGCACCGTCGCCTCGATCGCGGCGAGCTTCACCGGCGTCTCCACCGTGACGCTCGACGGCGCAGTGCGCGGTGCCTCGCCGATCACCGAGGCGGGCCCCGAGGGCGTGCCGGTGATCCCGACGCGGCCCGGGGCGCTGGGCGAAATCCTGGCCAGCGCGCCGCTGCTGCTCGAGCGGCTGGCGACGCTGACCGAGCGGCTGACCCGCGTGCTCGACGACGACAACCAGCGCTCGATCGAGGGCATTCTCGCCAATACCAACGCGATCAGCGGCGAGCTGGCCGAGACCGCGCCCGAACTGCGCGGCGTGCTGCGCGAATTGCAGGGCACGCTGGCGGGGGGGACCCAGGCGCTGACCGAGTTCGAGAGAACCTTGGGCAGCGCCAACAACCTGCTCGACCAGGAAGGGCAGAGCCTGGCGGTCGAGATGCGCGAGACGCTGCAGGCGGCGCAGGGCGTCGCCACCGATCTCGAGGCGGCCCTGCAGGGGGTCGAGCCGATCACCCGCCAGATCAACGAGACGACCTTGCCCGCCGCCAACGCCACCTTGCGGGACCTGCGGCGCACGAGCGAGTCCATCCGCGAGTTGACCGAGCGGATCGAGAGCCAGGGCGCGCGCTCGATCCTGGGCAGCCAGCCGTTGCCGACCTACGAGCCATGAGGGGTTGCCGATGAGGAATGGTTCGAGAGCCCGCGCGGCGGCGCTTTCCGGCCGACAGGCGCTGGTGCGCGCGGCGATCGGCGCGACGCTGGCCGGTGCCCTCGCGGGCTGCATCAGCCTCGGCGCCGATCCGCCCGAGCAGCTGCTGACCTTGACGCCCTCCGCCATGGCGGAGGCGGGCACCGGTAGCACGGGCGAGGCAAGCGCCGGGCTGGCGGTGCTGGTGCCGAGCGCGGAGCAGCGGCTCCAGGTCAACCGCGTGCCGGTGATGACCAGCGATCATTCGCTCGCCTATCTCCAGGACGCGTTCTGGGTCGAGCGGCCGGCGGTGCTGTTCCGCAGCCTGCTGGCCGAGACGATCCGCGCGCGCGGCAACCGGCTGGTGGTGGGCGATGGCGAGCTCGAATACGCGCCCGGCACGCAGCTTTCGGGCCAGCTGGTCGAGATGGGCTATGATGCCGCGACCGGCACGGTAACGGTGCGCTATGACGCGCTGCTCGCGCTGCCCGGCGGCGAGATCCGCACTCGCCGTTTCGAGGCGAGCGAGCCTGGCCTCGCGCCCGACGTAGCCGTGATCGGCCCGGCGCTCAATCGCACCGCCAATCAGGTCGCCCGACAGGTGGCGGACTGGGTGGGGTAGCTCGACGCTAAGTTGCAGAATTTGCAACAGGTTGGAGACCAGGCGAGGGCCCTGGACGTGTGGACTCGCCCAACGCCGGTGGCCATGAAGCTTGCTGATAGGAGGTCTCGAATGCGGCCCCGGCGAGCGAGTCACCAGCCGAGGCCTTGATCAACACCTGACCCGACAGGTCGGGACAGGCAGCGAGATCGCTACCTCTCGCTCGCCCACCGCAAGAACCGCGCCGCCGTGCCGAACGCTGCCGCCCGCGCCGCGCGCACCTTTTCTGCCTCTTCGTCGCAGCCCCAGTGAGTCGCTTGCCAATCCTCCTCGAGATGGGCGGCGGCGAAGATCGCTTCCGCCTCGTCCGAATCGGGCCCGACCGCCAACGCGGCGACCAGAGAGGCGGCAAGCGAAGCGAGGGTGAGGAGCGCGGCGAGGGCGAAATCGTCCTTCTCCACCAGCTCGTCGCGCAGGGCCGAGAGGGTGGCGGGATCCTGCGGCCGGTGAACGATGCCGCTCACCCGTTCGAGCCGAATGCCGTGAGCCGCTTCGCACGCGGCGAGGATCGGCTCCCACACCTCCTGCTGGCGCGGGTAGAGCGGCTCGTCGGGATCGGCGCGGTAGCACAGCGTGTCAGCATCGCCATAGGCGAGCAGCTTGGCGATGGTCTCGGCTCGGTCGGCGCCAACCTGGTCGATCGCCAGATCCGCCAGATCGCGCAGGGGAAAGGCGCGCGGGTCCATCTCCTCGCCCTGATCGCGCCACTCCCCGGCAAGCGCCTCGGCAAGGGCGCGCGTGGGGACGATCTGCGGCGCCCCGCCTTGCGTGCGGATCGGCCGGCCGTCCAGCCGAACGTGGAAGCCGTCCGCCGCTCCGCCGACCGTGACCTCGCGGTAGAAGCGCTTCATTGCCGGCGCCGCGAACTCCACCGCCGGGCAAGCAACGTGGGGATCAGGAACGTCCCTGCCGCGCCTGCGACGACCAGCACCGCCCCCGCCCCGCGCGGCCAGGCGAGCGCATCTGCCAGTACCGCGATGCCGAGCAGCAGCGCGGCGATGCCGGCGATGCGGGTCGCCTGCATGAACGCGAAGCGCTGGCCGGCGCGCGGATCGGGATCGGGCGGGTTCATGCCAGCAGCCTGACCAGCTCTGCCGGGTCCTCGGCCACTGCCTCGGCGCCCGCTTCGATGAGTTCCTCGGGCAGGTGATAGCCCCAGCCGACCCCGATCGCGCGCGCTCCGGCGACGCGGGCCATCTCGATATCGAACACCGTATCGCCGATCATCACTGTGTCCTCCGGTTCGGCCAGCGCCTCGTCCATCGCCGCGAGCAACATGGCCGGATGCGGCTTGGACGGGTGCCGGTCGGCCGTTTGCAGCGTGGCGAACAGCGCGTCGATGCCATGGACGCCGAGCGTATGAGCAAGGCCGCGGTCGGACTTGCCGGTGGCGACGCCGAGCAGCCAGCCATCGCCAGAGAGCGCCCGCAAGGCCTCGGCGATTCCCCCGAACAGCGGCTCGCTCGAGGTGCCGTCGAGCCGGGCGCTGCGGAACGCCTCGCGATATGCCTCGATTACCGCCTGCCGATCCTTGCCTGCCGCATCGGGCGCAAGCACCGCAACCGCCTGCGGCAGGCTGAGCCCGACGATGCGGCGGATGGCGACGTCGGATGGCGCGGCGAGCCCGGCGGCAGCGAAGGCGCGGGCCATCGCCGCGCACACCGCCGCCTGGCCATCCGCCAGCGTGCCATCGCAATCGAACACCGCGAGGCGAACGGTCATGCTTCAGGCGGCGGCAGGTCGACGCCGCGCATCAGCTGGGCGAGATCGTGCGCGCCTTGCTCCGACAGGGCATCGGCCACGCGCGCGCGGTCCTCTGGCGACCTGTTCTGCGACAGCTTGAAAGTCGTGCGCCGTGCGGTGACCGCGAGCTCGAAGCCTTCGATCGACTGGAAATTTTCGTGCCACATATCGGCCGGGACATGCGCCGGGCGCCACGGATCGTCGCCGCCGAGCCGCGCCTCGTTGCGCGCGCCGATCTCCCCCAGAAGCTCGGCCAGGTCTTCGCGCGACAGGGCGCTGACCGTGCCCTCGAGCTCGAGCGCGACGTAGTTCCAGGTCGGGATCGCCCGGCGCTGCTCGTACCAGCGCGGGCTGACATAAGCGTGCGGACCGTTGACCACCACCAGCACGCTCGCGCCCTCGAGATGGGGAGCGATGGCGTTGTTCCTGGCGACGTGGAAGCGGATGCGATCGGGCGTCGGTGCGACCAGCGGGGTATGCGCCACCCGCACACCGTCGGGGGTGGGAGCGACGATCATGCCGAAGCCGACCGCGTCGACCAGCATGCGCGCGAGCTCGGGGTCCTGGTTGTGGAAGGCGGGATTGGGATGCATCAGCGCTTGTCCCTCGGTTTCGGCGCCGGGCGGCCAGCGGGTTTCGTGCGGGACGCGGACTTCGCCTTCCCCCTGCTGGGCGCTTTGACACGGCCACCCTCGGCGCTTCGCTCCTTGCGTTCGCCCCGCCGCGCCTTGCGATATTGCTTGGCGTGCGCGCGCGCGGCCTGCTTCTTCTCGGCGGGCGAGCGTTCGGGCGGGCCCTTATCCGGCGCGGCATCGCTCGTGCCGGGGTCGAAGCCCAGCTGGGCCATGCTGGCGGCGAAATGCTCCGGCAATTGGGCGGTGACGTCGATCCGGCCTCCGCCCGGTTCGTCGATCACGAGCCTGCGGGCGTGGAGGTGCATCTTGCGGCTGATCGCGCCGGTGAGGAAGGCCTCGGGCCCACCGTACTTGCCATCGCCCACGATCGGATGGCCCATCGCCGCCAAGTGGGCGCGCAGCTGGTGCGTGCGCCCGGTCAGCGGTTGCAGCTCGACCCAGGCGGCGCGGTTGCCGGCGCGGTCGACCACCCGGAACAGCGTGCGCGCGGGCTGCCCGCCTTCGTGGTCGACGTGCATCTTCTCGCCGCCGCTTCCCGGCTGCTTGGCCAGCGGAGCGTCGATCGCGCCTTGCGCGAGGTCCGGCACGCCCGCCACCAGCGCCCAGTAGACCTTCTTCGCCGAGCGGCCGGCAAAGCGCTTGGAGAAGAACGCCGCGCTGCCCGGCGTGCGGGCGACGAGCAGCACGCCGCTGGTATCCTTGTCGAGCCGGTGCACGAGGCGGGGGCGCGGCTCGTTCTCCCCCGCGAACGCTTCGAGCAGCGCGTCGACATGGCGATGGGTCTTGGTCCCCCCTTGCGTCGCGAGGCCGGGGGGCTTGTTGAGGATGAGCGCTGTATCGGTGCGCTCGATCAGCATCGCCTCGGCCGCCGCCTCGTCCTCGGGGCTGAGCGGCCGGCGGGTGCGGACAGAGGCGCTCGGCCGATCCTCGCCGCCTGGGGGGATGCGCAATGTCTGGCCGATGGCGAGGCGATCCTCCGGCTTCACTCGCGCCCCGTCCACCCTGATCTGCCCCGTGCGCGCCCAGCGCGAGATGGTCGCGAAGCCGATCTTCGGCAGATGGCGCTTGAACCAGCGGTCGAGGCGGATGCCGTCATCATCGGCGCGCACGGTGATGCGGCGGACGCGTTCGGCGGGCGGACCGCTACTCATGACAGCAGCCGGGTCAGCGAGAGGCCGACGAGTAGGCCGGTCACGCCGAGGCCGATCGAGAGCAGCGCATAGAGCCCGGCGAACAGGAATTGGCCGCGCTCGATCAGCAGCACCATTTCGAGGCTGAAGGCGGAGAAGGTGGTGAAGCCGCCGAGGAGGCCGATCCCCAGAAGGAGGCGCAAATGGTCCTCGCCCGGCCCCTGCTTCATCAGCCAGCCGGCGAGCACGCCCATCAACAGGCTGCCGAGCGTGTTGACCGCGAGCGTGGCGAAGGGGAAGGCGCTCATCACCGGTGCCCCCAGCCAGTGCGTCATCCACCGTCCCGCCTGGTAGCGCAACAGCGCGCCGATGCCGCCACCGAGCGCGACGAACAGCGAGGCATAGAGCGGGGGCGTGGCCGACATGCAGCGGGCTGTAGCGGGTGGGACGTGCGGGATAAAGCCGGGATGGTTCGGGATCTTCCCGGCTGCGGGAAGGATTGCGCTGGCGGCGGTTTTGCGTTACCTGGAACGCCATTGGGGCCGGTCCGGAACGGATTCGGCGCTTTTTTCATTGGTTCGGCACGAGGCTAGAACTCGCAAGCGGCGAGTTGCCGTGGGGTTCCGGCCGATACGACAAAGAGGCAAGCGTACCTTTATGCAGATCATCGTTCGCGATAACAATGTCGAGCAGGCCATGCGCGCGCTCAAGAAGAAGCTCCAGCGCGAGGGCGTGTACCGCGAGATGAAGCTGCGCCGCCATTACGAGAAGCCGAGCGAGAAGCGTGCCCGCGAGAAGGCCGCCGCGGTGCGCCGGGCCCGCAAGCTCGAGCGGAAGCGGGCGGAGCGGGACGGGGTCAAGTAAGGGAGGGGCTTTCCTCTCTCATGCGCATACCCCTAGACCGCGTGAACCGGCGGCCCGGTTCGAGCTTCCGCGTTGCTCGCTTGCGCCCACCAGCAGGATCCGACGCATGACCGAGATCACCCGCGTGCCGCTTCAGCCGATCGCGAAGGGCTCGCTGACCAAGCTGTGGTTGGCGATCGCGTTGGCGGTGCTGGGCGCGGGCGCCTTCGCCTGGGCGGCGGTGCCGGCGGGCGTCGAGGTGGAGACGCTGGCCGAGGGCGCCGGTAGCATGCCGGATGAGACCGACGTGGTGTTCGTCGAATATATTGGCCGGCTCGCCGATGGCACGGTCTTCGACCAGTCGCAGCCCTTGCCGCTGCCGCCGCAGGCAGCGGGCCTGCTGCCGTCCGGCACGCCGCTGCCGCTCGAGAACATGCTGCCGGGCTTCCGCGAGGCGCTGATGGAGATGCAGCGCGGCGGGCGCTACATCGCCGAGATCCCCGCCGATAAGGCTTATGGCGAGACGCCGCCCGAAGGCGCGCCGATCCCGCCCGGCGCCGACCTCGTGTTCGAGATCGAGCTCATCGACTTCATGCCGTTCGCGGAGTTCCAGAGCCGAGTCCAGGCGATCGAGCAGATGTTGGCGCAGGCGCAGATGATGGCCCAGCCGCCCGGGGGGGCGGGCGACGGTCCGGATCAGATGGTTCTTCCACCGCCCCAGCCCGGCGCGCCGCCGCCCGGTCAGTAGGCGAAGCAGCGTGACTGCGCTCGCCGGCGAAGCGCCTCTCGGGGACGAGCCGGTCGATCGGGACCTCTTCCTGGAAGCTGCCCGGCCATGGTTGCTCGGTGCGCTCGGCGCGGCGGCGGGGCTCATCATCCATCTGCTGCTCGACGGCAACGGCGCCAGCGTGCCTTGGCGAGCCGCGGCGGCAGGCTTCGTCTTCTTCGGTGCGATCGCGCTCGGCCTGACGCTTTCCCTCGCGCGGCCGATCGAGGCGGCGGTCTTCTCCGGCGTCCTCGGTCTGGTGATGGGCGGTATCGCCTGGCATCTGGTATCCTCGGGCGAGGGTCTTGCGGGCGCCAAATACGCCCTTGGGGCGGGTATTTTGGCGAGCCTGCTCGCGGTCCCGCTGTACGAGGCGGGTTTTCATCGTCACGGATTTGCCACGCCCTACGCCCGCGCGCACTCGCACGCCTGGACCGATGCCATCAGCGGCGCGGGCGCGGCGGCGTTCACCGGGATCGCCTGGCTGCTGCTGTGGCTGGTCGACGCGCTGCTCGGCCTCGTCGGCATCGAGATCATCGGCGAGCTGATCGACCAGGGTTGGTTCGCGGCACTCTACGTGGGCGCCGCCTTCGGCGCGGCGCTGGGCGTCCTGCGCAACAATCTCGGCGTGATCGGCGCGTTGCAGCGCGTGGTGATGCTGGTGCTCTCGCTGCTTGCGCTGCCTTTCGCACTCGCGCTCGCGGTGTTCATCGGCGCGCTCCTCGTCACCGGCGGCGAAGCGCTGTGGGAAGCGACCGACAGCGCTACGCCCATCCTTCTCGCCTGCGCAGGGGGCGCCCTCCTCCTCGCCAACGCGGCGATTCGCGACGAGGACGCTGGCACCAGCCGCAACCGCGTGACGCAGGCTGTCGCGCTGGCGCTCGCCCTCGGCATCCTCCCCCTGGCGCTGTTCTCGGCCGTCTCGATGGGCCTCAGGATTAGCCAGTACGGTCTCGCGCCCGAGCGGCTGTGGGCGCTGGTCGCGATCGGGGTCGCAACCGCGTTCGGCCTCGCCTATTGGGTCGCGGCGGCGCGCGGGCGCCGCGCCGGCTGGCGCGATTCAATGCGCGCGGCCAATCTGCGCCTTGCCGCAGGCGTGTGCATGCTGGCGCTGATCCTTGCGTTGCCGCTGTTCGATTTCGGCGCGATCTCGACCCGCAACCAGCTCGCTCGGCTCGCGGCGGGGGAGGTGAGCGGTAAGGAGTTCGACTACTCTGCCCTGCGCTGGGAGTTCGGAGAGGCGGGACGCGAGGCGCTGGCGCGGCTGGCGCGCGGCGAGGGGGAAGTCGCACGCGAGGCAGCGCGCGCGTTGCAGCAGGAGGAACGCTGGCCCTATATGGAGCGGCGTCAGGATCTCGCCGACAGCCTGCGCGTTCAGCCCGACGATCCCGCCCTGCGCGCGATGGTGGTCGATCTCCTCGAACAGCAGCAATGGCGTTGCCAGGCGCACTGCGTCGCGCTCGAGCTGGAGGCGGGACCGGGGGATAGCCGCCGGATCGCGCTGGTCGAGGGGGTCGGCTACGAGGTCATCCGGCTGCCGCTCCCCGAGGGGGACGTGAGCCGGCGCGCTATGGCCGAGCAACGCGCAGCGCGGGCGCTCGATGCAAGTTCGCGCGTCGAAATCCGGGAATTGACCCGGCGCTACATCACCATCGACGGCCAGCCCGTCGGCGAGCCGCTCGAATAAGCGTACCCGCCCGCTTGTCGTGCTGGACGCGTCCGGCTAACCCGCCCGCCATGTCGGTCACTCGCGAACAGGTCGCCAAAGTCGCGCAGCTTGCGCGCATACGCATGAGCGAGGCGGAGCTCGACCGGGTCGCGCCCGAACTGGCCCAGATCATCGATTGGGTCGAGCAACTGGGCGAGGTCGACACCAGCACCGTGGAGCCGATGACCGCCGTTATCACCCAGAAACTGCGGCTGCGCGAGGACCTGGTCGACGCCGATCCCGAGACTGGCGGCGGCCGACGCGAGGACGTGCTGGCCAATGCTCCCCAGGCCGAGCACGGCTTCTTCGGCGTGCCAAAGGTGATCGAGTGAGCGATCTCACCCAGCTCGGCGTGCGCCGGATTGGCGATGGCGTTGCCGCGGGCGAGTTTACCGCGGTCGAGGTGGCAGAGGCGTTCAACGCCGCGGTCGCCGAAGCATCCGCCCTCAACGCCTTCATCCTCGCCACGCCCGACCATGCGCTCGAAGCCGCGCGCAAGGTCGATGCGGCACGCGCGGCCGGCGAGCCGCTGGGGCCGATGGCGGGCGTGCCGATCGGGATGAAGGACCTGTTCGCCACCGACGGCGTACAGACCACCGCGGCGAGCCATATTCTTGAAGGCTTCGTGCCACGCTACGAGAGCACGGTCTCGCAGAAGCTGTGGGATGCCGGCTGCGGCATGCTCGGCAAGCTCAACCTGGACGAGTTCGCGATGGGCTCGTCCAACGAGAACTCCTATTTCGGCGAGGTCGCCAGCCCGTGGCGGCGATCGGATGGCGGGAATGCCAAGCTCGCGCCCGGCGGCTCGTCGGGCGGTTCGAGCGCGGCGGTGGCGGCGCGGATCGCCCCGGCGGCAACGGGCACTGATACCGGCGGCTCGATCCGCCAGCCCGCGGCCTTCACCGGCATCTGCGGGATCAAGCCGACTTACGGCCGCTGCTCGCGCTGGGGCATTGTGGCCTTCGCCTCCTCGCTCGACCAGGCCGGACCGCTCGCCCGCTCGGTCGAGGATTGCGCGATCATGCTCGGCGCGATGGCGGGGTTCGACCCGAAGGATTCGACCAGCCTCGACGAGCCGGTGCCCGATTGGGCGGGTTCGCTCAGCGCCGATTTGCGCGGGAAGCGCGTCGGCATCCCGCGCGAATACCGGATGGACGGCACGCCGCCCCAGATCCTGGACAGCTGGGAGCGCGGCAAGGAATGGCTGGCCGATGCGGGCGCAAAGATCGTCGACATCAGCCTGCCGCATACGAAATACGGCCTGCCCGCCTACTATATCATCGCCCCCGCTGAAGCCTCGAGCAACCTCGCGCGCTATGACGGGGTGCGCTACGGCCTGCGCGACCTGCCCGAGGGATCGGGGTTGCAGGACATGTACGCCGCCACCCGCGCGGCCGGCTTCGGCGCCGAGGTCAAGCGGCGGGTCCTTATCGGCACCTACGTGCTCTCGGCCGGCTTTTACGACGCCTATTACACCCAGGCGATGAAGGTGCGCACGCTGGTGGCGCGCGACTTTGCGGAAGCCTGGGCGCAATGCGACGTCATCCTGGCCCCCTCGACGCCGACCGCGGCGTTCGCGCTGGGCGACAAGGCGGACGATCCGCTGGCGATGTATCTCAACGACGTCTTCGCCGTTCCCGCCTCCCTCGCCGGGTTGCCGGCGATGAGCGTGCCGGCCGGGCTCGATTCGGCGGGCCTGCCGCTCGGCCTGCAGTTGATCGCAAAGCCGCTCGACGAGCAGGGCGTGCTCGATGCGGGCCTGGCGATTGAGCAGCGCGCAGGCTTCACGACGGTCGCGCCGCGCTGGTGGTGAGTGGGGCGGCTGGAAGGCTGACGCTGCTCGGGGCTGCCACACGAAGGCAAGCCCCGCTTGTAATCGCCATCTTACGTGATAACGGCGCGCAGCGATCCAATGCTTCGTTTCGTAAGATCTGTCCCGCGAGGCGTATTTGCATGGCTCGCAAGCATCTTGAGCGGTCGCGGAGATCGGGCGTGCCAAGCCATGGATGGGAGCACCCGCATCCCGATGACCCGATGAGTGGGCCTGGCTCTCGCCACGGCGGCCCGGGTGCGCGCGATCGGCTCGAGCATGGGGCCGGGGCAGGGCCGTTGATGGAAACCGCAAGCGAGGGGCGGGCAGTGCAGAGCGGCGAGGAAAGCGCGGGAGAACTGGCCGGTTCGAAGCCGGTTCAATGCCTCGTGTGGCTGCCGCTGTCCTATACCGGGCGGGGTCCGCCTGAAAGCTGCGCGCGGATCATCGCATCCTTTCCCGCAGCGGGTCTCCATACCACGGTCTTCACCTTGCGGCAGCGCAAGGCGATGCCGGCGGGGATCGAGTCGGTCGAGGCGTTGCCCGCGCCCTTGCGGCACGTTCCGCTGGCGCTCTTCGCCACGCTCGGCAGGGCGCGGCTAAAGCAAATGTTTGCCGAGGCGATCCGGCGCGCCCCGCCCGGTTCGATCGCCTATTTCTGGCCGGACGAGGACCTCGACCTGATCCGCTTGGCCGGCGAGCACGGACTTCTGACGGTGCGCGAGATGATCAACAGTCCGCGCGCGATGGCCAAGTCGATCCTCGATGCGGCCTATCGCTCCGCCGGGCTCGAGCCTAGTCACGGCATATCCGCAGGGTTAGTCGCCGAAGAATTGGCCGGCTTACCCCTCTACGACCGGTTTTTCTCGTCTAATCCCGAGGTCGACCGCAGCCTTCTTGCGCTCGGGATCGACGAGGCGCAGATCCTGCAAAGCTCGTTCGGTTGGACCGACGGGCGGTTCTTCGAAGGGCATCCCGAACCCGACGCCTCCCGCCCGTTTCGCGCGGTCTTCGTGGGCTTGACGAACGTGCGCAAGGGCCTGCCGACGCTGCTCGCCGCATGGGAGGAGGCCGCCATCGAGGGCGAGCTGGTGATCGCGGGCGTCATCGAGCCGTGCCTGCGCGACCTGATCGCCCAGCACGTCGCCCGCGGCAAGGTGCGCCACCTCGGCCATGTCAAGGACGTTGCCGCACTCTACCGCTCGAGTGACGTGTTCGTCTTTCCCACCCACGAGGAGGGCGGACCGCAGGTGACGTACGAGGCGGCGGCGTGCGAGGTGCCGATCATCACCACCCCGATGGGTGCGGCGCGGCTCGTGCGCGACGGCGAGACCGGTCTGGTCGTCGAAGCGGGCCATACGCAAGGCCTGGCAAACGCCATTCGCACGATTGCGGCGGATCAGGAGTTCGCGCGACGACTGGCGGCGGCGGCGAAAGCGGAAGTCGACCGGTTTGAATATGCAGTCGTCGGGCGCCAGCGCGCGCAATTGCTGCTGCGCGAGCAAGCGGTCCACACGTTCGAGCGCGTTGCCGTCTGATTACAGGGCGAATGGATGCGCCGCTAAGCTAACCCGGGTCCGGGGCGGACCGGCGAGGCTCAGCAGAAAAGCGCGTCGCCCACATCTTCCCGCGCGAGGAGCCCCAAAACGCGCGGATGCATCGGCTCGAAGTAATCGGCGGGCCAGTACAGTGCGTCGTCTTTTGGATGAAGCAGGTGCTGTGCGAGGTGAAGTCGGATGGCAGGCACGTCTGCGACGGTTGCGCAGCGGTTGGCGTGCTATTGGGCGGCGCTCATCTTTTCCTCAGCAGGATCCGATATTGCGACGCGAGGAATCGCTCCATCGTCCCGAGCGTCAGCGTATTGCCATATCGCACCTTGCGCCCCGCCAGGTTGACCTCGACCTTCTCGGCCACCAGCCCCGAACAGGATGCCAGCTCGATTGCGCCCTCGCGGGTGAACCAGCGCAGATGCGTGCGATCGAGAATGCCGGCCTCCGCATACCGGAACCGGCCATTGAACACGAGCGGTGCCAGCACACTGTAATGCGTGACGTTGGGCAGGCTCACGACCATCATTCCATCCGGGCGCGTGGCCTCGCCGAGCAATTTCATCGTCCGCCATGGATCTCGCAGATGCTCGAGAATATCGAGGCACAGCACGGTGTCGAACGGCCCATGTTCGACCAGCGCGGCGGCAATGGCGTCCGGATTATCGAGGTCGAGCGAAACCGCGGCATCGATCTCCGGGAGCGCCTGATGCGCGACCTGGTCGAAGAGTACCGTGCGTTCGGCCCGGCCTGACCTCTTCAGGGCGGCCGAAGTCGCGCCGATCCCCCCGCCCAAGTCGAGGACGACGCCGAGGTTTTCCGAAAGCATGTCCGTAGCGTCGTGGCGCACCAGACCGTGATAGCTAGTTTGCGAATCCATTTTGATGCCCTACGGCCAATAGAAATAAAAAGTAGTCCAAATATCAATTGTATCGTAACGGGACATTTTTAATGTATTGTTATTAATTGATGGTCTTTCAATCTCCCCGCCAGCAGCCACACAGAACCGAGGTTCTCGGTGAGCGTGAAGGTCCAGCGAGGACTGGTCCGCGGGGCTCCGGCCGACTTAGCCACCGCGGCTAGGAGCGATCCAGGGGTAGTCAAATTCTGCCTCGACAACGTGCCAGAGGGCCGCTCCGGAGCGATGGTTGTAGCGAACCTGTGTCCCGTGCAGATTAGCGAGGCACTGCTGTTCGAAGCCGTCGCTCGGCCGTAGAGTGTGTAAGGAGGACGACCATGACGCGAGACATCGGCAGTTTTCCCAAACAGGAGATGCGCATCCTATGGCAGCAACTGTTGACCAAAAGGTTAAGGACGTGGTCCTAATTTCGCGCAAATCTAACCCATGACAAGTTGGTAACATGAGTATGGCTGATTATTCCGTATCCGGTTCCACCGCCGAGTGGGAGGTCGTCATCGGCCTCGAAGTGCACGCGCAGGTCACCAGCGCCGCCAAGCTGTTTTCCGGCGCCTCGGCGGCCTTCGGAGCCGAACCCAACACGCAGGTCAGCCTCGTCGATGCGGCGATGCCCGGAATGCTGCCCGTCCTCAACCGCGAGTGCATTCGCCAGGCGGTCCGGACGGGGATGGCGATCGAGGCGCAAATAAATGTTTGGAGCCGGTTCGACCGGAAGAACTATTTCTATGCCGACCTTCCGCAGGGTTACCAGATCAGTCAGCTCTACCACCCGCTGGTGGGCGAGGGGCGGCTGCTGATCGAGGCGGACGAGAAGGCGGGCATACCAGTGGACAAGTGGATCGGCATCGAGCGCATCCATGTCGAGCAGGACGCGGGCAAGCTGATGCACGACCAGCATCCGACCATGTCCTATGTCGACCTGAATCGCACGGGCGTCGCGCTGATGGAGATCGTCAGCCGGCCCGACATGCGCTCGCCCGCCGAGGCTGGGGCCTGCATCCGCAAGCTGCGGGCCATCCTGCGCTATGTCGGCTCGTGCGACGGGAACATGGAGGAGGGCTCGATGCGCGCGGACGTCAATGTCAGCGTGCGCCGGCCGGGCGAGCCGCTGGGCACGCGGACCGAGACCAAGAATGTCAATTCCGTGCGCTTTGTGATGGCCGCGATCGAGCACGAGGCGCGCCGCCAGGTCGAGTTGATCGAGGAGGGCGGGCGCGTGGTCCAGGAGACGCGGCTGTTCGATCCCGCCACGGGGACGACCCGTTCGATGCGTTCCAAGGAGGACGCGCACGACTACCGCTATTTCCCCGATCCCGACCTGTTGCCGCTCGAGCTCGGCGAGGCATTCCTCGCCGAATGCCGGGCATCGCTCCCCGAACTGCCCGACGCCAAGCGGCGGCGCTATGTCGAGGTTCTGGGCCTGTCCCCCTACAACGCAGGCGTGCTGACCGCCGAGGTCGAGGCCTTCGCGCGCTTCGAGACGCTTCTCGCGGAGACCGCGCGCGCGACGCACAAGGCCGAGGCCGAGGTGGCGACCCAGGTGGCGAACTGGACCGTGGCGATCGCCCCCGGCGTGATGAACGCGGCGGGGGAAGAGGCCGATCCCGCGCGGGCGACGGCGAAGGCACAGGGCGCGATCTTGGCGATGCAGGCCGCGGGTGAGATCAGTGGCGGACAGGCGAAGGAGATCTTCGAGATCGTGCTCCGGACCGGGCGCGACCCGGCCGAGATCGCCGAGACGGACGGCCTGATGCAGCAGAGCGACACCGGCGCGATCGAGGTCGCGGCGGACGCGGTGCTCGCGGCCAATGCCGACAAGGTCGCTGATTATCGCGCGGGCAAGGACAGGCTGTTCGGCTTCTTCGTCGGTCAAGTGATGAAGGCCATGCAGGGCAAGGCCAACCCGGGCGTGGTCAACGAGGTGCTGAAGGCCAAGCTGGGCTAGGCTTCAGCAGCGGCAATTGTCTTCTGAATTAACGGTTTGTCAGGCTTTTCCTGACATTCCCCGAAGCGCCGCAGGAAGGGTACCTGCGCGCATATTCGGGGGGAAATCATGAGGCATTTCGTCGCTGGTGCAATGGCGCTGGCATCTATTTTTTCGTGCAACGCGGCCATCGCTCAAGACAACATGCAGCCGATCGAGGCGTTCGTGCGGGCACCCAGCTCCGCTCTGGTACTGCCGAAGAATACCGAACTGGTGCTACGGACCAACCAGGAAGTGACCACCAAGGGCAAGCACTGGTCGGAAGGCGACACGTTCGACCTGACGGTGGTGCATGACGTGCTGCTGGGTGATGTCGTGGTCATTCCCGCGGGCAGCCGCGGGGTCGGGCGCATCACCTGGATGACCAACAAGGGCGCATTCGGAAAGTCGGGCAAGATGGATGTCGCGCTCGAATATGTCGAAGTGGCCGGGCAGCGAGTCGATATTGCCGGCACCTATCGGCAGGAAGGCGAAGGCAACACCGTCGCAACGGTTGCCGGCGTCGTCGCCGCCGGAGTGTTCGCCGCCTTCATCACCGGCAGGAGCGGGATCATTCCGCAGGGGCGCGAACTGACCGCCCATACAAAGGCCGATGTTCCGGTTGCCATGCCGAACAGGGCGGCGCCAGCGGCCTGACGCCGCGTTCATCGGGGCTCACGCCGCCGAGGCGAGCGCTCGGCGGAGGCCCCCGTTCGGGGCAAGGATGAGCTGATCCGAGCATCCGATCGGCCAATCCCGCCGGGATGACGAGGAGTCGCTCAGGGAGCGACGTCTCGGCAAGTGGGCGACGAGGGGTGGGGGCGTGCGCGGAGCCGCGCGCGCCTCAACCGCCCGCCGCTAGCGTTCCGTCCGGCTGGCGCACCTCGACCGGCAGGCCGAGCGCCTCCAGCTGCGGGCGAACCACCGAGGCATCGCCGACCACCACGAAGACGAGGTCCGAGCCGATCAAGGCGCCCAGCGCCTCGGCGTCGAGCTCGGCCGCGGTGAGGTTGGTGTAGCGCTCGCTGAGCGTCTCGTAGTAATTGTCGGGCCAACCGAACTGGACGATTGAGCCGAGCCCCGAGAGCACGCTGGAACTGGTCTCGAACTGGCCGGGCAGCTCGCGGATGTTGCCGTTGACGAGCCGGCGCAGCTCCTCGGGGCTGACGCCCTCGCCGCCGGTATAAGCGGTGAGGTCCTTCAGCAGCTCGGCGATAGAGTCGCCGGTCCGGTCAGCCTGGACTGGGGCGTTGATCAGGAGGGCCGTGCGCCCGATCGGTCGGCGGATCTGGCTGCTTACGCCATACGACCAGCCCTTGGTCTCGCGCAGGTTCATGTTGATGCGCGAGAGAAAACTGCCGCCGAGCACCTCGTTGGCGGCGCCCAGCGTGAACAGATCGTCGGTCCCCACCTGATCCAGCACGCGCCCCGCCAGGATCACCGATTGGGGCGATTGCGGCCGGTCGATGAGGATGATGCGCTGCTCGGGCGAGGGGATGGCGGCATCCGTCGCCTTGGACGGTAGCGCCACCTCGGGCGCGCGCCAATCGCCGAAGCTGTCTTCCAGCAGCCGCACCACCTCCTCGAGCGTGGTGTCACCCACCACCAGCACGCGGGCATTGTCCGGCCGCAGCCAGGTCTGGTGGAAGCGGACCAGCTCGTCGCGGGTCAGCGTCTCCACCACGTCGCGTGTGCCGCTCCCCGTCGGCGGACGGCCATAGGGATGGCCCTCGCCATAGAGGATCGGCTGGATCGCTCGGCTGGCGATGACGCCCGGATTGTTGAGCTCGGCATCGATCCGCGTCAGTTGCCGGCTTCGCACCCGCTCCACCGCGACCGGATCGAAGGCGGGGTTGCGCACGTAATCGGCCAGCAGGTCGAAGGAGGCGTCAAGATTGGGGGTCAGCGCGTCGAGCCCGAAGCTGGTGACGTCGAAATCCGAATAGGTGCCGAGATTGACACCCAGCCGCTCCTTGGCGATCGCAAGTTCGTTGGCATCGAGGCTGGTCGTGCCCTCGTCCATCGCCGAAAGAACCAGCGTTTGCAGGCCGAGCCGATCGGCGGGATCGGCGGCGATGCCCGCGTCGAAGGCGAC
>PPFU01001257.1_pt1 | contig 26306 bp, 20 predicted proteins | sample 1535991 | NCBI WGS metagenome assembly PPFU01 (sample SAMN04901290, study PRJNA319586) | Hypolithon metagenome, whole genome shotgun sequencing project. | isolation source: Antarctic Hypolithon | place: Antarctica: Miers Valley | collected 2014
AGGGGGGGGGGGGGGGAAGCGCGGGGCGAGGCCCGCGGCTAAATGAGATGTTTTTTTGTGACTTCACCAATGCTGACACGCTCCCTCATCCTGTTCCTCGCTTGTCTCTTGTGGATGCCCCCGCTGCGTGCGGTGGCGGACCCGGATGAGATGGCGGTGGAGCCGGGGGTTTCGCTTCGGGTGTACGACATCGGCAGGGAGGTGACCGGGGTGCCGCGGCTGGTGGAGGGGCAGACCGCCAACGTGAACAAATTGATCCAGACCATTGACCTCAGCGATAACGACTTCGAGATCGATGACCATTTTTTTGTGGAGGTCGATGGCCTGCTGCTCACGCCGAAGGCGGGGGAGTACCGCTTTGAGCTCACCAGCGACGACGGCTCCTTCCTGATGATCGACGGTAAGAACGTGGTGCAGAACGACGGCGTGCACCCCGCCGAGTCCCGCGATCAGAGGGTTCAGCTCACGGCAGGTCAGCATAAGCTGCGGTTGCTGATGTTTGACAACACCCACGACGCGGTGCTGCGGCTGCGGTGGCGGACGCCCGGCTCGGCAGATTGGGAGGTGGTGCCCGCCTCTGCGTTGCGGACCGATGCGGACCAGGTGCGGGTCACCTCGCCCGGCGTGAAGAACATCGAGCAGAGCCGCGGCGCTTTGCCGGGCGGGTATGGGAGGCCGTTGAACGCGGTGCATCCAGCGTTTCGGCTTGTCGAGATTCGGCCCGACGGGTTCGAGCCCCGCGTGGGTGGGATCGACTTCCTTCCCGACGGGCGGATGGTGATCACGACCTGGGACAAGACCGGCGGGGTGTACCTGCTCGACAACGTGCTGGGCGAGACCGTGGATCGGTCGCGGGTCGAGCTCAGGCTGTTCGCCCATGGATTGGCCGAGCCCTTGGGAGTGAAGGTTGTGGACGGGCAGATTTACGTGCTGCAGAAGCAGGAGCTGACGCGGCTGGTGGATGAGGATGGCGACGGCACCGCCGACTTGTATGAGAGCGTGTGCAGCGGCTGGCCGGTGACGGCAAACTTCCACGAGTTCGCGTTTGGGCTGGTCTATAAAGAGGGATACTTTTACGCCACCCTCGCCGTCGCCATCAACCCGGGCGGGGCGACGACCAATCCCCAGATCGACGGCCGCGGCGTGTGCATCCGCATCGACCCCAAGCGAGGCACCTTCGAGCAGGTTGCCGCGGGCTTCCGCACGCCCAACGGCATTGGGCTGGGACCCGAAGGCGAAATCTTCGTGATGGACAACCAAGGCTCCTGGTTGCCCGCCTCGAAGATGATCCACGTCGAGCCGGGCCACTTCTACGGCCACCACCAGACACCCGACAACCCCTTGGCCACGCAGGACCCGACCCCACCCGTGCTCTGGCTCCCCCAGGGCGAAATCGGCAACTCGCCCAGCCAGCCCGTCCCCATGCTCGCCCCCGGCCCCTACCAAGGCCAGATGCTTCACGGCGAAGTCACCCACGGCGGGATCAAACGCGACTTTATCGAATCCATCGACGGCCAGCTTCAAGGCTGCGTCTTCCGCTTCTCCCAGGGCCTCGAAGGCGGCGTCAACCGGCTCGCCTGGGGACCCGACGGCGGGCTCTACATCGGCATGATCGGCTCGGGGGGAAACTGGGGGCAGAACGGCAAGCACAAATACGGCCTGCAAAAACTCATGCCCACCGGCAATGTGCCCTTTGAAATGCTCGCCATCCGCGCCCAACCCGACGGCTTTGACATCCAATTCACCCACCCCCTCGCCCCCGGCCAGGGAGCCGACCCCGACGACTACCGCCTCCGCCAGTGGCGATACGTGCCCACCGCCAAATACGGGGGCCCGAAGATCGACCAGGAGGACCTGCCCGTCTCCAGCGTCACCCTCTCCGACGACCGCACCCACGCCCGCCTCGTCGTGGAAAACCTCAAGCCCGAGCACCTCGTCTACTTCCAGATCAATCAAAACCTCCGCGACGCCGACGACACCCGACTCTGGACCAACGAGGCATGGTACACCCTCAACCGCATCCCCACCCTCGCGAAGACGACTCGCTGAAATTCATATAGCCCGGCGGTGTAGGCCAATTTCCACGAGCCACAAGAGCGACGATGCAGCCGAGCCAAGAGCGGTTACCTACAGAGCAGGCGGGGGGTGGATGTTCCGGGCAACGAGCTCCCCGGGCGTCGGCTCCAAGGCGGCGTCACGTTCCACCGCCTCGCTTCTGGTTCGTGTCTCGCTTGAGAGTCCGCTTTTCGGCGGCGGTGAGGTGGCCCATGCCTTCGCGGCTGATCTTGACGAGGATGCGGTCCACCTCCGCCTCGTGACGCCGCTCCAGATCGTCCGCCCGCTCGCGTCGTTTGGTCTCGACCGCGCGGCGAAGCTTCTTCACGCCGCCCACCGGCACGCGGTCCGCCCAGTTCAACGCGGAGGGTCGACGCGCCAGCAGGTAGCCGCCCAGCGCGCCTCCCAGGTGAACCGCCTGCCCACCCTGATTCGTGCTTCCCACGATGACGGCGAAGGCGGCAAGGCCCAGGAAAATGAGTGCCATCGTCTTCATGCTGAGCTCGACCGGGGGGAAGATCAACATCACCCGCTGGTGCGGGAACAGCGTGGCACACCCCGCGAGGATGCCGTAGATCGACCCCGATGCCCCGACGACGGGCACGGCGGCCGGGAGGATGTGCAGGCCGGGGATCAGCCCCAGCAGCGTGGCGATGAGGAACCCGCTGCTGCCGCAGAGCAGGTAGAAGGCAAGGAACCGTCTGCTCCCGAGCCAAGACTCCATGAGCGGGCCGAAGAAGTAGAGCCCGATCATGTTGAAGAGCAGGTGTAGGAAGCCCGCGTGGAGGAATTGGTAGGTGAGGAACCGCCAGATTTGTCCGCTGTAGATGGCCTTGTCGACGCTGAAGTAGCCCCAATGGGTCGGGCCCAACGCATCGCCTCGGAGCGAGCCGGACATGAGGGCGGCGATGACGAAGACCCCGATGTTGATCCCCATTAGCCACATCACCATCGACCCCCGCTGCAGCCGGGGGAAGGCAAATCCTCCACCCCCGCCGCTCCCGCCCCCGCCGCGTCCGCGGTACGGACCCGCTTCTTCATCTCGAAAGTATGCTCGGTCTTCGTAGGCCATAGGGCGGATGATACGCCTCCGCCTCACGCCACTTTGGTCGATCCATGTTTCAGTCATCGCACCGCGAGTCACGCGTCAGCGCGGTTGGGAAGTTTGTTCGCCACCTGGACATGTTCACGATGTTGCTGCTGTGATCCGAGCCGCGACGCGTCAGCGAGTGGTTTTGTTGAACACAAGCTGGTGGTCGGCCGATCCACCGCGAACACCATCGCTCGCTTACGCATCGCGGCTCGGACTACTGTCTTCATCACGGAGGTCGCCGCGTGGCGGAGAACTTTGTTCAATGCCCTCGAAAGCCGACCGCAAGCGGCCCGGTCCGGCACGGATGCGATTGGGCCGTGCGGCAATTTGTATCATCTCCGCGGAACACGCCCTTTGACTCATCCACCCCGCACTGTCAAACCTCGAGTCGATCAGACCTGGCTTGGCCTGCCCGCGGGGACGGGGGTGAAGTGGGATGTGCCTTACGCCGCGCCCTCGGGTCGGGTGGTGCATCTGGACCTGTATCGCCCGGAGCATGTGGACGGCTCGCTGCCGTGTGTGCTCTGGCTGGGGGGTGGGGGGTGGCAGCGGATGAACAAGCGGGGGGCGGTTCGATGGGCCGCGTGGCTGACGGGGCATGGTTTTGCCGTGGCGGGGGTCAACTATCGGCTCGCCCCCGAGCACCCCTGGCCCCACCCGCTCGGGGATGTGCGGGCCGCGGTGCGGTATCTCGTCGAGCACGCCGACGAGCTCGGGCTGGACCCGCGGCGGCTCGCGGTCATGGGCGATTCCGCGGGCGGGCACCTCGCGTCGCTGCTGGCCGTGACGCCCCGGGAAGCCTCGGCGGCGTTGGACGCCGACCATCTGGAAGCCGCCCGCCCTGTCACTTCGCCGCCTCCGCTGCCGCGGCTGGGGCGGTTGGTGGGGTTGGTGGGGGTGGTGGCGGTCTGTCCGCCGACGGATTTAAGGACGCCGCACATGGCCTCGCTGCAGGAGGTGCATGCGCTGCTCGGCGACGCCGGGCCGGAGGCTGCTTCGACTGCCAGTCCGATTCATCACCTCGACGCGAAGTCGCCCCCGCACCTGCTGATCCATGGCGACGCCGATGGACTCGTGCCCCCGTCGCAATCCATCCACTACGCGGCCGCACTCGATGCGGTGGGCGTCGATGTCCGGACGCTCCTGCTCAGCCAGGTCGGCCACGACTCCGCGACGCTCTACAGCGACGCCACCGCCCGCGGCCTTATCCTCGACTCGCTGCTGCGGTGGACAAAGCTCCCCGCTACAGAGCCGCGCACGTAGGAAGCGGTCTTCTCAGCTCTGATTGAGCTGCGCACGCAGTAAGCGATTTCGGCCGCGGGGGTCCCGGATTCAAGCCCCGTGGGTGCCGCACCTTGCGGGTTTGTCCAAGGTGTGGGGGTTTGCCAACTGCTCAGCGGCACGCCTTGACCCGAGCGTCAGACCGCTTACTTCGTCCGCGGGTTCTTTCTACGAAACCGCTTACTTCGTCCGCGGCTCCTTCGTACGAGGACTTATTCCGCCGCGTCGCTCTCTTGCGGGGCGGGGGTAGGGGGGGCGAAGCGGTCGGCGGGGACGTTGAAGGGCGGGGCCTGGAGCACCGTCTCCCACGTCGTCACGGTCCGGGCGAGCTTGGCCCAGTCGCCCGCCTCGATGGCGGTGCCCGGGTCGGGCGGCTGGGGCAGGGGGTTGGCGGTGGCGGTGTTTCGCACGTCGTAGACGAACCGCAGGCGTTGGTCCGCATCCTTGAGCAGGGAGGCGTGATCGTTGCTCAATTCCGACCCCGCCTCGATCGCCCCGCCCTGCAGGTCCTCCACCGCCACCCGCATCATCCTCGCAGCCGCCACGCCCAGCTCGCCCAGGGCGTCGGGCACCTTTTCTCCGCTGCCCAGCCGCTGAATGAGGCGATCCTGCACGAGTTGCAGCCCGAGCCTCGCGGGGGACAGGGGCTGGGGCTGGGCGGGGTCGGCATGAAGCGCGACACGCGCATTGAGCGTGGCGGTGATCTGATCCGCCGTCTGCGCCACATCAATCCCCGCCATCGCCCGGACCATCTCCCGCGCCACCGGTGCGGAAGGCTCTGCCGAGGCCGCCTGCATCAGCGCGTTCAAGAGCGGCTTACCATCCTGGGGCTGAGCGTTGGCGAGGTACTGGCTGACCGCCCTGGCGGCCCAGTACCGCACGCCGGGTGACGGGTCTCGAAACCCGCTGGCCGACTGGGCCGACCCGGTCGCCAGCGTCAGCGACGCCGGCAGCCCCGCCGACGCCAGGTCCCCCGTCACCAGCATGGCGTTGAGCCGCGTCAGCACCCGCTCCGACCGCGTCGCCGCCACGAGCAGCCGCGCCACCTCCGCCCGCCGCCCCGCATCTGACCCGTTGACCAGGCCGCTTAGTTGCTCCCTCGCCCCCGCCACCTCCGCCGGCGTTCCCTCCACCAAAGTCTGCACCAGAGCCTCCGCCTGCGACTGGGCCCTCGCAGCGGAGATGGCTCCCGGGCTTGCCCACACCGTGACCGCCACCGCCGCCAGCAGCAGGGGGCGGCACATGCTGAATTCGCCAACGAAGGGTCGTGTCATCGAGGTGGCACCTGCGGGAGGGGGTATCGGTCAAAGAAGGGTCGCCGACGGCTCCACCCCCCGCTGCGACCCGCTCAATCTACCTTGCCCCCGGCGGGGCGGCAAACCCGCGCCATCCGCGGTACCCTGTCCTCCATGCCCACCTCCACCGCGGACCCCAACTCAGCCCCCACTCCCGACGCCGCCGACCTTGGCGACTACACCCCCGCCGATGACCGGTACAAGGCCCGATCCGACGCCTGGTTCCGCCGTTGCGGCCGCACCGGGCTGATGCTGCCCGCCATCTCCCTGGGCTGCTGGCACAACTTCGGGGGCCCCGGCACCGACGCCGCTAAGCACACCTCCGAAGACGCCATGCACGACAACGCCAGGGCCATGCTCCGCACCGCGTTCGACCACGGCATCACCCACTTCGACCTCGCCAACAATTACGGCCCACCCCCGGGCTCGGCCGAGGAACGCGTGGGCAACATCCTCTACGAAGACTTTGCCGACCACCGCGATGAACTGATCATCTCCACCAAAGCCGGCTACCGTATGTGGCCCGGACCCTACGGCGAGTGGGGCAGCCGCAAGTACCTCCTGGCCTCCCTCGATGCGTCGCTCGACCGCCTCGGGCTGGACTATGTCGATATCTTTTACAGTCACCGCCCCGACCCCCAACCCGGCGGCACGCCCCTTGAAGAGACCATGGCCGCGCTCGACACCGCCGTCCAGTCCGGCAAGGCCCTCTACGCCGGCATCAGCAGCTACTCCGGGGCCGCCACCGCTGAGTGCATCCGAATTTGTGAGCGGGATGGACTGACCAAACCCATCATCCACCAGCCCAACTACTCCATGCTCCACCGCGGCGTCGAAGCCGACCTCCTCAAAACCGCCGACACCCTCGGCCTGGGCACCATCGCCTTCTGCCCCCTCGCCCAGGGGCAACTCACCGATAAATACCTCGGCGGCATCCCCGACGACTCCCGAGCAGCCCAGGAGTCGGGCTTCCTCAAAAAGATCAAGGAAGAGGTGCTCGACAAGGCCAAGCAACTCAACCAGATCGCCCAAGCCCGCGGCCAATCGCTCGCCCAGATGGCGCTGCAGTGGACCGTGCGAGCCCAGCGGTCCACCCCGGGCATCACCTCCGCATTGATCGGAGCCAGCCGCCCATCGCAGATCGAGGAGAACGTCAAGGCGCTCGACGCCGCCCCGCTGAGCGAGGAAGAACTCAAGCGGATCGAGGCCATCCTGGCGTGAACTGAAGTTCGCCGCGTGCGGATTGCCTGATGGTGCAATCGCCTGTCAACTTCGGGTGCCACACTGCATCCGCGACCCCGAGGCGCGCGGTGCGGTGTGCGGTCTATGCAAGGCACGTCCGACACACACCGCCCTCCGCTTCGCTGCGGGTCGGTGTGTGGCACCCGCAGCCGACCGCCGCGGCGTCCTCATAATTACCCCGCTTTTTTATACACCCGCTCGTCCGTCGGCGTCTCGGCGATGAGTTTGCTCACCAGCGAGTCGGGGGATTGGCCCGCGGACTTGGCGGCGAAGTTGGGGACGAGGCGGTGGCGGAGCACAGGGAGGGCGACGCTCTGGATGTCCTCAATCGAGACGTGGAAGCGGCCACGCAGGATCGCGCGGGCCTTGCCCGCCAGGATCAGGTTGAGCGACGCCCGGGGGCCCGCGCCGTAGTCGATCAGGTCGCGAATAAACTCCGGCGCCCCCTCCTCCGCGGGGCGGGTCGAGCGGACCAGACGGGCGGCATAGTTGAAAATATGATCGGCCACAGGGGCGCGGCGGACAAGGTTCTGCAGTTCGATGATCTGCTCGCGGTGCAGCACCGTCTTGGCCTCCTCGGGCTTGCTGCCGGTCACCCGCTTCATAATTTCGATCTCTTCGTCCCAGCTTGGGTACTGCACGAAGATATTAAAGAGAAACCGGTCCAGCTGCGCCTCGGGGAGGGGGTAGGTTCCCTCCTGCTCGATCGGGTTCTGCGTCGCGAGCACGAAGAAGGGCTCTTCGAGCCTGAACGTTTCGCCGCCGAAGCTGACGGATTTTTCCTGCATCGCTTCGAGGAGCGCCGCCTGGGTTTTGGGGGGGGTGCGGTTGATTTCGTCCGCGAGGATGATGTTGGCGAAGACGGGCCCCTTGATGAACATGAATTTGCGCTGGCCGGTCTCGGGGTCATCCTGAAGGATTTCGGTGCCGGTGATGTCCGATGGCATCAGGTCGGGGGTGAACTGGATGCGTTTAAAGGAGAGGCCCAGGGTCTGAGCGAGGGTGGAGACCATGAGGGTCTTGGCGAGGCCGGGCACGCCGACGAGGAGGGCGTGGCCTCGTGCGAAGATGGAGATGAGCATCTCGTCGATGACGTCGTCCTGCCCGACGATGACTTTGCGAAGCTCGGTGAGGATCGAGCGGTAGGCGTCGCCAAGCTGCTGGACGGCGTGTTCATCGTCCTTGGGAAGCGAAGGGGACGCGGCGGCATCGTCCTGAGTCGTGGATGCGGTGGTGGCCATGGAGGGGTCTTTCGAGCGGGCGTAGAGGGGGGTGGAGGGGGGGTAGATGGGGGTGGGGAGTCTACGAGGGTGTGGCCTGTGGTAACGCAGCGGGGAGCGTGTCATTGCCGGGGTGCGTAAGGTATGGGGACCATGGGTGACATGTTCCCGCGATTGTGTGTGCTGATGTCGGTGCTGCTTGGGGCGTCGGCGGTGCGAGCGGCCCCCGACGCACCGGCTCGGGACGAGACGGCGGAAGCGGGGGAGGCGGCGGGGCTGGTGCGGGTGGCGGAGACAGGGGACTGGCCCATGCAGGCGGAGGCGTTTGCGCGGCTTGGGGACCTGGGGGACCCGACCTCGGCGGTCCCCCTGAGGGCCTTGGCGCGGGACAACGCCCGCGGCGACTGGGAGCGGGGCGAGGCGATGGTCACGCTGGGGCGGCTGCGGCGGGAGGGAGACCTGGACCAAGAGGAGGCCGAGGCCACCGCGGCGCTGGCACGCTCGTGGGCCAGCCGGTCGAGCCACTCAAGCGAACTGCGTTCTGCGGGGCTGGATTATCTGGGCATGGTGCGGGACGACGGGGCTTGGCCCCTGGTGCGGTCGGCATTGAAGGATACGGATGAAAGGGTCAAGCGGGCGGCGATCCGGGCGGCGGCGAGGCTGGGGGGCGAGGAGGGGTGGCGGGTGGTGCGTGAGGCGGCGGGGGATGAGGCGGCGGCGGTGCGGAAGATGGGGATCGACGCGTTGACCCTCGTCGACCCCGCCGACGCCCCGGAGCTGGAGGATGTGCTGGTGGCGGGGGCGAGCGATGAGAACCGGGCGGTGTCGCTGGCGGCGGCGGCGATGGTTCGTGAACGCCCGACGTCTGCGGCGGTGCTGCCTCTATTCGAGATGCTGACCCGGGCGGGGGAGGAGCCGGGGGTGAAGGTGGCATATGAAAGGACGCTGCGGGGGTTGGATGCGAGTGTGCTGGTGCCCCCGCTGCTGAGGTTGCTCGAGGGCGAGCCGACCGACCTGCGGGTGAGGCAGTGGAAGGAGGCGTTGTCGCTGCTCCTTGAGAAGCCCACCAACGAGGCGGCGGCGGCGGTGGCGGCGAGGTTGGCGGTGTTTGCTCAGGCGGACCCGAACGAGCTGCTGCCCCCCGCACTGACGCTGCTGGCGGAGGTGGGGGGTCCACCCGCGGCGGCGGCGGCGGAGTATGTTACCGTCCACCACGGCCCCACCGCGCGGGCGGCCGTGCGGGCGGTGACACGGGCGGAGGGGATTGACGTCTGGCAGGCGTTCCAGCCCCTGCTCGAAAACCCGACGCCCCAGATCGATACCGTGGCGCGGGGTTCCGCGGTCGAGGCTCTTGAGCAGTCCCTTGGGCAACCCCGAGGCGGGCTGGTGGATTACCTTCGCGGGCCTTTGACGAGCGGCGACGCGGGACAATTTGAAGCAGCGATGGGCCTCGCGGTGAGCAAGCTGAGCAGGAGCGGCGGCGGGAGCGATTCCGCGGCCGTGGACCAGATGGTGCAACTGTTGACCGCCCGGCTGTACGCGGACGCCCGTGGGAACGGGGGGGGGGAGAGCAGCGAAGCCCGGCAGCAGATGACGCTGGCGGCCATCGAGTCGCTCGCGGGCAGGCGGGAGGTGGTGGCGATCCTCTCGAAGGATGGCCGCCCCAGGCCCTGGTATGTCGCCGGCCCGATTCAGGACAAGAGGCGGAACATGAATTCGCTCTTGAACGACCCCGTTTTCGCCGAGTCGCCCGAGTCGGTCGCCATCGCGGGGAAGGTGGTGCGTGATGATTCGCCGCTGATCCCCGAGGCGGGGCAGGAACTCAAGCAGCCCCAGGATCGGGTGCTTTGGACGACCTTCCCGCTGCTGTCGCTGGACGAGGAGGTCTCGCTCCGCGAACCGCTGCCCAAGCCCGAAAGGACGATGAGCTCCAAAAGCCCCGCGGCGGCCGTCGTGGTCACCCGCGTGGTCAGCGAACGCGAACAGGCGGCCTGGGTCGAGTTACGCACCCGCGGCCAAGCCCGCCTCTGGCTCAACGGCACCGAGATCGAGGGCTTCACCAACCGCGAAGCAAGCAATTCGGAAACCCACCGTCAAAAGGCCTCGCTGAAGCCCGGCCTGAATACGTTGGTTGTGAAAGTAGTGAGCGAGAGTGAGAAGAGGTGGGGCCTGGGCATCCGCCTGACCGACGAAGGCGGCGAGCCGTTGACGGGGATTTCCGGGGAGGACGTGGTAGGCGAGTAGCAAAAGTAGTGTCTTAGAGAGCGTGGCGACTATGACCGATGTCCAGTCTGAGGCTTTGGCGGCACAGGCGTCCCGCCCATGAGCGGCCCAAGGCGGCTGCGCCCCCCAAAGGCGGGACGCCTGTGCCACCATAAGAAGCTCCTTTCGCCAATCAGTGCGCGACCACCTGGCTGATGCTGAAGATCGGCAGCAGCAGCGCGATGGCGACAAAGCCGACGATGCCGCCCATGATCCCTACCATCAGCGGCTCGATATATTGTGTGGTCGCCTTGACCTGTTCATCAAAATCGGCCTCAGTGAACTCGGCGATCTTCTCCATCGTCGGGCCCAGTCGGCCCGCTTTCTCACCGCTGTAGATCATCTGCGTGACCGCCCGGGGCATCAGCTCGCTGGCGAAGAGCCCCTCGCTGAGCTGACCGCCCTGGCGGAGGCGGCCATCGATGTCATCCCAGAGGTCTTGATAGAGCACGTTGCCCGTGACGTTGCGGACGATCGCCACCATGTCAAGCACCTGCACGCCCGCGTTGATCATCACGCCCATGGTGCGGGTGGCGCGGGTGACATAGAGCTTGGTAAACATCGTCCCCAGGATCGGGGCCTTGAGCTTGATGGTATCTAGGATGCGTATGCCCGTGGCGGTACGTAGGCTGAAAAACAGACCCGCAGCGAGGGCGGCGACCGCGACCAGCCAACCCCACCAGTAGCCGATGAGCGTGTCGCTGATCGTCATCAGGATCCGCGTGGGCAGCGGGAGCGTAGCCCCCTTGTTGGCGTAGATCCCCGCGAAGCTGGGCAGCACCCACGTGAGCAGGAAAATTGTGACGGTGAGCACGAGGCACATCATCACCGCGGGGTATGTCATCGCCGACTTGATGGTTTTCTGTGTCTGGAGTTCCTTGGTCATGTAGCTGCTGACGCGGTCGAGCATCTGCCCCATCGTGCCCGACATCTCGCTCGCCTGAATCAGCGATACCATCACCGGCGGGAACGTTTTGGGGTAATGCGCCAGCGCGGCAGAGAACTCCCCTCCCGCGGTGACCCGCTCGGCGACATCCTCGAGCACCTCCTTGAACTTTTCATCGCTGCACTGCTCCGCAATGCAATGCATCGCCTCGCTGATGGGCACACCCGTCTCGACCATCATCGCCATCTGGTGCGCGAACGTCACCACCTCCTGCCGCTTGACCTTGGCCCTGGACAGGCCCGCGTCGCCCGCCTCGGCCTTCTCCTTGGCGGTGGCCCTGCGGTGCTCGAAGAGGTCGATGATAAACTTGCCCTCGTCGCGAAGGATGCCCTGCGCCTCGACCAGGGTTGGTGCCTGGAGCACCCCGGTGTTCAGGACCCCGCCCCCGTCGCGTACTTTGTATTGGTAATGTGCCATGGTGTGCAGAAGGGGCTGAGGGGCTGAGGGGCTGAGGGGCAGGGTGGGAGCAGAGAAGGCCTCGGTTTTTCCGGTGGCACAGGCGTCCCGCCTGTGGGCCGCGGAGCGGCCTCCGACCGCTCACAGGCGGGAGCCTGTGCACCGGGAATCACGCCGACGACGCCTTAAACAATTCTTCGACGCTCGTGAGGCCGTTCTTGAGCTTGACCAGCCCGTCCTCCCGCAGCGTGCTGTAGCCGCTGCCCGCGCGGGCTAGTTTTCGGATCTCCTGGAGACTCGCGCCGCGGCTGATGGCGTCGAGTGATTCATCATCCGGCACGTATAGCTCGTAAATGCCAAGCCGCCCTTTGTATCCCGAGTTGCGGCACTCCTTGCACCCCCGGCCCTCATAGACCGCCTCGATCCGCTCGCCATCGGGGAGCATCTCACCCAGCTCATCGAGCGTACGGCGGAGCTTGGGGGTCTCCTGGATCGCCTCGCGGCAGTTGGGGCACACCCGCCTTACCAGCCGCTGCGCCAGCACGCCCCGCACGCTGGCGGCGACGAGGTAGGGCTCGACGCCGATGTTGAACAGCCGCGTCATCGCAGAGGGAGCGTCGTTGGTATGAAGCGTCGAGAGCACCATGTGCCCGGTGAGGGCGGCCTGAGTGGCGATGCGGGCGGTTTCCTGGTCCCGCACCTCGCCCACCATGATGATGTCCGGGTCCTGCCGCAAGAGCGCCCGCAGCGCACCGGCGAAGGTAAAGCCGGCGCGGTCGTGGGTCTGAAACTGATTGACCCCCGGCAGATTATATTCGACCGGGTCCTCGACCGTCGATACGTTCACGGTCTCATCGTTGATTTCCTGCAGCGCCGCGTAAAGCGTCGTGGATTTGCCGCTCCCGGTGGGCCCTGTGACGAGTACCACGCCGTTGGGCTGGTGGATCAGCCCGCGGAACTTTTCGAGCATCTCGTAGCTGAAGCCGAGTTGTTCAAGGCCGACCATCGAGTTTTGTTTGTCGATGATCCGCATCACCACCTTTTCGCCGAACTTGCCGGGCATGGTGGAGACGCGGAGGTCGACCTGCCGCTTGTCCACGCCGACGGTGATGCCGCCGTCCTGAGGCACGCGTCGCTCGGAAATATCCAGTCCCGACATAATTTTGATGCGGCTTACCATCGCGGGCAGCATTCGGGGAGGGGGCGAGAGCTTCTCAAACAACGACCCATCCACGCGGAACCGCACCCGCAGCTCCCCATCGCCGGGCTCGACATGGATGTCGCTCGCGCCATCGCGGACGGCGGCGAAGATGAGGTGGTTCACCAGCTTGATCACCGGCGAGTCATCCGCGGCCGCCTCGAGGTTCGCCAGGTCCTCGACTTGCTTCTCGACCGCCTTGAGGTCCACCGAATCGCTGCCGATCAAGTCATCGATGATGAAGATATTTCCGTCGGGGCTCACGCTCTTGAGCGTGTGCAGGATGTCCGACGCGGTGGAGGCGACCACCTGCACCGGATGCCCCGCCTCCCGCTCGATCTCTTCGCTCAGGAATACGTTGCTGGGCTCACTCACCGCGACGGTAAGTTTGCCGCGGACGATGTAGAGCGGGAGCACCGCGTGCTGTTCGAGGAACTTGCGGGGCAGCAACTCGACCGCCTTGATATCAACCAGCTTCGCGGAGAGCCTCGCGAACGGCACGCCGTATCCCTCCGCCAAGGCTTCGAGCACGCCCTCGTGGGTGGTGAAGTCCAGCTCGACGAGCACCTCGCCGAGAAGTTTTTTGTGCCCGCTGCTCTTTTGGTAGGCGATTGCCTGCTCGAGCTGCTCCTGGGAGATCGCCCCCCGGGCGAGCAGCAGGTCGCCCACCCGCAGCGGCTTGCCGGGGGTGGCGTGGCCGGAGCGGTCGCGGTCGCCAACGCCCCCGGGCCGCGGGGCGACGGTCGGCTTCGCTGGGGGTTTGGCGGGGGCGGGCGGGGTGATGCGGGGGCGGGCTGTGAGAAGTCCCATGCTTACTCCAAACTGTGCAGGGCCTCTGCGACGGAAGAATGTGTGTCGAACACCTGGCTCAGCCGCGTGAGGCGAAGCGCCTGGCGAAGTGTTTCGCTGACGCCCGCGAGGCGGACCTGGCCGAGCCGCGCCTCCGCCTCGTCCTTGAGCCAGAGCATGGCTTCGAGTCCGCGGGAATCGATGTAGTCCATCGCTTCCACGTCGAGCACGAAGTCGTGCGTGGACTGGTCCAGCCGCGAGGTGGCGGTTTTGCAGAACGTGTCCGCGTCATCGCCCGCCAGGTCGCCGCGTATGCTCAGCACGGTCACGCGGCCCTCATCTCTCGTATCAAGCCTCATATCATTGCTCCGTTGTTAAGCGACATCGGCAGGTGTGGAGCCCGGGTTCAAGGGGCGTGCGATTTGTGCTGTATGTAAGGCACGGGCTCACCGCGAAACGTGCTTGTCAGTGGCACCCCTTTCCTCCTTATCGTGATGCGATACAAAGCAGGTGGAATCAGAGCTTGCGACGATTGCGTAGCGGGCGTAGACGGCCCGGCACTATATCATCGGGTTACGGTGCTCCCGCCTCGGCGACGCTCTGGTAGAGCCGCTGGGCTCGGGTGTCGTCTGGCTGCCGCTCGAGCGCCTTGAGGTACGCGTCGGCGGCGGCGGCCCGCTTGCCGCTGGTCTGGAGCGCGACGCCCCGCAGGATCAACGGCGTCGCCGACTCGGGTGCGAGCTCCGCCGCCTGGTCGAACATTCGCAGCGCCTCATCGAGCCGCCCCCTGCGGTGCCACACCATGCCCGCGAGCAGGTACCCCTCGTGCCGCCGCGGCGCGAGGTGGACGATCCGGTTCGCCGACGCCAGGGCCGCGCCATAGTCCCGCAGCTTCCAAGCCAGCTCGCCCAGCTCGATCCAATCCTCCACCCGTGTCGCGTCCCGCCGGGTCAGGTCGACGTAGACCTGCCTCGCCTCGGTGAACTTGCCGACCCGAACATACTGAGCCGCCAGGACCCGCCACAGGTCGTCCCGGCCCTTCATCTCGTCGCGTGCCAGAAGTTTTTCGAGCGTCTGCATCGCCCGCTGGGGCTTCTCAATCCGCACCTGTGCCATCGCCAGTTCCTCCTCGACCCGCAGGTCGTCGGGGCTGAGCATTGAGGCCTCGGCGAACATCGCGGCAGACTTTTCATGGTTGCCCGCGAGCGAGTGGAAATGCCCCAGCCCAGCGCGGAGGGCGGCGGAGGTATCAAAGTAGTCCATCTTGGATTCAAGCAGGTCGATGGCCTCGGGGATCCGGTCCAGGGCCGCCAGCATCTCCGCCGACGCGAGCAGGTAGGACGGGTTGTCCGCCTGCCGTTCATATGCCTGTTGGTAGTAAGTGAGGGCCTTGTCGTATTGCTGCCATCGCTGAAGAACGATGCCCTGATAGAAGTAGGGCTTGCTGTCCTTCGGGTCGAGCTGAATCGCGTTGGCGAGCAGGTGGTAGGCCCGCTCGAGCTGGCCCCGCTCGAGCGCGATCCGCCCGGCGAGGAGGTGCAGCTCAGGGGCGTCCGGGTTGGACTGCATCGCGTCCCGCACCGTCTTCTCCGCCACGTCGAGCTGGCCGGCCTTGAATTGTTGGTACGCCATCTCCACCATGACGCCGGTGCGTAGCTTGCTCCAGCGGGTGTCCGCCTTCTCGACCCATTGGTCATGGTTCTTCTTTTTTGCGCACCCGCTCACCGCGAGCGTCACCACCATCGCCAACAGCAGCCAGCGGCGGGGGAGGGTTTGGTGGCGGGAGTGGAGGAGGAGGTGCATCATGGTGCTGCTCGGGGTGGGTGGCGTGGACGGGGGGCCGCCGTTGCGGGTCCTGCCGCCTGTATCGGTCGGGCGCGGGGCGGGCTTGAACGCTCCGTCGAGCGATGTTGCTAAGGAAGCATTGAGCGTGAGTACAAAGTGATGGGTGCCACGCCTTGGGGCTTTGGCCATGGCGTGCGGTTTGCCAGCCCCTCGACCGCACACTTTGACCCGAGCGTCAGGGCGTGGCACCCGGCACTGCGCGAGAGTTGTCCCTCCATACAGTCGGCGAGCGTCGGCCGCGACGCGGCGGGGCCTGATGGCCTCCGCTCAAGATGGATTTGCATGGTGGGATTCTGAATTGTTTGTTAAACATGTCGCCGGGGGGAAGGGAAGTGGGACGCAATTAGAATTTTGTGTGCGGCGATTAAGGCGTGGCGGGGTGATGACGAAGAAAGAGACGGCTAGCGACCCGCACCGCCACCTGAGGGGTGGGGAGGGATCGAGGCCGGAGGCCGGGATGTTCCCGGCTTGAGCAGAAACGGTGCGGGCCACGTTGGCTCGTGACGATCTTGAAAACCCCTAGTGAGGAGAGTCGAGTATGAAAGCACGTAATGCCGAGAAGGGCTTCACCCTGGTCGAGATCCTGATCGTGGTGGTGATCCTTGGGATCCTGGCCGCGATCGTGATCCCGCAGTTCACCTCCGCCAGCGAGTCGGCCCGGGCGAGCAGCCTGGCGAGCCAACTTCAGACGGTCAGGAGCCAACTGGAGCTGTATCAGGTGCAGCACAATGGGAACAAGCCGGACCTGACGACGAACTGGGACCAGTTCACCGCCACCACGACCCAGGGAGGCGCCAGCGGCGCCGGCTTCGGACCCTATATGCAGCAGGCCCCGAGGAACCCGTTCACCGGGGGCACCACCGTCGCCGCCACCGCGACCGCCGACTGGCAGATGACCTCGGGCCAGTTCCGCGCCGTCGTCTCCACCGACGACGCCAGCGACGCCCAGCTTCAGGCCGCCGGCCTGATCATCGGCTCGGCCGATGGCTCGGACTGGGGTGACGTGGTACGGCCCGCTAGCTAAATCGAACAACCCCACCGCCGGCCGTCGGGGCTCAACCGCCCCGACGGCCTTTCTCGAACGCGTCTTATCTCTCGGGCTGCCGCCGCCTCATGCAGCGGCGGTAGCCCATTTTCCATTCCAGTCAGTCCTACCAAAGGAAATACGATGAACTCCCTCAAATACACCAACGGCGTCCTGACCGTCCTGGCAATCCTGCTCTCGCTCACGTTGTTCACCGCGTGGTCGGGCTCAGCCGCCAATCCCGCCGACTCGGGCCTGGTCGGTGAAGCCCACGCGAATGGCATCGCCAACGCGGGCGCGCAGCGGCAGGGCATCCTCGATCAACTCCGCCTGATGAACACCAAGATCGATGCGGTGCAGGCAGCCATCAGCGGCGGCGTCACCGTCCGCGTCGCCCCCGTGGCCGACGCCGAGGGCGCGTGAGGGCGTCCCGCCTGCTCGTAGATCTTTAGCTGGTCATCACACACCGACTCTCGCGCCGATGGGTGCCGCACAGCAGCCCGGAGGCTTTGCGGAGGGTGCTGTGTGTTGGTTGGGGATCGCGGGATGTGCACACACCGCCCTCGCTTCGCTCGGGACAGTGTGTGGCACCCGCTCAGATGCTTCGTCGATGCGTTTTGACCTTGCAAAAAAAATCGGTAGCAGCGGAACGAAGCGGCTCAACAGAGAATCAACATATGAAACCTGTCGCCCCTCCATATCGTCCCGGCTTCACCCTTGTCGAGGTGCTGGTGGTGCTCACGATCATCGGGATCGCGGGGATGGTGGTCGTGCCGCGAATGCTCGCCGCGGGGACGCTGGGCGTTCAGGCCGCCGCTCGCTCGGTCATCTCCGATCTGCAGTTTGCCCAGAGCGACGCTATCGCGAAGCAGACATCCCGCCGCGTCGTGTTCGACGTGGCGAACAACCTCTGTCGCGTCACCGATGCGGACGGGGTGACGCTGCATGTGGAATGGAAGGTGGGTGGGAGCAGCGACAGCGGCGGGGACGGGGGGAACTACATCACCGATTTCAACGCGGATGGCCGGTTTGGCGGGGTCGAAATTGTCGAGGCTAGTTTCGGCGGAGAAAATAGCGTCGAATTTGATGACATGGGGAGCCCAAGTCGGGGTGGGTTTGTGACGATGCAGTTCGGGGACACGCGACTGCGTGTCACTGTCGCGGCCTTCACCGGCCGCATCACGGTCGAAAGCCAGGAGGAGTAGCCACCGCATCCCTGGTGACGCTCCCCCGGGACCCTCGCAAGGTAGCGGGGCGACCTACGGGACCGCATCTCCAATGGAGGCACGAGTGCTGGGAAACATATTCAACAAGGGCGGCTGCCCGATCGGCATCGACATCGGGCACGACGCCGTCAAACTACTCCAGATCGAACGCAGAGGCACCGCCGCCGCCGCCGGCCTCCGCGTGCTGGCCGCCGCGGTTCAGCCGCTGCCGCGGGAGCTGAAGCTGGAGGATGACCATTATCACGCCGAGGTGGGCGACGCGATCCGCAAGGGCTTGGAACGAGCGAGCTTCACCGGCAAGGCGGTGGTCAGCTCGCTGCCCGCCGGAGCCGTGGAGTTTCGCAGCCTCCGACTCCCCAAGATGCCCGAGGGGGAGCTGGGGGCGGCGGCGGCGTGGGAGGCCCGCGAGCGGATGGAGATGGGCGACGAGCCCATGACCGTCCAGCACCTCACCGCCGGCGAAGTGCGGCAAGGCGATGAGGTCAGGCAGGAGGTCATCCTCCTCGCCGCCCGCACGGGCTTTATCGAGAGGCACACGCAGGAGCTGGTGAATCGTGGGCTTCGCCCGCTGGCGATCGACCTGGGTGCGGTGGCGATCACGCGGCTGTTCGTGAACCGGCCCGATGTGGACGACGCGGCGCAGGTGATCGTGGACATCGGCCGATCCGCGTCGCAGGTGGTGATCGTCAAAGACGGCCGCCCGCTATTCCTGAAGCAGATCGATGTCGGGACCGCGTCGCTGGATGAAGCGATTGCCAAAAAGTTGAATGTGCCCTTGCACGAGGCGGAGAAGCTCCGCCTCGCCCCCGATGCCCTGTCCGAAGCCAAGGCCGCGGAGGCCGACGACGCCCCGCCCCTGGCGGGTGAGAGCGTTGGCCGCGCGGGTCGGAGCGTCACTGCAGCGATCGCTGCGGTGGTGGACGAGCTTGGCCGTGAGATCGGGCTGTGCCTTCGATACTACAGCGTCACGTTCCGCGGGCGTCGCCCCGAGCGGGTGCTGGTGGTGGGCGGTGGCTCGTTGGACCCGCGGCTGATGGAGATGTTGGTCGAGCCGGTGGGGGCCGAGGTGGTGGCGGTGGACCCGCTGGCGCATGTGGATGTGTCGGCGATGGGTGGTTTGCTGGAGGGTGACGGGGTCGGCGGCATGTTCGCCGTGGCCGCCGGATTATCCCTTCGAGAGAACGGACCATTAGCCCGAAAGGGGGCAGCGTGATGCAACAGATCAATTTTCTACCCCAGAGTTATATTAAAAAGGCGACGCGACACCGCCGCCGCGTGAGGCAGGGGGTGCTGGTGGGCGTTTTCGTGGTCACCCTTGGCGGGTGGTTCACAGCGCAGCGGACCAAGACCGCGTGGCTGGAGCGGGAGGTGATCGCTTCGGAGCGGCAGGTCTCGGCCGTGCTCGAGCAGCGGGACGAGCGGGTGAGGCTCGAGGCGCAGCGAGACCGCCTGCAGCAGCAGATGCAGCTGGTGGACGAGCTTTCGCAGCCGATCCGGCACACGCAGGTGCTCGCCGCCGCAAATCGGCTGATCCCGCCGAGCATGGCGTTGACCGACCTGCGGCTGGACGTGCATCGTCCCACGCCCGCGTTGCTCAAGGCAGCCGATGGCAACACGCACCGCCGGCAGAAGGACGCGACCGACGCCGCCCGCAGCGAGATCGAGCTGGACCTCGAAGCGATTACGGGCGATCCGCTCGCGATGCCGACGCTGATCACGCAGCTGCGTGAGGACCCGCTCTTTGAGGAGGTTCAGCTTCGTTACAGCCGCGCCGCGGTGGTCGGGAGGGTGCCCGCGCGGAAGTTCCGCCTGGGGCTGACGCTGGATTTGGACCGCAGCTTCCGCTTTGTCCCGTCCGCGGGTTCGGGCGTGGCGGAGGCGGGGCCTGTCTATGAACGTAACCAACTCGACACTATCAAACCCGTCGGCATGGAGCCGCGACAGGAGGTGGCTCATGTTGAATATTGATAAGGAACAGCTCAAGACCCTCGCGATTATCGTGCCCGTGCTGCTGGTTCTGGGGGGGGCGATCTACCTCCCCGCATCTTGGGAGCGGGACCGGCTCGAGACGAGGCGTGAGGCCGCCCGGGCCACGCTGACCGCCCAGGGCGGGTACAACAAGAGCCTGCCCCAGCTCTACCGCCAGGTCAATGACCTGCAGGAACGGGCCGCCACGCTCAAGCAGCGGGTGCCCAACCGGGACGAGTTGGCCGAGGTGCTCCGGGGGATCACCGAGGCGCTGCAGCTCTACGACGTGGAGGAGCGGCAGGTGGAGGCGGGGACGCCCGAGGCGTACCGCGACTACACGGTCGCGCCGATCGAACTGGAGTTTGATGGGAGTTTTCTCACCGCCTATGGCGTGATGAAACATATTGAATCGCTGCCCCGCCTGGTGCGGATTGACAGCGTGGAACTCAAGCCCCTGACCGACGCCCCCAAGGGCGACGAGCCGCGGGACATGCTCAAGGTCCGCATGAAGCTGAGCACCTTCTTCACCGACGCAACCGCAAAGGCAGGCCAATCATGAAAGAGAAATTCGAGGAGCTTAAAAAGCAATTGATCCGGGAGAAAAAGAAGGCGGGGCTGTTGGTGCTGCTGCTGGCGATCGGGCTGCTCTTTTGGGGCAGGTTGATGCTCAAGCAGGTGCCCCGCACCGCCACCGCCAAGCCCACCACCACGGCCGCCGCGACGCCGCCCGCCTCGCCCGCAGCCAAGGCGGCCGCCGCCCGGGCGGACAAGCCCGAGGTGGTGATCGAGGGGGATCTCACGATGGATCGCGACATGTTCGCGCTCGACGTCACCCGCTTCCTCTCCGCTGGCGGGGCCGATACGCCGGTGGACGCGGACGCGTCGGGCGACCTGACGCAGAACGATATGGACTTCCAGCGGGCCGTGATCCGCGAGGAGGCGGGCAAGCTGCAACTCCAGAGCGTGATGCTCGGGGCGTCGCCCCGTGTGATGATCAACGGCCGACTGCTGGGCATCGGCGATGCCATCGACGGCTTCAAGATCCAAGCGATCCACGACCGCCGCGTCGTGCTCGAGAAGCAGGGCTACCGCGTGTTCCGCTCGATGTGATTTACGCCACGCCCTGGCCGGTGGATGCATCGTGATACGGCGGTTCAGATCATCTTCGGCCACTTGGTGATCGCTGGTTCTCAGGCTTCGGTGGCACGGGCCTCCCGCCTGTGAGCGGCCCAAGGCCGCTCCGGGGCCCACAGGCGGGACGCATGTGCCACCATATGTCGCCCCGCCGCGACTAAATAAAAACAATAAAAAGTAGCCTCAAACGTAGAGATGGATTAACCGTACAGGCGGACTGACCGATGCAGATAGGGCCGACGGATTGACACCCGCGGCTACGCGAAAAGGGCCGACGGGTTGACGCCCGCGGCGACTTGGAAACCTACGACGACTCCTCAACCCCCCGCCGCCTTACCCACGTCACGGACGCGGCCAACCCCTTACGGAGAGAGACCCCGATGCAAATGGATATCAAACGACTGGCAGGCGTGTGCATGGTGTCGCTGGGCGGGCTGCTCGGCGGCTCCACGGCGATGGCACAACTCGAAGCCCCGACCTCCACCCCCAACCGCGGCGAGGGGCCCATGGGCGTCAATGACGCCCTGAGTATGTTCGGCTCCGCGGGCGACGAAGACCCCAACAACCCCGACGTCCCCAACGACCCCGCCGACGCAGCCGACGCCCAGCCCGGTGACGAAGCCGTCAAGGTCGGCTCGTTGGGCGAGATCGACCTTCACGTGAAAGACCTCGACGTCACCAAGGTGCTCCAGCTCCTCTCCATCCAGAGCCAGCGGAACATCGTCGCCAGCAAGAATGTCAGCGGCAAGGTCTCCGCCGACCTGTACAACGTCAGCTTCGACCAGGCGATGGACGCCATTCTCGAGCCCAACGGCTTCGCCTGGCGGGAGCGGGGCAATTTCATCTACGTCTACACCGCTCAGGAGGTCCAGGCCATGGACGAGGCCGGCCGCGAGGTCGAGGCCCGGGTCATCCGCCTGAACTACCTCGACGCCCAGACCGCCAGCACCATGGCCTCGAGCCTGCTCTCGCCCAACGGCACCATCGCCATCAGCGGCGAGTCGGCGGCAGGGTTTCAACCCTCCATCGGCGACGGCGGGGGCGAGAGCTTCGCGTTTGGCGGCACGCTGATGGTCCGCGACTACGAAGAGAACGTCAACAAAATCGCCTCCCTCGTCGAACAACTCGACACCCGCCCCAGGCAGGTGCTCGTCGAAGCCACCGTGCTCCAGGCTCGCCTCTCCGAGGACAACGCCTTTGGCGTCGACTTCGCGGTGTTCAGCGACCTCTCTTCGCTCGATTTCGCCAACCCGCTCAACGCCGTCAATGAGCTCATCAGCGGCGGCCCCGGCGGCGAGACCGGCGGGGCGGTGAGCACCTCCGCGGGCGGTGCGGGCAGCAACCGCGCCGGGATCAAGGCGGGCTATCTCGGCTCCGACGCCGCCGTCTTCGCCCGCGCCCTCGACGCCGTCGCCGACACCACCGTGCTCGCCACCCCCAAGGTGCTCGTGCTCAACCGTCAGCGGGCCGACATCCTCGTCGGCGAACGCCTGGGCTACCTGTCCACCACCGTCACCGAAACCAGCGAAACCCAGACCGTCGAATTCCTCGACGTAGGTACTCAGCTCACCGTCCGACCGTTCATCACCGACGAGGGCTTTATCCGCCTCGAGCTCCGACCCAGCGTGAGCGACGGCACCACCCGCTCGGTTGGCAACACCGTCATCCCCGACCAGACGACGCAGGAGCTGGTCACCAACGTCATCGTCCGCGACGGCACGACGGTCGTGCTCGGCGGGCTCTTCAAGGAAGATATCTCCATCAGCCGCTCGCAGATCCCCGGGCTGGGCGAGATCCCCGGGCTGGGCTGGCTGGGCAAGGGGCAGGACGACGAGATCGACCGCTCCGAGGTGATCTTCCTCATCAAGGTCACCATCATGGACGACACCGTCCTGGCCGACATGGGCGACTCCGCGATGGACGAGATCGAGAACGTCCGCCTCGCGGTGCGTCAGGGCCTGCTCCCCTGGAGCAACGACAAACTCGCCAAGGGCTACCTGCGTGACGCCCGCGCATCCATGAGTGAGGGTCGCGACGGCCGCGCGATGTGGCAGGTCAACATGGCGCTCTACAGCAACCCCGGCAGCCTGGAAGCGGTCGAGCTCAAGCGTCAGCTCGCCGGGGGGATGGAAGCCCCGGACATGGGCATGCTGCAGGACGCGATCGACTCGGTGATCAACGAGGAGCTGGTGAACACCCCGCAACTCGAAGCCGCCGCCGCCCAGACGTTGGAGGCCAAGGCCGAACCCCTCGTCGCCAAGCCAGCCGATCCCGCGATGACAGCCCCCCCGATCGCCACCGCCCCCAAGCCCGCGGCTTCGATGGTCCTGATGCCCGAGCTGACCCTCGACCCGCCCAAGTCGGCATCCAAGTCCGTCCCAACCGCCGACGCGATGTCGCAGGCGGACCGCGACCGGGTCCAGCGGAACCGTCAGGCGGAACTGGCCGAGCTGGCCGCCAAGCTTGACGCGATGCAGACGACCCAGCCGGTCGCAAAGGCTCCGTCAAGCGAATCCGTCGCCCCCCTGCTGACCCGCGACAATTTCCTGGATATGTTCAATCGCTGGCTCCCCGGCGTGAACGACGCGACGCGGGAAGAGCAGAGCCGCCCGACGCTGACCGAGGTGCCCACGCCCTGAGGCTCAGACCCACGTACGAACAAGAACCCGCGACCCGATTGGGGCCGTAAGGGGAGGAACGGGAGGGAGCGCTGGTCGCTCCCTCCCATTTTGTTTATATCGCTCGGCCGTCTCGGCCGGAAGGTTTCTCTTCAAGAGCCGCGCACAGAGTAAGCGGTTTTAGCTTGATGGGAACGAGCCGCGCACAGAGTATGCGGTCAAACATTTGATCAACACGAGTCGATCACGGATGATCGATCTCGCGTTGGCGAACGTGGATGTTGCCGCCCCGCCTCGACTCGCGTCGCCCTGCTGGCTCAAGCCCCCCCCGTCGCCCCCACCGCCGCCCCCACCGCCGCCCCCCCCGCGGTCCCCCCCGCGGTGCCTGCCGCCGCCCCCACGGCCGTGGATCGCCAGCGTTGCGCGATGGGCATGCGTCGGCCGAAGCCGAAGGCTCTGCCGGTGATTTTGAGGCCCGGCGCTGCCTGCTTGCGTTTGTATTCGTTGAGGTCGATGAGTCGCACGATGCGGAGCACTTCCTCCGCGTCGAAGCCGGTGTCGGCGATGATGCGTTGGGCGGATTGTTCCCGCTCGACATACCGCTCGATGATGGCGTCGAGGCGGTGGTAGGGTGGGAGCGAATCCTCGTCCTTCTGCTCTTCGCGGAGCTCGGCGGAGGGGGGCTTGGTGATGGTGTCTTCAGGGATGGGGGGGCCGCCGACGCTTTTGCGGAGCGGCGAGGCTTCGTCCTCGTTGATCCACCGTGCGAGGTCGTAGACCATGGTTTTGGGTACATCGGAGAGGATGGCGAGGCCGCCCGCCATGTCGCCGTAGAGGGTGCAGTAGCCCACCGCCATTTCGGATTTGTTGCCGGTGGTGACCAGGAGCGAGCCGAGCTTGTTGCTAAAGGCCATGAGGATCACGCCTCGGCAGCGTGCCTGGATATTTTCTTCGGTGGCGTCGGGTGGCATGCCCTGGAAGTAAGGCTGGACGAGTGTCTCGAAGGCTTGATGGGGGTTGGCGATGGGGATGTGTTGGAAGGTCATCCCGAGGCGTTGGGCGAGGATGCGGGAGTCTTCGACGCTGCCGCCGGAGCTGTATCGCGAGGGCATGGTGATGCCCAGCACGTGGTCGGGCCCGAGGGCCGCGACGGCGATGCAGGCGGTGAGGGCGGAGTCGATCCCGCCGGAGAGGCCCAGCACGACGTCGTTGAAGCCGCACTTGCGGCAGTAGTCGCCCAGGCCCAGGACGAGTGCGTGGTACGCCTCGTCGAGGGTCTCGCGTTGGTGGGAGGCGGTGGGGGAGAAGGTGGGGGTTTGATCGGATTCATCGGCGGCGAAGGCGGTTCGCTGGCGGTCGTTGAGGGTTCGCGATGTTCGATGTTCGATGTTCGAGGTGCGATGGGAAACATCAGCGGTGGAGGTGGAGGGGGTATTGGGTGTACACCCCGCCTCGCCGAGGGGGACATCGACGACGAGCAGGTCCTCCTCGAAGCCCTTTGCCTGGGCGAGGAGGTTGCCCGAGCAGTCGTAGGCGAGGCTGCGGCCGTCGAAGATGAGCTCATCGTTGCCTCCGACCTGGTTGCAGTAGGCGATGGGGAGCCTGTACCGTTTGGCGACGTGGGCGATGAGGCGTTTTCGCAAGCCGTGCTTGCGGACGATGAAGGGGCTGGCGGAGAGGTTGATGAACAGGTCCGCGCCGGCGTCGGCGAGGGCGGCGACGGGGTTGTCGTGGTAGAGCTGTCGGCTAAAGACGCCCTCGTCGTTCCACAGGTCCTCGCAGATGCTGATGCCCAGTTGGAGGGGTCTGCCCTCGGGGGTGGTCCAGCCGTGGAAGGGGGTGAGGTCGGTCCGGGGGCCTGGCTCGAAGTAGCGGGACTCGTCAAAGACGTCGTAGGTGGGCAGGAGGGATTTGTCGTGTCGATGGGCGATGTGGCCGCTGTGGCAGAAGGCGGCGGAGTTGTAGAGCAGCCGACCGCCTGGCTTGTCGGACGCGGCGGGGTAGCCGATGGCGGCCGCGACCGAGGTACACCGCCGGGCGAGCTCTTCGATGACGAGGGCACACCGCTCCACGACGGCGGGCTTGAGCAGCAGGTCCTTGGGCGGATAGCCCACCAGCGACAACTCGGGAAACACGACCAGGTCCGCCCCGGCCTGCGTCGCCCTGAGCAGGTCCCGCTCGATGAGGTCCGCGTTGCCATCGACATCTCCGACGGTCGGGTTGACCTGCGCCAAGGCGATCCGCATAGGACGATCGGAGGTGGTGGTGGAGGGGGGCATGGGGGGATGGTATTGGGGGGGCGGTTTGGGATGTTCGATTTTCGATGTTCGAGGTTCGATGTGCAGCAACACCAGCGGGGTCTTCTCTTGCATAGCCCGGATTATTCAACGAACGCTCGACGGCAGAGGAATCAGCCACCGATAAACACCGATGAACGCAGATAAACCATTGGAGCTTCGCACGTGATAGTCAATCTTTCACTTCAATGGGTTGTCGTGCAATCAAGCAGTCATTGACAGCTCGCATGGCGGGTCAGATCACTCCCGATCGTATAGATCTATGTATGATTAGGGTTTATCCGTGTCTATCGGTGTTCATCGGTGGCTATATGCATCATTCGGTATAGCACATCGGGGCGTCAAAACGGTACTCCGGTGTAGGTCAGGATTCATCCTGCTGGCGGCCGCGGAAGACGTCAGGATGAATCCTGACCT
>PPFU01000598.1_pt1 | contig 26218 bp, 24 predicted proteins | sample 1535991 | NCBI WGS metagenome assembly PPFU01 (sample SAMN04901290, study PRJNA319586) | Hypolithon metagenome, whole genome shotgun sequencing project. | isolation source: Antarctic Hypolithon | place: Antarctica: Miers Valley | collected 2014
GTGCCCGGCGTCAAGGCGATCAGCCGGCGCAACGGCATCGTGCTGGTGTCGATGGAAACCGTCGGCATGTGGCAACAGGTCGGCTTTCTCGCGGACGTCTTCGAGCGTTTCAAGCGCCACGGCCTGTCGGTCGACTTGATCGGCTCGTCGGAAACCAACGTCACCGTGTCGCTCGATCCCAGCGAGAACCTGGTCAGCACCGATGTACTGGCGCAGTTGTCCGCCGATCTGTCGCAGATATGCCGGGTGAAAGTGATCGCCCCGTGCGCGGCGATCACCCTGGTCGGCCGCGGCATGCGTTCGCTGCTGCACAAACTGTCCGATGTGTGGGCCGCGTTCGGCCGCGAGCGCGTGCACCTGATCTCGCAATCGTCGAACGACTTGAACCTGACCTTCGTCATCGACGAAGCTGATGCCGACGGCCTGCTGCCGGAACTGCATGCGCAACTGATCGCCAGCGGCGCGATGCCGGTGGGCGATGCCAGCGTGTTCGGCCCGAGCTGGCGCGAGATCATGCATGGCCCCGTGCAGCGTGAGACACCGTGGTGGGCAGGCAAGCGCGAGATGTTGTTGCAACACGCCGCGCAAGGCACGCCGCGTTACGTCTATGACCTGGACACGGTGCGCGAACGTGCGCGCGCCCTGAAGAATGCGCCCGCGATCGACCGTCGGTACTTCGCGCTGAAGGCCAATCCCCATCCCGACATCCTGCGCACGCTCGAAGCCGAAGGCTACGGGTTGGAATGCGTATCGCAGGGCGAGCTTGCGCATGTCTTCGCGACCCTGCCAGGCCTTGATCCTGAGCGCGTCCTGTTCACGCCGAGCTTTGCGCCGCGCGCCGAATATGAGGCCGCTTTCGCCATGGGCGTCACTGTCACGCTCGACAATGTCGAAGCGCTGCGCAACTGGCACGATGTCTTTCGTGGCCACGAGCTGTGGCTGCGCATCGACCTGGGCCGCGGCGACGGGCACCACGCCAAGGTCGTCACCGGCGGCGCGGCATCGAAGTTCGGCCTGCCGATCGCGGCCATCCCTGCGTTCACGGATGAAGCGCGCAAGCTTGGCGTGCGTATCGCCGGGTTGCATGCGCACTTGGGCAGCGGCATCGACCAACCCAAACATTGGCGCGAGGTTTACGCGGAACTGGCCGGCATCGCCGACAGCATCGGCACAATCGGCATCATCGACATCGGCGGCGGCCTGCCGATCCCGTACGCGCCGGATCAGTCCGCGTTCGACGTCGTCGCATGGGCCGATGGGCTGGCCGAGATCAAATCCGCCTATCCGCGCTTCAAGCTGGCGATCGAGCCGGGCCGCTTCCTCGTCGCCGAAAGCGGCGTGCTCCTGCTGCACGCGACGCAGGTTGTGGAGAAGGACGGCGTGCGCCGCGTCGGACTGGATGCCGGCATGAACGCCCTGCTGCGTCCCGCGCTGTACGAAGCATGGCACGGCATCCAAAACCTGAGCCGCTTCGATGATGCGCAGGTGGTGCCGTTCGACGTGGTCGGCCCAATCTGCGAGAGCAGTGACGTAATCGGCCGGCAACGCGATCTGCCTGCGGCGACGGCAGAGGGGGATGTGTTCCTGATCGCCGACGCCGGGGCCTACGGCATGGTGATGGCCAACACCTACAACCTGCGCGCACTGCCTGCCGAGGACGTGCTGCCAGGAGGGATGCACACATGAATGCCATGGCCTTCGACCGTGATGCCATCCGCGCATTCCGTTTCGTGCGCTGCGCGTTCGCCCGCGACACCGGCATCGCGCAACTGGTCTATGCCTTCGATGACGGCCCGGAACTGGTGGAAACCATCACGTTTCCCGGTGCGCCGTTCCGTCTCGACGCGCAGCGCGCGTACGCCATCGAGGCGGCGCTGCGGTTGTTGCACCTGATTACTGGCGTGAGTTATTACAAGGCCGCAGTGCCGTCCGAAATCCGTATTGATGGTTACGACATCGACGACGCGACCGCGACGCTGCTGGAAGACATCTACGTAAATGGGCTTGGCGAGTTTGCCTATCGCAACGAATTGAATCTGCACGGACGCATCCGTTTTCCGCGAAGCGAAGTGCCAGGGGGAAGTGCGGGAGCACTCGGTCTCCGCCAACACGCGCTCGTTGCCATCGGCGGCGGCAAGGACTCGCTGGTCAGCATCGAAGCCCTGCGCGCAATCGGCATTGAACAAACGATCAGCTGGATCGGCGGCTCGCAGCTGATCAAGGCCTGCGCCGAACGCACCGGCCTGCCCACGCTCAACATTGGCCGGCAACTCGCGCCCGAGCTGTTCGAGTACAACCGCCACGGCGCGTGGAACGGCCACATCCCGGTGACGGCGATCAATTCGGCCATCCTCGTCTTCGCAGCGCTGTTGCAGGGCGTGGACCAGGTCGTGTTCTCCAATGAACGCTCGGCAAGCTACGGCAGCCTCATCGAAGGTACCGGCGAGGTGAACCACCAGTGGTCCAAGGGCTGGGCGTTCGAGCGCGCATTCGGCGAGTACGTGCAGACGCGCATCGCCGCCGACCTGCACTACTACTCGTTGCTGCGTCCAATGTCCGAACTCGCGGTCGCGCGGCAGTTCGCGAAGACCGATCGCTATGACGCGCACTTCTCAAGCTGCAACCGCAATTTCCACCTGCTCGGTGAACGACCGGCCAACCGCTGGTGCGGTGTGTGCCCGAAGTGCCATTTCGTGTTTCTAGCGCTGGCACCGTTCATGCCCAAGCCGCGGTTGGTTGGCATCTTCGGCCGCAACCTGCTCGACGATCCCGTGCAGATCGCCGGCTACGACAGCCTGCTCGAATACCAGGATCACAAGCCCTTCGAATGCGTCGGCGAAGGCAAGGAATCGCGCGCGGCGATGACAGCACTCGCGCAACGACCGGAATGGCGCGAGGACGCCATCGTCGAACGCTTCGCCCGCGAGATTCAGCCGCAACTGGATGGAGGGGAAGTCGGCGTTACCGCGTTGATGGCGCTCGACGACGAACACCGCATCCCGGCGCCGCTGTGGGACAAGTTCAGTGCGCTGCTCGCCCCTTGAAGTCCGGCAACTTGAAGGCAACCGTGTCGCCTTGTGGGGCTGGGGCCGCGAGGGCCGCGCCGCGTATCGTGCGATCCGTTCGCGGTTGCCGCAACTACCGCTGACGCTGTTCTGCACTGCCGAAGAAGCGGTCGACGCGCGTGCGTCGAACGATCCGCTGCTCGACGTGGGCGCCGATGCCACCGGAGAACGCCTGGCTGCATTCGATATCGTCATCAAGTCGCCCGGCATCAGTCCCTACAAACCCGAATCGCTGCATGCAAGTGCGCAGGGCACGCGCTTCGTCGGCGGCACCGAATTGTGGTTCGCCGGGCGTCCCGACGCGTGCACGATCTGCGTCACCGGCACCAAGGGCAAGAGCACCACGACCGCGCTGCTGGCGCATCTGCTACGTGCGGGCGGTCATCGCACGGCGCTGGCGGGTAACATCGGGCTCCCGCTGCTCGAATGCCTGGACGGCGAGGCCGACTATTGGGCCATCGAACTTTCGAGTTACCAGACGCTCGACGTGGCAGCGAGCGGCGTCCGCCCTGATGTCGCGATCGTGCTGAATGTGTTTCCCGAACATCTCGACTGGCATGGCAGCGAACAGCGCTACGTCGACGACAAGCTCGCGCTGCTCACAGAGGCGAAGCCGCGCATCGCGATATTGAACGCCCGAGACCCTCGTCTGGCCGGCTTGGCGCTGCCGGATTCGGACGTGCGACGGTTCGGTCATGAAGACGGTTGGCATCTGCGCGAGGACGATCTTTATCGGGGCGATGCCTTCGTCTTCGATTCCCGTTCCGTTCCCCTGCCAGGCCATCACAACCGCAGCAATCTGTGCGCCGTCCTGACGGCCATCGAAGCGCTCGGCCTCGATGCGGTCGCTCTTGCGCCGCACGCGGCATCGTTCCAGCCATTGCCCCATCGTTTGCAGACGCTCGGCGCGCGCGACGGCATTACTTACGTCAACGATTCGATCAGCACCACGCCGCATGCGAGCCTGGCGGCACTGGATGTGTTCCGCGGCCAGCGTGTCGCCATTCTCGTCGGCGGGCATGATCGCGGGATCGACTGGAGCGGTTTCGCCGAGGCGCTACGCACTACCGCGCCCGCCGCCATCATCACCATGGGCCAGAACGGGCCGCGCATCCATGCATTGCTCGAAGCTGTTTCGGTGCAATCCGGATTTGCATTGCATGCAGCGCTGGATCTCGCCTCCGCGATTGCGATTGCACACGATGCCTTGCACGGGAACGGTGTGATCCTCCTGTCCCCAGGTGCACCAAGCTTTGGCGCGTATCGTGACTACACCGAGCGCGGCCGGCATTTCGCGCAGCTTGCGGGTTTCCATGCCGAAGTGATCGCATCGATCCAAGGCTTGGGAATCGCCCCGTAATGCTCTTTCGCAGGAGCGGCTCCAGCCGCGCGTTCTGATTCAGCACAGCCAAGAGCGCGGGGACGAAGCCGCGCCTGCAACTAGCGAAAGGCTAATGGTTGCGGTTGGTCGCGTAGTGCGCCAAGCCGCGTAACGCGGCGATTGCATCGTTCTCTACAAGCCCCTCCAACGCCTGCTCGGCAGCAGCCGCGTATTCGCCGGCGCGTTGCCGGCTGTAGTCGAGGCCGCCGGTCGAGTGGATCGCGTCCAGCGCTTCCGGTAACGCATCGCCGTCGCCTTGTTCGACGATGCTGCGCAGGCGCGCGCGCGTTGGCTGGTCGGCGTGTGCCATGGCATGGATCAACGGCAGCGTGGCCTTGCCTTCGGCAAGGTCATCGCCGAGATGCTTGCCGAGATCGGTTTCGTCGGCGGAATAATCCAGCACGTCGTCCGCGATCTGGAAGGCATGGCCCAGATGCATGCCGTAGTCGTACAACCGTTGCTGCGTGGCCGCATCCGCGCCGGCGAGCATTGCGCCCAGTCGCGTCGCGGCCGCGAACAGGACTGCGGTCTTGCGTTCGATCACGCGCAGGTAGGCGGCTTCGTCGGTATCGGGATTGCGCACATGCAGCAGCTGCAGGACTTCACCTTCGGCAATCAAGTTGGTGGTGTCGGCCAGGAGCTGCATGACGTCCATGCGGTCCAGCTCCACCATCATCTGGAAACTGCGCGAGTAGAGGAAATCGCCGACCAGCACGCTGGCGGCATTGCCCCACAAGGCGTTGGCGGTCTTGCGGCCGCGGCGCAGGTCGGATTCGTCGACCACGTCGTCATGCAGCAGCGTGGACGTATGGATGAACTCGACGACGGCGGCGAGCTGGTGCGCGTTCGCACTTGAATGGCCCAGCGCGCGAGCGGCCAGCAGTAGCAGCATCGGCCGCAGGCGCTTGCCGCCGCCGGCGACGATGTGTTCGGCTACCTGATTGACCAGCACCACGTCGGATGCCAGCCGCCGCCGGATCAATGCGTCCACCGCGGCCATGTCGTCGGCGGCCAGGGACTGGATGGCGGGCAGGGCGAGGGTGGGGGGCAGGTAGCTCATGCGTCGTCGCGGCGCAAAGGAGCCGCGATTATACGGAGTCGTCGATTGCCGCCTTTCCAGTGGCTTTTTTCAGTACAGGTGCCTTCGGAAAACCCTGACAGGGCGGCGCGGCGGGGGCCGGCTGGCGCAACCGCCGCAGGTATAATTCGATACGGGCACCCGAACCGGGTGGACTCTTGAGCAGGACGACGACAATGGCGCGTGGCATCAACAAAGTGATTCTGGTCGGCAATCTCGGCAACGATCCCGACATCAAATACACCCAGGGCGGCATGGCGATCACCAAGATCAGCCTGGCCACGACCAGCGTGCGCAAGGACAAGGACGGCAACCAGCAGGAACGCACCGAATGGCACCGCGTGACCTTCTTCGGCAAACTCGGCGAGATCGCCGGCGAGTACCTGCGCAAGGGCAGCCAGTGCTACATCGAAGGCTCGATCCGCTACGACAAATACACCGACAAGGAAGGGGTCGAGAAGTATTCGACCGACATCATCGCCGACGAGATGCAGATGCTCGGTGGGCGTGGCGAAGGGCGCGGCGACGCGCCAGATCGTAGCGAACGCCCGACCCGTTCGGCTCCCCCGCAACGCCAGGGCAATGCGCCCCAGTCGCGGCAGGCGCCGGTGGATGATTTCGCGGATGACGACATCCCGTTCTGAGAGTCCGGCGAAACGGGTCGACTGCAGGTGCGGGGGTGACGGAAGTGGCGACTGGTCCATCAAGTCGTGCCTTCCATCGCTCCCATATTGGTTCCACATGGTTCGAGCAGCTGATTGACTCACACAGTTTCATCACAAGCGGAGAATGCTGTGCCGACATGGCTGGTCACCGGCGGCGCCGGTTTCATTGGTGGCAATTTTGTCCTTGATTCCGTGCGCGACGGAATCCGCGTCATTAATCTCGATGCACTGACGTACGCCGGAAATATCGACACGCTGTCGCCACTGGACGGTAATGCGGAACACGTCTTTGTGCACGGCGACATCGGTGATCGCGCGCTGGCAGACCGGCTGCTGGCGGAGCATCGCCCCGACGCGATCGTCAACTTCGCTGCCGAGAGCCATGTCGATCGCTCCATCGACGGCCCGGCGGCGTTCGTGCAGACCAATGTCGTCGGCACACTGGCCTTGCTGGAATCGGCGCGCGATTACTGGCGCAGCCTGGGCGGCGCCACGAAAGATGCCTTCCGTTTCCTGCACGTCTCGACCGACGAGGTGTACGGCTCGCTCGGCGACACAGGCAAGTTCACGGAAGACACGCCATTTGCGCCGAACTCGCCGTATGCCGCATCCAAGGCCGCGTCCGATCATCTGGTGCGCGCTTTCCATCACACCTACGGCCTGCCGGTGCTGACCACCAACTGCTCCAATAATTACGGTCCGTACCAGTTCCCTGAAAAGTTGATCCCGCTGATCATCGCCAAAGCCCTGGCCGGCGAGCCGCTGCCGATCTACGGCGATGGCAAGTACGTGCGCGACTGGCTGTATGTGGGCGATCACTGCACAGCCATCCGCGCCGTACTCGAACGCGGCCGCATCGGCGAGACATACAACGTCGGCGGCGATGCGGAGAAGCAGAACCTGGAGGTCGTCCATACGATCTGCACATTGCTCGACGCACGGCGCCCGCGTGACGATGGCAAGCCACGCGTCAGCCAGATCACCTACGTTGCCGATCGGCCCGGTCACGACCGCCGTTACGCGATCGATGCATCGAAACTGAAATCCGAACTCGGCTGGACGCCGGCACATGATTTTGAAAAAGGCATTGCCGACACCGTGGATTGGTATCTCGATAACCAGCCGTGGGTGGAGCGCGTACTCGATGGCAGTTATCGCCTGGAACGGATCGGGGCGGCCTCGTAATGCGAATCCCTCGCAAGAGCCCGCACATCCCTGTGCGGACGATCCAAGAAAAGCCATGACATCACGCAAAGGCATCATCCTGGCGGGCGGCTCCGGCACGCGTCTGTATCCGCTGACCCAATCGATCAGCAAGCAGCTGTTGCCGATCTACGACAAGCCGATGATCTATTACCCGCTTAGCGTGCTGATGCTGGCGGGCATCCGCGAAGTGCTGATCATCAATACGCCGCACGAGCAGGCATTGTTCAAGACCCTGCTTGGCGACGGATCGCAGTGGGGAATGCGCATCGAGTATGCCGTGCAGCCGAGCCCGGACGGCTTGGCGCAGGCGTATCTGATCGGTCGCGAATTCATCGATGGCCAGCCGAGTTGCCTGGTGCTTGGCGACAACATCTTCTACGGCCACGGCTTGACCGAAATCCTGCAACGCGCCGCAGCACGCGAACAGGGCGCGACGGTATTCGGTTACTGGGTCAAGAATCCGGAACGTTACGGCGTCGCCGACTTCGACAGCGCGGGAAAAGTGATCGGGCTGGAAGAAAAACCGGCCAGGCCGCGTTCCAACTATGCCGTGACGGGCCTGTACTTCTACGACGGGCGCGCGAGCGAATACGCCGCGTCGCTCAAGCCTTCGCCGCGTGGCGAACTCGAGATCACCGATCTCAATCGTTGTTACCTGGATGGCGATGCGTTGCATCTGGAAAAACTGGGTCGCGGTTTTGCTTGGCTGGACACCGGCACGCACGAATCGCTGCTAGAAGCATCGACCTACATCGAGACCATCGAAAAACGGCAGGGCCTGCGCGTGTGCTGTCCGGAGGAGATCGCCTACTTCAACCACTGGATCGGCGATGACGACCTGCGGGCCCTCGCCAAGCCGCTGGCAAAAAATGGTTACGGACAATACCTGCTGAGCCTGCTCGAGCACGGCCGCGTCGAATGAAGATCATCGAAACCGACTTGCCCGGTTGCCTGGTGGTCGAACCGCAGGTGTTCGACGACGACCGGGGCTTCTTCTACGAATCATTCAACCGGGACAAGCTTGCGGCGCATGGGCTGACCCCTGATTTCGTGCAGGGCAACGTATCGAGTTCGGTGCGCGGCGTGGTCCGCGGGCTGCATTACCAGTGGCCAAAGCCGCAGGGAAAATACGTGTCGGTGCTGGATGGCGAAGTATGGGATGTCGCCGTCGATATTCGCCGCGGCTCGCCGACTTTCGGCAAGTGGACGGCCGCGATCCTCAGCGGTGAGAACAAGCGGCATTTCTGGATACCCGAAGGCTTCGCGCATGGGTTCGCGGTGCTTAGCGAACGCGCGACGTTTACTTATCTCTGTACTGAAACCTACGACAGGCAGGCCGATGCCGGCATCCGCTGGAACGATGCGCGCTTCGCCATCGACTGGCCGGTCAGCGCGCCGTTGCTGTCGGACAAGGACATGAAAGCGCCATTCCTCGACGACATCGCGGAAGACCGGCTGCCGGTTTACACGCCGTGAGAATCCTGCTGCTCGGCGCGAACGGGCAGGTGGGAACGGAGTTGCGTCGGAGTCTCCTGACGCTGGGCAACTTGACCGTCGCTACGCGCAATGGGAAGTTGACGGAGGGTGCATCTTGCGAGATCGCCGATTTCGGCCAGCCGCAATTCCTGCATCAACTCGTTGAATGCATCGCGCCCGATGTCGTCGTCAACGCAGCGGCCTACACCGCGGTCGATCGCGCGGAACATGATGCGGACACCGCGTTTCGGGTCAATGCCGAAGCGCCACGCATGCTTGCCGATGCCTGCGCGAAGAGCGATGCGCTGCTGGTGCATTATTCGACCGATTACGTGTTCGACGGGCACGGCTCGCGTCCGTATCGCGAAGACGACCCGACATCGCCGCTCGGCGTATATGGCGCAAGCAAGCTCGCTGGCGAGGACGCCATCCGCGAGAGCGGTGCGCGCCACATGATATTTCGCACGGCGTGGGTCTACGCCTTGCACGGCAGGAATTTCCTGCTGACCATGCTGCGGCTGGCGAAAGAGCGCGACGAGTTGCGCGTAGTCGGAGACCAGTTCGGCACGCCGACCCCAGCGGCGTTGATCGCCGATGTGACCGCCGCGATCCTGCAACAGCCGTTCCGCGAATCGGGTGTCTGGAACCTGACCCCGGACGGGCAGACGAGCTGGCACGGATTCGCGCAAGCCATCATCGACGAAGCTGTGGAACGCGGCCTCATCGCGCAAGCGCCGACGGTGACTGCAATCACAACGACGGAGTATCCGACGCCTGCGGCGCGCCCTGCCTATTCGGTGCTGGATACCGCGCGTTTGCGACAGAGATTCGGGATGGGATTGCCGAAGTGGCAAGAAGGCCTGCGTCGCACGCTTGCACAGCTTGCAGCCGAAAAGAAGGATTGCACCTAGTCCAGGGCACGCCGGCTACAGGATCAGGATTTGCCCGCGCGGCTGCCATCGGGGTTGTGCTCGATCATCCATAGTCCGGCCCATAGCTTGAGGTCCAATTCGTAACCTTCTGCGTGCTTCTGCATCAGCCATGCCGGCGCTTCGCTGCGCGGGACGGTGTGCACCGTGATGTCCTCGCTGCCGACACCGCCGCCTGCACCGACTTTCTTCAACCCGCGCGCGCGGACGAAGGCGATGCGTTCACTGCTCATGCCCGATGACGTGGGACCGATCAGCAGGACCTCGACTTGGTCGGCCTGCCAACCTGTTTCCTCGATCAGTTCGCGTCGCGCGGCATCCTCCAGCGTATCGTGCGCGTGATCGTCGCCGACCAGGCCGGCGGGCATCTCGATGGTCCTGGAGCCAAGTGGCACGCGGAACTGCTCGACGAACAGCACGTCATCGTCAGGCGTCACCGCGATGATGATCACCGCCATGCCCTTGCCATGCGTGCGCTCGGCGTATTCCCATTGCCCGCACACTTTCATGCGCAGATAGTTGCCCTCGTAGACTGTTTTCGTGTCGTTGGCCATGGAGTGATGCTAACCGATGCTTTGCGGATGAATCGCGAAAGGCTTATTTGTAGAGTGGATTCAGCCGCGATCTCCCATGCAGCAGGTCATGCATTCGCGTGCATTCCATTGAAACCAGGTCTGTGGCTGCCTCAGCACCTGAAGCCGCTGCTGGGAATGCGCTTTATGACGTCGGAGCGAACTCGATGCCGCCGGCCGCATGCAGCCGCCTTCGCGTCAGCGGTCCGAAGCGCAGGGTGTCGCACAGTTCCGCCAGCAGGTCGGCCATTGCATGGTTGCGGGCGAAGGGCGATGCGCCGTCATGCAACGACGCATCCAGCTCCGCGCCATCGTGCAATGGTGCATCCAGCGCGATGGTCGAGAGTTGCCGGTACAGCAGCACCTCTTCGCGCTGCGCGCGCAATTTAGACGCGATCTGCGCGGCCCCGCGGATGCGCAGATAGGGCACTTCCTCCACGCGCGCCAGCAGCGCATCCAGGCTGCCGAAATGCGCCAGCAGTCCCGCAGCGGTCTTCTGGCCTATGCCCGACACACCGGGAATGTTGTCGACCACGTCGCCGCAGAGCGCAAGGTAATCGGCAATCTGGTGCGGATGCACGCCATGCCGTGCCCGCACGCCAGCCTTGTCCCAGCGCTGGTTGCGCGCGTAGTCCCACTGCTCGTCGTGGTCGTCAAGCAGCTGCGACAGATCCTTGTCGGCGGACACGATCACGCCGCGATAGCCATTGCCGCGTGCGATGTGCAGCGCGGTACCGATGAGGTCATCGGCCTCGTACCGGGAATGCGCGAGCACCGGCAGGCCCAGTGCACTGCACAGGCGCTTGCACCAGGCGAACTGGTGTTTGAGTTCTTCCGGCGCGGGATCGCGGTTGGCCTTGTACTTTGGATACAGCGTGTTGCGAAAACACGAATCGTGCGCTTCGTCGAAGGCAATCACGATATGGCGCGGGCGTTCGCGTTCGAGCAGTTCCAGCAGGAAGCGCGCGAACCCGAGCACGGCATTGGTCGGCCAGCCATCGGCATCACGAAAGTCGTCGGGCATGGAGTGCCATGCGCGGAAGACGTAGAGGCTTGCGTCGACCAGATACAAGGTCGGGCGTGGCTGATGCGGCATGTTCACGAGGTGCGTCTCACCCAGGGTGGACCAACGTGCACCCTAGGCCTGCCAGTTGCTGAGCAGCGCACGCGGATCGGGTCGGTCGCGTTCCGGCACCAGCATTTTCGGCGTGCCGATGTGGATGAATCCGGCCACTACTTCATGCGCGCCCACGCCTAGGCTTGCGCGAATCTTCCCGTCGTAAGCTGGCCAACCCGTCAACCATTGCGCGCCGAAGCCGCAGGCCTGCGTTGCCTGCAGCAATGCGAAACAGACGCAACCCGCTGATAGCAGGCGTTCCTGTCGCGGGATCTTCTCGTCCTCATCCTGTGCGGCGATCACGGCGATGACCATCGGCGCGTGTGCGAAACGATGTCGGTCCTTGTCGAGCGCGGCATCGGACACATTCGCATCGCGTTCGCGCGCACGCACGACGAGCAACTCACCCAGCGCATGCCGCGCGTCCCCGGCGATGCGCAGGAACCGGAACGGCACGCGCTTGCCGTGGTCGGGCACGCGCACCGCGGACTGCAGCATGCGCATGAGCTGCGCATCGTCGGGGCCTGGCGCCTGCAATTGTTTCGATGGCACCGAGCGTCGCGCATCCAGCAGTTCCAGCGATCGCGTTGCCAATGTGTGCATGGTCAAGGAGTTGGTATCCAACGCTGCGTCACCAAGGATTGTTTGTTCACGTTGCGATATGCGTCACAGACTGCCGTCCAGCGTCAGGCATCATCGTAACGCGGCCAGGAACCCCCACGTTGGTCTGCATTCGAGACGACCCGATGAACGCAACTCAGGACAAGTCTGGATCGGGCCATGGTCCGCACGGATCGCGGCAGCCACCGACACTCATCATCGAGGCGCTCAAGCGTACCGCGCTCGATCACCTGGGCGCGGTGACGCGCAGTTTGTACCGGCCGGCGGAGCTCGCGCTGCATGAGATCGAACTCGAGGCGCCGGGCACGCGCCTTCCCGATCAGGAAGCACTGGCGATGCTGCGTCAGCGGGAGGCCGCGCTGGTGATGCGCTATCGCCAGCTGCTGGCCGATAGTTTCGACGAGATGCTCGCCAGCCAAGCGCAATCCGGCGGGCGCATGGCCCTGAGCCTGCTCAGCGAAGATGAGCTCGAACAGCACCTGGATGGCCAGCGCATCGCGATCACCCTCGCGACCCGCCATGCCAAATCGCTGGACGCGCTGGAATCGCGCTTCTCGTCGTTGTCCCAGGCGCTTGGCGTCGACGAGATCAAATGTCCGGCGACGCCGCAGCGCCTGTCCGAGCTGCTGGTGAAAACCTTACAGGGCCAAGTGATTCCGCTGGGCCTGCGCACGCTGCTGTTCAAGCAGTACGAATCGGAGTTGACCCGCATCCTCGAGCCGCTGTACCAGCACCTCAGCAATCAGCTGGGATCGGCGGGCTATGCCCTGCACGATCGCAACGCGACGAACCTGCACGCCGTGCCCGCGCGCGAACAGGCGTTCGAGGGCTGGGAGCAGGTTGCGTCCTCGCGGCAACAGACGGCCTATGCATCCGCAGCGCCACAGCGGTCGATGGCGGGTCAGGCCGCGTATGCACCCCAACGAAGCCATGGTGGTGGTGACGGAACGCGCTCGACGAACGAAGCTTGGGGATCGCCGGCGCAAGGACGCGGCGGCGTTGCCGATCGAGCAGGTACGGCTGGAGGCGGCGGCGTGTCGGGAGGCCATCAAGGCGACGTCACGGTCGTATCTGACGAGTTGGTGCGCGAACTGGGCATGCTGCGCGAACAGCTGCACGCCCTGCGCGAACACAGCAACCTGCTCGCCGCGCAGCGGCCGGGCGGCGCATCCGCATCCGCATTCCGGCCCGGCGCGCATCGCCGTCCGCTGCGCACCGATGAGCTGCGCAGCGTCGCCGATGTGCTGCAGGGCGACAACAGCGATGTCTTCGCGGCCGCGCTCGCGCATGGCGGGGGCTGCCTGCAGGCGACCTTACGCGATGAATTACTGCAGGGCGCGCGGCGGCTCGGGCTTGATCCCGAACACACCGCGCTCAGCGCCGAGGAAGAGGACGCGATCGACCTGGTCGGCCTGCTGTTCGAGGCGATCTGCGACGTCCATCGTCTCTGGGACGTGGGCCGCGGGCTCCTGAGCCGGCTGGTGCTGCCGTACCTGAAGCTCGCGCTCAACGACGACAGCCTGTTCGTGCAGCCGTCGCACCCCGCGCGCCGCCTGCTGGACGTGCTGACCGAAGCCTGCGAGAGCAACCAGGGCACCACGCCGCACGACCGCGAATTGCTCGATCACGCCAGGCAGGCAGTCGACCGTGTCATCGCCGACTACCAGGAAGACCTCAGCGTATTCGAGCTGGCGGCCAGCGAGTTGAACGATCTGGTCGCGCAGCAGCGCCGCCGCATTGAACTCGCCGAGCGCCGCGCCGCGGAAGCAGCATTCGGCCGCGAACGCTTGCTGCAGGCGCGGCACGAGGCCGCCGTCGCCTTGGCGCAATGCGTGCGCGAATACCGTTTGACGGCGCCCGTGCGCCAGTTCCTCAGCGAACACTGGCAACACCACATGGTGCAGACGCTTTTGCGCGACGGCAGCGATTCCGCGCGCCATATCGGCGCGATTAACCTCGGGCAGGCCCTGGTCGAAATCGATCTCGGCGCGGCATCCGCGCAGGGTGCGACCATCGCCGACCGCCTGATCCAGCTCATGCCCTTGCTGCGCGATTGCCTGGGCAGTTCCGGACTGGAATCCGCTGCGGCGGATGAAGCCATCGCGCGGCTGGTACGTGCGCTGGCATGGCCGGACGTGCCGCGTTCGCTGATGCCGGCTGCGCCGATCGAACCGTTCGAAGCGGGCGAGGCGGAGTCCACAACGTTACGGCTGGTCAGCAGCGTCGGCCGCGAGGCCAACCCCGACGCCATTGCCGCGATGCGCCGCCTGTCGCAAGGCGACTGGGTGCGCCTGATCGACGACGACGGCTTCGAGCGCGCATTGAAGATCGCGTGGATCAGCCCGCTGACCTCGCGCTTCCTCATCGTCAACCGCCGTGGCATGCGTGAACTGGTTGCCACCGCCGACCAGCTGGCATTGCTGGCGCAGCAGGGACGCTTGATCGTGGGCCTGCCGGATGCGCCGTTCGAAGGTGCGATGAAACAGGTCTGGAAGCACCTGCAACGCGCAGCGTGACGCTTCCGCCGGCCCGCCTTCGCGGTGATGACGGCCGAAGATTTCCTGAATGAAATCGTTCGGCGCGCATGCATCGGCGCCCATGACACGCGCTGTGCTAGTTTATTTTCCGCACATCGAGGCCACGGCGCCGCGGACATTTCAGGGGCATGCGAAAAACCACAGATTCCCGGTCAGCGGCTGACGGAAAAGCGGGCACGATGCCTGATGGAAAACACCTTCTGGAGGCCCTCAAACGAGGCGTATCCGGGCAGGTAGTGCCGATGCTGGGATCCTTGCTGGAGACGCTGCACAAGGACATCAGCGCGCGGATACAGGCCGGTCACACAGCCTCGCTGGAAGACGACCTGGTCAATCTCGGCATCCTGCGCAACCACGCACTGATGTACGAGCGACGCTGGCAGCAGGCGCTTGCCCAGGCGTTTGACGGCTGGCCGCTGCCCGTGCAGCCGGTCGCAAGCCATGATGCCTTCGAGCTGGTGTCGGAAACGGAACTCTGGTCGCAACTGGTCGGCCAGCCGGTGATCGATACCCTCGACCGGCGCTTCGAGCAGATCCTCACCACCATCGACAGCCGCCTGTCGTCGCTTTCAGCGGCCATGGGCGGACACGGCCGGCCGCTCAACCCGGTCGCCCCGCGCGTGCTGGTCGAGGCGTTGCTGCAGGCGTATCCCGCCAACGAATGCAATCCGGGTTTGCGCAGCCTGATGCTGCGGCACTTCGAGCAGCTGGCCGGAGAAAGGTTGGGCGGGCTGTATCACTGGTTGAACAAGGAACTTTCCGACGCCGGCGTGCCGATGTCTCGCGCCAGCGACTACGCCACACTGATCGCCTCCTCGAACCATGTCGTCGTCGATCAGGATGCGGCACGCAAGGAGGTGTGGTCTTCGGACAACGCCGTACCGCAGGTCAAGCCGACCTGGCGCGAAGCCAACAAACCGGTGCGCGCAGCGCCCGCGTCGCGTGATCCGCTTGACGCCGTGCGCGGCAACGCATTGCGCAGTGGCGTCCGCACATCGCGCGCCTCCCAGCAGATGAATGAGGACCACCAGCGTCGCGTACTGCGCGACGAGGAATTCCTGGTGGTGTTGTCGTTGCTGCAGGCAGACGACGCGGTGGAATCGCCCGCGCCAGGCGAAGGCATCGGTGCTGTGCTTGGCCGGCAGTTGACGCAAGGCGCTTCGCGCTTGGGCATCGACCCCGAATCCACCCGCATCAGCGATCCGCAGCAGGACACGGTGGACATCATCGGCCTGCTGTTCGACCACCTGCGCGCGATCCACGCACTGGACGCGGAGTCTTCGCGGCTCATGGAACGGCTGGCATATCCCTGGCTGCACCTGGCGCTGACCGAGCCTTACCTTTTTGACCAGACCGACGCGCCTGCGCACCAGATCCTGTCCACGCTGCTCGAACTCTGGGATGCGAATACCGCGCAGACCGAACCCGATGCCGAACTGCACGCGCTGGCCGATGCGGTCGCGTTGGAGGTCATCGACGACTATCACGGCGAACCCGAAACGCTCGAACGCATCCTCGACACGCTGGCGGGCGAACTCGAACTGCGCAATGCGCGCAACGATATCTCCCTGCGCCGCGCCTGGCAGTCGATCCTCGGGCAGGAGCGCCTGCAGGCTGCGCGTGCAGCGGCCGACGCATTGCTTGCGCGTGCGTTCTCAAATCGTGAACTGCTGCAATCGGTCGCGGATTTCCTGGACGAGCAGTGGCGGCAGGCGCTGATCCAGGTATGGCTGCGGGACGGGCCTGAGTCCGGGCGCTATCGCGGCGTGGTCGATGTGGGCGAGGCCATCGTGCGGCTCGATGCGCACGCCGCCGAAGGCCATGGGCGCATGTTGGCCGAAGGCCTGATCGCGATTGAACGTCCGCTGCGCGATTGCCACGTCGCGTACGGCATGGACGAAGCCAGCGCCGACCAATCGATCGCCGCGATGATCGCGGAGCTCTCGCGACCCGACGAGCCGCGTCGGCAACGCAGCTTCACCCCGCTTGCGGACGATGCAGGCGAGCCCGGCCAACGCACGCCAGGTACCGACGACATTCCGCAGCTCGAACCCGGCCAACGCCTGATCGCGCACGACGGCACACAGATGCAGGCGCTGCGGCTCGCCTGGATCAGTCCCGTGAGCGGGCGCCATCTGCTTGTCAACCGGCAGGGATTTCGCCAGCAACTGCTCACGCGCGCCGAGCTTGCTGCGCAATTGCATGGCGGCGCGCTCACACTGCGGCCGGCACGGGCGCCGGTGGAGCATGCGATCGCGACGCTGCTGGGCGATCTTGACGTGCCCGCGCCAGCAGCCGGCACGCCGGCTGCGGAAACGCCTCCCGCAGCTTGATTTGGTTACGATGCAAGCGCATCAGCCACGGAGCCGAGAATGACGGTACACATTGGAATCGCGCGGGAAACCGCGGAGGGCGAACGCCGCGTCGCGATCGTCCCGGAAACGTGCAAGAAACTGATTGCCGCGGGCGCGAACGTGCGCATCGAACGGGGGATTGGCCTCGGCGCGCATTTTCCCGACCAGGCATACGTCGATGCGGGCGCGGAGGTGGTGGGTAGTGCCGTGGATGCGGTTGGCGATGCCGACCTGGTCTTGTGCGTGCAGGTGCCGAATACGGCGCGTATCGCGATGATGAAACATGGCGCGACGCTTGTCGGCATCCTTCAGCCGCAAGCCGACGAGTCGCGTGCAAACGCGTTGCAGGCGAACGGCATTGTCGCTTTCCCGCTGGAAAAACTGCCGCGCACCACGCGTGCGCAGGCGATGGACGTGCTCAGTTCGCAGGCCGGCATGGCCGGTTACAAGGCCGTGCTGATCGCCGCGCAACTCGCGCCACGCTTCTTCCCGATGCTCACGACCGCCGCCGGCACGATCCGGCCATCGAAGGTGCTCATCATCGGCGCGGGCGTCGCCGGATTGCAGGCGGTGGCCACCGCGAAACGCCTGGGTGCGCAGGTCGAAGGCTTCGACGTGCGGCCGGAGGTGCGCGAGCAGATTGAATCGCTCGGCGGCAAATTCCTCGACCTCGGCGTCAGCGCCGCGGGCGAGGGCGGTTATGCCCGCCAGCTCACCGACGAGGAACGCGCCGAGCAGCAACGCCGGCTTGGCGAGCACATCCGCAATATCGACGTCATCGTCTGCACCGCGGCGGTGCCGGGTCGTCCTGCGCCGAAGATCGTCAGTGCGTCAATGGTGTCTGGCATGAAGCCGGGCAGCGTCATCGTCGATCTCGCCGCGGAAACCGGCGGTAACTGCGAACTCACGCAGCCTGGCGACACGATCGATGTCGAAGGCGTGACCGTTGCCGGCCCGTTGAACCTCGCCAGTAGTGGCGCGATGCATGCCAGTGAAATGTATGCGCGGAACGTTTTCAACTTCGTTTCGCTGTTCGTCAAGGATGGCGCGATGGCGTTCGACTGGAACGACGAGTTGCTGGCGAAGACGGTGTGGCCGAGCCGCGACGAACTTTCAGCCACGACAGACCAGGACGCACCGCCGCGCGCCGGCTAGTCCCGCTTGCTGGCTGTGCGGGATTCCGGACGGGAATTTTCGCCGAACCAAGGACGGCCAAGGTCGCAGCCCAGCCCAGCGGAGTCTACGTAGGGCCCTTTGAGACGGATGGGTGGAATCGCGGTGCGGCCCCGGTTCTACCCGGACAACGTTTGCATTCTCCAGGTAGCAGCAGCCTCTATGGCTTCGACGGCGCGTGTTGTTGCATCCATGCCTTACGCTCTTCCGGCGTCATCTTCTTCAGCCGCTCGCGCAAGGCGCGGCGTTCGGCCTCCGGCAAGTTGCGCATCTTTTCGAACATCGCGCGCGCATGGTCGCGTTTTTCCGGATCCATGCGCTCGAAGCGCTGCATGCCGTGGTGTGCACGCGTGCGCTGCCCGGGCGACATGGCGCGCCAGCGTTTGGCGCGTTCCAGCATCCGGGCACGTTCGCCGGGTGCGCCGTTCCAGCGTTCGCGGATCGGCGCGGTCAGTTCGTCCCGCTGCGCCTGCGAGAGCTGTTCCCATGCGGGCAGCGGGTGGGGCGATGCCGTCTGCGCCTGCGCGAAGGAGGGCGTGCATCCCAGCAGACACGTCGCCATCAGGAGGTGGAGAAGTTTCATTGCAATCACTCCATCGCCATCAGCTGCGCATCGGGCGATGCCAGCCAGGCGTAGAAATCGGGATCGTAGTCGAGGGCGGTAATGCCGGGGGCATCGTCGACAGCCGCAATTAGGTTGCGCGCAGGACTGTCATCCAGAGTCTGGCCGACCCTGAAATTCAGTCCGAACGCGACCGCGAACACCGTTGCCGCAAGGCCGCCGAACACCGCGCCCATCGGCCAGCCGCGCATCGGGATGCGCTCGCCGTGCGCGGCCGCATGCCGGTCGCCGCGCAGACGCGCCCGCGCTGACGGCGAAACTTCCTGCGCCGCGCGCAGGTATCGCTCGCGCATCGCGCGATCGAAGCTGTCGTCGCTGCGGCGGTCATCGTTGTTGTGTGTGTTGCTCATCGCCAGTCTTCCAGTTGCTTTTGGAGCGCATCGCGCGCGCGTGAGAGGTGGGTCTTGACCGAACCTGCGCTGCACCCCATGGCACGCGCGGTGTCGGCGACATCGAGTTCTTCCAACACCCGCAACGAAAACGCTTCGCGCTGCCGTCGCGGCAGCGATTGCAGCGCTTCGGCGAACCTGCCGTAAGCCTCGCGGCCGTCGTGCGTCCTTGCGGGGTCCGGTCCATCATCGGCCCAATCGATGGTGTTTTCGTTGTCATCGCCGCTCGTCCTTGGCCCGTCGAAGGACAACCAGCGCAGGCGAAACGTCCTGCGCCGCTGCGTATCCACGATGCGGCTGCGCAGGATGCTCCAGAATAGTGGCGTCCATTCCATCGCCGGGCGCTCGCGATACGCCAGCATCTTCATCATCGCGTCCTGAACCGCGTCGAGCGCGTCGTCGCGGCTGCGCAATCCCAACTCGGCGAAGCGGAACGCGCGCGGACCGATACTGGCCAGGAACGCATCGAGTGTCGCTGCGGGGGCAACGAAGGGCGCGACAGGTTCCGGGCCGGCATCGAAGTTCACCGCGCCAGCTTAATGCCTGCGGTCCCAGCGGCGATCGAAGCGCTCGCCACGGCGGTCGAGGCGGTTGTCGATACGATCCCCGCGCCGGTCAAGGCGGTTCTCGATGCGGTCGCCACGGTTGTCGAGATGGTCGGCGCGACGCTCGTGGCCATTGTCTTCGGCGCGTTCGGCACGGCGATCCAGGCGCTCGTCGATGCGGTCGCCGCGGTGGTCGTAGCGGTTGTCGATACGGTCGCCGCGGTTGTCGAGCCGGCGTTCGACCCGGTCACCGCGATCGCCTGCACTGGCAACGCCCGCAAGCAGCAACAGTGGAATGGTCAGCAGCATGGGTTTCATTGGCATTTCCTCGGATGAGTCGGAAGGTATGCAGGCCTGCACGACAGCAAACGCGTCCCGACATGGACGGTTGACACGGCCACGGCCGGATTCACGGACGGTTATGATGCGGACGGGTTGGAATCGGGTGGGAACGGATGAGCGACGGCTTCGTGGCGCTGTACATCTTCATGCTGGCGGCCATCGCCGGGCACGTCATCATCTCGCGCGTGCCGGTGATCCTGCATACGCCGCTGATGTCGGGCAGCAACTTCATCCATGGCATCGTGCTGATCGGCGCGATGGTGGTGCTGGGCCATGCCGACACCACGCTGGAAAAAGCCATCGGCTTCATCGCGGTGCTGCTCGGCGCGGGCAACGCTGCCGGCGGTTATGTGGTGACGGAGCGGATGCTGGAGATGTTCAAGTCGTCGAAGAAACCCGACGCCAAGCATGCGGAGCCGAAGGCGTGAGCTGGCTGCCGTTGCTGGTGAAGGCGAGTTATCTCGTCGCCGCGACCTTGTTCCTGCTCGGGTTGCAACGCATGGCATCGCCGAAGACGGCGCGCTCGGGCATCCAGTGGGCCGGGGCGGGCATGCTGATCGCGACGTTCGCGACGTTCCTGTTGCCTGGGTTGCACAACGTTCCATTGATCGCGGCCGCGTTGGTCATCGGCACCGCGGCTGCGTGGATATCCGGCAAGAAGGTCGCGATCACCGACATGCCGCAGATGGTGGCGCTGTACAACGGCATGGGCGGCGGCTCGGCGGCGGCGATTGGCGGGGTGGAGTTGTTGAGGTTCGCAAGCTTGCCAACGTCAGTTTTTCCCGCTTCCGCTGGACCCGTTGGTCCGGCTCCGACAGTCACGATTCTGCTAGCCACGATTGGTGCACTTATCGGTGCGGTTTCGTTGTCAGGCTCGGTGATTGCCTGGGCCAAGCTCGATGGCCGTATGGACAAACGCTACACGTTCCCCGGCCAGCAATTCTTCAACTTGGGCGTTGGATTGCTTGCCGTGGGAGCGGGAGCCTACGCGATATACGCGATAAGTCAGCATGGGGTATTTCCAACATATTCGTACGCCACGCCCGCCATCGTTGTTTTCTTCATCGCCGCACTCGCGCTCGGCGTGCTGATGACCTTGCCGATCGGCGGCGCCGACATGCCGGTCGTCATTTCCTTGTACAACGCGTTAACCGGCTTGGCCGTCGCGTTCGAGGGTTACGTGCTCGGCAACGAGGCATTGATCATCGCCGGCATGATGGTCGGCGCGGCCGGCATGCTGCTGACGCGTTTGATGGCCAAGGCGATGAACCGCTCCATCAGCAGCGTGCTGTTCTCGAATTTCGGTGGCAGCAGCGGCGAGGCCAAAGAAATCACCGGCGCGCAAAAACCCATCGAGGCCGGCGATGTCGCCGCGATGATGGCGTACGCCGAACGCGTGGTGATCGTCCCCGGTTACGGCATGGCCGTGGCGCAGGCGCAGCACAAGATCTGGGAGCTGGCACAGAAACTGATGGAACGCGGCGTCAAGGTGAAATTCGCCATCCACCCCGTCGCCGGCCGCATGCCCGGACACATGAATGTATTGCTGGCTGAAGCAGGCGTGCCCTACGACCTCATCACCGACATGGACGATATCAATCCCGAATTCGCCAACACCGATGTCGCGCTGGTCATCGGCGCAAACGATGTGGTGAATCCGGTGGCGAAGACCGATCCCGCATCTCCCATCTACGGCATGCCGATCCTCGACGTGGTCAACTCAAAGAACACGATAGTCATCAAACGCGGCAAGGGCACTGGTTTCGCCGGTATCGAGAATGCGCTGTTCTACGCCGACAACACGCGGATGCTTTACGGCGACGGCGCAGAAGTGGCGGGTGCGCTGGTGAGTGAATTGAAAGCGGTCGATGGTGGGGGGCATTGAAGGAAGAAAGCCGGGTTGGCTTCATCCACCCAGCTGCAATGTATCAATCGCCGCAGAACGGACCAACCGCGTCGCGCCCTGCATCAATGCCTGCGACTGACCAGCGTAAAGCGTGCGAGCCACGCAATCGGCCAGCCCACCAACACGATGTGCGGCAGCAGCGCAAGGATGAACGCTGTCATGTCCTTGTTCCCGCCCATGTCCGCAGCGGATAGCGGGACCACCACGTAATTCATCGCCGCATATAGCAGCAGGCCATAGGCCAACCCCCATAACCAAGGGCGCCGCACGAGCGCCGGCCATTTGCGCGCGGCGATGAAATAAACCGCTGCCATGGCCAACGCGATCAGCATGTGCAAGCCCAGCCCCAGCACCGTGGACTTGTCGCCTCCGCTGAAACTCGCCTTGCCCAGCACGCCGGATGCGACGGCCTGCAGAACCTGCTGTGCCGTGACGCCCCTGAAGCTCCAGAGTCCGATGGCGTAGAAGATGTCGAGCGTCCCGGCGACCAGTCCAGCCAACAATATCCATCCAGCGAGATTGCGTTTGCGGGTGCTTTCCGAGAATTGAGCGGTCCGCGTTATGGCACGTTTCCTTCGAAAAATGGATGGTTTGCCATGCTGAAGGTTCAGCGCGCCGCAATTGCAGCCACAGCGAGCGATACCCACAGCCACACCACGTCACTGGCGTGATTCGCGAGCTGCGTCAGCGTCAGCGCATGCGCGCCGCCGAGTTTCAGCGCGGACTCCCACGGCAGCATCCCCATCCCGGTGCCCAGCTGTCCGGCGGCGATACCCCAGTTGGCGAGCACGATCGTCACAACGGTCGCGAAGACCGCCAGCGTCGCGCGCAGCCGGCCCGGTCGATGGCCACCGAGTCGCAACATAACGGCCGCGTCCAGCGCGGCGACCACTGCCATCCAGCTGCATTGCCGATCCAGCGCAAGCGCGACGAGGATCCATGCGGCTGCGCCTCCTGCCGTACCGAGCGCGAGCAGCAGCCAGGCGAAACGGGCATTGCGCGGCGGCGTGGGCATCGAACGCTCAGCGAACATCGTGGAAGGTGTCGGGCATGTCGACGCCGCGGTCGTTGGATCGACGATCATCACGATTGCAGCACCGCCGCGCAATCGGCCGTCATGCCCTTGCGCCGGCGACGCTAAAATGTCTGTCATCAGGCCAGCCTTGCGCAGGCCGTCCGCAACCCCACGTTGGATGCATGTACTCCCGTAGCAGTGAGCCCGTCCGTTTCGAACGCGATTGCGACGCCGTGCTGGTGCCGCAGGGCGAAGCCGTGAGCCTTCCTGCCGGAAGCATCGGCTACATCACGCAGGCACTCGGCGGCAGTTACACGGTGTTCGTCGAAGGCAACCTGTTCCGCATCGCCGGCCGCGACGCCGATGCCCTTGGCAAGGAACCGCCGCAGGCGCTGGAGCTGCCGCCGGGCGCCAGCGACGAGGATGTCGAACAGATCGTGTGGAAGCAGCTGCGCACCTGCTTCGATCCGGAAATCCCGATCAATGTAGTCGATCTGGGCCTGGTCTACGAAGCCGTCATCCGCACGCGCGACGACGGCATGCGCGATGTCGAGGTCAAGATGACACTGACTGCGCCCGGCTGCGGCATGGGCGACATCCTCGTCGACGATGTGCGCAGCAAGCTCGAACTGATCCCGACGATCTCGGAAGCCGATGTCGAACTCGTGTTCGATCCGCCCTGGAACCGCACGATGATGTCGGAAGCGGCGCGGCTGGAAACCGGGATGTTGTGACTTATCCAGTGCTAAATGACAGCGTCGTACCGTATTTGTGACAAACATCTCATAAAAACGGTGGCGAATTGCTGCACTTGCAGCGTGTTTCCTGATGTGACTGTCGTTTATTGTCAGTTTGCGACGCAGTGTCATCTGCCCGCTCTTGGTCCGGACACAGCCAGCCCGATGATTCCGGGATGCGATTGGACAACCGGATTATTGCCGCGATTTCGCGGCTCACTTCTTTGGCTTGGGGGTTTTACGATGTCTGGTATCTCACACCGCATGCGCAAGCATGCCTTGGCCGCCGCGACCGCGGTCGCGTTGTCTTCGATCGTCGCCGGTTCCGCATTTTCTGCCAGCAATAACGGCTCCGTGCTGCCGCCGGACGCCGATTCCAAATTCCGTTTCGCCGCACAGCCGATCGAAGGCCAGTACATCGTCGTGCTGAAGGACGAGATGGCCAGCCTGAAAGGCGAATCCGCAGGCAAGCGGCCCGCGGTCGCGGACGTGGCCCGCGCCTTGTCCTTCCAGCATCGTGCTGAACTGAAACTGTCATTCCAGCATGTCCTGCGCGGTTTCGTGGTCCGCGCTTCGGACCGAGCGCTGGCGCGGTTGATCGCCGACGAACGCGTCGCCTACGTTGAGGAAGACGGTGTCGTGCACGCAAGCGCAACCCAATCCAATGCGACCTGGGGCCTGGACCGCAGCGACCAGCGCAACCTGCCGCTCAGCGGCACCTACACCTATGACACCACTGCCTCGGCGGTGCACGCCTACGTCATCGACACCGGCATCCGCGCCAGCCATACCGACTTCGGTGGCCGCGTCAGCGGCGGCTATACCGCGATCAACGACGGCAATGGCACGAGCGACTGCAACGGCCACGGCACCCATGTCGCCGGCACCGTCGGCGGCAACACCTGGGGTATTGCCAAGGCGGTCAAGCTGCACCCGGTCCGGGTGTTGGGTTGCAACGGTTCGGGCAGCAACTCCGGCGTGATCGCAGGGATGGACTGGGTCGCAGGCAACCACATCAAGCCGGCGGTAGCCAACATGAGCCTCGGCGGCGGCGCATCGCAGGCCACCGACGATGCGGTGACGCGCATGACCAACGCAGGCGTGACCGTCGCGGTCGCGGCAGGCAACGACAACGGCAACGCCTGCAGCTATTCACCGGCGCGCGCAGCTTCGGCCATCACGGTGGGCTCGACCACCAGCACCGATGCGCGTTCGTCGTTCTCCAACTACGGCACATGCCTCGACATCTTCGCCCCGGGCTCGTCGATCACCTCGGCCTGGTCCACCAGCGATACCGCCACCAACTCCATCAGCGGCACCTCGATGGCGTCGCCACACGTCGCGGGCGTGGCGGCGCTGTACCTGGCCGTCAATCCGAGCGCCACACCCAGCGAGGTCACCACGGCGCTCATCAACAATTCCACCTCCGGCAAGGTCACCGGCGCCCAGACCGGCTCGCCCAACCGCTTGTTGTATTCGCTGTTCGGTGGCACTCCGCCGCCGCCGCCGCCGCCGCCGCCGCCGCCGGGCGAGACAGTCGTGCTCAACGTGAACCTGCCATCGGTCGCTACGGGCGGCGTGTCGTCCAGCTACTCGGTCGCGATTCCGTCCGGTACAACCAAACTGGTGGTGGCGATTTCCGGCGGCACCGGCGATGCGGACTTGTACGTGCGCAATGGTGCGGTGCCGACGACCAGCAGTTACAACTGCCGTCCGTACCTCAACGGCAACAGCGAGACCTGTACGTTCAACAACCCCACTGCTGGAAGCACGTACTACATCAACGTTCGCGCCTACAGGGCCTACTCCGGCGTCAACCTGAAGGCGACGCGCACACCGTAGGACTCGTCTTGCGTGACTGCGTCATGTCCAGCATTGACTGGGCAATCAAACCCCGGCCCAGGCCGGGGTTTTTTTGGGTGGACGGCGACGAGATGCAATACAGCAACCGGTGAGTGCGCGTTCGACACCGCCACACACTTTCCGGCTCTTGCGAGCAGCAGTGCTGCTATGCATTTGCGCAAGATGACGACTTGAACAAGCTTCCCGGAATCAGCTGGTCGCCGCGTGCCGCGCAGCACATTCCATACCAGCACGTACTGCACAACTCCCGTGCCGAAAGTTTGTTTTTTCCACGGTTTCGATTTGATCTGTGAGCGAAATCACGTATTTGCCATCTCAATATGCTGCACCTGCAGCGTGCTTTCAGGTTCAGGTGTCATTTATGGTCACTTATCGGACGTGTTGCGTCATGCGTTCGTCTATTGCCGATCCAGCTGTGCGCCAGGGCCGGCCCATCAGAACCGCCGTCAGGCGGTTTTTCTCAAGTTCGGGGGAACTACCATCGTGATGTCTTCCAAGCAACGTTCACGCTATTTGATCGCATTGTCGCCACTGGCCTTTGCGATGTTCGCCGGAGGCGCCTTTGCCGCCGACCGTGTCGACCTGGGCCGTCAGAACCTGACGTCGCTCAAGACCCAGAGCGCTG
>PPFU01003464.1_pt1 | contig 26103 bp, 24 predicted proteins | sample 1535991 | NCBI WGS metagenome assembly PPFU01 (sample SAMN04901290, study PRJNA319586) | Hypolithon metagenome, whole genome shotgun sequencing project. | isolation source: Antarctic Hypolithon | place: Antarctica: Miers Valley | collected 2014
AAAGGGCCAGATCTAGCCGCTGAAGCCGCGCGGTGCATCAGAACAACGAGCCCTGCGGGGCAGGCAACCGCGGCGGACGGAACTTGCTGCAATCCAGCGCCGTCCGTGTTCGATCCCCATAACCATATCGCTTCAAGGCGAGCGCAAACCGCCGTTCGAGCAGCGCCGCATACGCTCCCTGGCCGCGCATGCGCGTGCCGAAATTCGCGTCGTAGTCCTTGCCGCCACGCATGTTGCGGATGGTGCTCATCACATGCTCGGCGCGCTCGGGCAGGTGCGTCTGCAGCCAGTCGCGGAACAGCGGCGCGACTTCCCACGGCAGGCGTATCAGCACGTAGCTGGCGCCGCTGGCGCCGGCATCGTGCGCGGCTTCCAGTACCGCCTCGAGTTCGCTGTCGTTGACCCAGGGGATCACCGGCGCATACATCACGCTGACCGGCACGCCCGCGTCCGTGAGCGTGCGCATGGCGCGCAGTTTGCGATGCGGAGCCGACGCGCGCGGTTCGAGTTTCGAAGCGAGGTGGTTGTCGAGCGTGGTCACCGAGAAGGCGACATGTACCAGATTGTCCTGCGCCATGGGCGCCAGCAGGTCGAGATCGCGTTCGATGAGTGCGTTCTTGGTGATCAGCGTCACCGGATGCCTGGTTTCGGCGAACACCTCCAGCAGCTGCCGTGTGATGCGCCATTTGCGTTCGATCGGCTGGTAGGCGTCGGTGTTGATCCCGAGCGCGATCGGGCTGACCTGGTATTTCGGCTTGGCCAGTTCGCCGCGCAGCAACGCGGCGGCATTGACCTTGGCCGACAGCCTGCTTTCGAAATCCAGTCCCGGCGACAGGTCGAGATACGCATGGCTGGGCCGCGCGAAGCAGTAAGAGCAGCCATGCTCGCAGCCGCGATACGGATTGACCGATTGCGAGAAGCCGATGTCCGGCGAGGTGTTGCGCGAGATGATGCTGCGCGCGAGTTCCTCGCGCACCTGCGTGCGCAGTAATGGCTCGACGATGTCCTCGAACCCGTCGCCATCGGCCCGGCCGTCGTGCCAGCCATCGTCGCTTCTCTCGCGTACCGTCACCGCGTAACGCCCCGGCAGCGCGAAGGTGGAGCCGCGGCCCTTGATTGCTTCACTCATGCCGAAGATGTACGCCCGGGCGGTCTCAGGATTTGCGACGCCGGCATCCGTCGCGGACGCATGAACGGGCAGCTGCCTTCCGCCCCGTAGAATCCTGCCATGCCCGATTTCATCACCGACCTCTGGGACGCTTTCGTCTCCATCCCGCACCTGGGCCTGTACCTGGTCATCGGCTGGATCACGTACATGGCGTGGGTCGGGGCGTGGATCATCCTGCAGAAGCGCGAACCGGCCGCGACGCTGAGCTGGCTGATGGGCTTGGCGGCCCTGCCCTACGTCGGCTTCCTGATCTACCACGTGTTCGGGCCGCAACGGATCAAGCGGCACCGCCTGCGCCGCAGCCGTGCCCGCAACAGTCTGCCGGCCCTGGCCAAGGCCACGAGCGACCTGGAAGCGATGGAGCTGGCCCGCCTGGGCCATGCGACGACCGGGCTGCCCCCCTCCACCGCCAGCGACGTGCGCCTGCTGGTCGACGGCTCGGGCAAGTATCCGGCGCTGCTGGCCGACGTGGCACAGGCGAAACACCACATCCATCTCGAGTACTACATCTACTGCCCGGACCAGATCGGCACCGCGCTGCGCGACGCGCTGGTCGAACGCGCCCGCGCGGGCGTCAAGGTGCGCGTGCTGCTGGATGCGATGGGTTCGGGCAAGGTCACGCGGGAATTCATGCAGCCGCTGATCGACGCGGGTGGCGAGTTCGCGTGGTTCCACCCGATGCACCTCGGCCGCATCTGGCGGCGGCCATGGCTGAACTTGCGTAGCCATCGCAAGATCGTCGTCATCGACAATCGCATCGCCTTCACCGGCGGCATGAACGTCACCGACGAGCAGGACGACCGGTCGCGCAGCGACGCCTACCGCGACCTGCACCTGCGCCTCGAGGGCGATGCGGTGCGCAGCCTGCAATCGGTGTTCATCGAGGACTGGGCCTACGCCAACGAAACGAAACCGCTCGAGATCGACATCGCCTGCACTACGCCCGGGGCAATCCCCGCGCAGGTGCTGACCTCGGGCCCGGATTCGTCGTGGGAAGCAATCCACCGCCTGCATGTCGGCGCGATTCATGGCGCGGAAAAGCGCGTGTGGCTGCTGACGCCGTACTTCGTGCCGGGCGAGGCGGCGATGATGGCGCTGACCTCGGCAGCGATGGGTGGCGTCGACGTGCGCCTGCTGGTGCCGAAGATGAGCGACTCCAGGTTCGTCACCTATGCCGCGCGCTCGTACTACGAGTCGCTGCTGGAAGCCGGCGTCAAGGTGTTCGAATACGGGCCGCGGTTGATGCACAGCAAGGCGCTTCTGGTCGACGACGACCTGGCGCTGATCGGCAGCGCCAATTTCGACCATCGCAGCTTCCGGCTGAACTTCGAGGTGTCGGTGCTGTTCCGCGATGCCGGCATCGCCGCGCAACTCGCCGCGCTCGCCGAACGGGACTTCGCCAGCGCCGCGCGCGTGCACCGCGAACGCGGCCGCCATCGCCCGCTGTTCCGCGTGCGCCTGCCAGAGGCCCTGGCGCGGCTGTTTTCGCCGTTGCTATAGCCTGCGCCGTCGTTGCCGAGAAGGCGGAAATCCGGTGCCCTTGGGCTTTACACAGCTAAGGACGACGATCCGCCTTGATGCGTGTGCGTCACCCCAGGCGCAAAGTCGCTGGAGTTCCGGGCTTCGCGGAATGACGAGCCCAGGCAACGGCTGTTTGATTTCCCGATCGCGCAACCCCGCGCGGCGACGGGTGGCCGAAACGTGCGCGCAGGCGGCTTTGACCCGGTTTGGTTCGCGCTAAACTGCCGCCGCTGATTGCCAAATATGATCGACCGGATTGCGATAGGAGTAGACGCGATGCCCTGGCTCTTCCTGTTGGTTGCACTGGCCGCATTCGCGGTCGCATTCAAGACCAGCTCCGTGGCGCTGGCCTTCATATGCCTGCTGGTCGCGCTGGGCGCGATGGTAGCGTGGGTGATGGGTCTGTTCGCGAGTCGCGTCGGCAGCCGCAGCCGCGACGAGTCGCTGATGCTCAATCCCGACGAACTGCGTCGCATGCGCGAACAGGCCGAAGCCCGGCGCGTCGCCGCGCAGACGCCGGAGCCGCCGGGTTCGTGATCACACGTTGCTGGTCTACGGCTGGCTGTTCTCGGGCCGGACGGGCCACGGCCGTGGGGCGGTGACCGCGCTCAGCGTCAACGTCAACAAGGTCGCGGGGCTGCGCAATTCACGCGGTGGCAGCGAACCTGACGTGGTACTCGCCGCGCGCACCTGCCTGGATGCCGGCGCGCACGGCATCACCGTGCATCCGCGTCCCGATGCGCGCCACATCCGTGCCGACGACGTGCTGGCGTTGGCCACGCTGACGCGGGAGTACGGTGTCGAATTCAACCTCGAAGGCAACCCGTTTGCACCGCCGCGTTCCGGCTATCCAGGATTTGCCGCACTGTGCGAGCAGGCGCGTCCGGCGCAGGCCACGCTGGTGCCCGATGGCGACGGCCAACTCACCTCCGACCATGGGTTCGATTTCGCGCGCGATGGCGAGCGCCTGCGCCCGCGGATCGCGGCGTTGAAAGCGTTGGGCTGCCGGGTGAGCCTGTTCGTCGATGCCGGCGCCGATGTCGCGCAGGCGGCAGCGATCGGCGCGGACCGCATCGAGCTGTACACCGGTCCGTTCGCGGAATCCTTCGCCGCAGGCGATGCGCGTGCAGTGCTGGCCCTGTGTGCGGAGACCGCGCGCCACGCGCAGACTGCAGGGCTAGGCGTAAATGCAGGACACGACTTGAGCCAGACGAACCTGGGGGCTTTTCTGCGTGGCGTGCCGGATGTCCTCGAAGTGTCGATCGGGCATGCATTGATTGGCGATGCCCTGTACGCCGGCCTCGCAGGAACCGTCGCCAGTTACCTGCGCGCAATCCAGGATGCCACGCCTCTTCGTACTTGAGGATTCGCCGCGCGCGCTTTTGCTGGACCACCCCTTGAACGCGACAGGCTTTACCAGGAAATCCCGGTCGCGCTCCAGAAGCGCTCCACCCGCAGGACCGATCAGTTCTGCACGAACCCGATCCTGTCCATCTCCGCATTCTTCGCCGCCGCCAGCACCTTCGCCAGGACCTGGTATTCCGCGTCACCGCTGGAATCGATTTCCAGTCGCGGCTGGTTGCGCGGGTCGCGTTGCGCTTCGGCGGCCATCATGTTCTGCAGGGCCGACAGCGGCGTCGCCACGTCGTTCCAGAACACTTGGTTGGCGGCGTCCACGCGCAGGCGGATCAGGTCGGGTTGGATGATTTCTGGCCCCGGGCCGCTTCGCGGAAGCGGAATCTCGATCGAATGTGACAGGATTGGCGTGGCGATCATGAAAATCACCAGCAGCACCAGCATCACATCGACAAGGGGCGTGATGTTGATGTCCGCGATCACCGAGCGTTCGTGTGTTTGCGCAAAGGCCATGTCCCCTCTCCCCATGCCCGGCGTAGCGCCGTGATTTCGTTATCGCCCCAGGCCTGTGATGACCGCATAAACGCTGAGCATAAAAAATGCCGCCCTTGCGGGGCGGCATCCAAGTCCACGTTCGGTAAGCACCGCAGCGGGCTCCGGGTCCTGCATCAGGTGGTACTGCGAATCGAGCCGAGATTACGTCGATGCGTAACCAACATGTCGACCGTTATTTCTGCACAAATCCGATCTTGACCATCTCCGCATTCTTTGCGGCCGCCAGCACCTTGGCCAGCACCTCGTACTCGGCATCGTCGTCGGTGTCGATCTCGAGCGTCGGCTGGTTATTCGGATCGCGCTGCACTTCAGCCGCCATCATGTTCCGCAAGGCCGAGACCGCCGTGGGCGAATCGTTCCAGTACACCTGACTCGAGGCGTCGACGCGCAGCTTGATCGGCTCAGGCGGCTCCTTCGGATTGACCGGCGGGGTCAGCGAGTTCTGCGGCAGGTCCACATCGATCGGATACGACTGGATCGGCATGGTGACCATGAAGATGATCAGCAACACCAACATCACGTCGACCAGCGGCGTGACGTTGATCTCGCTCATCGGGCCGCCGGTTGAATCGGATGCGAATGACATGACTGTTCTCCTGGATCAGCGCTTTTCGCGCGTCGCAACGTAACCGATGTCCAACATTCCCTGCTGCTGGGCGGTCTTGGTGATCTCGTTGATGACGCGCATCTTGGTGGCGCGGTCGCCACGCAGGTTGAGCGGCGGTTGCGGCGTGAGCTGGGCCGCGCTGGACAGGCGGCTTTCCATCAGTTCCTTGGTCACCGGCTCGTCGTTCCAGAAGATCGCGCCGGTCTCCGTCACCGCGATTGTGATCGGCGTGGCTCCCTTTGTGCCTTCCGGCTTTTTGTCGAGATCGGCCTGTGGCAGCTTGAGCTGCGTCTTGTGCGACATCAGCGGTGTGGTGATCATGAAAATGATCAGCAACACCAGCATCACGTCCACCAAGGGTGTGACGTTGATCGACGCCATTACGCCGCCGGTTTCGGATTCGCTACTGAAGGCCATGTCAGGCTCCCTGGATCATGATCGCGCCGAACCGTCGCTTAGCGACGGACCGGAACTTCACCGACGCGCGAGCCGGTTGCGAAGAAGTCGTGCAGGTCATGCGCGAAGGTGTCGAACTTGTTGTTGGTCACGCGGTTCAGGCGCACGAAAAAGTTGTACGCGAGCACCGCCGGGATGGCAACGAACAGGCCGATGGCGGTCATGATCAGCGCCTCGCCAACGGGGCCGGCCACGGCATTGATCGATGCGTCGCCGCTGGAACCCATCGCAAGGAGGGCGTGGTAGATGCCCCACACAGTACCCAGCAGTCCGACGAATGGCGCGGTCGAACCGACCGTGGCCAGAACCGTCAGGCCGCTTTCCAGGCGCATCGACTCGCGGGTCACGCCCTGACGCAGCGCGCGGTCCACGAACTCGGAGCGGTTCAGCGACTCGACGAGGCGCGAACCTTCATGGCGCTGGTGGTGGGCTGCGGCTTGGGCCGCATCGAGCGCGATCTTGGAGAACGGCTCGCTTTTCGGCTGCTCTTCCATGTAGCGGATCGCGTCCTGCGCATTGGTGGTTTCCCAGAACGTGCTCACCACGCGATCGGCGCGACCGCGCAGGCGCATGTTCTTGAGGAAGTTGATGACGATCCAGTACACCGACATCACCGACATGATGACGAGCGTGACGAGGACTACCCAACCAAGAGGGTCGAGATTCTGGAGCAGGTGGCTGAAGCTCATTTGCTGGAGCGCTGCGGCATTGTTTGTGCCGGCGGTCGCAGCAGCGGTTGTGGTTTCCTGCAGCATGACGCTTACCTTTAGATTCGTGGATGGAATGGAGAAGCTAGTTTGACGTTTGTTGCTTGCTTTTTCTTATCAACCGGATAGCGCAATTAGCCTCTAGGTGTGAAGTTAATTGGGACACGCACTCTACCCCCGACTTTTCTGCCGCCCTCTGAGGCTGGATTAAACCGCCATTTTCGTGCAGCAGCTTGAGCGGCACGATCTAAACTGCGATTACCGCTCGACTGTTCAATCTCGACGTCTGTCGCGTTACCGTTGGCATCAACACTAATCACCAGTACGACAGTGCCGCCTATACCACGGCGCTCTTCCTCGGGCGGATATTTCGGCGGATTCATATTTTTAGATGAAATATCGACACTTGCCTCCATCGACGCCACTGGCGCGGGTGGCGCGGGTGGTGCCGGTGGCGGCGCCTGCACGTCCGACGGCCGCGGCGTATCAACGATGATCGGCGGCTGGTCGGGCGGCGGCGGCAGAGGACTAGGCCTGGGCGGCACCAGTTCCTTGATCGGCTTGGGCTTCTGCTCTTCCTCCGGCGGGGGCGGGGGCGGTGGCGGTGGCGGTGGCGGTGGCTCGATGAAGGTTACATCGACGCGGTCGTCCTTGACGTCGTCCGAAGACGGTGCCGAGATAGGTGCCAGCAGCATGAGCAGCGCGCCGACATGGAAGGCCATTGCGGACGAGACGCCAATGATGCGCGGCCAGTTGAGCCCTTCGCGGTCATCTTTATTCTCGTGTTTGCCGAGGTTTTCCGTCATGCGCAGGCTCTGGAGTGGGGCGTGGCGTCGATGCGCCGTGGAATATTGTCGTGTCCTGACCGTTCAGCGGCAGGACTTCTTAGCTTAACCCAATGCCGCGGGCCAGTTCCAGCAGGCCCGCGACACCATGTTTCAAGTTGCGACCGTGGTTACTTCAAGAGCCGGCGCGCTTCCTCGGGCTTCTTGACGCCCTTGTCCAGCGCCTTCTGCGCAACGGCTCGCGCCTCAGCCTTCTTCCCTTGGAACTCGTAAACCTTCGCAAGGTTGAGATATGCCTCTCCATCGGCGGCGATCGGTCCGGCCTTGCCGTACATGTCGACAGCCAGCGCCATGTCGTCGGCGGCATATGCGTTCTGCGCGACGATCATGTACGCCTTCGCCAGGTCCGCGTCCTGCGCAAGAATGCCCTTGGCCACACCGTCATTGAGCACAGGCACCGCATCCTTCCACTTGTTCTCGGCATTGAGATAACCCGAATACAGCGCTCGGTATTCGCGGGCTTCGGTCAACAGGCCTTTTTTGTAGGCGTCCGCAAGCAGTGCATTGGCTTCATCGAACTTGTCGGCCTGCTGCAGGGACGCAACCGCGTTCATCAGAATCTTCTTGTCGTTGGGGTGCTTCGCCAGCAGATCGGCATAGAGCTTGGCCGCGTCGTCGTTGCGCCCGGTACTGGCGAGAATGCTGCCGCGGAAGGACTGGTATTTCGGGTCGTCGGATTTGGTTTCCGACAGGAACCGTTCCAGCGTCTTCAAGGCATCATCGTACCGCTCCAGCCCGAACTGCACCGCCGAGAGGTTGTGCATCACCTGGTAATGGCTGTTGTTATCGAGGCCGTTGCTGTCGAGCGCCTTCTGGAAATACTCCGCCGCCTTGGCATCATTCTTCAGATCGGCCGAGGCGTTGCCGGCGAGCTGGTAGGCAAAAGCTTTCTCGTAGGGACTGGCATCGCCTGAAGCCAGAACATCGGCCTGGGTCACGACGCGTGCGAAGTCGTCCTTTTCGTACTGCTCCTGCAATTCCTGGAGGCCTTTCAAGGCCTTGCTGCTGGCCTTGGCGTCCGGCTGCGTGCGAGTGGCGTTTGGAAAGAGCGCGGGCGCTTCCGGGGTGTCGCCCTTTTCTTTCTGCTGCTGCTTGGCGCGCTCGGCATCCCGTTTGGCGCGCATGCTTTGCGGTGCGGTGTTGCCGTACCCGTCCTGTGCGACCGCGGGCGCGGCGGCTATGGTGGGTAGCAAGGTCGCCAGTGCGAGACCCAATGCGGTTTGGGAAAGGATGCTTTTCATGTGCGTTCTCTCACAGTGCCTCGGGTAAGGGGGCTGTCGATTCGGTGGTGTCACGCTAACAGACGAGGAGGACTGATCTCCACGGGATGCCTATATACCGTGTCGGGTGTTAAATAGCTGCAATGCAAACAAGCGAACGTCATCCCGGCGAAGGCCGGAATGACGATGTTGGTGGGTCGGCGTATCAGTCGGTCAACCGCAGTTCGGCCTCCGTCCAGAAGCGCGCGCCTGCTCGTAGACCGGCATCAGCGATTCCGAACGCGCGCGCAATTCTCCGATGCGCGCTTGCGGATCCGGGTGGGTAGACAACCATTGCGGTGGACGGTTCCCGCCTGCGGCGATCATGTTCTGCCACAGGCTGACCGCGCCGCGCGGATCGAACCCGGCGCGCGCCATCAGCTGCTGGCCGACCACATCGGCTTCGCTTTCCTGCGCGCGCGAGCCGGGTAGCAGGAACCCGGTCTGCGCCAGGATGCTGCCGCCCTGCACCGCCGCGTTGGCCGCGCCCTCTCCGTAACGCGAACCCAGCAACGCGCCGCCGATCTGCAGCAGCGTCGATGCGCCGGCCTGGCGGGTGATGCGTTCGTCATGGTGGCGCGAGACGACGTGACCGATCTCATGGGCGACGACGCCGGCCAGCTGGTCCTGGTTGCGCGCCACGGTGAAGATGCCACTGTAGACCCCGACCTTGCCGCCGGGCAGGGCGAACGCGTTGGGTTCGCGATCGACGAACACCGCGCTCTCCCAGCCCGACTGCGCACCCGCAGGCAATTCGCGCACCACCGCACTGACGACGCAGCGCAGGTACGCCGCTTCGCGCGCATCACGCGTCTGCGGCTTCTGCGCCTTCATCTGCGCGAACGCCTGCGCGCCGAGCTGGTTGAGCTGCTGCTGCGACACCGCCCCGACGACCTGTCGACGACCAGTGGGTGACGTGGTGGTCGCGCAACTGGAGACGGTCAGGGCAATGGCCAGACCAAGCAGCAAGGGTTTCATGGTGGTGTCCTCGTCGGTGAGGACGCATATGTAGGCGAGCGGAGGCGAAGGCCGCGTCAACCTTTGCCGTGTGAAGCGATGGGAGAAGAGAAGCGTTCAGGTGGGAGAGTGCTACGCGTGTTCGGTGCGTTGAATTCCGGTTTTCGGCTCGTGCAATGCGCCCTGGACGCATGCGCCCTCATCCGCCCGGGATTGATCGTGCGAACCGGAAGACGATGTGGACACTTTCTCCCGGTGGGAGAAGGCGAGCAGCAGGCCGCGTCGGAAAATTCCCGTAGCGATCGCGCGACGGGCCGGAACCTTGTTCAAGGTTTCCTTGGTGACTCTCTTGATCCGCGCCCTCCATGGCGTCCGAGTTTCGGACCAGCTTCGCTATTCGCGCGCGCTTCAGCGCACGCGGCGTGCCAGCAAAAAAAGTTGGTGGCGCATTAGCGCGGAAGCTTTCGATGTTCGTCAAGCAAGGCGCGATCTGACCCACCCCCCTCCCGCTTCGCAGGAGGAGCCGGTCACACGTCGAGGTTCGACACCTTCAGCGCGTTGTCCTCGATGAACGCACGCCGCGGTTCCACCACATCGCCCATCAGCGTCGAGAAGATCTGGTCGGCGGCGACGGCGTCCTCGATCCGTACCTGCAGCAGACGCCGCGTGTCGGGGTTGACCGTGGTATCCCACAACTGCTCGGGGTTCATTTCACCCAAGCCCTTGAAGCGCTGGATCACGCGGCCTTTTTTCGCTTCGTCGAACAGCCATGCATGCGCGGCGGCAAAGCTTGCCACCGGCTGCGATTTGCCGCCGCGCACGATCTGCGCGCCCTCGCGGATGAGGCCATGCAAGGCCGCGGCCGCGTCGCGCAAGGGGCGCAGTTCGCCGGTCTCGAACGCCGATAGCGACAACACCTGTGTCAACTCTTCGCCCATGTGCTTGCGTGTGGACAGCAACGCGGCGGGGCGCTGTTCGTTGGACGGTTGCAGGGTCAGCGCGTAACGCGCGCTGCCGGTGCCGCCTCGGTTCAAGCGTTTTTCCAGCGCATCCAGCTCGTGGCGTTCGTCGGTGTTCTCGCTCAGGTGCGCGGTGTCGAGTGGCGTGAAATCGATCAGCGACTCGAGCAGGATCGGATCGTAGCGGTGCGCGTTGCGCGCGATCGCGTCGCGCGCACTTGCGAACACCAGCAACAGTTTCTCCAGCGCCACTCCAATGATCGCCGGCTCACCTTCGGCCGGGATCAGGGAGGCGTTGTCGACCGCATTGCCGGCCAGGTACGCATTGAGCGCAGCATCGTCTTTCAGGTAGATCTCCTGCTTGCCCTGCTTGATCTTGTACAGCGGCGGCAGGCCGATATAAATGTGGCCACGCTCGATGAGTTCCGGCATCTGCCGGTAGAAGAACGTCAGCAGCAACGTGCGGATGTGTGAGCCGTCGACGTCGGCGTCGGTCATCAGGATGATGCGGTGATAACGCAACTTGTCAGGGTTGTACTCGTCCTTGCCGATGCCGGTGCCGAGCGCGGTAATCAGCGTGCCAACTTCGGCGCTGGCGAGCATGCGGTCGAAGCGCGCGCGTTCGACGTTGAGGATCTTGCCCTTTAGCGGCAGGATCGCCTGGGTCTTGCGGTTACGGCCTTGTTTCGCTGAACCGCCAGCCGAATCGCCCTCGACGATGAACAGTTCGGACTTGGCCGGATCTTTTTCCTGGCAGTCGGCGAGCTTTCCGGGCAAGCCGGCGATGTCGAGCGCGCCCTTGCGGCGGGTCAGGTCGCGGGCTTTGCGGGCGGCCTCGCGCGCGCGCGCCGCATCGACGATCTTGCCGGCTATGGCGCGGGCTTCGTTGGGGTGTTCCTGCAGAAACTCCTGCAAACGTGCGCCGAATGTGTTCTCAACGACCGGCCTGACATCGGAGCTGACCAGTTTTTCCTTGGTCTGCGAAGAAAAGCTCGGATCCGGCACCTTGACCGACAGCACCGCGATCATGCCTTCGCGCATGTCGTCGCCGGACAGCGTGATCTTGGCCTGCTTGGCGATGCCGTTCTGCTCGATGTAGTTCGACAGCGTGCGCGTGAGCGCGGCGCGGAAGCCGATCAGGTGCGTGCCGCCATCCTTCTGCGGGATGTTGTTGGTGAAACAGAACATCGTTTCCTGGTAGGCGTCGGTCCACTGCAGCGCGACATCGACGGTGATGCCGTTCTGCTCGCCGGTAACGGAAATGACATTGGGGTGCAACGGGGTCTTCAGTTGCGCCAGATGTTCGACGAAAGAGCGGATCCCGCCCTCGTACTGGAACACATCGCTGCGGCCATCGCCGCGTTCGTCAGTCAGCGTGATCTTGACGCCGGAGTTGAGGAAGGACAGCTCGCGCAGGCGCTTGGCGAGGATGTCGTAGTGAAATTCGACATCGGAAAAGATGGCCGACGCCGGCCAGAAGCGCAGCAGCGTGCCGCGTTTCTGCGACGCGCCGATTTCCTTCAACGGATACACCGGCTCGCCGAGCGCGTATTCCTGCTGGTGGTGGTGCCCGTCGCGCCAGATGTCGAGTGTGAGTTTCTCGCTCAGCGCATTGACCACCGACACGCCCACGCCGTGCAGGCCACCGGAAACCTTGTAACTGTTGTCGTCGAACTTACCGCCGGCGTGCAACACCGTCATGATGACTTCCGCCGCCGAGACACCCTCTTCCTTGTGGATGTCGACCGGGATGCCGCGGCCGTTGTCGGACACCGATACCGAGCCGTCCTCGTGGATGGTCACGAACACATCGTCGGCGTGGCCGGCCAGCGCCTCGTCGATGGCGTTGTCGACCACCTCGAACACCATGTGGTGCAGGCCGGTGCCGTCATGCACGTCGCCGATGTACATGCCGGGCCGCTTGCGGACGGCCTCTAGGCCGCGCAGGACGGTGATCTTGCTGGAGTCGTAGTTGAGGTTCGGAACAGGTTGGGTTTCGTCGTTGCTGTCAGTCATGCGCTCAAGGCTCCACTGGGCGGTTGCGTAAGGCAGCCACCCGACACACTAGATATAGGTGCGTGAAGTATAGCAGGCAGGGTTTGGGAGATTACGCAGTCAGCTCGACCGCGTGGCAACAACCGACGGGCTTGGCGCGAGATGCATGTCCGGCGAGCGACGGTCAACTTCATTCCGGCGCGCAATGCCCTCTGGTATTGCGTCCCAAGTCATGCAAAAAGGGCCAACCATCAGTATCAAGTCCAAACGACGACACGGGTTGTATGCGTCCCTGTTCCACATGGAACATTGCGCCAATCGCGCTCGCGGTCAATGTGATGGGGGGCTCGGTTCCAGTCAGGAAAACCTGCGCCTGCCCCGCCAGCAAATGCCTCAGTACTCGGGACTGGTGGTCCTGGTCCAGTTCCGAACCCAGGTCGTCCAACAAGATGACGGGCCATTCGCCGCGCCGTTCTGCGAAGTCCTGCGCCTGCGCCAGCAGGCAGGCCAACGCCGTCAGCTTGGCCTGCCCCCGGGACAAAGCTTCGCGCCCCGGACGCTCGCCGTAATCGACCCGCCAGTCCGCACGGTGCGGACCCACCGAGGTAAATCCGGTGACCGCATCGCGTTCTCGCGCCAGCAGCAGGGCATCCGCAAGCGATAGCTCGTCGCGACGCCATCCAGGTTGATAAGCGAAGGTGGCGGTTCCAAGGCTCGGCACGAAATCTGCGGTCAGCGCCTGCAGTCCTTGTTGCAGGGCGTCGAGATACTCCTGGCGTCGTCGCCCGAGCGGCTCTCCGGCTTCCGCCAGCTCATGGTCCCAGGCGTCGAGCTGAACAGAATCGCGACGAGGGGCTTTCAACAGGGCATTGCGTTGCTTCAGGGCGCGGGCGTACCGGCGCCAGAGCGGAAAGAAGTCTTGTTCCACATGGAACAATCCCCAGTCGACGAAGCGACGGCGGGATTCACCACCGCCACTGACGAGTGCATGGCTGCCGGGCTCGAAGGTCACGGCCGCCAACGCCGCACAGAGTTCGCCCAGTTGGGCGACAGGCTCCCCGTCCAATCGACCTTCCCAGCGCTGACCCTCGTGCCGCAGTCCGGCCTTGCGGCTGCGGCCTGCCTGCTCGGTCCATTCGGCGAAGACCTCGACTGCGTCGGCGCCGGTACGGATCAGCCCGTCACGGACCCGGCCACGGAAACTGCGGCCATAGGCCAGCAGATGCAGGGCTTCAAGGAGGCTGGTCTTGCCCGCGCCGTTGGGCCCGGTGATGAGGTTCAAGCCCGGCGCGGGGAGAAGGGTTGTGGGCTCCAGCCGGCGTATGTGGCGTACGTCCAGGCGCGTTACCAGCACCGCCATACTCCAAAAAGGCGACGCCCGGACAGGGCCGGGCGCGCGAGTTCCACGTGAAACAGACTCTTCGGAACAGCCGGCCATCGATGGCCGGGCTCTCGCAACATCACACAACTCACAGGCGCAGTGGCATCACCACATGCCGGCAGCGATCGTTTCCGGCTTCCTTGACCAGGGTGGAGGAGTTGGCATCGCGCAGCAACAACACAACATGCTCGTCGCGGAGGGCGCTGAGCGCATCCAGCAGGTAATTGACGTTGAAGCCGATCGCCAGGCCATCGACCTTGGTCTCGGCCTCGATCTCTTCCTGCGCTTCTTCCTGCTCCGGATTGTGCGCGTTGATCTTGAGTTGCCCGGGCGAGATTTCGACCCGCACGCCGCGGTATTTTTCGTTGGACAGGATTGCCGCGCGCTGCAGGGACGCACGGAACGCCTCGCGGTCGATCTTGACCTCGCGGTCGGCGCCGATCGGGATCACGGCTTCGTAATCGGGGAACCGGCCGTCGATCAGTTTGGAAGTGAAGGTCACATCGTCGCGCTTGACGCGGATGTGGTTGCGGCCGACTTCCAGTTCTAGGTTGCGATCGCCACCTTCCAGCAGCCGCTGCAGTTCCTGCACGCCCTTGCGCGGCACGATGATCTGGCGCTTGGTCTGCGCCCCGGTCTCCAGCGGCGCTTCGCACATCGCGAGGCGATGGCCGTCGGTCGCCACGCAACGCAGTGCCTTGTCGCGCAGGTCGAACAACAGGCCATTGAGGTAATAACGCACGTCCTGCTGGGCCATTGCGAAGGCGGTACGTTCGATCAGTTCCTTCAGCGCGGCCTCGGGCACATCGACGCGTTCGGTGGCCTCGATCTCATCGATCGACGGGAAATCATTCGCGGGCAGGCTCGCCAAGGTGAAGCGGCTGCGTCCGGCCTGCACCGTCACCTTGTCGCCGGCCTGCGACACCGTGACCTTGCTGCCGTCGGGCAGGGCGCGGACGATCTCGAACAGCTTGCGCGCCGGGATCGTGGTTTCCCCGTCCTGCGCATCGTCGACGGCACAGCGCGCGACCATTTCGACTTCGAGATCGGTGCCTGTCAACGACAGCTGTCCGCCCTGCACCTGTGCCAGCAGATTGGCGAGCACCGGCAGGGTTTGCCTGCGTTCGACCACGTTGACGACTTGCGCCAATGGCTTGAGTAACACTTCGCGTTGCAGGCTAAAACGCATGCGGCCCCGGTCCTTCGCTCTTGTTCTTATGGAAGGGAATAAATCAAAAACTGGTGGTGCTGGTGTCGAAAAAAACTGTGCGGAACTGCTCTAACTTATTGTTAAATAATGCTTTTTTGATCCTGCGCGCTGCGGCAGAGCTAACCCGTAGATCCTGCATAACTTGTGGATAGTTTCGGGGCCTGATTCGCTCCCCAGCTTATCCACACCTTCTCCGCCAAGTCATTCACTGAGTTTGCGGATTAATTTATCCCAGTCTTCGTGCAGCTTGCCGTCGGTTTCCATCAGGTGCCTGATTTGCCGGCAGGCATGCAATACCGTGGTGTGGTCGCGGCCGGCAAAGGCGTCGCCGATCTCCGGCAGGCTGTGTTCGGTCAACTCCTTCGCCAGCGCCATCGCCACCTGCCGGGGCCGCGCCAGCGACCGCGTGCGGCGCTTGGACAACAAGTCCTTGAGCTGCAGGCCATAGTAGTCTGCCACGGTCTTCTGGATGTTGGGGATGCCGACCGAATGCTGCTGCGCGCGCAGCAGGTCGCGCAACGTTTCCTGCGCGAATTCGGGCGTGATCGCACGGCCAGTGAAGTTGGCGCGCGCGGCCAGCGTGTTGAGCGCGCCTTCCAGGTCGCGCACGTTGGAGCGCATCTTCTTGGCGATCAGGAACGCGACATCCTCTGGAATCACGGTGCCGCGCTCACGCGCCTTGGACAACACGATCTGCGCGCGCGTCTCGAAATCGGGGGGCTCGATCGCTACCGACAAGCCCCACGCGAGCCGCGATTTCAGCCGCGGTTCGAGGCCATCGACCTCGCGCGGATAGCGGTCGCAGGTCAGGATGATCTGCTGCTTGCCGTCGAACAGCGCATTGAAGGTGTGGAAGAATTCCTCCTGCGTGCGGTCCTTCCCAGCGAAGAACTGGATGTCGTCGATCAGCAGCGCATCGACCTGCTGGAAGTTGCGCTTGAAGCTATCCATGGCCTTGTCCTGCAGCGCCTTCATCATCGCGCTGAAAAACTGTTCCGAGCGCAGGTACATCACCCGCATCGCCGGATCGGCCGCGCGCATGGCGTTGCCCGCGGCGAACATCAGGTGGGTCTTGCCGAGGCCCGTGCCGCCGTAGAGCAGCAGCGGGTTGTGCGCGCGATCGCCCGGTTTCTGCGCCGCCTGCAACGCAGCCGCACGGCCCAGTTGGTTGCTGCGCCCTTCCACGAAATTATCGAAGGTGTAGTGGCTGTCGAGGTTGCCATGGAAGGGCTCGCCCGAGCGCGTCAACGCCGGGGCAGCGGATGCGAAGGGCTGCGCGGTCGGCACGCGCTTGAGCGCGCCAATTTCAAGACTGACATCCTCGCTGCCCGAAAAGTGCGCCAGCAATTCGCGGATGCGGTCGAGATAGCGGTCGCGCACCTGCTCTACGACGAAGGCATTGGGCGCATACAGCACCAGCGCGTCGTCGCGCTGCGTCGCCTGCAGGGGTTTCAGCCAGGTATGGACGTCCTCGGCCGGCAGTTCGGCTTCCAGCCGTTGCAAGCAGCGTGGCCAGGCGTCCATGTGGGGGGTCAACGTCATCGAAAGGCTGGCCGTACGGCGTTGCGAAAACGTCGCGGAAGGCTCGTCGCAAGGGAGACCAGCAGACTACCACCGCGCCCCGGTACACGCATCGGCCGTATGACCTTGGGCCTGTCCGTCGCGCTGCGCCGGCACCGGGTTTGACCGCGCCCGGCCGCGCCGCTAGAATCCGCGGTCCAGTTCAGCCGACAGCCGCACGACCATGGCCACCAAGCGCACCTTCCAGCCCAGCAACATCAAGCGCAAGCGCGACCACGGCTTCCGTGCCCGCATGAAAACCGCCGATGGCCGCAAGATCCTGGCCCGTCGCCGCGCCAAGGGCCGCAAGGTTCTGTCGGCCTGAGCCTTGCTCGCGGCCGTTTCCCAGGCCGCAACCGTTTCGATGACGACCTCCGGCGCGCGATTTCCGCGGCAGGCGCGCGTGCGTGCGCGCGGCGAATTCGATGCCGTGTTCAAGCAGGCGCGCCGCACCAGCGATCCTTTGCTCAGCTTGCACTGGCTGCCCGGTGATGCGCCCGCACGGCTTGGGCTTGCGGTGTCACGCAAGGTCGATCCGCATGCCGTTGGCCGCAACCGCATCAAGCGCGCCTTGCGCGAACAGTTCCGCAAGCTGCGGACGCAACTCGCGAATGGCGACTATGTCTGCGTCGCGCGCGCGCCGGCGGCCAAGGCCGATGGACGCGCATTGCGCACAACCCTCGTCAGCGTGCTGCAACGTGCCGGCGCATTGCCGGCACCAGACGCGACCGGCACAATGCCGGGCGTAAATAAAAACGACGCATTTCCTCCCCACACTTCCAAGCCCGCGTCCGACGCCGGCTGAGCCTGTCGCTGCCCGATGAACCAGACCCGTGTTTTCCTGATCTTCGCCTGGCTGATGGTGGCGACCTTGTTGTGGATGGAGTGGGGCAAGGAACGCGCCGCGCCCGTGCTGCCGACCGACGTCGCGACAGCGATACCGGCGAATGCGACATCGGGAACGGTGCCCAGCGTCAGCGGCGCGACATTGCCGGCCGTTCCAGCGAATCCCGCGACGACCATGCCGGCCCTGACACCCACAACGCAGCCAGGCGCCGAGCAGACCGTCACCATCACCACCGACGTGTTGCGTCTGGTGCTCGACGGCGGCGCGATCCGCAGCGCGGAATTGCTGGGCTATCCGCAGACCACAGCGCCGCGCAGTGCGCCGGTGAAGCTGCTCGACGACAGCGCCGCGCGTTTCTTCTCGGCGCAAAGCGGTTGGTCGAGTCAGAGCAATGCAGCCCCGACGCATGAACGCGGATTCGTGCCGGAACTGCCGTCGCGTGCATACGCCATGCCGCGAGGCGGGCAAGGTGTCGATGTCCCGTTCGTTTGGCGTGGCCCAAACGGCGTGACCATTCGCCGGGTCTATTCACTTAAGCGCAGTGACTATGCCATTCGCGTGCGCGATGAGGTGGTCAATTCTGGCACCTCGCCTTGGCGCGGATTCGTCTATCGCCAACTGTTGCGAAACCCGCCCCCAGCGGTACGAGGCATGACCAATCCGGAGGCTTTCACGTTCGCAGGCGCGGCATGGTACAGCCCGGAAGAAAAATACGAGAAGCGCAAATACGATGATTTCACCGATGACGGTCCTCTTGACCGACAAGTCACGGGCGGATGGATCGGACTTCTGCAGCACTATTTTTTTGCGGCATGGGTTCCGCCATCCAACGAATCCTCGGAGTTTTCCCTTTCGACCATCCCTGTCTCCGGAGGCACGCAATACCTAGTGCGTGAGGTCGCTGCGGAAGTCAATGTCGCGCCGGGAACGCGTGCGATCTCCGAAGCAAAATTATGGGTAGGTCCTAAGTTGCAGGATCGTCTTGATGAAGTGGCGCCCGGACTGGGTCTGGCCCTCGACTACGGGATGTTCACGTTCCTGTCCAAACCGATTGCCTGGTTGTTGGGACAACTGCACAACATCACCCACAACTGGGGCTGGGCGATCGTGCTGCTGGTGCTGCTGATCAAGCTGGCCCTGTATCCGCTGTCCGCCGCGCAGTACAAGTCGATGGCCAAGATGCGCAAGTTCCAGCCGCGCATCGCGCAGCTGAAAGAACGCTACGGCGACGACAAGCAGAAGTTCCAGATGGCGATGATGGAGCTGTACAAGAAAGAGAAGGTCAATCCTGTCGGCGGCTGCCTGCCGGTGCTGCTGCAGATGCCGATTTTCCTCGCGTTGTACTACGTGTTGCTGGAGTCGGTTGAACTGCGCCAGGCGCCTTGGGTGCTGTGGATACAGGACCTGACCGCGCGCGATCCGTTCTTCATCCTGCCGGTGTTGAACGCTGCGGTGATGTGGGCCACGCAGAAGCTCTCGCCGATGACGGGTATGGACCCGATGCAGCAGAAGATGATGCAGATGATGCCGCTGGTGTTCGGCGTGATGTTCGCCTTCTTCCCGGCTGGCCTGGTGCTGTACTGGGTGACGAACGGATCGCTGGGGCTGTTGCAACAGTGGTGGATGACGCGGAAGTACAGTGAAGCACCGGTCAAGGTCTGAGTGCTCCATTTCTGGCGAAGCTGGCGGGCCCCGCTTTTCGTGGGAGCGGCATGAGTCGCGAGTTCTTCCTGCTTCGCCATGATCAAATGCGCTCGGCTGAATCCGCGCCTGCGAAAAAGTGCATTTTTTCTGCACCAACTGCATGAAGGGCGGCGCGGGCACATAAACGTGCCTGTCCTACGCATCGCGGTTTGAGATGATGCCCCGATGCAACCCGCAGACACCATCGTCGCCATCGCCACGCCCGCCGGAGCCGGCGGCGTCGGCATCGTGCGGCTGTCGGGTGCGTATGCGAGCGGCATCGCGAGACACATGTGCGACACGGACCTGCAGATTCGCCACGCGCACTACGTTCGTTTTCGTGACAACAACAACGAAGTGATCGACGACGGCATTGCGGTTTATTTCGCCGCTCCTGCAAGCTTCACCGGAGAAGACATCGTTGAACTACAGGCACACGGCAGCCCGGTCGTACTGCAGCAACTGGTCGCGCGCTGCTGCGAACTCGGCGCGCGGCATGCGAGGCCCGGCGAGTTCAGCGAACGCGCGTTCGTCAACGGCAAACTCGACCTCACACAGGCCGAAGCCATCGCCGACCTGATCGCCGCCGCCGATACACGCGCGGCACGCGCGGCACGGCGCTCGCTCGATGGCGTTTTCTCCCAGCGCGTCGACGCGCTCGCCGCCGAACTTCTGGCGCTGCGCGTGCAGATCGAAGCCTCGATCGATTTCGCCGACGAGCCCATCGACACGCTCGGCGGCCGCGCCCTGAAACAACGCCTCGCCGTCGCGCACGATGCGATGACCGTATTGCTCGCCGAAGCGCAGCGCGGGCAAAAACTGCGCGACGGGCTGCACGCGGTGATCGTTGGCCCGCCGAACGCCGGAAAGAGTTCGTTGCTCAATGCACTGGCCGGTAGCGACCGCGCCATTGTCACCGACATCGCCGGCACCACGCGCGACCTGTTGCGCGAAGCGATCCGCATCGATGGCGTGGAATTGCTGCTGGTCGATACCGCCGGCCTGCGCGCAGGCGGCGACGCGATCGAACGCGAAGGCATGCGCCGCGCGCATGACGAGCTGCAACGCGCCGATCTCGCCATCGTGGTGCTGGATGCGCGCGATCCGCAGGACGGCATGTGTGCAATGGCGGAGGCCGTCGCCGACGCCCCGCAGCGCCTGTTCGTGCACAACAAAGCCGATCTGCTGCAGGCGCCCGCGCCCGCCAACAGCAACGACACGTTATGGGTGTCGGCCAGGACCGGCGCGGGGCTTGAGCAACTGCACGAGTCGCTGCGAATGCTGGCGATCGGCGACGCCGCCGATGCGGGCGATGGCGCATTCACCGCGCGTGCGCGTCATGTCGAGGCCTTGAAGCGCGCGCAAGACCACCTGCGCATCGCGCAAGCGGAACTCACGCACGAGGCGCTGGACCTGGCAGCGGAGGAATTGCGCTTCTCCCACGACGCTCTGGGTGAAATCACCGGCCGGACGATGCCGAATGATCTACTCGGTCACATTTTTGCGACTTTCTGCATCGGAAAGTAAGCTCGTCGGCACGGGACTTGCGTCTGCACGTTGGCAAACGCGGTCCACTGTCGCGTTCTACACTCATCAGCACCAGCCGCATTGTCCAGGGGAGTCACCGATGTACGCCGTAAACTCTTGCAACAGCAGGCCACGAAACAGCCTCAGAACACTGCGCCCGACCGCGATCCGATGCGCCAGCGGATTGCTGTTGTTGTGCGCTTTGTCGGCGTGCAACAAAGACCCCGAATCAACTGCGGGCCAGCCCGCGCCCGGCACGCCCGCCGTGGTCCAGGCCGTTCCGCCGCAACAGGCGGTGTCGGCCGAAGTGCAGGCGATGAGCGCCGATCAGCTGCGTGAAGCCGCCGGAACGGCGCTCAATGAGCAACGCCTGTACGCGCCGGCCGGCAACAACGCGATGGAGTACTACCTCGCGTTGCGCGACAAGCAGCCCAACGATCCCGCTGTGTCCAGCGCGCTGACCGACCTGCAGCCCTACGCGTTGATCGCGACCGAGCAGAGCATCGGCCGAGACGACTTCGTTGAAGCGCAACGGTTATACGCGTTGATGGACAAGGCCGATCCGAAGGCTCCGGCCCTGCCGCGCCTCAAGACCAGCATCGCTACGGCGCAGCAGGTTCTGGCGCAGCGCGCCGTCGACGAAGTCGCGCAGACCGCGGAAGAAGCCAAGCGCCGGGCCGATCTCGAAAAGGAACGGCTCGCGCAACAGCAGGTGGCGCAACAGCAGGCCGCGGAACAACTGGCGGCGCAGCAGCGCGCCGCCGCGGCCGCCCCACCGCCGGCGCCAACGCCACAACCCGCCGCGCCGCCGCCGCGCCCTGTCGCGGCACAACCCACGGCGCCGCCGCCCGACCCGACGCCGACGCCCGCCGCGCCGGCAGCATCTTCCAATGCACTGCGTGCGATCAGCACACCGTCGCCGCGTTATCCCGCCGCCGCCGCGCGCGCCGGACAAAGCGGCACGGTGCAGGTCGAGTTCACCGTCGGCTCCGACGGCTCGGTGTCGTCTGCGCGGGTGGTGGACGCCAACCCGCCGCGCGTGTTCGATCGCGATGCGATTGCCGCGGTCAAGAAGTGGCGGTTCGAGCCGGTGGATTCGCCCATCACCACACGCCGTACGATTGCCTTCAATCCCGGCAACTGAGAGTCTTCAAGGCAAGAAAAAGCCCGGCAACCGCCGGGCTTTTTTGTGTCTTCATTTTTCGGACGAGCCTTACGCCGAGATCGCCAGCTTCTCCTGTCCGTAGCGCCACACGGCCGCCAGCCATAACAAGGCCGCCAAGCCGAGTGCCGCCGCCAGGTACACGCCCCATTGGGTCATGCTGATGGCTTCGCCGCGAATGACTTTCAACAGCATCTGGTTCTGCGCAAGGAACGGCACCAGCAATTGCCACAACTTGTCCTTGACCGGGTTGGCCATCAACACGTAGCCCGGCAGCATCGGCAGCAGCATCAGCCAAGTCATGTGGCTCTGCGCTTCCTTCATGCTCTTGGCCGCGGCGGCCAGGAAGCTCAGCAACGCGGTGCCGATCAGCAGCATCGGCACCAGGATCAGCAGCATCTTTCCGATCGCCAAGAAGCTGACATCGAGCTGCCGCGCCATGCCGCTGCTGATCTGCGCGCTGAGCTTGAACGACAGCAATGTCAGCAACAACGTCAGCAGACCGATCACGCACGCGGCCGCGATCTTGCCGCTGACGATGGCGCCGCGCGAGGCCGGCGTGGCCAGCAGCGGTTCCAGCGATTGGCGTTCGCGCTCGCCGGCGGTCGCATCGAGGATCAGGTACGCACCGCCGATGAAAGCGGTGATCAGCAACAGCACCGGCAGAATGAAGGACAGCAGCATGCCGCGCTTGGCCTCGGCGGTGGCGAGGTCGCGGCTACCGATGTTGAGCGGACGCGTCACAGACGGATTGATGCCGCGAGCGAGCAGGCGGAGTGCGCCCATCTGCTGCGAATAGCCCTGCAATGCGGTGCGAATTCGAGCGACCGGGATCTCCGCATCGCGCCGTGTCGAATCCTGCACGATCTCGATCTTCGCCGCCTGGCCCTCGCGCCATTGCTTCGCGAAGTCCTCGTCGATCACCAGCGCCACGTCTTCGTTCTGGCTGCGGATCGCAGCGTCGAGATCGTCCGGAAGCTTCTTCGAGCGGATGCCCTGGCTGGCGAGATACGCGACCAGATTCGGCGCGTGCTGCGCGCCGACGATCGACACCTCCAGTGGTTTTTCCAGCTGTGTCGTCGCGCGCATCTCCACGAGCTTGCCGATGCCCAGCATCAGCGCCGGATACAACAACGGCCCCAGCAACAACGCCAGCGCCAAGGTGCGGCGATCGCGCGAGAGGTCGCGCAGTTCCTTCAACATCACCGTGATCATGGCGCTCATGCGTGAAGTCCTTCTTCCGATCCGATCGCCTTGACGAAGGCATCCTCGAGGTTTTGTTCTCCGGTCTGCTCGCGCACTTCATCCGGTGTGCCCTGCGCGACCACGCGGCCTTGCGCGATGACGACAACGCGGTCACACAGCGCGGCCACCTCCTGCATGATGTGGCTGGAGAAAATCACGCAGCGGCCTTCGTCGCGCAGCTGTTTCAGGAATGCGCGCAGGCCACGCGTGGTCATCACGTCAAGACCATTCGTGGGCTCATCCAGGATCACGTTCTTCGGGTTGTGCACCAGCGCGCGCGCGATGGCGGTCTTGGTTCGCTGCCCCTGCGAGAACCCTTCGGTCTGTCTGTCAAGGAAGTCTTCCATCTGCAACGCTTCGGCCAGCACGCGCGTGCGTTCGGCGATCTGCGCTTTCGACAGGCCGTGGAGCTCGCCGAAGTAGGTGATGTTCTCGCGCGCCGTCAGCCGCTTGTAGACGCCGCGCGCGTCGGGCAACACGCCGAGCGCTCGCCGCACCGCTGCGGCATCGATCGCGGGATCGATGCCGTCCACCAGCACGCGTCCCTGGTCAGGCGACATCAGCGTGTACAGCATGCGAAGCGTGGTGGTCTTGCCGGCGCCGTTCGGTCCGAGCAGGCCGGTGATTTCACCGTCGCGCGCTTCGAAGCCGACGCCATCAACAGCGTTCACCAGGCCGGTCTTGGTCTTGAACGCTTTATGCAAATTCTCAGCAGTAATCATGGTTCCCATCCGTTGAAGCTGGTGAACGGCGGCACGTAGGCCAGCGTGTCGAGACATTTGGCGTCGAGCGCTTTCGCGTCGGCGGTTTCCAGAAATTGGGCGATGAGTTTCGGCATGCAGCCCGCGCCGATGACGTTGTGGCCCTGGCCGCGCAACGTCAGGTGTCGTCCGTTCGGCAGGTGCTTGACGACATCGTCGCCATAGCGCGGCGGCGTGACCGGATCGTATTCGCCCGACATCAGTAACGCCGGCACCTTCGTCGCCAGCGGCGCGTGGAAATCCGTGGGCGCAACGCCCTTCGGCCAGACCTTGCACTGCGCCGCGAGGTAATCGACGAGGTCGTTCCCGAGCAGCGTCCTGGCGCCATCGGGATCGGCGCGGAGCTGGGCGCCATCTTCCGTGCACAACACCGACAACTGCATGCCCATCGCCATGGCCTCTTCGAGTTCCGAGCTGAGCATCCTCGACAGCGCCATCAGGCCTTCGTAATGGCCGCGGTTGGCGTCGTCGATCATGATCGGCAGCAGCGACGCGGCCATCGGCATGTAGGCATACATGCGCACCAGCCCGATCACGTGCCCCGGTTGCAGGCGTTCCTCGCGCATCACGCCGGTGGTGGCGTCGCGATATGACACCATCGGCGGATCGGTTCTCAGCGTCGCGAGCAGGGTGTCGAGTTGGGTGCGTGGATCGCCGAGCTTGGACTTGCACGCGGCGTCCTTGCTGCAACGGCCGAACTGCAACGCCAATGCGTCATCGAGATTGCGCGCGAACACGCCGCCCAGGTACAGCGCATTGGGCGCGACCGAGTCCAGCACGATGCTCCGCGTCGTGGCCGGATGCCGCATCGCGTACTGCTGCGCAACGCGCGTGCCGTAGGAGACGCCGACCAGGTTGATCGTTGCCGCACCGATCGCCTTGCGCACGGTGTCGAGATCGCGCACCGCATCGGTGGTGGTGTAGAAGCGGAGGTCGGCACGTTTGCCGAGCGTGTCGCGGCACGTCATGGCCTGTTGCCCGGCCAGCGTCGGCGTGACATCGACGCTGTCGTTGGTTGACTTGCAGTTGAGCGAATTGGATTCGCCGGTGCCGCGCTGGTCGACCAGGATCACATGGCGGTGCTTGCGCGCTTCCTTGAACGCCGGATCGAGTTGCGGATAGGTCGGGACCGCCGCCTGTCCCGGCCCGCCGGCCAGGAAGAAGATCGGGTCGGGTTCGACTTCGGCATCATTCGTCGCTGGCAGCCACGCGATGTTGAGCGCGATCTTGCGGCCGTTGGGCGCGGCTGGATTTTCGGCGACTGGCAGCGTGGCGCACTGCGCTTCGATTGCGTCGGTGGCGAAGGGCGAATCCAGCGAGCATGCCTTGAAACGCAGCGAGCCGAGCTTGGTCGGCGGGGCAGGCGGCGTCTTGCCTGCGGCCGCGTCGCTGCGTCCGCGACTCGCGGGCTCTCCGTCGGCGCGATGCGAGAAGTAACGGTAGCCCAGCACGCCCGCAACAATCAGCAGGGCGAGGATGATGCGGATTTTTCGGGACATGGATTGAGAATTTCCGTGAGTGCGTTTGGAGGAACAGACGTGTTATCGCGGCAGATGTGACTGGGGGTCAGGACCGGTCACGCAACATCCGTGTACAGGAAGATTTTTTCGATCGGCTTCTCGAACAGGTGCGCAATCCGGAAAGCCAGCGGCAGGCTGGGGTCGTACTTGCCGGTTTCGATCGCGTTGATCGTCTGTCGTGAGACGTCGAGCTGTTCGGCCAGCTCGCCCTGCGACCAGCCAAGGTGTTCACGCAACTCACGGACGCGGCTTTGCATGGTGCTCACCCGTACCGCCGGCTGACGACGACCTTGGCCAACCCGTAACTCAGGCAGATCAGCGGGAACACCCAGATCATGGCGATACCGGCGGGGATGTCGACGACCTTTGCCAGCTGCAGGAAGCCAATGGACATGGACAGCATGGCGATGAACGCAGTGGCGATGCTGACCGCCTCCAGCTCGATGCGCCGCTGCATTTCATCGGTGTCGCGGATGTAGCGCACGATCGCGCGCAGTCCCAGTGCGATCGGGAGCGCCGGCAACAGCGCGATCACCGCGCGGAGCCCTAATGGCCCGTCAATGCGCTTGAGCAGCCACAGCGACAGGAACAGGACCACCACATACGCCACCATCGGCGGCAGGAACTCCCGCAGGTAGCGGCGGTGCAGGGCTGGCGTGGCGACTTCGCACGCGGCGGGCAGGCGCCACCGCAGCAGTGCCGCCAGCAACGCGCCGCAAGCCAGGCCATACAACAGGCCTTGCAGCATGTCCGACAGAGCCACCACCTGCGGCAGCACGATTGCTGCCAGGAGCAGCAATCCTGCAAGGACAAAGAGCGTGC
>PPFU01007379.1_pt1 | contig 26054 bp, 17 predicted proteins | sample 1535991 | NCBI WGS metagenome assembly PPFU01 (sample SAMN04901290, study PRJNA319586) | Hypolithon metagenome, whole genome shotgun sequencing project. | isolation source: Antarctic Hypolithon | place: Antarctica: Miers Valley | collected 2014
GCATGCGCAAGCGCGTCGGCCTCGCCCGCGCCATCATCGGCCGCCCCCAGTGCATCCTTTACGACGAGCCGACCACCGGCCTCGATCCCATCGCGTCGGACAGCATCAACCGGCTGATTCGTCGCTTGCAAAAGCGCTTCGCGGTGACATCCATTGTCGTCACCCATGATATGAAATCCGCCTTCCACATCGGCAACCACATCGTGTTTCTGCACGAGGGCCGCGTCCATTTTCAGGGCACTCCGGAGGAATTCCGCCGCTCCGCCGATCCCCTCGCGCAGGACTTCATCGAGGGCATCTCGCGCGAGGCCGAATGAGCCGCGAGAGCCGCGGTCTCGAGCTCAAGGTCGGGCTCTTCGTCTTCACCGGCCTCGCCGTCATCGCCGGCATGGTCGTGAAATTCGGCCTTATCGGCCAGGGCCTCAGCGAATTTTACCCCCTCACGCTCGAGTTCCAAAACGCCAGCGGCATCGTCCAGGGCTCCGATGTCCTCCTCGCCGGCGCGCGCATCGGCTATGTCGAGCAGCGGCCCACCGTGCTCCAGGAAAAACTCGCCGTCACCATTCCGGTCCGTATCCGCCAGGACGTGCGCATCCCCCGCGAAGTCCGCTTCCAAGTCGGCAGCTCGGGGCTCCTCGGCGACGCTTTCATCGACGTCGTGCCGACGGCCGAGTTCGATCGCGCCACCTACGATCCCGCCGACACCGGGCAGACCCTCGCCTCCGGCACCTACATCGCCGGGAGCGCCCCCGCCGGCGGGATGAACGAGATCATGGCCAAGGGGGGCGATGCGGTCGATGCGTTGAAGGCCGAACTCGAGCGCATCGGCGAGGCGGTCGAAAGGATCAAGACGGGCGTGCTCAGCGACGAGAACATGGAGAATCTCAAGGCGACTTTTGCGAATCTGAAAACGTCGAGCGAACGCCTTTCCGAAGCCACCGTCGGCATCGAGAAAGTCGTGGCCGGGGCGCAGGGCGTCGTCGAAACCGCCGGCACCACTATGGAGAGCGCGAACACCACAATGCTGACGGCGAACGAAGCTGCCAACGATCTGCGCAAGGCCATCGAAGACGCCCGCTCCGCCTTGGCAGAAGCGCAGACAGCGTTGCAGAAAGCGAACACCGGCGAGGGGCTCCTCCCGACTCTCCTCACCGACAAAAAGCTCTCCGACGACCTGCGCGCGCTCACTGCGAATCTCCGACGGCACGGCGTGCTCTTTTATAAAGACAGCGCCATCCCCACCCGCCGCGCCGAGCCAGCGAGATAGCGGCAGGCGCTGAATCCCGTCCACTTTTGGCGGGGTTCACCATTTTCCCCTTCCCGATAAAAAGCGAGTGTGGCAAAAGCCTGCCCGTGGGCCAACGATCGCATCTAACAGCTTTCCTACTGACGCACGGGATGCTTGCCGCGATGCTTTTTTTCGCATCGCCCGTCACCGCAGCGGACCCTCCACGACTGAAGCCGTTTTTCCGCGGCACGCCCGGCATTCGGGATGAGTCGAGAAAGCCGAGCCGCCCCTACAATCCCGAGCCGGGCGCCACCTCAAACTTCGAACTCACCCCGGCTCGCCTCGATCCCGTCCGGGCTGCTCCCGTCCCCCCGGCGACCGTGCATGAAATCCCCGCCGGTCTCGGCGGCGAGACCTCCCCGGCCCCCGCCCGCGAGCAGGCGATGAGCGCGGAAGAGATGGATATTTTCGGCGAAACGACGACCGACGGCCTTGAGCCGGAGCTTCCCCAAACAACGCCCGAGCCTGGCGGCGAAGTTCCCGACGACAACCTGACCGTACTCATCCCCGAGCAGCGCGTCCCGTATTCCCCCGAGCCGCGCCTCTACGAAGGCCAGGCCTACGCCGGCCAGAACCAGCCCGCCCCGCCGCCGCCCGGCAGCCTCGACGACCTGCTGAAATTCAAGAAACAGTTCGGCAACCCGGGATACGCGCTCGGCCGCGAGCGCCAGGGGCTCCCCCCGAACACCGAGGCGCGGCCCGACCGCTGGCGACTCGGCTTCGAGCCGTGGAAGCGCTACGACGACACCCGGATCGAATCGACCTACCAAAAAGCGAGCGCCCCCCTCTGGCATCCCTACCGCCAGAGCTTGCTGAAAGGCGACATCCCGATCCTCGGTCAGGATTATTTCCTCAGCCTGACCGCCGCCAGCCAGACGACCTTCGAGGCGCGGCGGCTGCCGACGCCGAGCGGCATCAGCGGCGCGCAGCCGGACAACGCGGAATTTTACGGACGCGGCAGCCAGTGGTTCGTTCGCAACGACATCTCGCTGCTCGCCGAGTTCTTCAAGGGCGAAACGGCTTTCAAGCCCGTGACCTGGTCGGTGCGCGTGCAGGGCGTCTATAACTTCAACGCCCTCAGCGCCCAGGAAACCGGTGTCGTCTCAGCCGATCCGCGCGGGCCGATTCGTTCGGTGCCGGACACGAGCCTGAAAGAATTCGACGATCCGGGCGGCTCGCCGCTGCCTAACAACACGTTCGTCCGCAACCCGGCTGACGTGCTGCGTCTCCTGAGCAAGAGAATCACGCCCAAGCCCGGCCGCGGTCGCACGGCCCAAAACGACCTCGGCCAGCTCGGCGGCCTGGATAACACCGAGCGCTTTGATGATTTCTTCGGGCTCCAGCAGGCGTTTCTCGAGATTCACCTCACCGACCTCACGCCGAACTACGACTTCATCTCCAGCCGCATCGGCCTCCAGCAATTCATCAGCGACTTCCGCGGCTTCATTTTCAACGACACGAACCTCGGCATCCGCATCTTCGGCAACTTCGACAACAACCGCTGGCAGGCGAACCTCGCCGCCTTTGACATGCGGGAAAAAGACAGCAATTCCGAACTCAACACCTTCCGCTCCCGCCACCAGTACGTCCTCGCCGCGAACGTTTACCGGCAAGACACCTTTTTCACCGGCTATACGACGCAACTGAGCCTACTCGCCAATCTCGACGAGAGCTCCACCTACTACGACACCAATGGTTTCATCCGACGCCCCGCGCCGCTCGGCGACGTCGCGCCGCACGACGTGAATGCTTTCTACATCGGCTTTTCCGGCGAAGGCCACATCGGCTGGCTGAATATAAGCCACTCGCTGTATCAGGTGCTCGGCCGCGATCAGTTCAACGGCATCGCCGGGCGCGAAGTCGATATCAACGCCCAGATGACCTCGCTCGAACTCTCCATCGACAAGGATTGGATTCGTTACAAATTCTCGGCCTTCTACGCCTCCGGCGACGACGACGCGCTCGATGGCGAGGCGCGCGGCTTCGACTCGATCAACGACAACCCTTTCTTTCTTAACAGTCCTTTTAGTTACTTCACCCGGCAGGGTTTCAATCTCGGGGGCTCGGCGGTTGGCCTCAAGCAGCGCGACAGTCTCCTGCCAAATCTGCGGACGACGAAATTCGAGGGCCAATCGAATTTCGTAAACCCCGGCGTCCTCGCTTTCGGCCTCGGTGCCGACCTCGAAATCACCCCGCGCCTGCGCGCCAGCGTGCAGGCAAACTACCTGCGCTTCGACGACACAGATTCGATCAAGCGCATCCTTTTCACCGACCAAGTCGATCGTGAGATCGGGATCGATCTCAGCGTCGGCATCATCTACCGCCCGCTGCTGACGAACAACATCATCATCAGCGCAGGCGTCGGCGTGCTCATTCCCGGCAAAGGCTTCCGCGACATCTATCGGACAAGCACGCGCCCGGTGGAAGGCTACCGTTTCAACGAAGAAGACGCCGGCGACATCGAGGGCGATTTCCTCTACAGCGGCCTCATTGTGCTTACCGCGACTTTCTAGTGAAACGAACCCGCGCCCATTTCGTTCGTGTCGGCGCTGCCGTGCTCGGCCTCGCCTCGCTCCTCGCCGTCGCCCAGGAATTCACCGGCCCGCCCACCGCCGCGCCCGAGCCCGCTCCCGTCGTCATCGAGCCCACGCCGACTCCCGCCCCCGGCACCGGCCTCGGCCTGCCGGTCGCTGCGCCCGCTGCGCCCGCGCCAAGACCGACCCCCGCCCCCGCCGTCCCCGGCGCGCGCTCCGGCCTCGGCTTGCCGGTCGCGGTGGAGCCGCCGGGACGCGACCCCTCCATCCTCCCGCCGCGCAATCTCATCGACCAAACACGCGCCGACGCAGATGCCAAGAGCCTCGGCTGCATCCAGTGCCACTCCGGCATCGAGGAAATGCACAACTCCCCCGTCGTCGTCCTCGGCTGCATCGACTGCCACGGCGGCGATCCCGCGCCCTTCGATCCCGGCATCGTGAACCAGCGCGGCTCCCCCGCTTTCGACGCGATGAAAAAGCGCGCCCACATCGCGCCAAAGTATCCCGACGTTTTCAAAACCTCCGCCAATCCCGTCGATACGAACATCGTGCTCAACCACGAATCACCGGAGTTCATCCAGTTCATGAATCCCGGCGATCTCCGCGTTGCCGACCTCGCCTGCGGCACCTGCCACAACACCGCGCACGCCCCGCACGTCAATAACGTCCAGCACAGCATGATGACGCACGGCGCCATGCTCTGGGGCGCCGCCGCCTACAACAACGGTTCGCTCCCTTACAAAAACTACAAGTTCGGCGAAGCCTACGCCCGCGACGGAACGCCGCTGCTTTTACTAAACCCGACCAAAGTCACGCCCGAGGATACGCAGGAGTGGGGCATCCTTCCCTCGCTCGCGCCGCTCCCCCGCTTCCATCTCAGCCACCCCGGCAACATCCTCCGCATCTTCGAGAAAGGCGGCGAAAAGCCCCTCGAACTCGGCCTCCCCAACCCCGCCGAGCCGCCCGGTCGGCCCATCCGCCGCCTCTCCGACCGCGCACTCGGCACGCTCAACCGAATTGATCCGATCATCCTCAACGCGCAGAAAACCCGGCTCAACGACCCGAACCTATCGTTTCTCGGAACCAACGATCATCCCGGCGACTATCGCTCCAGCGGCTGCACCGCGTGCCACGTCGTCTATGCGAACGACCGCTCGCCCCTCAGCTCCGGCTGGTATGCGAAATACGGCAACCAGGGCCTGAGCTACTCCCGCGATCCGATGATCCCGCGCGACGAGAGCGGCCATCCGATCAAGCACCAGTTCACCCGCGCCATCCCCTCGAGCCAGTGCATGGTCTGCCACATGCACCAGGGCAATCTCTTTGTGAACCCCTACCTCGGCTATACGTGGTGGGATCAACAGTCCGACGGCGAGTTTATGTATCCCGAGAAACAGTATGATCCAACCGATCAGGAACTCGTCCGCCTGCTGAAGAAAAATCCCGAGGAAGCCGCCGCGCGCGGTCTCTGGAGCAACCTCGGTTTTCTCGAGCGCGTGTCGGAACTAAATCCAGTGCTCAAGCACACGCAGTTCGCCGACTATCACGGCCACGGCTGGGTCTTCCGCGCCGTTTTCAAAAAAGATCGCAAAGGGAATCTAGTGGATTTGAAGGGGAAGAAGATCGACCAAAACGACCCGCATAAATTCGAGAAAGCCGTCCACCTCAACGACGTGCATCTCCAGCGCGGGATGCAGTGCGTCGATTGCCATTTCCTCACCGACGTGCATGGGAACGGCAACCTGTATGGTGAACCGCGCAACGCTACGACCATCGAGTGCCTCGACTGCCACGGCACCGCCACCGCCCGGCCCACGCTGATCACCAGCGGGAATGGCGGGAAGGTGGACCTCATGGATACGACGACACCGTGGGGGCCGCGTTTCCGCTGGGATGGCGACAAGCTCTACCAGCGCTCGAGCATGGACCCGAAGCTCATCTGGGAAATGCCGCAGACGCTGGACACCGTCACGCCCGGCAACCCGCATTACAGCGCGATGTCTGCCTACGCGAAGACGCTGCGGCGCGACGGCAAGACTTGGGGCGCACTGCCCGCGACGCGCGAGGACTGCATGCGCGACCTCGCGCACGACGAGGCGGCCATTTCCTGCCAGGTCTGCCACACCTCGTGGGCGACGAGCTGCTTCGGCTGCCACCTGCCGATGAAGGCGAACATGCTCAAGCCGACCAACAAAAACGAAGGCACAGTCAGCCGGAACTATACCTCCTACAATCCGCAGGTCGTGCGCGACGATGTCTTCATGCTCGGCCTCGACGGCACAGTGAAAAGCAACCGCCACAACGACCGGCTCGGGCTGGAAGGCGCGCGGGCACGCTATAAAATGGCCGTGGTCCGCTCCTCCAGCGCCGTCGTCGTCGGCTCTCAGAACGCCAACCGCGAGTGGTTCTATTCCCAGCAGCAAACCGTCTCCGCCGAAGGCTACAGCGGACAGGCTTTCAATCCGCACTTCGCCCACACCACGAGTTCTGTCGGCACTACGAAAAACTGCACCGACTGCCATTACTCCAAGGCTAACGACAACAACGCGATCATGACGCAGTTGCTCGGCTTCGGCACCGGCACGGTCAACTTCTTCGGGCGCTACGCCTACATCGCGGAGGCCGAGCACGGCTTCTCCGGCATCATTTGGACCGAGGTGACCGAGCCGCAGGCCGCATTCGGCAGCCATCTGCAAAAGATCGCCTACCCCGACAACTATGCGCGCCATGTCGCCAACGGCGGCCTCATTTCGCAGGCCAGCAACGGCCAAAACCTCCCCATCGGCTTCCACCATCACGCCCACGACACACAGGATCTCGTGCTTCGAGGCGAGTATCTCTACGCCGCGAACGGCCACGGCGGGTTCGAGGTGTTCGACGTGGGGAACGTCGATCAAAAGGGGTTCTCCGAGCGCATCATCGGCGGGCCTTTTTCCCCGCTCGGGCACAAGACCTATGTGCGGACGAAGCACGCGACCTCCGTCGCGCTGCCGAGCACGCTTCTGATCGATCCTAAGCGGAAGCAACTGCCCGAGAACGAGGAGCAGCCGATTCACCCACTCTACAACTACGCCTACGTTACCGATCTCGAGGAGGGGCTCGTGATCGTCGATGTCGCCACGATGATCGACGGCGCGCCGGACAACAATTTCCTGAAAAAGGACGCCGTCTTCAATCCCGGCGGGCAGCTCGACGGCGCGATCTTTGCCGTCGTCGCGGGGGAGAACCTTTACGTCTGCGTGCCAAGCGGCCTCGTGGTCGTGGACATTAGCAACCCGCTCCAGCCGCGCATCGCCGGGAAGCTCACCGATGGAATCCTGCGCAACCCGAAGTGCATCGCGCTGCAATTTCGTTACGCCTTCGTCACCGACGACGAAGGGATGAAAGTCATCGACCTAACAAATCCAACCCAACCAAAGCCCGTGCCCACCGGCGTTGTTCCGCTCGCCGATCCGCACCGGCTCTACGTCGCGCGCACCTACGCCTACGTGGCGAACGGCCACGAGGGCCTGGCCATCATCAACATCGAGAATCCCGAGCGCCCGCGCATCGACCAGATGTTCAACGCCGACGGCAAGCTCAACGACACCCACGCCGTGCAGGTCGGCTCCATCAACGCCGCGATGTTCGCCCTCGTCGCCGATGGACATAACGGCCTCCAAGTCGTCGAACTCATCGCGCCCGATTCCGTGCCGAATCACATGGGCTTCAGCCCGCGCCCGAATCCGCGCCTCATCGCACATTACAAACGCCGGTTCGTAAAGTCGGACGCCGTCGCCATCGCCCGCGGGCTCGACCGCGACCGCGTGGTCGATGAGTCGGGAAACCAGACCGTCGTCTTCGGCCGCCGCGGTTCCCGTCCTTTCCGCCTGGATGAGATGCTGCCGTTCTTCCGCCACTACGAGGGCATCTATCCGAAGAGCTGGGATCAAAAACGCACCGGCGATTTCTACCGGGTCGAGGATGTGAAGCTCGGTCCGAACGGACGGGTGCAGACGACTTCGGGCGAGCCGGTGGCCGATCCCATTCGATGATCGACTGGCAGAAGCCGGAGACGCACGCGAGCGAGCGCCTCGCCGCCGCGAATGGTCTGCACCAGCCCGTTGCACTTCTCGATGTGTGCGAACCGCCAGACGTGCGAACCGCTGACGGCCCGTTCACCGCGGACATCGCTGCCGCCGCGTAGAGTTCGCGTCATGTCGAAACATCCCAACATCATCTTCATCTTCACCGACCAGCAAAGGTCCACCGCCCTCGGCTGCGCCGGGGTGGAGGACGTGAGAACGCCGCATCTTGACCGCTTTGCGACTCAGGGCGTGCGCTTCACCAACGCGGTGTCGAACACGCCCACCTGCGCGCCGGCGCGGGCCACGATCCTCACCAGACGCCACGCGAAAAACGTGGTCGATGACTCGGCTCACGAGCCGATTCGCACGGATCTTGACGCGAGGACCGCTGCATGGCTGGCCAGGACAGGGGATACGCTGGAGTCGTCCGAGGCGCTGGCTGATCGCTGCGTTCCCGAGCACCGAGGCTGCGTCGCACCGATGCGCACCCATCCCCGGATTCGGGCGGGCGACAGCGATCCCGCACTCCGCCGATATCGGTCGCCGGGGACGGCCGGAGTGTGATTGAAAGTGTGGATGATCCAAGCGGAGCAGCGGTGTTGCGAGAAGGCGCAGGAGGTGCCGGTGGCTGCTCTCGATAAATGCGCTGCGAATAGGGTTTCCGGCCTCGATGGCAGAGCGGTCGGCGCGATGCTCCCGGCGGTTTTTCGAACTCGCGCAGGCCAGCGGCCACGGGAACGTCCAGCGGGGGCGTCCACGGGCGGGCCGCGCGGTGGGCTTCGAGTTCGCCGAGCACCGCGTCGAGCCGTCCATCTCGGTGAACACCACGTCGGCGTATGAAAGATTTCGCTCCCGAGACTGGCATCGTCCTCGGCTCCGGTCTCGGCTCGCTGGTCGAGCGCTGCGAAGTCCGCAGCACGATCTCCTTTTCAGAAATCCCGAACCTCCCCGTGTCCAAGGTGCCGGGACATGCCGGGCGCTTCGTCTTTGGAGAGCTTGCCGGTCGGCGTGTGGTTCTGGCGCAGGGCCGCGTGCACCTATACGAAGGCCACTCCGCCGCCGCCGTGACTGCCGGCGTGCGCGCGATGGCCAGCCTCGGCATTTCCACGCTCATCCTCACGAACGCCGCCGGCTCGCTGCGCGCGGAATGGCCGGTGGGCAATTGGATGATGCTCAACGATCACATCAACCTCACCGGCGCGAGCCCGCTCACTGGCGGTCCGCATTTCCTCGACCAGACGTGCGTCTATGACGCCGCATTGCGGGAGAAATACGCCGCTGCGGCTGCGGCGCAGGGCGTCGAGCTGCACGAGGGCGTCTATGCCAGCCTGCCCGGCCCGCAATACGAGACGCCCGCCGAGGTGCGCATGTTGCGCGTGCTCGGAGCGGACGCCGTGGGCATGTCCACGGTGCTGGAGGCGATCCAGGCGCGCGCGCTTGGCCTGCGCGTCGCAGCTTTCTCCTGCCTCACAAACCACGCCGCCGGCCTCGGGCCCGAGCCACTGAGCCACAGCGAAGTCCTCGCCACCGGCACAGCCGCCGCCGCCCAGCTCGCGCGCGTGCTCGCGGCGGCGCTTTAGGCAATTTCCCAAGTCCCTGACTCGAATCCGGGCTGCTCGACGAATCGCGCAACGTGATTTGCTCATCGCGGAAACTACGGACTGCGGAGGGCGCTTAATTAATTCAGGCCCCTACCCCGCCGGATCGACGACCACAAAGGCACGCTGTTTGCCGCGCGCGATGAAGAGCATCTGGCGTTCTTCGCCATCCAGCGTGGAGGCGAGTCGCTCGTAGGCGGCGGCGTCGGCGATGGGCTGGCGGTTGATTTCCTCGATCACGTCCCCCACCCGGAGGACGCCGGCGGCGGGAGCGCGCGGATCGAGCGCGGTGACCATCACGCCCGCGATGTCAGATGGGAGCCGGGCGCGATAGCCGCGCGGGATGTCCGAGACGCGCACGCCTTCGAGCGCGCCGCTCGTGTCAGGTCGCGGGATGCGCTGCGACGGCTGGGGCGGCTGGGGCGCGGAACGCAGGCTGGCGAGACTCGGGTTGTGCGGCTGCTCGCCGATGTGCGCCGTCAACTCGACCGATTGGCCGCCGCGCATGACCGTGATTTTCACGTCGCTGCCAATCTTCGCGTTCGCCACGAGCGTCCGCAGCACCTGCATGTCGCTCACTTTTTTCCCGGCAAACTCGACGATGATGTCGCCACCTTTCATCCCGGCCAGCCCGGCGGGCGACTCGGAGAAGACCTCATTGATCAGCGCGCCGTGGTCGCTTTGAAGATTAAACTGCCGCGCCAGTTCGGGCGTGATTTCCTGCATGGCCACGCCGAGCCACGGGCGCACGACGCGGCCATTCGCGATCACGCTCTCGAGCGTGCGCCGCGCGACGTTCGCCGGGATCGCGAACCCGACGCCCTGCCAGCTCCCGGTCTGCGAGAAAATCTGATTGTTGATGCCGACAATCTCGCCGCGCAGGTTCACCAGCGGGCCGCCGGAGTTGCCGGGGTTGATCGTCGTGTCGGTCTGCAAATACTCGTTCCCGTCGTCGCGCATCATGCGGCGGCCGGTGGCGCTGATGATGCCTTGCGTGACGGTTTCCTGGAGGCCGTAGGGGTTGCCGATGGCGAAGACGATCTGGCCGACTTTGACCTCGTCGGAGTTGCCGAAAGTCAACGGCTTCAGGTCCGGCGCGTCGATTTTCAAAATGGCGACGTCGGTGCGCGGGTCGGTGCTGATGAGTGTCGCGGGCTCCTCGCGTCCGTCGTTGAGCTGGACTTTGATTTCATCCACGTCGGCGATGACGTGGTTGTTCGTGATGATGTGGCCTTCCTTGGAAACGATGACGCCGGAGCCGAGCGCGTTCTGCGTCTGCTCGCGCGGGACGACGAAATAGCGCCCGTAGCGTCCGCGCGGGTCGGCCATGAGGGCGTTGCCCCGCACGGTTTTCGAGGTCGTGATGCTGACGACGGAGGGGACGACGGCTTCGACGACGGTGGTGAACTCGCGGTCCATCGCGGCAATCGAGGGCACGGAGCCGGGCTTGATCGCGGGCTCCGCGGCGGGCGTGAATTTCTCTGGCTGGCGGTTATCATCCGACGCCTGGTCACGCCCCGTGGTCGATTTCATGGCGCCGTAGAGCAGGACGAATACGGCGATGGCGACGAGGATGACGAAAAAGAAAAAGCGTTTCATGTGAGGTTGAGACGGCGGAGGAAGAGTTTTGAATCAGGAAAAGAGGAAAGCAGGAATCGGAAGGGGTTCACCGCCAAGACGCCATGACGCCAAGGTTGGCCGGATTTCTCACCACGAAGGCACGAAGCGGAGGAGGAATTTGAACCAGCTCGACCACCAGATCTTCTTCTCTCCCCCTTCGTGTCTTCGTGGTAAATCCTCCTCTGTCTTGGCGACTTTGCGTCATGGTGGTGAATTCCATTTTAGCTGACTTGCGAGAGCATCAGGGCGCGGCTTTCGACAATCAACTGGCGGAAACGTTGATTTTCCGGGCGCTCAAGCGCGGGGTCGTCGTGGAGCAGGTCGATCGCGGCGCGGCGGGCGAGGCGCATCCATTCGCCATCGCGCAGCGGGTCGCCGAGCTTGAGCGGGGCGAGCCCGCTCTGGGCCGTGCCGAGCAGGTCGCCGGGGCCGCGCAGGCGCAGGTCGGCCTCGGCAATGACAAACCCGTCGGAGCTGGCCGCGAGGGCGTCGAGTTTCTCCTGCGCGCCCTCGGCTTTCGCCCCGGTGATGAGGATGCAATGTGATTTGTGCTCGCCGCGCCCGATGCGCCCGCGGAGCTGGTGGAGCTGGGCGAGGCCGAAGCGCTCGGCATTTTCCACGAGCATGATGGTGGCGTTCGGCACGTCGATCCCGACCTCGATCACCGTCGTGGCGATGAGCGCCTTCGTCTCCCCGGCGCGGTATTTTTGCATGATCGCGTCCTTCTCTTCGGGCGGCACGCGGCCATGGAGGAGTGCGCAGGGCATCGGAGCGAGCAGCTCGCTCCAGCGCTCGAACTCGCGGGTGGCGGCCTTGCTCTCGAGCTTCGCGCTTTCCTCGATGAGGGGATAGACGATGTAGGCTTGGCGACCGGCTTCGAGCTGTTCCCGGATGAATTTCGCGGCCTGCGGCAACTTCGATTCGTCGCGGACGAGGGTGATGATTTTGCCGCGATGGGCGGGGAGTTCATCGAGCACGGAGATGTCGAGATCGCCGTAAATCGTCATGGTGAGCGTGCGCGGGATGGGCGTGGCGGTCATCACGAGGACGTCCGGCGCGGTGCCGCGGGCGGTAAGGCGGGCGCGCTGCATCACACCGAATTTGTGTTGCTCGTCGATGACGGCGAGCCCGAGGCGCGGGAGGGCGACGGAGTCGTAGAGGAGGGCGTGGGTGCCGACGAGGATCTGGGGGGTCGTGTCCGGGGAGCGCACCCGGCCCGGGTGCCGCGTTCGGCGGCTCGCCGAACGCTCCCCATCAAACTTTCCCAAATGCCGGTCCGGCCACCAGACCCAGGGATAGTCCTCCCGCGCTTCGACCAGCTCCGCCGCCCATGGATTCCCCGTGATGTAGAGAAACTTCTCCGCGAGATCGCTGTCCGTGCGAATAAATCGGTCGAAGCTCTCTTTCTCCCAGACCGGTGCAGGTTCGTCCTCCAAGTTGTTGATCTCGTGGGCGGTGTAAGACTTCAGGGTGTGGAGTATCTGCGAGAGGGAAAAAAACGCCGCGTTCCCTGCTGCGTCACGGTTCTCGATGAGAGGTTGGATGAGGAGATGGACGTGATCCGGCATCACGCACGCTGCGAAGAGGTCGTAGCGGACTCCTTTCCAGTGGAAAATGCAGTCCCAGACGATGTCGCGTGCGGCGTGGTTCAGCCAGCGACGCTTTCGCGTAGTCATCGTGATCGCGTAGATTGCCCACGGTCGTTCGAAATGGGGGAGGCGGCGCTTTGAGTAAGTTTGATCAGGAGCGGTCGGCGAGCCGCCGACCGCAGCACCCGGGCCGGGTGCGCTCCCCGACTCCTCCCGCGCCCCCGTCCGCAGTGCTACCCGCACGCCCAGCGGCTCGAGCATCCGTCGGAACGTGAGATAATGCTGCTCCGCCAGTATCTGCGTCGGCGCCATCACCGCCGCGTCGAACCCCGCCTCCACGCATAAAAGCGCCGCCGACAGCGCGACGAGCGTTTTCCCCGAGCCGACGTCGCCGTGCAGCAGACGGTTCATCGGGCGCGGACTCGCCAGATCCGCGCGCAATTCCTCGATGGCGCGGATTTGCGCCCCCGTGAGCGCGAAAGGCAGCGACGCATGCAGCCGACGCATCAGCTCATCACCGCCCGCGTGCGGCTCGCCGGGCAGCGCGCGATGCTCCGCCCGCTTCGACGCAATGGAGAGCTGCATCGCGAAAAACTCCTCGAGCACCAGGAGTCGCCGCGCCGTTTCATACGCCTCCATCGAGTCCGGGAAATGAATCTGCCGCAGCGCCTCTGACCGCGTCCCAATCGCGAGCACAGACGGAACCAGCGTCTCGATTTTCTCCACATCAACGGCCGCGAGCGCGTCCCACACGATCTGCCGCAGCGCGCGCGGCGGCAGCCCCTCGGTCGCCGGATGCACCGGCGCGATCCGATCCACATGGATGGAAAACTCATCCTCCTCCTCGACCGCCTCGAACTCCGGATGATCCATCACGATCTTCCCCCCGCGCAGCTTCGGCTTGCCATAGACGACCAGCCGCATCCCCGTCGCGATCATCTTTTGCGGGAAATGCACATTAAACCACCGGCACGTCAGCGACGGACTCAGCGCGTGCGCATCGGCCTCCTGCAAAGTCGCCTCAAACATCTTCTTATAGCCGCCAAACCGCTTCACCCCCGTCTTCACGACCAGCCCCACCGCGCAGACCGGCTCCTCCTTTTCCTCGCGCGGGAAGCCGCCATCGCGCCGCCGATCCTCGTGTCTGCGGGGGAAATGCGTGAGCACATCCGCCAGCGTGCGCAGCCCGAGACGATCGAGTTGCGCGAGCCGCGCGGGGGAAAGCCCCGGCAGCTCAGTCAGCGGCGTATCGAGATCCATTGGAAATTTTTCATCGAAATCGGGGAGGCAGCTTCTATAGTCCGCGCTCGTTCAGGAAACCCAAAACGCCCATCTCCCCATCATGAAAAATCCCTCCCGCCGCTTTCTCCTGCTTGCTCCCGCGCTCCTGCTGCTCGGCTGCGAGACACATGACCGCATGGTCTTCGACCGCGGCTACCGGCCCAGCGGCCAGCTCGCCGCGAATGTCGCCGAGCCGCGCGGCCCCCAGCTCCCGCCCCAGACCGACCAGGCTCCCGCCGCTCCCCCCCTGCCCCCCCTCGGCCTGCCTGGCCTGCCGGGTTTGCCTGAAGCCGGTGCCGCGGACCTCCCCCCTCCGCCGGAGACCGCGCCCGGTGCTGCGACTCCCGATCCCTTCGCGCCCGCGGGCCCCTCGACCACGACTGACACCGTCCCGCAGGATTCCGCTCCCGCCGAGCCTCCCGGATTCTGAGCGAGGCTCACTCTTCCGGGCGGATGCTTTCGAAATAGCGGCGGATGTAGAGGCGTGAGCCGAGCGGGATTTCTTCCCGCAGCACTGCCTGCTCCGCCGCCGGAGCCGTCGCTTCGTAAAGCTCGCGATACGGCTGCGTCGCCCGCGCGGCATCCGGCCCCGCTGGGATCGCCGCGCTCAAAACCTCGCCCTCGCCCAGCGCACCTTCGATTCGCAAAGGCGCGCTCGCTTCCACCGGCGGTGGTTGCTGATCGCCAAAGGGACTTGCGCTCGTCCTTTGATCGTCGTCGCCGCCTTTCCCGCCCGGCATCTGGATCGCGAACTGCGCCGCTCCTTTCGATTCACCCTTGCCCGGAACTGGCGCGCCCGGCTGTCCGTGCTTCAAATTCTCCAGCGCCGTCAGGATTTGCTGGAGGGTTTTCTCATCGACTGGCTTGCGCTCGTCTCCCGCTTTGCCCGGCGAGCCGGCGCCCATCATTTGCGCGAGCTTGCGCAGCGCGTCGGCCTGGCCCGCTCCGGGCTGAGACGCCGCCTGCATCTGCCGCGCCGCCGCCGCGCGGCGTTCGGGGAGAGCAGCCAGCGCCTCGCGCATCGCCTCCGCCAGTTGGTCCGCGGCTTTCGGTTCGCGCAGATTCTCAGCGAGTTTTTCCAGGGCCTCCGCGGCGGCACTCGACTCGCCTTTTTGCAAAGCCGCTCCCGCAGGCTGCGTCGCCGGCTGTCGCGCCATCGCCGCGGCCAGCGCCTGCATCGCCTCCGCCTCATCCGGCGCAAGACCGGCGAGCGCCACCTCCAGCGCCGACATCTCGGACAGCGCGTTTTTCTTCGGATCGCGGGAACGATCCGCCGCGATCCGCTCCGCCGCGGCCAGCATCGCCGCCCCCGCTTTTTCCAGCTCAGGCGATTGCTGTTCCTTCGCGGCCTGCGCGACTTCGCGCGCCATCTCCTCGAGCGCCGCTGCCTGGTCGCGCGCTGCCGCGACCGCGCGCGGGTCGGGACGCGCCGCCACGTCGCGCAGTCGCGCGTGCCAGGCGAGCAGCCCGAGAGCGACCAGCGGCACCGCGAGCCACCGCGCGGCGCGCGGCCAACAGAAAGGAGTCGCGGCACGCGCGTCGAAAGATTCGATGAAGCGCGAGCATTCCCCGAGCGCAGCCTCGCGCACGCCGTCACGATTTTCCCGACCGAGCGCCAGCGCTGTCGTGAAGCGATCACGCGTGGCTCCGGCGCGGTCGAGAAACGCTGCGGCCTCGGCCAGCGAGGGCGCGCGCCGCCAAGTCAAAAGGACGGAAAGGACAAAAACGACGGAAGGGACGACGAATAGCCACCCGACCGGCCACGGCTCGTCTCGAAACAGCTGCACCCCGGCGAGGCCGACCAGCACCCCGCCCGCCGCCAGCGCGCATCGCGCCGCCGCCTCGCAAAAAACCCGCGCCACCAGCCGCCGTCGCGCCGCGCGCAACTGCCGTTCCAGCGTCACAGCCCGTAGCCCGGCTCCACCGGGATGTCCGGCGGCACCGGCGGTGCGCTCCGCCATTCGATGAACCACCAGATCGCCACGCAAAACACCACCACCGCCAGCGCGCTCCAGACCTGCCGGGCGCGCGTCGGCATCATTCCGCGAGCGTGTCGATTTTCTCCGCCAACTCGAAATCCGCGTCCGTGAGCCCGCCCTTGCTGTGCGTCGTCAGCCGCACCACCACCTTGCCGTAGCGGATGTCGATATCCGGATGATGCTCCAGCTCCTCCGAGATATCCGCCACGCCATTCACGAAATCGACGCCCCCGGTGAAGTCGTCGAAGTCGAACGTGCGCTCGATGTGTTTCTTCTCGTGCTCCCATTCCGGGATGCGTTTGAGAGCGGAGTCGATTTCGTCTTGAGAGAGGAGTGCAGGCATGGCGGCGGATACTTGGCCCGCCCGCGCGCCGGTTTCAACCGCGTATTTGCCACCACCGCTCACCGCCTTTACCCTCGCCCCCCATGAACCAGCTCGAACTCCTCGCCGTCGCCCTCGGCCTCGCGAGCCTCGCCGGCCTCAATCTCTACCTCACCGTCTTCGTCACCGGCCTCTCGATCCAGCAGGGCTGGATCGTCCTCGATCCCGCCTACGCCTCGCTCCACGTGCTCGGCCACCCCGCCATCATCGCGGTCGCCGGCCTCCTCTATTTTCTCGAGTTCTTCGCCGACAAAATCAACTGGGTCGATTCCCTCTGGGATTCCGTCCACACCATCATCCGCCCCGTCGGCGCCGCCTTCCTCTCCATCCAGCTGCTCGGCGCGACCGACAGCGTTTTTGAAATCATCGTCATCCTGCTCAGCGGCGGCGTCGCCCTCACCACGCACACCCTCAAGGCCGGCACCCGCCTCGTCGCCAACACCTCGCCCGAGCCCTTCACCAACGTCGGCCTCAGTATCGCCGAAGATGTCGCCGTCATCGGCGGCCTCGCGCTTCTTAATTACAACCCGCTCCTCGCCCTCGGCATCTTCGCCGCGATCATCGCCGCCATTTTGTGGTTCGCCCCCGTGCTGTTGCGAGCCGCGCGCGCCCGCGTCTGGCTCGTCTGGAAAAAGCTGAACTCGCCCGCTGCGTCGGACGCCGACACCGAATTGCCCACGCACCTGCCGTCGCATCACGACATCATTTTCAACCGCCTCACCGTCATCGGCGAGCGCATCGAATGGTCCGTCCCCTGCATTAGCGGTCCCTCGCGCGGCATCCCGTCGAACCTGCGCGGCTACCTCATCGCCACCCGCGAATCGCCGTCGAAGTTGTATTTCGTGGCGAAGCGCAGTTGGCGGCACGTCGACGAGACGATCGATCTCGCCGGCTTCAAAGTTTCCCACGAGCCGAAATTTCTCAGCGAGAACCTCGTCCTCTACCGGCTGGATAAAGGCCCGCGTTACACCTTCGTCTTCGACCGCACGAAATCCGCGCTCGTCGAGAAGCTCGCCCGCTCCATCCGCGCGCGGCTCGAGGAACGCGTCGCTGCGCCCTCGACCGGACCTGCCGAAGGGACCCCGTCACATGAGCCGGAACTCGCCGCGGTGGAGGCCGAGTAGTGACGCTTGCACCGCAGCCCTGAGAATCTACCGTTTCAGACATGAGTCTTGCTGAAATCCAGGAAGCCGCATCGCGTCTGCCGGACCCCGAGCAGCGGGAGCTCACTGCTTTTCTAGTGGAGCTGCGGATCAAGCTCGACAGCGGAATCAGGCACGAATGGCACCGGCGGATGAGCGACACATCCCCGGACGGCTGGGTGAGTTTGCCGGAAGCGAAGGCATAGCGGCGGCGTCCCGCCGTCGAAGGTGCCGGAGGCGTCCCGCCTCGCGAGCCCGAGCTTACCGCCGCCGGGTAGCGCGCGCAGCAAAGAAGCCGGGAGCATCTCCCGCGAGACTCCGTCCAACTCCCCATGCGCACCACCCTCGCCGCCGCCGCCCTGCTCCTCGCCTCCGCTGCCGCCCTCCTCGCCGACGGCTTTATCATCATCCCCGACCCGCCCGAGCGGCCGCGCCCCGCCCCGCACCGGCATCACGCCTTCGCCCCGCTCGAGGTGCGCTCCCACCACGTCGAGGTCAAAATCGACGGCCAAATCGCAACGACCTCCGTCGATCAAGAGTTCTTCAATCCCAACGACCGCGCGCTCGAGGGCATCTACATGTTCCCGATCCCGAAGACCGCGCACATTGACAAATTCACGATGGAAATCGGCGGCGAACAGGTCGAGGCCGAGCTGCTCGACGCGGACAAGGCGCGCAAAATTTACGAGGACATCGTGCGCAAGATGAAAGACCCGGCGCTCCTCGAATACGGCGACCGCCAGGCCTTCAAGGTCCGCATTTTCCCCCTCGAACCGCACAAGATCAAACGCGTCCAGCTCACCTACACCGAGCTGCTCCGCTCCGACGCCGGCCTCGTCAGCTACACGTATCCGTTGAGCACCGAGAAATTCTCGTCCGCGCCGATCAAGAGCCTCGCGGTGAAAGTGAACCTCGCGACCGAGCACCCGCTCACCTCGATCTACTCGCCCAGCCACGAGATCGAGATCAAGCGCGACGGCGACAAAAAGGCCGTCGCCGGTTTCGAGCTGAACAACCAGCGGCCCGACACCGATTTCCAACTCGTCTATGCGCAGGAGACGCGCGACATCGGCGTGAGCCTCCTCACGTATCGCGATGGCGAGGGCGACGGGTACTTCATGCTGCTCGCCGCGCCCGCGCCGGATCGCACGGGCAAAAAACCCGCGCCGAAGGACGTGGCGTTCGTCGTCGATACCTCCGGCTCGATGAGCGGCGGCAAGCTGACGCAGGCGAAAAAAGCGCTCGAGTTCTGCGTGGAAAATCTCAACGACGACGACCGGTTCGAGATCGTCCGATTTTCCACGGAAGCCGAGCAGCTTTTCGACGGACTCGGCGCGGCGGATGAGAAACACCGGGCGCGGGCGAAGAAGTTCATCGACCGTTTGAAACCCATCGGCGGCACCGCCATCGAGGCCGCGCTGAAAGCCGCGCTCAAGCTCCAGCCAGAAGACAGCGACCGCCCCTTCGTCGTCATTTTCATGACCGACGGAATCCCCACCGTCGGCACGAAGGACGTGGACAAGCTGCTCGCCGGCGTGCGCAAGGCGGCGGGCGGCACGCGCGTTTTCTCCTTCGGCATCGGCTCGGATGTGAACACGCATCTGCTCGATCAGCTCGCGGAGGCGACGCGCGCCTTTTCCACCTACGTGCTGCCGAAGGAAGACCTCGAGGTGAAGCTCTCCAGCTTCTTCACGCGGATCAAAGAACCGGCGATGACGAGCCTCGCGCTCGAGTTCGGCGGCGATGTGCGCGTGAGTCAGCTTTATCCCGCGGAGCTGCCCGATCTTTTTCAGGGCGACCAGCTCGTCGTCACCGGACGCTACGAGGGCACGGGCACGGGCGAGGCGAAGCTGTCAGGGAAAGTGGCGGGCGAGGAGCGGAGCTTCGATTATCCGGTGGAGTTCACGCGCGAGGACGAGACGCGCGAGTTTATCCCGCGCCTTTGGGCGACGCGGCGCGTCGGCTGGCTGCTCGATGAAATCCGCCACCACGGCGAGAGCACCGAGGTGCGCGACGAGATCGTGGAGCTGGCGCGGAAGTTCGCCATCGTCACGCCCTACACGTCGTACCTCATCGTCGAGGATGAAGCGAAACGCGACGTGCCGATGGAGCAGCGCTCGAACGCGCCGATGAGCGCGCCGATGACCAAAGCGGTCGCGGGCTCCTTGAACACCTTCGCCTTGCGGGCCGCCGGCGAGGACGCAGTCGCCGACGCGCGGGCTCAGAACTCGCTGAAGTACGCCGATAAAGCCGGGCAAGCGCAGGATCGGGCAGCGGCGGAAGTGATGCGCGGGCTCACTGCGCAGGTTGGGACAGGAGCCCGTTTGGATGCTACGCAACAGCAGTCGCGCTTCATCAAGGGCCGCGCCTTTTACCAAAACGGCGACCGCTGGGTGGACGCGCAATCGCAGTCGCTGTCCGCGGAAAAACGCCAGCGGGTGCAATTCGGCACCGACGAGTATTTCGCCCTGCTCACGAAAAATCCCGAAGCCGGCCCATGGCTCGCCGTCGCGCAAAACGTGACCCTCACCCTCGGCGGCACCGTTTACGAGATCCACGAGTAGGCATCCCGATCGCTCTGGCAAACCGCCGGGCTCGCGGGCAACCTCCGCGCGCATGCACGCGCTTTCCCACGAACCCTTTTGATGCGCGAGATCGGCGACATCATCGACCTCGCCGCGCGGCGGGCAGGCGAGCCGCTCGCGCTGGCGACGCTCGTCCGCGCCTGGGGCTCCAGCTACCGGCGACCGGGCGCGCGCATGCTCATCGCGTTGGATGGCGAGACGGCAGGATCATTGAGCGGAGGCTGCCTTGAGGAGGAAGTGGTCGAGCGGGCGCGCGAGGTGTTGCGCAGTGGCGAGGCGGCGCGGATGGAGTTCGACACGCGGCGGCGGTTCGGCTGCCACGGCGGGATCGAGATTCTCGTGGAAAAAGTGCGCGCGGATTTCCTCGCGGAGCTGGCGGAGCATCATCAAGCCCGGCGCAGCGCGTGGGTGGCGACTGACCTCGACCACGGCAGCCGGTTCCTCGAGAGCAGCGAGGGGGATTTCGTCCAGCGGATCGACCCGCCGATCCAGCTCGTCGTCGTGGGCGAAGGACCGGACAGCACCGCCTTGCGCGGACTGGCTCAGACCCTCGGCTGGCATGTCATCGAGGCCGCGACCGCGTCGGAGCTGCCGGGACCGTTCGACGCCTGGACCGCCGCCATCGTGAAGACGCACAACTACGGGCGCGACTTCGCTTCTCTGCGCGCGCTGCTGCCGTGGGGGTTGCGTTACATCGGCCTGCTCGGCCCCCGCCGCCGCCGCGAGCAACTGCTCGGCGACCTGCTCGACACGGGCATCGCTGCCCCGGCGAATCTCTTCGCGCCCGCCGGACTCGACCTCGGCGGCGATTCGCCCGAAGCCATCGCGCTCGCCATCGTCGCGGAGATTCAGGCGGTCTTTTCCGGCAGCTCGGGCGAACCGCTGAGGGAGCGGCGCGAGCCGATTCACGCGGAGGCCGAACTCGCCGTGGTCGCGTGAGCATTGGCGCGATCATCCTCGCGGCGGGCGGCTCCACGCGCCTTGGACAGCCGAAGCAGTTTTTGAAATTCGAGGGCGATTCACTCGTCCGCCGCGCCGTCGCCACGGCGGTCGATTGCGATCCAGTCGTCGTCGTCGCTGGCGATCATACCGAGCGCATGGACGCCGAGCTGTCCAGCACACAAGCCGTCGTCGCTTCGAATCCGAATTGGCGGGACGGCCTTGGCACCTCCATTCGCTGCGGCGTCCAGCGCGCGCTCACGATCGCGCCGGAGATCGAGGCGCTTGTGCTCATGGTCTGCGACCAGCCATTCGTCACGCGCGAGCTCATCTCAGCCCTTCGCGCGAGTGGAAAATCCATCACCGCCAGCGCCTACGCCGGCACGCTCGGAGTGCCCGCGCTTTTCACCCGCGAGCATTTTCCAAAGCTCCTCGCTCTCCCCGATACCCACGGCGCGAAGCACCTCCTCGACGAACCCGATGTCGCCGCAGTCCCGTTCCCGCTGGGCGAGATCGACATCGACACCCCCGCCAGCCTCGCCCACCTCACTCCCCGCTGATCTCGCTCCACTCCGCCGCAGCCTCCGCCTCGCCCAATTCTTCGAGCGCTTTCGCGACTCGCCCAGCGACTGGCGGATAGAAGATGTAACGCATCCCCACCGTCTCGAGCAGCTCGAGCGCCTGGGGCTTGTGGCCAATCGCGTGCAGGTCGCCCGCGAGTTTGAGAAAGTGGGAGTCGTCCAGCAAATCGTCGCGGCAGAGCCGGTCCGCGACCCGCGCCGCTTCCGCGTGCCGACCGCCCGCGCGCAGCGCCTCGGCGAGTTCCACGAGGAGCGTCTCGTCCACCTGCGGCGTGGCGAGCAGCTCGCCGAGCACCGCCTCGCCGCGTGCGTCGCCGATCTCATAAAGCTCCCGCGCCAGTGCCGCGCCATACGCCGGCTCTCCGCCAGCCTGCCACCGCTCCTCCAGCCAATGTTCAAACCATCCCCGCTCGCCCTTCTTTTCCAAAATCGAGCCGCGCAGCGCGATGAAGCCCGGGAGCAGCTCCGGTGCCTCCTCCGCCGTACGCCCGGCGCGCGCGAGCAGCCGGGAGACGAGCGCAAGATCGGCTGGCAGCAATTCAATCAGCGCCCGCTGCAGCTCGAACGAACGCCCCGGATCGCTGGCCTGCTCCACCGCTGCATGGAGCACTCGCGCCGCCGCCGCCCATCGCCCTTGCTCCGCGATCCCGGCCACGATCTTCCCCGCGAACACCTCATGCCCCGCCCGCACCAGCTCCCACGCGATCTCCTCCGCGCCCTCGAGATCGCCCGTCCGAAGCCGGAGCTCCCCCACGCGCGCCCGCACCGCCGGATCGCCCGGCGGCACAGACTCAAGCGCCGCCAGCGCCTCCGCATCGCCGAGCACCGACGCCAGTGGGATGAGCGCCTCCTCCACCGGCGCGCCCGCCGCCATCGCCGCGCGCAGCAGCTCCGCCGCGCGCTCCTTTTCGCCGAGACGGGAAAAGTAACGCCCACCCGCCGCGAGCACCGTCGGCTCTGCGGGGAACTGCTCCAGCGCATCCGCGACCAGCCGCGCCTGATCCGGCACCTGTCTCCGGTCCGTGAGCGCGTCGAGCAGCCGCGGCGCCATCTCCAGCCAGGCGCGCGCGTGGATGGTTCTCTGCAGCATCGCCGTCGCCTCGGCCAGCACCTCGCGTTTCGTCGCGGGATCGACCGCCGCCCCGAGCACCGTCTCGAAGGGCTGCGCATTGCTCCGATCGCGATTCCACATCCGGCGCAAAATTTTCACCGCCTCCTCCGCCTGCCCATCGGCAAGCAGAAAACTCGCCGTCATTTGCGCGATCTCCGGCGATGCCTCACTCATCAGCTCATCCAGCGCCTCGCCCGCCTCGACCAGATCGCCCGACGCCATCCGCAACGCCGCCATCCGCGCTTGCAGCTCGCGCACCGGCGTCTCCGCCATGCGCCCGGCGAGCCGGATCGCCGCTTCATCCGCCAGCGCCTCCTCGAGCAAACCCTGCGCGAGCGCGGCCATGCCCCAGGCGGCGAGCTGCGCCGCGCTCGACTGCACGTGCGCCCAATGGCGAGCCGTCGCGCTCACCCGTTCCTCCGGCGGCCGCCCGAGATCTTCGTAAGACACCGCGAGGACCGGCCGCATCGCGAGCAGACGCGCGGCCTCCTCCTCCGCGCCCTCCGTGTCGCCCGCCAGCTCGCGCAGCAGCAGCAGCCCGAGCGCCGAATGGAGCGGCTCGTCCGCCGTGTTGCTCTCATAGCTTTCGACAAAACCTTCGCCCTCCTCCGGCGGGAGCAGCATCGCGTATGCCCGCAACGCTGCGTACACCGGATCGAAGTAAGACGACCCGCCGTCCTGGATCGACCCCCGCAGAATCCGCCGCGCATCGTCGAACTCACCGAGATACACTTGGCCGCGCGCCAGTTCCACGCCGAGATGCGCCCGCAAAGAAGTGAGCCGCTCCCACACCCGCTCCCCCAGCGCTGCCGCCTCGCCGTGAAACCCGCGCTCGCCCAGCAGCACCGCGCTTTGCCACAGCAGCGTCCGCTGCGCGTACTCCTCGGGAAAAAGTCCGCGTATCATCTCCGGATCGAGCGGGCCTGTGTGCGCTCGGAGGAATTGATCGAACGCCACCATGAAAAGATCCCGCTCCTCCTCCGTCCGCTCCGGCGCGCGAAGCCACGTGCCCGCCTGCGCCCAAGCCCCCGCGCGCAGCGAGAGCCAGCAAAATCCCTGCACCCGCGCCGCAACCTCCGGCCCGGAAGCGAGCAGCTCCGCGGCCCGCCGCGCCAGCGCCTCCTCCGCGCCGCTGTGGTAGAGCGCCCAGAGCGACTCGCTGCTCACCGGTGAGCGCGACCACCGCGCGATCCAGCGCGCCCGCCGCGCCGCCGGCAGCAGCTCCGCGATGCCGCGAATCGCCCGCAGCCGCGGCTCCGGCTCATCCAGTACGCCGCGCCAAAACTTCCGCACATCGTCCATCGCCGGCACCGTCGGCTGGCCGCTACGCCCACGCACTGCGCGCATGTAAGACTCCTGCACCGCGTCCGCATCAGCCTCGCCGAGACCGGGAAAAATCAGCGCCTCCACCTGCGCGGTGATCTCCAAAATTTGCTCCCAGCAACCCAGCGCCTCGTCCCGGGCGCCGAGCCGCGCCGCCAGCGAGCCCAGCGCCGCGAGCGCCCCCGCATCGCGCGGCTCCAGCGCGCGGACCCGGCGCAGCAGATCGCGCTCACGCTCCGGCTCCGCCCAGCGATGGAAAGCCCACGCCGCCCGTTTCAGCGCCGCGGCATCGCGAGGGAAACGCGCCGCGACTTTCCCCCACGTCGCCAGCGCCTCCTCGATGCGCAGATCGCTTTCCTGGAGAGCCGCCAGCTTTTCCAGCGCCGCCGGATCATCCGCCAGCCCGCGCGCCAGCAGCCGTTCCTGAAATCCGATCGCTGCGGAAAAATCCCCCACCGACACCGCCTCGCGCACCAACCGCTCCAGCGCCGCATCCTCCTGCGGTGCCGAATAGGACGCCCGCACCAGCAGCCGCAGCGCGCGCGTCCGCTCGCCCGCCGCCTCGAACGCAGCCGCCAGCGCGATTTGTGAAAAATGGTCGCCGGGCTGCGCCGCCAGCCGCTGCTCCAGCACCGCGCGCAGCCAGCCGAGCAAGTCGTGCCGCCGCGTCAGCTTCACGAGATCAATCAGCCAAAGCTCCCGCTTGCGCTCATCTCCCGGCGCATCCATCGCCGCGAGCAGCAGCTCCGCCGCCTGCCGGTGCTGACCCGCCTCCTCCATCGCGCGCAGCAGCGGCTGCGCAATTTCCCGACGCCGCTCCGGCGGGCTCGAGTCGTAGGCGCGCCGCCAGGTTTTCAGCGCATCTCCCAACATCCCCGCCCGCTGCTGGGTCGTCGCGAGATCGACGAGCAGCGCGATGTCCTCCGGATTCTCCGCCGCCAGCGCTCCGAATTCCTCGAGCGCCTCCGCCAGCCGCCCCGAGTCCGACCGCAGTTGAGCAAGGCGCCGCCGATACTCCGCCGCATGCGCCGGATCGCGCCCGATCAGCTCCTGGAGCTGCTCCGCGACCACTTTTGTCTGGGCCGCCGCCGACGCGATTGAGAGCAATTCCTCGCGCGCCGCGATGGAATCCGGCTCCAACTCCACCGCCCGGCTCGCCAGGTCGAGCGCGCGGGTCGCATCGCGATTCCACGACCGCCAGCGCGCCGCGCGGAGCAGCTTGGCGCCCGTCGGTTCGGCGAGCGCCGCGCGTTCAATCTCCACCACGAGCCGCTGGAGCGCCGGGCTCCCCGCGCCCGTCCGCTCGGCCGCATCGGGATCAGGCTTCGACGCCGCCGCGAGCAGGATCTGAAAAAGCGCCCGGTCGGCCTGCTTGCGCTCCTGGTCGTCGCGCGCGAGTTCGTACGCCCGCTCCGCCGCCGCGTACGCGCCCGCGACGTCGCCCGCTGCCGCAAGCAGCTCCGCCAGCGCCAACCGGCCTTGCCAACCATCTGCCGTGCTCACCGAGCCGCGCATCATCTCCAACGCCGCCGCCGTTTCCCCGTTTGCTTTCAGCGTCGCCGCCACCCGCGCCATTGCCGCTGCCCGTGCCTGCGGCGGATCGTCCGGACGCACCAGCCGCTCCAGCGCCCGCCGTGCCGCGCCGGCTTTGCGCTGGGAAAAGTAAAACTCCGCCAGCGCCATGACCGCTTCCTCGTCTCCTGACTCCGCCGCCGCGTGCAGCCATTTCTCCCGCGCCACATCGAGCCGATGCCGCGCGAAGAACCCGAGCGCCGCCGCTCGCAGCGCCTCGTCCTCCGGCTTCGCCGCGAGCAGCTTCTCAATCCGCGCCATCGCTCCGCGCGAGTCCCGTTCCAACACCTCCAGCCGCGCCCGCTCGAATACCGCCTCCGTCTCCTCCGGCCTCGCCGCGAGCACTTCATCGTAGAGCTTCGCCGCCCGCGCAAAATCATCCTGCAGCGCCAGCACACGAGCCAGCCGCAGCTTGTGCCCCGCGTCACCCGGCTCCAGCGCGCCCAGCTTTCCCAGCCACTCT
>PPFU01003690.1_pt1 | contig 25990 bp, 23 predicted proteins | sample 1535991 | NCBI WGS metagenome assembly PPFU01 (sample SAMN04901290, study PRJNA319586) | Hypolithon metagenome, whole genome shotgun sequencing project. | isolation source: Antarctic Hypolithon | place: Antarctica: Miers Valley | collected 2014
CCCCCCCCCGCAGCCCATCACCCCCGGCCGATCCGACCTGCCCCAGCCCCGACAAGGGGCAGAGCCGCGTCCTCAGCTAGGGCCACCGCCGGGGCCACCGCCGGGGCCAACGGGAGGGTCCCTGGCCCCGCCACCCCCGCCCGCCTATTGATGCTGCCCCTGTCCGTTCCCCCCCGCCGACCCGCTCCGCCCGCACCCGCATCCCTCACCCGCTTCTCATGCCCGATCTCCCCACCCAAGTTCCCCACGACCAGCGTGACAGCGCGGTCCGCGACGCGGTCGAGGGGTTCAAGGACTTCTGGTCCCGTTGGGGGAACGCCATCCTCCTCACGATCACCGCGATCCTGCTGATCTGGGCCGCCTACCGATTCTGGAACAGCCGCCAGGATGCCGCCTATCAAGGCGCATGGACGGACCTGACCCTCGCCGACAACCCCTACGCCTTTGAAGACGTCGCCGCCAAGCACAGCGACCCCGCCGTGACCGCCTTGGCGGAGCTCAGCGCCGCCGACCTGCTGCTGCGTGAAGCCGTCCTACCCGCCGCCGCCGACGCATCGGCCCAAGCCAGTCAAGAAGGCGGTGCCGCCGACACGCCCGAGAAGAAGCTGGCGTGGGCGGGCGAGCTGTACGAGGCGGTGGCGGCCAACCCGCCGCACCCCGTGTACCGCCTGAGGGCGCTGATGGGGCTGGCGCAGGTAGCCGAGACGCAGCGGGCATGGGACCAGGCCGCCCAGCACTATGAAGCCGTCGTCGCGACCGCGGGGGAGACCTATGACTACTACGCCGCGTCCGCCAAAGCGCGGCTGGCGCTGCTGGAAGAGCTCAAGCAGCCGGTGGTCTTCGCCCCCGAGCCCAAGCTGCCGAACCCAGCCGCCTTCCCCTTCACCCAGCCCACGACGATGCCCACGCCCCCAGCCGGGGATCTTGACACGGTGGAGCCGCCCGACGACGCGACTCCTTGATCATCCGCTCTGCCGCTCGGGGCTCAGGTCCGACTTCGGGTCACGCCGGGGTAATCTTCTCGATCTCGCTCCATATCGAAGAACTGCATGATGCGGCGAAGCCAGATTTTGGTCCCTAGTCGAAGAGCCGGATCGCCATCGCCAGACTTCCCCCCCTCGCAGAACCCGGCCCTTCGCCTTTGGCTCAGGGATCGGGTTCTGATCGCGAAGGGTGGTTGGATAAAGCGTAGTTCACCGTTTTTTCTTGGTCCGTGCTGGGCGCAGTAAGAAAGATCGTACACTTGGGTCGCGGCCCATGGAGAAGTGAACGCTCGCTCCGTCTGCGGCTCTTGCGGAGCGATATCAGACGCTACACTCCGCTCACCTCTTGAAGTAACCCCTCCACCAAGGAGCCAACTCGCATGCTGCGTAACCCCCTGTGTCTGTTCTTGCTGTGGATCGCCACCTTGATCTTTCCGGCGTCGGCGTCGGGTCAGGCGACGCAGCCCGTGGGGGCCGCACCGGACCCGGCTCAGGAGCGGGCCGATCTGTCGGTTCGCGGGGAATCGGTGACGTATGAACACGATGGGGTGCAGCTCGAGGGATACATGGTGTACCCGTCGTCAATGGACTCCAAGCTGATGCGAAGCGGCTCGGTGCCGAGCGTGCTGATCGTGCCCGAGTGGTGGGGGTTGAACGACCGCATGAAGGCCTTGGCGAGGCGACTGGCGGCGGAGCGGAATTGCTATGTGTTCGTCGCGGACATGTACGGCAAGGGGAAGGTGACTGATGACCCCGAGCAGGCGAAGGCCTGGGCGGGGCCGCTGTATACGGATCGCGAACTCTTCAGGGCGAGGGCCGCCGCGGCATTGTCTGCTCTAAAGAAAGCCGGGGGCGAGCGGCTCAATGTCGACCGCGTTGCGGCCATCGGCTACTGCTTTGGCGGCGCGGCGGTGCTCGAGTTGGCGTACTCGGGCGTTCCTGTGGCGGGGGTGATCAGTATCCACGGTGGTCTGATGGAGCCGATGGAGGGGGACGCGGCTCGGGTCAAAGGCCAGGTGCTGATCCTCCACGGCGGGGCGGACCCGATGGTGAAGATGTCCACGCTGATGACGGTCACGCAAGCGCTTAGCAACGCTGACGTGCCCTGGACGCTGACCGTCTACAGTGGTGCGAAACACGCGTTCACGAATCCGCGGGCGGACGAGGCGGGGATGGACGGCGTGGGCTACCAAGAGCGGGCGGCGGAGGCGGCGTGGCGGGAGTTAAACGCGTTTCTGGAGGTCGTGCTCTCCCCCGACTCGCCCTCATGAAGACCCTTCTCATCCTCAATCCGAACGCCGGCAACGGCGACGATGCCGTCGAACAGGCGCGGGGCATGGCCGGGGCGAGCCGGGTGGAGGTCCGCGAGACGCGAGAGACGGGGCACGCCCGGGAGCTGGCCTGCGACGCGGTGCGGGCGGGCGTGGAGCGTGTGATCGCGGGCGGGGGGGACGGCACGTTGAGCGAAGTGGTCAACGGCATGAACGACGCAGGGCTGAGTCTATCGTCGCTGGGCGTGCTGCCGATGGGGACCGCCAACGACTTCGCCCACGCCCTGGACCTCCCGCTGAAGCTCCCCGCCGCGTGGCGGATCGCGAGTGGCCCCGCCGAGCGGGAGATGGACGTGATGCTCGCCCGCGGGGTGGACGACCCCGACGACGACCCGCGGTGTCTGATCAACGCAGCGACGGGCGGGTTCAGCCGCGTCGCCAATGACAAGCTTACCGAGCCGATCAAAAAACGCTGGGGCCCGCTTGCGTACCTGCGGGCTGCGGTGGCGGCGATCCCGGAAATGCCCGAGTACGTCCTCACGCTCGACGTCGACGGCGAGCGGCTATCCACCCCCTGCTGCAACGTGGTGGTCGCCAACGGCCGACGCGCTGGCGGCATGCCCCTGATCCCCACCGCCCAGCCCGACGATCGAGAGCTCGACCTGATGGTCATCACCGCGTGCGGCTTGCTCGACAAAATCGCCCTCACCGGCGAATACCTCATGGGCGACCACCTCGAGAGCGACGGCGTGCTCTACCGCAAGGCGCGGCGGGTGCGGATTGAGTCGGACCCGCCCCTGGAGTTCAGCAGCGACGGCGAGCCCGTGGGCCAGACCCCGATGACTTTCGAGATCCATGGGGAGCGGCTGCGGGTGGCGGTGGGGTAGGCGTGGGTGCGGGGTCGGAAAATATGTTTGACGGTGGTCATACATATGCCCACGGATCACAGGCAGACGGGGAAACAACGATGAATCTATGTTCGCGTCTGGAGGAGATGGGTATCACGTTACCAACGGTCGCGCCGCCGGTTGCTGCCTACCTACCGGCGGTGCGGGCGGGGGGGTTGGTGTGGGTGTCGGGACAGTTGCCGCTGGTGGAGGGCGAGCTGATCTGCCGCGGGATCGTCCCGAATGACGCGTCGGTCGAGCGGGCGGCGGAGGGTTGCCGGGTGTGTGTGCTCAACGCCCTGGCCGCAGCCGAGCACGCGCTCGACGGAGACTGGAGCGGCTTCGAGCGGGTGGTGCGGCTGAGCGTTTATGTCGCCGGTGTGCCGGGGTTTGACCAGGCCCATCGGGTCGCCAATGGCGGAAGCACGCTGCTCCAGGAGGTATTTGGCGAAGCCGGTCGCCATGCCCGCGCCGCCATGGCGGTCGCGGGGCTCCCGCTCGGCGCGAGCGTCGAGGCGGAGCTGGTGCTCGCGGTGCGATAAAGCGTCGCCCCCCTGCCCGCGAAGCTCGCATGACATGAAGACAAGGCTGGCAGCGGGGCAGGATGGCCCGGTAACATAGTTTCAGCGAAGCGTAAAGCCGGGCGTTTTTAACGTTCGCCGCCGCCGCCTGAGCGCCAGCACGCACATCGGCCCGAGGAGCCCAAACGCCGCGGGCTCGGGCACCGCGTTGTCCACTTGAAACTCGACCACTTTGATCGTGCCCCCCACCGGCACCACAAATGTCGCCGCGTCCTCCAACCGCCCGACCGCCTCGGCAGTCCATGTCGGGTCGTAGAGCGTGATCCCCTTGGCCGTGGCGTCGAGCGTGATCGTTACCGCCTCCGCCTCCGCCTCCATCGCCTCGCCCGTCTTCGTGTCCCATAGTGGCACATCCCGCCAGAGCACGAGGTAGTACGTCCCATCCCGCTTCTGCAGCAGCGTGTGCGACAACTCCTCGCCCCCGCCGGCTAGGGTAACGTCCAGCGGCCGGGGCTCCCACGCCGCCCCGGTCTGTCCGCCCGATGCGGCGTCGGCAACGGCATCACCATCGGCATCAGCGAGCAGACTCAGCGTATGTTGCACCGCAAAGTAGGCGGGTTTGGGGGCGTGGGTCCGCGTTTGGGGGTCATAAGCGATGAGCCCGAAATGTGCCTCGCGATCCGTGGAACCCTCACCGCTCCCCGACGACCCGCCCGAGGCGGCCTCCCCGAAATTATCAATCAGTTCATAATCGAAGGTACGCACGATCCCGCGGTTAAAGTATTCCAGAAACAAACGGGGCGTGTAGGCCGCGGCCGCCTCCTCCGAGACGCCCGGATGCCCCGACGCCATCAGGGCGTTGTGGTAACCCGTCTCGGTCGCCATCACGGGCTTGCCGCCGCTGACGGGCTCGATGTCCAGCAGCTTCGCGTCCACCTCGTGCGACGGCACGCGACCGCCGGGGTAGGGGTGCATGTTGCCGTAGTCGATGTCGTCCACGAGCGGACGACCGTTGACCGCCAGATAAGCCGTCGCCGCCTCCGCATGCGACGCAGCCTTCACCAAACTCGGCGCCAGCAGCGGCAGCCCGCCGTGCTCGGCGCTGCCCTTGACCGCGGCCCGCAAGTCGGCGTGGTACTGCGCCAGCGGCATCGCCCAACCGCCCGCCGTCTTCGCGTCCGCTGAAATGTCCCATTCGTTCGCCGACTCGACCGCCACCACATACGCCCCCATTCGGTCCAGCTCCGCCACCACCTTTCCCGCCTCGATGCCGTTGTAACCCCGTCGGGGCGAGGCGATGAACGTGCCACGGATGCCCGTGTCCGCCAGCTCCGCGTGCCGCTGATAAAACTCCTCCCGACCCACCTGCACCAGCCCGTCGCGGACGTGGCGAATCCCCGAGTCGATCAACATCTGCTTGTACCCGGCAAACTCCCAATAGGCGGGACGATCCGTGTAATGCAGGTGTACGTTCACCCCGACGCTATCGACGAACCCGTCCGCCGCCCGGGGCGTGAGCACCTCGGCCGATGCGAGGGGTGCCCCCCACATGATCGACAGGAGAAAGCCAGCCCCCGCCCATAGCAGCAGTCGGCGTGAATGCGGTGACGGAAGGTGAGCCATAGCGAGGTACATCGGATGTTCGCCCCAGCGGATCGAGCAGTCCTGTTCCCTCCGCCTCACTATACCAAGACGGCGGCGAGCCCCCGCTGCCTCTTTACGATGTCCCCCATGACCCGCCCCCTCAACCTTATGCTCCTGGTCGGCGAAGACGTCGGCCGACACCTGGGCTGCTACGGCGACCTCTTCGCACGCACCCCCCACCTCGACCGCCTCGCCCGACAAGGCTGCCTCTTCACCAACGCCTACTCCACCGCCCCCGTCTGCGCCCCGGCCCGCAGCTCGATGATCACCGGGCAGGACCCCCGCAAAATCGGCACGCACCTCATGCGGTCCCGACTGATCCACCCGCCCCGCCTTTTCACCCACGACCTGCGGCACGCGGGCTACTTCGTCAACTGGACCAACAAAACCGACTTCAACTTCGACCCCCCCGACGACTTCGCCGACGCCACCGACAACTGGCGTACCGCCCTCGCCGACGGCCGCATGCACGACCGCCCGTGGTTCGCCTTCATGAATTTCGGCATGACCCACGAGTCCCGCATGTGGCCCCCGAGCTCCGACGACAAAGCCCCCCTCCCCGAGCCCGACGCCGGTGCCGACTACCTCCACGACCTCCCCGGCCTCACCGTCCCCCCCTACCTCCCAGACACCCGCACCACCCGCGCTTCGCTTGTGCGCTACTACCAGCATCTCGAAGCCCAGGACGCCGAGATCGGCCGATGCCTCGACGCCCTCGAGCAGTCCGGCCAGGCGGATCGCACCGTCGTGATCTACCTCACCGACCACGGCCGAGGCTTGGTCCGCGAAAAACGCTGGTGCTACGACGCAGGCGTCCACCTCCCCCTCCTCGTCCGCGGCCCCGACTCCATCGCAACCCCAGGCTCCATCCGCGACGATCCCATCTCCTGGGTCGACCTCGCCCCCACCTTCCACGCCCTCGCCGCCATCGACATCCCCGACCGCTACGACGGTCGGGTGTTTTTGGGTGAACATATTCAGCCCGAACCACCGCTCGTCTTCTTTGGTAGAGACCGCATGGACGAGGCCCATGACCGCGTCCGTGGTGCCGCCGGCCGACGCTACCACTACCTCCTCAACGAGCGGCCCGACATCCCCTACGCCCAGCGAAACCGCTACATGGAGACCAGCCCCGTCACCCAGCAGGTCCGCAACCTCTATGCCGCGGGTGAACTCTCCTACCCCCGCGACCTCTGGATGGCCCCCACCAAGCCCCGCGAAGAGCTTTATGACAAGGTCGCCGACCCTTACTGCGTCCACAACCTCGCCGATCGACCCGACCACGCCGCCATCCTCACCCACCTGCGGGACGGCACCCGCGGCTGGCTGGACCGCATCGACGACAAGGGCCGCACCCCCGAACGCACCCTCGTCGACCAGGGCCTTCTCCGCAATCAGATCCCCGAATACAGCGACCGCGTCGCCTCTCTCCCCGACGGCCAAGACGACGCCACCTACCACACCCGCTACGACCCGGACGGCACTTAAAACGTTCCGATTCTTCTCCCGCCATGCCGCTATGAAGGGAATCGCCTAACCGCACCGCGACGCCACGCTCCGGGAGCCCGCCAACCACGCCGCATCCCTTGGGCATGACGGGACCTGGTTGTACAATCGATCTGGTCAGGTTCGCGGGCGTGTTCTGATCCGAGGCGGCAGGCTTCATCAAAGTCGCATGACTCGGGTTTCGCTAGCATGGCGGCCATGCATGTTTTCCGGGATCTCCAGCGGCGGGAAGCGGAGACGGGGCGGCCGATTCGGGTCGCGGTGGTGGGTACGGGCTTTTTCGGTTCCGGCCTCGTCAGGCGGCTTGAGGTCATTCACGGGCTCCAACCATCCGTGGTGGCGAACCGGACGCTGGAACGGGCCGTCGCAGCGCTGGCGGCCGCGGGGGTGCGACGCGACGAAATGGTGGTAACGGCGGATGCGGCGGCGGCCGCGGGGGCGGTGCGAGCGGGGAAGTATGTAGCGACGTCCCGTCTGGAATTACCTTCGGAAATAGAGGATGTGGACGTGGTGATGGAGTGTACGGGTGATGTGCTCGTGGGGGCGGGAGTGGCGTTGGGAGCGATCCGGGCGGGGAAGCACATCATCGCGGCCAACCCGGAGTGCCAGGCGACGGTGGGGTCCGCCCTGAGGCGGGAGGCGGATCGGGCCCAGGTTGTCTATAGCGACGTGGATGGGGACGAGCCGGGGATACTTAAAAGATTGGTATCGTTCGCGGAGGGATTGGGGTTTGATGTGAGGCTGGCGGGAAACTGCAAGGGGGTGTTGAAGCCGTGGGCGACGCCCGAGACGCAGCAGGGGTTTGCCCGAGCAAGCGGGTTGCAGCCTTGGATGGCGACCGCGGCCGCGGACGGGACGAAGCTGCACTTCGAGATGACGTGTGTGGCCAATGCCACCGGATTCGGGCTGCCGCGGGGCGACCGCGACATGAGCGGGACGACGGTGACGCCGACGACGATCGTGCGGGACCTGGAGGTGGCAGGGGTCTTGGAAGGACGGCCGGTGGTGGACTTCGTCTTTGGTATGCCCGGGGGCGTCTTTTGCATCGTGCATTGCGACGAGGCCGCCGCGCGGGCGGAACTGAACTATCTGAAGATGGGCGATGGGCCGTTTTATATGTTGCAGCGGCCGCATGTGCTGATCCACTATGAAGCGCCGCTTTCGGCCGCGGAGGCGGTGCTATATCAACACCCGACGATTACCCCCCTGCCCGGCCCGCCGATCGCCCAGACCATCGCCTACACCAAGCGGGACCTGCCCGTGGGGCATCGCCTCGATGGCATCGGCGGGTTCGACGTGCGGGGCATCATCACCACCGCCGAGGCAGCACGACGGGACCGGCTGCTACCGATCGGGCTGGCGATGTATGCAAGGCTGACCCGCGGGGTGCGGGAGGGGGAGCCTGTCGCACTCGATGGCGTCGAGTGGGTTGAGGAGAATCTCGTGATTCAGCTTCGCGATGCACAAGAGGGGCATGCGTCACCCGCGGCCGATCGTTAGCCACACTCCCGCGGGTTCAAGCACTCGCTTGGACCACCCCGTCGCGTTCCCGCCTTACAAAAGCTAACCCCTCGGCTCGCGGCGGGAACCGCGGACGGAGGTCCGCGGCTAAATAGTAAACGTCAAACCTCCGGGTGAGGTATGACGCGCTGTATCCGCAACGCATACGCAGTTTGATAGCAACGCGGGTCTGGGGGTGCTCGACGTGTCCGAGCCGCGAAGCGACAGCGAGCGATCAATCTTGGGGATCGAGTCAATGCGAAGGCCAAGACGCAGGCCAAGTCGAAACCCCCGCTCGCTCACGCGCTGCTGCTCCGATCACAACATGCCCCCGGACCTCATCAAGGCCGTCTCGGGCGACCGAACCGGGCCAAGATGGCCCGGCTGTATTGCCCGTGCGACTTGGCCGAGGTTGCTCGACTTGCCTTGCTTCCACACCACAACGCGGATTACTTCGTGCGGGGCGCTTTCGGGTGGCCGAGGTGTTCCCGACACATCGCGGTCGCTACGACGGCCCCCACCACCAGCACCACCCCCGCTGTCGCCCACGCCGCGGTCATGCTCCACCCGCCGCTGAGCACACCGGGCTGCGCCAGTGCCAGCATCACCCAGGCGGCAAGCAGGGTGTATCGGGCGGTGACCATCCCGGCGGTGATTGAGTCGATGGGAAGCGTCGCGTGCGGAGGGGACTGATCGGTATCCGCGGGGTTCGGCGTGGAATCGGCGGTGGGGGGCGGGGCTGGGGCGGGGGTGGGGTTGGTGGGGGGTGCGAGCACCGCTTCGATCGCCATCACACCCGCGACCGCCAGCACGAGCCCGAGCATCCAGCCCCGCACCCGGGCGAGGCGGGCGTCCTCCGCTTGGGTGACCGTCAGTCGCCGCTGTGCCTCACCCTGATCACGCTTGAGCCGAAGGCTCAGGATCGCCGCCTCGGCCGACGAGTCTTCGCCCCCCCCGCTGCCGAAGACCCTGCGGAGCTTCGCCTCCTGCGCAGCCGTCTCACGCTGATAGTCCAAGACGTTCGACACCGCATCCCGCCCCCCTTGAAACCACCCGCGGTAGACCCCCGGCGACACCCTCCCCAAGACCGCCGGCCCCAGCACGAGCCCCAGCAGCACCCCGACCAGCAACAAATACAGATGCCCCGTCCGCGGAAGCGGCGGCGGTGGCGTTGATGACGGGGACACCGAGTCCGGGCGGGTCATGCCGCCTCCTCGCCGTCGAGCTCATCGCTGAGCGTGCCGCTCCACTGCTCGAGCCCGACGCGGTGCGCTGCCTTGGCGAGAATGTGGGACCCGACGGGGGCGGCGATGAAGGTAAAGACGATGATGAGCGCGCTCTTGGTCACCACATCCACCGTGTTCAGATGCACCACCGCCGCGAGCAGCAGCCCCAGCAGCCCCAGCGTCGAGCACTTGCTCGCGGCATGAAGCCGATGGTATGCATCGGGCAGACGCACGACGCCCACCGCACCCACGAGCATAAAGACCAGCCCGAACAGGAGCAGCAGGATCGAGAGAGCGTCCAGGAGGAGGTTCATCGGCGGGGCTCCGGGGAGGCGGAGAGCGAGTTCCCCGAGCGGCGTGTGGGGGAAGTGGGGGTAGTGGGGTCGGCTCCAATATATTGAGCGAACGCGACCGTGCTGGCGAACCCGATAATCGCCACGACCAGCGCGGCATCAAAGAACACCGTCGTCTGCAGCCACATCCCCAGCACGATCACGAGGCCCACCACGTGGAACGCCAGCGTGTCCCCCGCGAGCACGCGGTCCGCCAGGTGAGGCCCCCGCATCATCCGCCACACGCACAGCAGCATCCCCAGCGTCAGCAACGCCACGCCAAACAGCATCACCCCGTAGAGAAGCGGGTCGAGCACGGTGACCGAAGGTGCCAGCATCGGCGAATCGCCCGCGGCCGCGGGGGGCGACGCCGCCTCCGCGGGACTCGCCGCGAGGGCGACGCGAGTCCGGGCCGCCATCGCTCCCGCGGCCGCGATCGTCGCGAGCTGTCGTATTGAAGTTCGCTTCATTTTCCAAATACCTCCCGCATCAGCCGATCCCGCAGCTCATCCAGGTCCCGCACCGCCGAGTCACGGTCCCGGGCGTACATACAATGAATATAAAGCGTGTCCCCCGCCTCGTCGATGTCCGCGGTCAACGTGCCGGGTGTGAGCGTGATGGCCGACGCCAGCATCGTCACCTGCGTCGGCGTCAGCCCGGAGACAGGGTAGCGGATGATCCGCGGGTGCATCCGAAAGCCCGGCGTGATAATCTCCCACGTGACCTGCAGATTCGCCTTGGTCAAAATAAAAAGAAAATACCCGACGAACCGTACGAGGCCCCACATCCGCCGCCCGTACCCCGTTCCTCCCCGCGCCCGCGACGCCACCATCATAATCACGAACCCAATTGCGAACCCGATGAGCAAGTTGAAGAACGTCACCTCATCCGTCAGGGCAAGGTAAAGCCCGGCAAGCAACAAATTGAGGAGAAAACTATAGAGCAAGGGGCTAAGGGGCTAAGGGGTAAGGATTCAAGTCGGCTGAGGCCGCTTCAGCGGCCCGGCTTTCGAGCGACGATCCAACCCGCAATACAGCAGGCATCGGCATCAATTTTCCGCCCATGTCGGTGACTTCGCCCGCCCCCGACACCGCCCCGGTCCGCCCCCCGCGATCCGCCCGCTCCGCCGTCAGCCGTTCCACCCCCTGCCAGGCATCGGACCCCAGCACCGCCTCCACATACTCCCGCGGCTCGATCAGTTGCCGCCCGGCGTGATTCGCGATGACATAAACCGGGTTGGCGGCAAATCCCAGAAACAGCGCGACGCCCACCAGCATCGCGATCGAAAGATAGCCCGCCCGCAGCCGCTTCACCTCGGCGGCCGCTCGCCGCACCGGCTGGGGGTCGGGAACGGGCGACCAGAAGGCGTAGCTCCATATCTTCAACATACTCAGCAGCGTCAGCCCCCCCGTGAGCAGCCCGATCACGCTCAACCACCAGAACCCATGCCAACCCGCCTGAATGATCGTCAGCTTGCCAAAGAACCCCGACAGCGGCGGCAGCCCCACCAGCGACATCGCCGCGATAAAGAACAGCACCGCGAGCAGGGTGTCCCGCTGCAGCAGCCCGCCCACCTTATCCAGGTCGTCCGTGCCCGCGTGCTCCTCGATTATGCCGCAGCACAGGAACAGCGAGCACTTCACCACCATGTGCTGGATCATATAAAAGACGCAGCCAGCCATCGCCGCAGCCGCGACGCCCGCGGGAACCTCGCTCCCCGCTGCATAGACCGAAACCCCTACGGCAATACCAAAGACCATGTAGCCGACCTGGCTGATCACGTGCACCGCGAGGATCCGCCGCACGTGGTGCTGGCTGACCGCGCCCAGCACCGCCAGCAGCATCGTGAATCCCGCCGCGACCGCGAGGATCGTCGCCAGCACCCCCGCCGACACCGCCGGCTCACCACCCGAGCCCCACGCCGCGAAGATCGTGGGAAACGTCCGCGCCACCGCATAGACGCCCACCTTGGTCAGCATCCCGCCGAAGAGCCCCGCAATCGCGATAGGTGCGGTGTAGTACGTGTCGGGTAACCAAAACCAGAGCGGGAAGAACGCCCCTTTAAGCCCGAAGACAAACAGCAAACACACCGCCAGCGCTGTAAAGCCCGACGGCATGGCCACCCCCGCCGCCCGCCGCTCCGCGACGATGCGGGCCAGGTCCGCCATGTTCAGCGTGCCCATCAGCCCGTACACCATCCCCGCCGCCATCACGAAGACTGTGGAAGCCAGGAGGTTCAACAACACATACTTATATGCCTGCCTCAGTTGGAGCCGGGTGCCGCCCAGCGCGAGCAGGGCATAGCTGGCCATCAACATAATCTCGAAGGCGACGAAGAGGTTAAACAGGTCGCCCGTGAGAAAGCTGAGGTTGACGCCGAACATCAGCAGCAGCATCAGCGGGTGGTAGTACCGCCGCTCGACGCCGGGCGTCAGGCTGATGAACGAGTGGATGTACGAAGCGAGCGCGACGACCGATGCGGTGGCGACGAGCAGCCCCGAGAGGGAGTCGAAGACAAGACTGATGCCATAGGGTGCCGGCCACGCCCCCATCTGCGACACCAGCACGTGCCCGTGCCACAGGTGCCTCACGATCAGCCACACCGCGAGGCCGAGCACGGATGCAAGCGTCACCACCCCCACCCCCCGCGACAGTCGAGGCCGATTCACCAGCGGCACGCACACCAGCCCGCCGATGAGCGGGACGATGCAGAACAGGATGATGGCGGGATGGGTCAAGGGGTGGGGTGGGGTTCAAGTTCTGCCGACGCCCGGGGAACTGGTTCCACGGGATGAGTCATTTGAATCGTTCGCTAAGCCGCGGGCGGCTTGCTGCGTTAGTTCCCCCGCATCGAGCGTGCCGGTCTGCCTCGCGGTGACCACGATCAGCGCCAGCAGGAAGCCCATCACGCCAAAGCCGATGACGATGGCGGTGAGGATCAGCGCCTGGGGCAGCGGGTCCACCATGGTCGCCAGCGTCGCCCCGCCCTCCATCGGCACCACCGGGGCCCCCTTGAACGCGGCCGCGGCATACTCCGGGTCGGCGCGGACCGCAGGCACGGGTGAGCCGCTCTGGGCGATGATGCACAGGTTCGCCGCGTGCGAGATCAGGAACACCCCCATCGCAACACCCTTGAGCTCCCTGCCCAGCAGCAGATAGATGCTCACGCCAAACACCACCGCGACGCAGACAGCGAGGATGAAGGTCAAGTGTCACCCCCTGTTTCCTGAGGTGTCTCGTCCCGTGGGGCATCACCCGTCCGCTCGAGCTCCTCGGAAAATCGCGTGATGATGCCCAGCGACACGCCAACGACGACAAGCAACACGCCGATGTCGAAGATGCCCGCTGAGGCGAAGTGCAACTCGTCGCCGAAGAACAGGTGGATCGTGCGGACGTCGCTGGTCAGCAGCGGCAGCCCCACGAGCATCGGGGCGACGGCGGTCGCAACCGCGACCGCCAGCCCCGTGAAGACGAGCACGCGGGGGTGGACCCGCAGCATCGCTCGCAGTGCCTCGGGGCCGAAGGTCATGCGGAGCAGCGCCAGCGCCACCGCGATGATCAGCCCGCCGATGAACCCGCCCCCGGGCTCGTTGTGGCCCTTGAGCGCCATGTACGCGCCAAACAGCAGCGTGATCGGCAGCACCAGCCGCATCGCGGTGGAGAGAATCGGAGAGGTCAAGCTCCACCCCCTGCTTCTGTCGCGGGCAGTGCTTCCCCGCGAATCTCCTCAGATCGAGACGGCCTGCGACGCGACCAGCTTCCGGGCATCAGCGACCACACCCCCATCACCGCCAGCGCCAGCACCGTGATCTCGCCCAGCGTGTCAAACCCGCGGAAGTCCACCAGGATCACGTTTACGATGTTGTGCCCCCCACCGCCCCGTCCATCGGTCGCGGCCGTGCCCGTGTAGCTGTGAGCAGCGAAGAAGTCGCCCAGCGTTGCCCCAATGGCTCCGTCCACCCCCGCGGTCCCCGACGCCGCCACCAGCGTCACCCACCCCACCGCCACCCCCGACAGCGTGCCCATCAGCACCCGCCACCACCGCCCATGCCCCCGGGCAGCCGTCTCCCGCGGCAGGAGGCGGAGCACCAACACAAACAAAATCACGCTGATGATCTCGAACATCAGCTGCGTCAGCGCCAGGTCCGGCGCCTGATACAGCACATACATCCCCACCACGCTGAAACCGCACGCCCCGAGCAGGATCACCCGCACGATCCGCGACTGCGTCAGCGGCAGGCCCACCGCCGTGATGCAGATCAACAGCCCCAACAGCACACCCGGCCAAAACTCCAGCACCTTCGCCCACTCCACCCCAATGGCCGCGATCATGCCCCGGTCGAACCACGCCGCCGCCGCGATCCCCACCAGAAGCGCCACCAGCGACATCAGCAGGTAATCCCGCAGCCGACCCGTCTGAATGGTGCGAAATGCCCGCCCGCCCCCCGTCACCGCAAGCCAGTACATCCCCGGATACACCCGGTCGTTGATGTCCTCGTGCGCCCCCCTCCCCAACCGGCTCAGACCCAAAACCACCCCCAAAGCAATGCCCAAAATCGAAAACCACAGCGGCGGGCTCAGCGGGTGCATCAACGCGTAGTACATCGACGGCGGCGACGTCTCGAAATACCACGTGTTGCTCTCGAGCGGGCGGAACACCGCGTTCCATACATAAGGCACCACCCCGCCTACATACTGAAACGCCACCAGCACCGCCGCCGGCACCCACAACATCCACGGCCACACCCCCCGCTCATGGTCGTGCTCCTCATGCCCCGCGTGATGGTCGTCATGCGTTTCATACTGATACTCATCCTCCGACCGATCGGCGACAACACCATGTTGCGAAACATAGGCATCCACAGCGACCACTCCGTGCGGCCCCGCCAGGTCGGCGTCCGACCGCTTCGCCACCCCCATCCCGAACCGGCCGTGCCCCAGCAGCGTCGTTACCAACCGTACGAAGATTGCTACGTTGCACGCCGCCATCGCCAGCGTCGCCGCCATGACCGCCCAGATCCAAGAGGACCGCTCCGCCGCGTGATACACCTGATACAAAAACAGTTCCTTCGCCCCGAAACTCACAGTCAGCGGCCCCGCCGCCAACGCATACCCCGCCAGCAGCAGCACCACCGTCAACACCTTCGCCGTCCCTCCCCGATGATAGTACCCAAACAACTCCGGCAGCGAACGCGTCCCCGCCACATGCCCAATCGCCCCCGCAATGATAAACAACGGGGCTTTATAAAACGCGTGGTTGGCGATCTGCGTGATGTCCCAATCGAGCGCGGCATAAACATGTCCGTGTGACTCAAACGTAATTCCCCCCAACCCATACATCGTCATCAGCAGTCCCAACTGACTCACCGTCGTGTAGGCGAAAATCCGCTTCAGGTCGTGCTGCACCACCGCGAGCACCCCCCCCACCACCATCGTCACCGCACCAAACGGCACGATCAGCCCCGTCCAGATCGGCACGCCCGGCAGCAGCTCCACATGCCCGTCATGCACCACCGCGACCGCACCCAACGCCGGAAACAGCCGACCCAACAGAAACACCCCCGCCTTCACCATCGTCGCCGAGTGCAGAAACGCCGACACCGGCGTCGGGGCCGCCATCGCACCGGGCAACCAATAATGGAACGGCCACTGCGCGCTCTTCGTCCCCGCCCCTATGAACATCAACACAAACGCCCACACCACCCCCGGCGAGCCTAAGTCCAACTCCGCCGCCCTGCTCAGCAGCTCGCTCCACCGCCACACCCCCGTCGTCTCCCCAAACAGCAGCACCCCGCCGAACAGCCCCATCCCCCCCAGCCCCGTCGTGAAAAAAGCCTGCATCGCCAGCTTCACCGCATGCTTGTCATACCGATCCCAACCGATCAGCAGAAAGCTCGAAATCGATGTCATCTCCCAAAACATCAGCGTCCCCAGCGTGTAGTCGCTGAGCACCAAGCCCATCATCGCGGTCGTGAAAAACCCCAGCGTCGGGAAGAACCGGTACAGGTCCCGCTCGTGAGTCCCAAAGTACCCCCGCGCATACAGCACGATCAACGACCCCACCCCGCTCACCAGCAGAGCAAAAAACACCCCCAGCCCATCGAGCAAAAACGCGAGGTCCAGGTGCAGCAGCGGGATCCACGGCAGCACCTGCGTCCCTTGCGGGTGGCCCGCGGCGTGCTCGATCCCGAACCGCGCGACATGCACCAGCACCAGCACGAACGCCGTCAGCGGCCCCGCCATCGCGACCAGCGGCCGAGCCGTCGTCCACTTCAACGGCAAAAACAGCGTCGTCAACCCCGCGACCACGGGGGCGAGCACCGCCAGCAGGGGCATCGTGATCGGAGCGGTCGTCGAGTCCATGACGATAACTTCAGCCCACCCCCCGTTCAGCGGGTCCACGCCGCAGCCGCGCGGGCAAACCCGTCGCTGCGAGCATGATCGGCCGGTTCGCCGGGGTGGCGTGAGCCGACTTTGCGGATTGAGCCGATTCTGCGGGCGATCCTCGCAAGGGGTGTGGGCAGGCGGCGGGACTATACCCCATCAGGTCGAAACGGGAAAGCCGCCATGCCCGACAATCGAATCCTAAAATTATGTCGCCCGAGAACCCCCGGCGGTGGCCGCTTCAGCGGCCACCGGTTTCACTATTTGCCGGCGTACAAAAAGTCGGCTTGTCGAGCCCGCACCGCCCGCCCCCCCAAATCGCATCGTTGATCGCCCGGAACACCTCATCCCCCGTATACCACCCCCCATCGGGAAACTTCCCCAGGCTTAAGCCGTGCGGCTGATAAAGCGTGATCGGATCGGCCCCCGCGACCTCCTTCACCGCCTCGAAATAGCCAAACCCCCCCGACGGGTCACCGCAACCCCCGCACGCGTACACATACGCCAAAACACCCGCGGGCGACCCCGATGGCGTCGGCCCCGACGCGGTCGTCGTCGGCGTGATCGTGCCCTCCTCCGCGGCGAAAAACGCCGCGGTGTTCAAGTCATAAAACCAAACCTGCAGCGGCGGCTTCTCCATCGACTCCCGACCCCCGCCCAAGGCGAAAATCAGTATCCCCAGAGCCACCAGCACCACCGCCGCCGCGGCCACGCCCGCATATAACAGCCCCCGCGGGTGATCGTGCATCAGGGAGCGGACCCGGTAAATCACATCTTGCATGGTCATCCCCAGTAGTGCGAAATGGCGAGTCGGACGCGAAACAAATGGTTAAAACAACCACTCATCTAGCCCCGCCGCTCGCGGCGGCTCCGCCCGAGTTTAAGCGGATTATCTATTTTGTTCGGTCGAGTGACACGCCTTAACCCGTGAGTCAACGGCATGCCGTCGGGGTTTCGGCAGATCCCACGCCTTGGGCCAAGCCCCAAGGCGTGGCACTCTCGCTTTACCTAACATTTCACCGTGGGCGGTCCACTACTTACCAAACACCCCCCAGATGATCCCCAGGTCGGTGTTTTGGTAGTAGGGATTGTCGCTGGTGATCTTGTTGGCGTTGCCCTTGGATTCGAGCGTGGTGACGTGACCATCAAGAAAGTTCATGTTCACCTGCGTGCCCGCGTGCCGGTCCCACTCGACGTTGCCCCCGCTGCCCGCGAGGCTGTCGGGGCGAACATACGGCTGATTGTTGAACGGCTCGCTCATGTATACGACCTTCTGCAGCGACACGCCGATCGTATCCACATTGATCCGCTCCGCGGTCTTCGGCCCCAGCGAGGCGGTGCCGTTGATCACGGTGTTCATCCCGTAGTGGAACGAGTTCTTTCCCGAGCCGGAGTTTTTGTTGCCCTCCTGAATCCGCGACGGGCAGTACCAGATCCAGGCGTTCGTGTAGCCTCCCGCGACCCCGACGTCGCCGCCACTGTAAATGTCGCCATACTTCGGCGCACTCACCAGCGAGGGGAGCACGTTGAACCAGGCATCGGGCGTGGTGTTTTGAGCGGCCGCGGAAGCACCCACGCCCTCGATGCGGGGCAGGGTGTTCTCCTCGTTCACCAAGTATGCCTGCAGCGCGATCCCCCACTGCCGCATCCCGCTGAGGCAGGTGGACGTGCGGGCCACCTCGCGGGCCGACCCCAGCGCCGGCAGCAGGATTCCGATGAGCAGGGCGATGATCGAGATCACCACCATCAGCTCCACCAAAGTGAATCCAGCGGCTCTCCTCCCGGCGTTTGGAGCCGGGGCGTGAGCCGCGTGAAGGGTGACGACGGACGGGCGAGTTTTCTGGAAGCAGTGTTTCATAATAAGACCTACAGCATGGGCAGGGCCGCGGCTGGCGGCGAGCCGGGTGGGAGCGGGGTGGTCGCGTCGGTGGTTGAGAGTCCGGGCGGGGTTTTCCAGAGCCTGGAGGGTCGGGAGGTTGAGGGCGGGGGATGCATTTAAGCGGGCGGCTGAGCGGCGTCGCTTGAGCGTCAATATAGAGAAGTTTCACCCCATGTCTACGGGTAAACCCATTTCTCGCAAACTTCTCACACAGCCTCGCACCCGTCGACCCGCTCGTGGATCCCTCGAAGTTCGCCACGGCACATCATTTAGCCGGTCCGCTCGCTGCCCTAGCTACGTTTTGGACCAGATCTCGAACTTTATCGCGAACGCGATCCGCGATTGGAAAGTAGCAATCCCTCTCCCCAAACACCTACGCGGGGCAATGGCATCGCCCCTCACCCGTTACACTTTCAGCGGACGTAGTTCGCCCGCCGCCGTCGTCGCCCCCTCCCCGCGCCCTCCTGCAGAACCCCCCGCCATGAGCCACTCCCCCATCGTTCGTTCCAGCCGCTCCCGCCTGTCCCGCGTCGCCTGCCTCGCGGCGGTGGGTGGGCTGCTGGCAGCCCCGATCACGCCGCTTGTCGGCTGTGAGAGCCTGCCCGGCGGGGATAAGGAGCAAGGTGCCGTCATCGGCGGCGCTGCCGGGGCGGCTGGCGGAGCCGTGATCGCGGGCGAGGGCAATCGAGCCCTGGGCGCGATCATCGGCGGCGTCCTTGGCGCGGGCGGCGGGTACCTCATCGGTGCCAACAAGGACAAAATCCTTGGCGATGAGGACAAGGCCAAAGAGGAAGCCAAGGAAGCCAACCGCAACGCCCAGAAGAACCCCGCCACCGCCAAGACCGATGCAGAAATTCGCAGCAGCGACACCGCCGACATCAACGGCGACGGCTTCATCACGCTCGATGAGGTCGTCGCCTTGCATAAGGCCGGCCTCAGCGACCAGGAGATGCTCATCAAGCTGCAAAAGACCGGCCAGGTATTCCAACTCAACGACGAGCAGAACCAGCATCTCCGCGACGCCGGGGTCTCCGAAGCCGTCATCGAGCGGATGGCCGACCTCAACACCGACGAGTTCGACCGCGTCCACTCCAAGGACGGCACCGAAGTCATCGGGGGGACGCGGTAAATCTGGTGGGGCTTCTAATATCAGTGAGGTGGGCGTCTCGCCCGTCTTGCCGCGAAGCGGCGAGCCCTCCCGAATCGGCCTTGCGGCCGATGGCGGGGGGAGGTCTGCCGCCCCACGAAATGGCTGGAAGTGAGATGTTGAGAGCCGATTAAGTTATCGCCCGCGGCGCCGAGCCTTGTATGGTGGCACAGGCGTCTCGGATGGGCCACCTATAAAAAAGATTCGGCAGAGGGACGGGTATCGGAAGACTCTTTAAACTGATTCAAGGTGTCGCCGCGCCCGGTGCAACCGCCGACCGCCAGATGGCTCGCCCCACGAAGAATGGCCCGAGTCGCTTGAGATACAGGGACGTCTGCGTCGTTCCCCGCATCCGCTCCACCAGCTTCGACAGCGGGGCGAGCTCGGGCCCCATCAACCCGATCACGAAGTCGTTGTCCGCAGGGTCCAGCCCGTGACACGCGAGCCGAATGTCGTAGGCAGCCCCCGCACGCCCGAACTGCATCCCCAGTGTGCCATGCTCCCGAAGGATCGCCCGCTGCTCCTCCTCGGGCAGCCTTAAAAACTCACCGCTGCGGCGGAGCGGGTACCAAATCGCCCACGGCCAATCGACATTGAGAGCATGCCGCAGCGGGCGGCGAAGCAGCGTGTCCTCCAGGTCCGCCTCATATCCCAGTGAATACGTCCGCCCAAGCATCGTGTAGTGCGGCTGGTGGGTCAGCCCCGCAGTCCGGGCCTGCAACGCCGGGGCAAAGCGGTCCACCAACTCAAGCGGCTCCTCCGACGCCGCGAGCACCCCGACCCCCCGCGGGTCGTTCACGTGCTGGTACACCACGATGTGAAGCGAATCATCGCCATGATGAGCCAAAGGCTCGAACCGCCTGGCGAACTCCGCGGCGTCCTCGCATGCGGTGTACACCTGCAACTGCATGAACAGCCGCCGGTCGGATGTGGCCTTGGCCCCGCGCTCCATGAGGTCGAGCGGCGGCTGGGCGAGGAGGTCGGTCATAGGGGGATTGTAGGACTCGGGCGCAATCCTGCCCTTGAGGCCCTCGCCCTTCTGGGCGGGGCTCCATCGGGCGAGGGTTGCTGGAAATAGACGAGGACGCCTGTTGGGGCGTCCTCGTCGGGTGTGGTTATTCAAATGTTCGAGGGTCCGGGTCGATTAGGCCTGGCGGCGACGGCGGGTGGCGACGAAGCCGAGGAGGGCCAGTCCGGGCCAGATGGCCGCGGGGGTGGGGACCAGGGTGAACTCGAAGTTGGTGTTGGACGAGAGCGGGAAGTCCGAACCGGCGAGGGGGCCGCCGATCTGGCTGGTACCGACGACTTCGCCGGTGCCGGCCGCGTTGGACTTGAGGCCCAGGTTGAGGGCGGAGCCGAGCATTTCGCCGTCCGCGCCGACTTCGTTGGTGCGGTTGAGGGCGAAGATCGACTGGCCGAGGCGGTCCGAGGGGTTGCCGACGTCGGAGATGTCGTCTCCGCCGGTGCCAACCCAGCCGTTGCTGCCGTTGACGATACCAAGGCCGAAGTAGAAGTCGCCGTCGCTCACGACGTCGAAGGCGGTGGCCTGCGAGGCGTCGAGGTTGTTGACGAAGGTCGACTCGCCGCCGTCGGCCCAAGCCTTGATCATCGTGCCCATGCCCTTGGTGTCGAACATGTCATCGGGGGCGTAGGTGTAGGCGAACACTTCCTGGCCGGTGGCGGGGTTGACGCCCAGGGAGGTCTTGCTGGCGACCTTGATCTGGAACACGCCGGTGAACTCGTCGTTGCCCAGGCTCTGCGTCAGAGTCGTTTCCTGCGGCGTGCCGCCGGGCTTGGTGACGAACAGCTGCTCGATCACGAACACGCCGCGGAGCGAGTCGCCCACGTCGATGATGTTCGCCGAGCCGACGCGGTTGATCAGGATCTCACGGTTCTCGTCCGAGCCGAACACCTGCGTCCCGACCTGTTTACCGATCAGGTCGTTGAGGGAAGCGGCGTTGGCGGCCTGCGAGGCGAAGCCGGCACCGGCAAAGGCGGCGGCCACGAGGGTCATCTTGGTAAGTTTCATAGTCATCTTTCGTCTCCGGGGTTTACAAACGGGGGGTTGAGTGAGGCGGGGTAAAGTTCCCTGCCACTGACAGGGTACCACATCCTCAAGAATTGCAAGCATGAATCTCCGATTTTTCGGAGTTTTATTTGCGATCGGGCCAACTTTTATGCAACCCGATGATTCAGAGCGCCTTTTGGCTACTCCACGGACTTCCTCCTCTGGGCCCGAACGTGTCGGGCTTTCCTTTGGGCGACCATCGCGGCCGGGGGAGCCGCCCCTGCGTCGGGGCGTTGCGTGTTTCAGGCTTCCCATCGGTCAGTCGATGCTTCGCGGTACACCCTAATATATACAACATGCTTGATCTTGATGCAAGGGGCTGCACGAAAAAATCACAAAACTGATCTCCCCGCCCCCGCCAGGCCCACCTTCAACCGCCCACCCCGTACCGCCCCGGACTGATAACCCCTTGAGGATCAACCACTTGCTTGATCTGCCCCAAGACTTGCCACGTCGCGTCCCCCGCGGAGCTTAGTTTGGCAAATCCGGTCGGCCCCGTCCGATAAGGCACGAACCCCCCCGCGAGCAGCGCATCCCAAAGTTCCGCATAGCACCGGTCAGCAAGCCCGTGCTCCTCGGGCACCGCCTTGTCGAACGCAATGTTGCTCACGCAGATCATGCTCCGCTCATTGATCATCGTGAACGTCACCAGCGTGTCGAACCCATGCTTCGCATAAATCGGCTTCATCAACTCCAACAGCTCCCTCGCGTCCGTGCCACGGATCGGCAGCACCGGCGACACCCACATCAGCCCCGCACCCTCCTCCCGCGGGTCCCGGGCTTCATCGGGCATCGGCCGACGCACCCTCCACCCCGCGCCCCGCAGCGGCTCGTCCGACGGGATGCCTTTCAAGATCCCGTAGCTCGGCTCGATCAGCGCCAGCCGCTCGCCCAACCGTCGGCCCCGACCCAACTTCGCCAGTGATCCATGCAGCCGCTTGGCCGCCCGGAGCAGGCGGTCGTCCAGGAATCGCAAGGTCACCCCCAGCCCCCCAACCGCCCGCTTGACCGCCCGCTTGGTCTCGCGGACCGTGCCACGCGTGCCATAGATGGCCCCCGCCACGTTCCATCGGCCGACGCCCGCCTCCCGTCTCAAATCATCCCGCACATGACCGGGCAGCGGGGTCTGCCCGCCCGTGCGGTCGAAGGGGTAGCGGGTGCGGGCCGAGAGCACCCGGAGGTCATTGCCGACGTGGATGGTGCTCTGGAGCAGCCCGGCGAGGCGGAGTGGAGCGAGGGCATCGATGATGGCTTCGAGCTGATCTTCCCGCGGCGCGAGGATGAAGAAGCCGCAGAATGCCTCGGGTTCGGGCATGAGCCAGAGTCCCAGTCGGGTGACGATGCCGAAGTTGCCCTGGCAGAACAGCCCATCAAGGGCGGGGCCGACGCCATAGGGGTAGGTATACTGCGCCCTGGCCCCGGGGAATCGGCCGTAGCCCGTGTCGATCACACTGGCGTCGGCGAGCACGACCCGCATGGAGCAGGCGGTGGCGACGTGGTCCCCGTAGCGGGTGTGGCCGAAGCCGCGGTCGAGTGTGTTGCCCACCAGGCTTGCCCCCCAGCCCGCGCCGGTGACATCGACCCAGAGGCGGGACCCGCGGGCCTGGAGCTCCTTATATAGCTCTCCCTGCGTGACGCCGGGTTCGATGACGGCGTAAGCGAGTTGCTCGTTCACCTCGAGCACGCGGTTCATCTTGCTCAGGTCGAGGATCACCGCGTCGGGCCGGGTGGCGCAGGCGGAGCCATAACCCCAGTTCCGCCCGGCGGAGATGGGGTGCAGGTGCCCCCCGTGCTCGCCGACGGCTCGGACCACGGCCTGGACCGCCTCGGTCGTTTCGGGCTGCACGACGCAGAGCGGGCGGGTCGAAAAGGTGCTGTTGGTGCGGGCGAAGCGGTCAAGTGTGGCCTCATCGTGGAGCACCCGCGTGACCCCGATGGCCTGTTCCAGCGCCTGCACAAGGGCGGGTGAGGCGGTGGAAGCGGATGAATCGGGGGGGGGCGGATTTTTCTTGACAGGCATCGGGGCTTCCTTTACCGTCTGCAGGGGACGAGCCGGAGGGATGGGTTGCGAGCGGCAACGCTCCGCGACGGCCGAGACTGGTTGGTGGCGGGTTCGAGCAGGATACGCTCGGCCTTGGTGGGGGGGGTTGGCGGGTTCGTCTGAGGATGGATCCTGATCGATGGACGGCCCTTTCTGTGGGGGCGAGTGTGGGTTGTGTCGCGCGGGCGGCTTGTATGGGGGGAGCCGGGTTTTGGGCACGCGTCGTTTGACGTGCCTGAAGGCGTCGCTGCTTTTTGCCGACGTTTGACCTGGCTCGGATGATTTGGAGCCACCCCTGGAGGATTCATGATCGCACTTCCCCCGGCCGCTCGATCCCAAGGCTCTTCAGAGGCCGTGGATGCTCTGGGCTTAGTTTTAGCCAATCCCCCAGCGTTGCCCCATCCCCCCGCGTTGCCTCAAGCCAAAACGGTGCTGGTGCCCCCGGATGATGCGGAGAGGCGGGACATTGATCTGACGGAGCGGTTGCAGCTGCGTTGCCGGGAGCCCAAGTTCAGCGTCGCCCGGACGCTGGGAGAGGTGATCGAGGCGTGGGGACTGCTTTACGAAACGTATCGGGATGTAAACTTTATCTCTCCGAATCATTTCAAGGTCCACACCGTGCCCCAGGCGATCGGTTCGCACACGGCAGTGGTCCGCTGCCGCGTCGGACGGACGACCGTGGGCACGATCTCGAGCATCTGCGACACGCCGCTGGGCCTGCCGCTGGACGAGGTCTACGGGCCCGAGCTCGAGGTGCTGCGGGGACAGGGCCGACGGCTCACGGAGATCGGCCTGCTGGCCGAGCGGAGCGAGTTGCTCCCCCCACCACGCGGGGGCGAGGATCCCAGCACCGGCGGACTGATGCTCGACCTGCTCCGCTATGCGTTTTATTTCGCGGTGTTCAGCAACGCGACCGACATCGTCTGCGGCATCCCCCCCCGCCGGGCGCGGCTGTACCAGCGGGCGATGGGGTTCGAACCCATCGGCGAAATCAAGAGCTACTCCACCGTCGAGGACAACCCCGTGGTGCTGCTCAGGGCAGAGCTGCGGCATGTCTTCCGCGACGCCCACCTCTACCGGATGACGGACTACTTCGCGCGGAACCCCGTGCGACACGATGAGTTCAAGGCCCGTTACCTGTTCGACAACCACCGCCTGGTCCAGTCCCCGCTCGCGGGTTATCTACGCCGCAAGCAGGACCTGGAACGCCATAAGGCAAGGCAGCGGCAGACCGTCGCGGCATAAGTAGGAGACCGTCTGCCGCCGGCACAAGCCGCGCACGCAGTAAGGAACAGGTTCTCGACGACCTCCCCACTTGTCCCTCCGTGAACCGACACGGCGGTGGAAGGTGGCGGTGGGATTTGAAGACCGAACCAACGTCAGCGTTACCAGGCCGAGACGCTGAGGTCCATGCTCAAGCGTCCCCAGGGGCAGTCCCTGACGCCGCGGAAGCACCAGACCTGGCCGAACCTATAAAAGCCGTTGGCGGATCGAGACGAATCTGCGTCACCTGAAACACACGATGGGGTTGGACGTCTTGCGTTGCAAGAGCGTCGACGGTGTGGCCAAGGAGCTTCTGGCTTAAGCCGTCGCGTACAACCTGGTCCGCCTGCACATGCTCGACGCGGCCCGTCGCCGGGGCGTGCCTCCCGACCGCATCAGCTTCATCGATGCGGTGGACACGGTGTGTCACGCCGCCCACAACGCGGCGAATGTGACGCTAACCGTCCACCCCGCCCGCCCCGGCCGCGACGAACCCCGAGTCATCAAACGCCCCACGGACCGCTACACCTACCGGACCCGCCCCCGCGATGAACTACGCCAAGCCCTTGGCATCACCCAACTTGCGGCCTAAGTGGGTGGCGTTCGTATCCGACACTGTTTCGGATCCGTCTCTCCCCGCTGCCGAGCGGTGGGGTTCGAAGACTCACCAACACCCTACATTTCACCGCATCCTACTTGCTTGCTTGCTTCTCGGGAACAACAGTTGTGATATCAACATAGTGAACGCGGGAACCAAAGGACTCGCACTTCCAGCAATCGCCGCCCACCCAACGCGGATTCCATCAGAAAATACGAGTGCGATCGTTGCGATCAAGCATCCAAAGCTGCCAAGGCCCAGCGCTGTCGTCGCTACCGGACATCGGAGCGACTCGTAACCCTTGAACATCAATAAACATCCAGAAGTTAACCAGAGCAAGAGTGGGACGGCGATACTAACGATCAGAGCCCCTCGCACAAGAGAGGGTGCATGAGGGAAATCAGCGACAGTCCAAGGCAATGCATACACGACGCAGTCGAAGCCGAGCAGACCCTTTCCCCCGTTAGGTTCATTTCTCGCATACCATGGAAGCCCCATCGACATGAGGTAGCCCGATACTCCAAGGACGAACGCGATGATATAGGCTTTCATTTCGAGATCAAATGAATACGTTACTCGACCAACGGATTCATGGGTCCGCAACAGTGTCCGACACGAACGCCATGAAGTTATGCCGTTACGGATGGGGTGGTCGGCGGTTGGAACAGAAGGTGGCCTCCTGCGATGATGGTGTTGTTCAGGCACCCTCTATCACCGCAGGCCACGGATGGCCAGTATTG
>PPFU01000409.1_pt1 | contig 25975 bp, 20 predicted proteins | sample 1535991 | NCBI WGS metagenome assembly PPFU01 (sample SAMN04901290, study PRJNA319586) | Hypolithon metagenome, whole genome shotgun sequencing project. | isolation source: Antarctic Hypolithon | place: Antarctica: Miers Valley | collected 2014
GACCTCCGTGCGGAAAAAAAGCGCCGCCTCGGGCTTGACCCGGAGGCGGCGCTTGGATTTTTCAGCCAGCCGGCCGACTACGCGCGGCGGGCGCTCCCGCCGCGGCGGCGCAGGAGGGTGAGCATGCCGGCCCCGCCGAGGATCATGGCAAAAGTGCTCGGCTCGGGGACTGCGGTGACCGTCATGATGAGATCTCCTGCGGTGGTGTAGTTATTCGCCTGCAACGTCACGCCGTTGCTGGAAATGAAGGCTCCCTCGGCGAGGTTGAAGAATTGGCCAGTGATCGAACCTGCACCGCCGATCGCCGTGAATGTCTGGCCTCCGAAAAAGCCTGAGTTGTCTCCGAAGGCGTTAAAACTAAATACTGAAAGAGCGTTTATCGTGGTGGTGCCAGCCACATTCACTCGATCGCCAACTGCCAAAGTTGAATTCAGGTCGAACCGGAAGTTCGCATCCGAATTCAGCGTCAGAGCGCCTCCCATGGCAAGTAATCCGATGGCGTTGGTCGCTGTCCCTGCCGTAATGACCGAGTCGGTGCCGCCCGCGCCATCGCCGATTGTCACCAAGCCGGTTCCGATATTGTTGCCCGACGCACGATCCCCGGTCAACGTTCCCGCACTGACGCTGACGGTGCCGTTGGCGATCGAACCGTTGGTGCCATCTCCGATCACCAAGGTTCCACCGGAAACGGAAGTCGCGCCCGTGTAGGTGTTCGCGCCGCTGAGCGTCACGGTGTCATCAGTCGTCTTCGTCAAAAGCGCGCCCGTGCCGGCCAAGATGGCGGACGCCGAGCCGCTGCGGACATCAAAAGTCTTGCCCGAATCGACCGTGAGCGTGCCGGTGGTGCTGTTAATGGCACCGCCAGCCAGCACCACACCGGCCCGGGAATGCTGGCTGAAAGTCACAAGATCCAGGGTGCCGCCATTGACTGTCGTGGTCTGCGTCGCATTGGAGCCGTTTCGACCCAGAACATCCACGGAGGCCATCCGCAAAGTCCCCGCATTCACGGTCCAGCCGGTGAAGGTGTCATTCGGATCGTTTCTCGACCGGATTTCCATCAACCCCGCGCCTTCCTTGACCCCCGAGCCGTTCTTGTAATTGTCGACTCCAGTGTTAACCCCCGAGCCGATCGCGAGATCGATCGTGGCAGCGCCGTCCGCCACGGTGAATGTCCGCGCAGCCCCGCCGAAATCGAAGGTAAACCCATTGCTGGAGCCCCCGCTGGCAGTCGAGCCGCCAATATTGATCGTGGTATCTCCGCTCGTGGAAATATTCCCGCCGAATTGAATCTGGGTATTCTCACCGTTCGTGGCGGCGATCTTTGCCCCGCCGCTCATGTTCAAGGCGCCATCAATAGTAAAAAGCGGACCGGAGCCGCTATTGCGCCCCACGATGGAGACTTGGCCGCCGGTCATGGTGAGGCTGCCGATTTGTTCGCTAAAACGATTCAGGTTGAGCACTCCGCCGGTATTGATGGTGACAGCTGAAGTGTCGGCGATCTGATTGATGAGAATTCCGTTGGAAACGGCGCCGCCTTCGACCGTCCCCAACTTCACGGTGTCGGTGCCGCTGCCGTCACCGATGACGAGGTTGCCGGTGATGGAAAGCGACTCGTTGCTGATTACGGTTGTGCCGGTAAAGCGACTCAGAATGAGTGTCCCCGCATTGACCGTCGTCGTGCCGGTGTAGGTATTGGCCTCCGAGGGTTCCATTGTGGTTGAAGGTGAGCGTGCCGGTGCCTTCTTTGGTGAGGCCATTCGAGCCGTTGAGCACGGAATCTACCGTGAGCGTTTTCGTGCTGGCGACGGTAACGATGCCCGTGCCGGCGATGGAGAGTTGGCCGTCGTTGAGGATGTATGTGTCGTTGACGGTGAGCGAAAGTGCCTGCTCGCCCGCGCTCAATGTGATCGTGCCGCCGCTGGGCGGAATCGGCGCTGGGAGCGTCGTGTCAGTCGTCAAATCCGGCTCGCCGGCGCTCCAGTTGAGTGCATCGGACCAAGTAGCGGTGGCGTTGCCATTGGTCCATGTCGTCTGGGCGTGGAGGCCGGGGGTGAGGGACAAGGCCGCAGCGAGGGCGGCGAGGAGGGAGGGGATTTTCATTTTCATGGGAATAACAGGGTTAAATGGAGTGGACTGGCATAATCGAACTATCACGAGGATGCACTTATTCTCCAGACGGGCAATCCGTGATTGCGCCTAATTTATTCGTTTTTGCGGCATGGAACTGTCCAAACAAAGGAGTCGTGGTCTCTCCCCTGGGGTTTTGAAAATGCCGCTCAGGGGAGCAAGCACCGAGCCGCTCTCTGGAGGACGGTTGATGGGAAGCCCGATCACTTCGATTATCCAAGCACGCAGTAGTAGAGGAGCTTGTAGTCGCTGGCGCTGATCTGAGGACTCGGTCTCGAGGTGCAATCGGAGGTGAGGCGCGGAATTTTTTGCCACCACGATCTGCGCCCACTACTCGGCGGTGGTTCGTTCACGTCGGAGGCAGTGAGCGTCAGGCCGGATGAAAGGATGGCGAGAAGAATGGCGAAAAGTGCGTCAAACGTGATGATTCTGCAAATTTTACGGAGCGAACTGTTTCGCGCTCAAGATCCGAAACCGGTAAAAGGCATCGACTGTCTCAGTGACGCCGGGAGCGGCGAAATCGGGCAGGCGCGGATCGTTGGCATCGATATAGCGCTCGATCTGGTAGGAGCCTCGATATTCGCCCATGACCTGATCGCGTGTGGGGTCGAACTGATCAGGCGGGGTGTTGGGAACTTTCTTCACGGCCTGCACGCGGACATGGACGGTGTAGCTGTTCGACTTGGTGGTGACGCGCGGGTAAATGTTCGCGTAGGGACGCTCCCGGAGGTTGTCGCCGGTGAGCGCGTGCTGTTGCCAGAAACTCGTCATGCCGGAGAGCGTCTGGCCCTGGGGGACCAGGTGAAGTTCACACAGTTCCGACGCCGACTTGAACAGATAGGCACCATCGCCGGTGGTGTTGTCGAAGCGCTGCTCAAAACCTTTGAGAGTTTCGGCAGGGTTGATCGGCAGCCTCAGATCGTACGTGTTCGAGGAGCCGGCGGTCTTGTAGGAGGCGACCCAGTTGTTACTGATGGCGGTCACTTTCTCCGCCGCGAGCAGAGCGTAAATCGGGGTGGCGCGGCGGATGTAGGTGAAGGGGGCGATCTTCCAGTTGAGGTTGATCTTTCCGGCCGTCGAGAGCGGCTCGCTGATCGCGTACGGCTCGACCGTCGGCATGGTGAAAAGGTCCATGATCAAATGATCGGGAGGTCCGGTTAACGCATTTGGGTGTGTCGGCTGGGGACGGAACAAAAGAGTCTCCCATGGCCTGTTCCGCTGCACCCCGGTTGGGAGGGAGCCAAACATGCCGGGAGAGGGCACCATTCGGTTTGGCGAGAAGTAGTTGGGTCCGGGGCCCTTCGACTGAGCCACGCTGTCGAAGTAAGGTGTTTTTGTCTGGGCGTCCTGCGCCTGGAACGTATTTCCCTCATCCGGTTTGTTGATATAGGCCCCGTCGATGGCAAACGGCGTCTGACCGCTGTCCCAGTCGCCAGTCTGCTGCGGCTTGGCCGTGGCGATGGGCAGATCGGGATTCACGGCCCGCGGATAATTGACGGCGGCAAATTTGCCTCCCATTTCGACGCCAGCGTTCCCGTCTGAATTCCCTGCTTCCACGAGGGCGTTCGCCGTGGGAGTCGCAGCCTGCCCATACCCGGTCATCGGCACGAAAGTGCCGTCGTCGGTGCCGTAGCTCTCCCGGCCCATGAGAAGGCGCGCGTCGCCATGCGCCGGCACGAGCGAGAGAACGACATCGTGATTTCCGCGGATGAGGCCGTCGCGGTTGCCGAGTTCACCCGATCCGAAGCGCCCGCCGATGGTGTTACCCGATCCGGCAACGTTCACGCCGGTTGCCGTCAGAGTCGAGGTTCCTGCCGCGCTCTGCCGCCCCGACCCCCAAAAGACCCGCTTGTCGGTGATCCTTCCCGCCCCCGTGGTCGGCAGGCTCGGGCGGGCGTTAGGCCCGCCTGGCAGGCTCGCGTCGGGAAACTTGAGGGTGATCGTCTGCAGCAGGTCGCCTTTTACATCGGTCAAAATTGGGTTGACCGGCTTGTATCCGCGATAGCTCGAATAGACGCGCACCGTGATCAGACCAGTCGAGCGGAACTCCAGACCCTGATCCTTCCGAAGCAGGACCGCATTCGTCCCGAAAAGATGCACGGCATAGCCATCACCTTGCTGTTTGGCCCCGCTCACCCACGAGCGGTGGTCGTTTCCACGTCCCGCCGCCAGCCGATGAAACGATCCACCCCAGCTCCGCGCCATGGAATCGACGGCAACATCGTCCCTCCCGAAGCTGGAACCGATCTCGCCCATGAGCGCTTCCGTGAGCTTCACCGAGCCCGAGGTGAGCGGGGCATATTTATAGAGACTCTGCCATTCGCCCTTCCAATTTTTGACCTCCAGCTTCTCGAGCCCCTCTGCCTCGACGTAGGCGCGCGGGCCATAGAAGGTATTGCCCTGCGAGGGACAGAAATACTCGAACATCAGCTGCCCCATGATCCGCCGCCGCGGCGTCGCTGGATTGAAGGTCACGAGCCTGCTGTGCTCTCCGTCCGGATCGGGCGTGGAATATCCGGGGTCGTTGGTGTAGTCCACCGCCGGGTCGGTGGTGGACTGGCGGGTGTTGGTGTTATTCATGTTCGCCACTGGCCAGAAGCGGTTTTTCTCGGACTCTGGATCGGCGATGGGATCGGAGTTGCAATAGAGGAGCATCGTCGCCTCGGTCACGGCCAGGAACCGGCCCATCCCCCGAGTCGTCCCGATTTTTAGCGGCACCACCTGACCGTGGCCGGAGTTTCGGTAGGACTCCTCGTTGTCGCCACTGACGACCCGCTCGACCCGCATCGGATTCGTGAAGAAGTAGAAGTCATTGTCGCCCGGCGAGTCTTCGTCGTTGCTGGGAAAGGCGGCAGACCGATCGCTCTTGTTGTTGATCTCTGAGTTGACGTAGGTGGCGCGGTGCATGACCCGGCGGATGTCCGTGTCGGTGTCGCCGGGAACCTGGATGTCGTAGCGCTTCGTCGATGGGTTGAAGAGCATCTGCTTGCCGAGGTTGGTGTCGAAAAGGTTCGTCGAGCGGATGTAGTCGAAGCATTCCGTGAGAATTTGGTCACTGTCCCCGAGGAACTTGTCGGAGAAGCTCTTGCCGAAGCCGGGGACGTCCCGATTCATGAGCCGTTTCGCGTAGGCGTAGAGTTCCCGATTTCTCGCTATCTCCGTGTAGTCGCGCGTGGGGCTGTCTGCGAGAGCGCGCTGAAAATAGAAGGGATGCCCGCCGATGGTGGAACAAAACGCGATGAGCCGGTCGTAGGGCGTGGTGTATTTGCTGTTGCCGATCGTGTCCCGGATGTTTGGCAGCGCATACAGGTCCGCGGCGTCGAGCGAGAGGGTCGCGCTCGGCATGTTCAAATAGGCATGCACAGGCCACACGCTGATGCGCGGCAGGTTGAACATGTTCACATCCGGCGCGCGGCTGTTGGTCGTCAGGAAAAAGCGGCTGCGCTCGATGACATCGGGAGTGATTAAGGGATTGCCGCTGGAGTCGGTCACGCTCTGCGTCTGCCGCTGTGGATCGTAGAGGAATTCGTCGATCGTCGCGTAGAGGCGATCCTGATCGACGGTGATCGGCTTGACGGTGGAACTCACATCCACAGTCCCGGCCTGCGAGCCACCGCCGGCGATCCGCGGGACCAACTGGTAGATTTGCGCTTTCTGCGCGGCGGTGAGGCTCGTGGCTGCGCCGAAAAGCACCGGGCTGAGGGAGGTCATCGCGGGATGCCCTGGATACCGCTGCCACTCCCGTTGTACGGGTTGGCTGCGGGCGAGGGTGCGCTCGGCGGCCGTCTCGGCGCGCGGAGTGTCCCAGAAGGTGCCTTCCGACGCCGTGTTGACGTTGATTTTGCAGGTGTCGTCGTCGGTCCAAAAGGCGAGCCGCCCGGCGATGGGGTTTTGTGCGGTGCCGAGCGAGGCGGGGCCGATGGTGCCGTCTTCGAGCACGTAGAGCCACTGGGCGGGCATCGGGATGTCGTTTTTTCCGTCGCCGTTCGTATCTGTCAGAAACGCCGAGTCGGAGACAGAGAAGCCTTCAACTTTGCCGATCGCTGCCGGGTCGATGATCGGGTAGTAGGCCTTGTCGCGGACGGTGAGGGGGCTGTTGAGATCGATGTACTCGGCCGGTCGTGTCGCCCACTCGGCGGGCGGCGCGTCGTCGTCGGGATTGAAAACGCCGCTCACCCGCAGCGTCGGCGAGGAGTAAAGCTTGTAGGCCGTCTTCGGGGCACCCTGGTCGTCGAAGGTCTTGATCATGCCCGGCTGGGATGCCCAGGCCACATTGCTGCCACCGGTGGTTGCGTCGCGCAGTTGCCCGATCACGAGGTTCACGGCGTCGTCGGCGAAAAGACGCGCGCGACTCCCCTCGGCGAAGACCGTGGTTGATCGCAGCTCGGTGGTCGTGCTCAGGAGAAAGCCGATGGCGAGCGCGGCGACGAGCACGAGGCAGGAAAGGACGAGCACCAGCGCAACGCCGCGGTGGCGTGAAGCGGGGAGGGAGGAGAGTTTCATGGGCGGAAAGTGCGGACGCTCCCGGTGATGGGATCGATCTGGATGGTCGCGTAGTTCACCGGCGCGTGGGGCGGCTCGGAGGCGGCGTGAACGGTGACGAAGTAATTGCCCGCCTGATCGGGCAGGTCGGTGGACCCATTGGCGCGAAAGCGGAAGACGACCGCCTCGTAATCCGTGGTGGCATAGCCGGGCAGCGGCTTCTTTTCCTCCGCGCTGAGGGTGTATTCAGCCGGGAGGTTCAGCAGCGTGGAATAGGCGGCGGCGGGCATCATGACCATGCCCTCGGGGAGCAGGTTCAGCTTGCCGATTTTCCGCCGTTCGCCGGAGTCGAGCTGGTCGAGAAACTCGATGCCGCGAAAGCTCTTCGCTCCGCCGGACGACTCGGCCAGTTGATACAGCCGCACCTCGACGCTCCGGCTCTCCGCCAGTGCGGTCTGGCGGGCGAGGGTGAGTTGATCGACGAGGATGCGCCCGGCGGCATCGACGCTCCGACCGTGCAGCACCGAGTTGAGCGCCGGCACCGCCAGCACCATGAGCAGGACAATGATGCCCATCACGACGAGCAGCTCGACCAAAGTGAAAGCGCGTGCCGCCTTCATTGCTCACTCCATTTCGCGGCGCGAATGCTCACGTCGCTGGTGAATACGCGGTGCTCGATCCGGGCCTCGGAAAGCACGTTTTTCAACCCCTCCAGATCGGCGGCGTAGTTGGCGGCGTTGGTAAATCGATTGGCCAGCGCGTCGCTCAACACCGAGGGCGGGGTGCTGCCGTCGTCGAGGCGCACGGCGGAGTTCTCGGAGATCGCGACCATCGTCACCTGGAGCAAAGGCGGAAGCTGATGCCGACGTGGATCGGCCAGCGCGCCGGCGCGCGAATCGTAGAGATAACTGGTGCCAAGGGTGAGAGAGGTGTCGCCGGGCGCGGCCTTGGGGAGGAGGATCAGAGCGATGATGTTGTCGGCGACGATGCGGGTCGGCGGTGTGGCAGAGGCGAGGGGCGCGCGGAACCAATCGAACGGCGTCGCCGCAGCTGGGTCGTAGATTTTCAAATCCTCGCTCGGCTGGAGAAACTGCATGAGCCGATAGCGGCTGCGAGCCTGCGAGGCCGCGAGGAAGGGCGGCAGGGATTTGACGTCGGAGTTGAACTCCACGAAGTAACCAGCCGCAGCGAGCAACTGCGCGAGCCCGCGATTGGCGGCGCCGCGGGAGTAGCCGAGAGGTGCCTGGAAAAAAATGGCGTGCGTCGCCATGTCGCCGCGCGCCGGGACGACGGTCCCGCTCGGCCCGGAGATGAAATGCAGCTCCGAGTAACGTCCATATTTCGCAGTGGGATTGACCGGGGCGTAGGGCTTCGAGGCGTCCCACAGCAGGGCACGGTCACCGTTCGCGTCGAAGTAATCGAGATACGTATTCAACGTCGCTTGGCTCACGGTGCGGGTCAGCGATTCGAAGGCCGTACGGGCCGATTGGAAAGTCGCGATCTGCCCGGTGGTGCTCCGCCAGAGGGACGACGTGTAGTTCGTGACCGAGAGGATCATGACCATCAACACGACCAGGACGGCCATGCTCACGAGCAGCTCGATCAGCGTGAAAGCTCGCCGGCATGGAGTCGCGTGCGGCGTCGTCACGGCATTATTTTCCGAGATTGGCGACATGGGCGGGGAAACGGCGGACCTCCCCCGGCGCACCGAGCCGGGCAATCTCAACCACCACGACGGCCGCACTCTCGATGGGCGTGGAGGGTGTCGGGAGCGGCACGCCGGAAGTGACTTTGGCACGGGCTGCGTAGATTCCGGTCCTCGAGGCCGTGGAGGGGTAATCTCCGGGCGTGAGATCGGCAAGCGAGGCGACGGCGGCGCTCCCCGAAGCGATGGGAAGTGACAGGCCCTCTTCATCGTAAAATTGGCACTGAGTGAGGCTCTGATTCGCTGACGAATCCACCAGCACCGAGAAGGGCGTCTGGTTGACCTGATGGAGCTTCGTCTGGAGGATTTGGGCGTAGGCCGTGCGGACTTTGCTGCGCTGGAAGGCGTCGAGACCGACCGGGAGGACGCCCATCACGGAGATCAGCGCAAACGCGCAGATGCCGAGGGCGAGAGTGACTTCAACCAGACTGAAAGCCCGGCGCGTCGACAATCGGGAAAACTTAGAGTGGGAGAACCGCTGCATGTAAATACACGATACCCACAGGCCCGCAGGGTCGAAGAACCGATGTGCCGCACCGTTTCTTTTCCCGTAAAGCGACTCCGCTCGGTCCCCGCTGTTAATTTTCCCTGTGGCGCCAGCTTTCTGGATGCTTACTTGCAATTGGCGCGGTGAAACCGTTGCCGCCTAAATTAGCAAATCCGGCCGACGCGGTTTTTGACCGCCCACTCCTCCGTGTCGGGTCCTACCCACCGCGGGTCGATTGGCTCGCCCGCAAGCTGGTAGCGCGTGTCGGAGGACAGCCGATAGGCCGCGCTGCGGTTGTCGAGACTGGCATGCACCATCTTCATGCCGAAGGTGAGCAAATCTCCCATCGCGAACTCGGCAGTCAGCCAGCGGCCCCCGAGCTTCTCGCGCAGAGAGACGGGGTTTTTTGATAGAATTCCGTCATCCTTTTTGTAGGGGCCACGGTTGGCGCAAAAGGCATCGACATCGCCGGCGAGGTACTTGCGCAGCCGCTCGGCCTGCATGTGCGATTTCTCGAGCAGCATGAGGCCGCCCAGCTCCAGCGAGACGTCTCCATACGGTATCCACGCCGTCATCACATCCTGTGTTCCCCGCCCCATATACACGAGGTCGCAATGCGGTGCTGTCCCCATTCCGGGCCGGATAACTCTGGTCCAAATATGATCGTAGTGCCTCACCTCGCCCCCGAGCAGATCGGCATAGAACGCCGCGAGGCGGGCTGAAAAAACCACGTCGCGCAACGCCTGACATTCCCGGAAAGACTCACGTGACAAGCTTCCGGCTTTCCCGGAAAAAATCGCTCCGTCGATCGGCCCACCCGCCTCGAGAAAACCCTCCCTCTCCAACGCGCCGAGAAGCTCCGCCCTGACTGCCTGGACGGAGGCGCGCTCAAAAAAACCCGGCACATACAGATATCCGTCTTCCTGCAGCCGCGCGCGCAGATCCCCGGCTTCCCCGGAAACGCGCAGAGGGCCGAACAATTCCGGTGCGTCGTCGAGCGCGAATCCGCAGGAACTGAGAGGCGAAAGATTTTCCATTCAGCGTGGAGAATGCGGGCAACTCATCTCAGCGGCCAGTCCAGCCGAGATTGAAAATATAAGCCCGGCGATTGCGGTCGGCAGTGGTGTTCGGCCCGGTGTAGTGAGGGGTGCCGTAATGGTGGACGGTGCATCCGCCGGCGCGCAAAGGGCAGGCGACGGCCTCGGACGCATCGATTTCCGTGGTAGCCAGCAAGCGACCGTCATCGCGTGGATCCCCGCTCACGACCCGATGCTCGAGAAGCGCGCCGATATGTCGGCCCGGCGCGAACTGCATGCAGCCATTTGCGAGGTCCACGTCGTCCAGCGCGACCCAAAACTGCATGGAAGCAATCGCGGGAATGATGGTGCCCGCGGGCGTTACTGGCAGGTGCGAATAGGCGAAATCCTGATGCCACGGCGTCTCTTTTTCCGCACCTGCCGGCTTGTCGATCAGCATGTCGAAGTTCAACTCGATCTGGCTTGGATCGGGGGCGCTCACGAGCTGGGCTGCAATTTCCTTTGCAGCTTCGATCGCCGGGTTGCTGTGAAAATACGCGCTATGCCGCGATGGATGCATCACTTGCCGGATCACACCACCCAGGAGACGGTTGTCCGGGCCGCAGTCGATATCGCCGTGGATGATCCGGTCATACTCCATCTGGAGCCTGTCCAACGTCGCTTGGGCGGCAAGGTGCGCGATCGCTAAAAAACCATTGCGACGGAACTGCTCGATCTGCTCGGGCGCCATCCTCATGCGTCTTTGCTTGGGTCGCTATGCCTGGCCAAATGCGAGCCTTTGCCCGGAGCACACGCCAGGTCAGCGGACGCGCCGGCGGCCCAGCAGCGTGAGCACGCCCGCCTCGCCGATGAGCATGGCGACGGTTTGCAATTCACCCCTCATCCTCCACTGCGGAGCCTGTGACATCAGCCAGCGGGAGAGTGACAAGACAGACTCGGGCCAGGGGGAATCCAAAGGAGGAGAGCAATGGTTTCATGAGTGGCGTTACCGTAGGCTCAAAACAGGATTTTCATAGACGCATAAATGCGGAAGCGAGTTGCAGAAACGCCACACTGCCGACGGTCCCCATCGTGCACGCGCAATCGAAGCAAGTGGTGCTCGTAGGAGCGGATATCGGAAATGCCTACGGCCGCGGCGCGCTGCTCGGCGTTGCTCACCACGCGCGGGAATGCGGCACATGGTCGTTGGTGCATGCAGGCCTTCACGCGCCGCTCGTGGAAATGGCGCGGGCTCCCGGAGTGCGGGGGGGCATCGCGCAGATCGACGGGCCGCGAATGATCGGCCGGATCCACGAGCTGAATGTTCCGACAATCAATGTCTCATCGCGCGTCCTCGATCAGCCGCTGCCGGTGGTGGCGTCAGACCCGCTGAGGGTTGCGGCTCTCACGGTGGACCACTTCATGGAACGCGGCTTCGACCACATAGCCTTCGTCGGGATCGCCGGAGACGGCTACTCCACTCTTCGCCAGAACGCCCTGTGCGCGGCATTGAGCCAGCGCCAGCTTCCATGCCTGGAACACAATTTTCGGCAGCCCTACAGCGAGAGAAGTCTCAAATCGTGGCTGACTCAGGCGCCAAAGCCGCTCGGTGTTTTGGCTGCAAACGACAACACGGCAGCTACCGTGATCAACTTGTGCCTCCGGATTGGGGTCGAGTGCCCAAGGCAGGTCGCCGTGCTCGGAGTCGATAACGACGAAGTGATTTGCGAGACCTCGCCTGTCCCGATCTCGAGCATCGACAATGACGCCTTCAAAATCGGAGCCGAGGCGGCGAGACTGCTTCAGCGAATGTTTGACGGGGAGGCTCCGCCCGCAATGACGACGGTCATGGCGCGCGGGCTCGTTGCGCGCAGCTCGACTGCGACGCACGCTTTCAATGATCCTGTGGTCGCGGAGGCGCTGCGCTACCTGCAGGCCCAAGAGGCGAAGCCGGTGCGCGTGAAGGAGATATTGCTGCATCTCGGAATCTCGCGCCGCAGCCTCGAACGGCATTTTCTAGCCTCCATGGGGCGCAGGCCTCACGAGGAGATCATGCGCCGCCGCGTTGCGCGCGCCACGATGCTTTTGGAGCGAACGGACCTTGCGGTCGCCGACGTCGCGAGCCAGTCGGGCTTCAGCGATGTTCGGCTGCTGAATGCGCAGCTTCGCCGTGCGCTTCAGATGACCCCGGGGCAGTATCGCCGCAAGAGCAGATCCTGAGTCGCCTTCTGCGAAACCGCCGGAACACTCTCGGGGAGGACGGCACGAGGGATTTTCTCAGCCTCGGTCGGCGACGATTTTCAGGGGCATGGATGCTACTCTATCCACTTCGAACCGGGTGCCGCGCTGCGTCCCTGCACCCAGCGGGCGGCGGAGGGTGTAGTCGCCGAGGTAGCCGCGGAAGCGGACGATGCCCTCGGCGCTGGTGCGAAGGGTGGCGCGCGTCATCCATTCCTCGCGGATGAGCTGGCGGACGCGCTCGAAGACAGGCTTCTCCTCGTGGCCGGAGCGCTCGGTCCAGCGGATGGCGTCTCCCATGAACCCCCAGAAGAAGAACGCCTCGACCGCCGGATGGCCGAAGGCGCAGGTGAGAAAATTGCAGATGAACTCCGCCTGCATCGTGTCGATTTCCTCGCGGGAAAAGCGCCCGCATTTCTCCAGCTTCCCGGTGTGCGCCCAGAACTCCGTGACCTGCAGCGGCAGGCCCGCCGTGGCGAATTCGTCGTAGATTTCCCACTGGTGCGCGTGGCCGGGCCAGCCGCTGTGGCTTTGGAGGCCGATGGCGTCGGGCGGCTGGCCGCGGGTGCCGAGCTCTTCCATGAGCGAAAGGAATCGCCGCCGCTGCGTCGCGGGCGTGACGGTCGAGCCGTCGCTGCCCGGCGGGCTGGCGGGAATGGCGTCGTTGTCCATGCCGTAGTCGTTGATGACGTAGAGGGCGTCGGGATCTTCCTCGCGGCACCAGCGCAGCACCGGCTCGATGTAGTCAGCAACATCGGCGATGGGCTCGATGTGCGGCCACTGGCGCGCGGCGAGGTTCTTCGGCGCGGGTTCCCACATCGGCTCGTTCACGGCGTCCCACATGCGGACGCGGCCTTTGAACCGCGCGACGAGATTGCGCACGCGCACCTCGGCGAACTTCATCTGCGTGGCGGTGTCGTAGCGCTTTACCCACTCGGGGATGCACTTCGGGATCGACCAGAAAAGCGGGTGGCCCTTCGCGAGCATCCCCTGCGCGAGTGTCCAATCGACCGTCTCGGCGAAATTTTCCACGCGCGGCTCGCCCTGCCGATCCTCGGTCTTCGACGCATCGTTCCGGTCGCGCTCGGTCCAATAGCAGAGGTTGTTGGCGGCGTTGAAAATGTCCGTGAACCGCTGCTTCCACGCGTCTGCTTTGCCGGTCGCGCCCTGGCCATCGCGGATCATCGCATCGAGCGCCCAGAGCTGATCGCCAAAAGGAAACGCCGAGCGTGTTTGCACGATCTCGACCGGCGCATCGACCACCGGAGCGCCCGCGCGATCCACGAGCCGCAGCTCCACGTCGCGCATTCGGATTTCGCCGATGCGAGTCCGGGCCGCGCGCAGCGTATCGGCGTGAGCGCTGGGATCGTAAGCGGCGTCGGCCTGGTCGAGGTCGCGCCATTCTTCGCCCCCGGCATGGGGAGCATCTGGAATCGTGGGATCAGTCATGAGTCGGAGCCTACCGCACGACGCAAACGGCCCCGGCACACTCGTCGCGCACCGGGGCCGGAATTAGCCGAGCGTTAACTGAAGATCAGGCCATCCGCCTCCGGCGCAGGAGCGTGAGCAAGCCCACACCGCCGATGAGCATGGCGACGGTGGTCGGCTCGGGGACCGTTTGGAAGGTCAACTCCGTCGAGCTCAGGTTGAACGTGCCGGTGAGGTCGGAGGTGAGTCCTGTGTAGCTAAAGTCGGAACCGTCCGTGAATCCGCTGAACCCACCAAAGGTCAACAGAGTGTACGTGTTTCCCGCTGCTCCCGTGTTCAGGAAATCGAACTGATAGACACTGCCGGTGCCTTTGGCGAATATCCCTGATCCAAGCGCGATTTGATCGGCAACTGCGGCGACACCTTGGTCTGCGGTATTGCCGAGTTCGAATTTCATCTGGGCAAAGGTGCTGTCGGCTTCACCGTTCCATGTAAGATTGCCATTCGCGGTATTGAGCTGGCCGATGCTATTGCCCGGCGCGATGGCGCCGCCGGCGTTCAAGGTCAGCGATTTCACGCTGCCCTCGCCGCCCAGAGTGCCGCCGCTGTTGACCGTGGTGTTACTGGAGTTAATGGCACCATTAATGACAAGTTTGCCACCATTCACAGCGGTCGCGCCGGTGTAAGTGGCGTTGATGTTGGAGCCGAAGACCTGGGTGCCGCTGTCTTCCTTGGTGATCGAGAGCAAACCGGTCCCTTGGTCGGTTAGGGAGCCGTTGAAGGTGTGTGTGTCGGTGGAGGGGGAGATGACCAACGTGCGACTTGCGTTATTAGCGGTACGAACCAAACCAATACCGGAGAGACCACCGATAGCAGCATTGGTAATGCCGGCCTCCAGCGTACCGAGGGCATTCACCGTGGTGTCGTTTTGATTTGCGGCACCCACAGTGTTAAGACGAACGACGCCGCCGTTGACATAAAGACCGCCGGTGAAATCGTTCGCTCCGCTTAAACTGAGCGCCTGCGACGTGCCCAATATGGTGACCCCCCCGGTTCCAGAAATCTTCGCAGAGATGCCTGCCTGAGCAGCTGTATTATAGGCACCGATGAACGCGGGACCGGTACCGAAGTCGAGCGTGCCGTTGAAAGTCTGCCTGCTGCTGGTAATGAATCCGCCGCCTGTCACCGCAAGGGTGAAGCCGCCCAAGTTCAAGTCTTGGCTCGTCCTCACGGCATGCGCAGTTTCATTGGCAGCGAGCGTGGTCGCGACGGTGATGTTGGCGATTTCCGTGGCGCTGCCGCTATCGAATCCCGCGTTGTAGTTCGCCGTGGCTGGGATGAGATTGTCTCCGCTAAACGTCATGAATTCGCCGAGGATGTTGCCTCCCGTGTAAAACTGCAAGCCAGCCGAAACCATCCCGTTTTCCACCGCTGGCTTCGCCCCGGTGACGATCAGCCGGTTCCCGGTGGCTGACCAAACAGCGCCAGAGCCATTGCCGCTCGCCGTAGTTATTGCATTGAAAAGAATCGAGTTGCCTTTCGTCGGCGTGGCGAGCGAGCCGACCTGCAAGGTCATAATGCGGGCGGCATTGTCGGAGGAGAGGCCCAGCATCGTGCCGTCGCTGTAGTTCAGCGCGCCGGAAAACGAATGGGTGTAGGTGCCGCTGGTCGTAAGAGCCCGGAAGATCGTGTTTCCCTGCCCGAGCGTCAGGCTGCCTGGAGAGGTGATGACGTTGGTGGTGCCATTGGATGTGAAAAGGTAGTTGAACCCGCCTCCCCCGCCCGGGGTCCCTACCCGCGCCTGAGTGTGGGTGAACGTCACCGCCGCGGGAGTCAGCGGTGTTCCTCCTCCGGAGATGACAATCGCGGTCTCCCCAACGGTCGCGTTGGTGATCCCAGTGTTCCCGAAGATCACGGTGTCCCCGGAGTTATACTGCGCGTTGAAGCTGTCCGAGTCGGGCTGCGTCCAAGTGTAGTTGCCGCCGGTCCATGTGACTGTGGCGGCGAAGGATGCGACCGATGTCGCGAACGTGAGCGCGACTATGAGGAGTTTGGCAGGGAATTTGATCATAATGAGGTTGATGAGTTGGGTGATATGAGGCGTGACGGACAATGCCCGCTGCGGCGGCATACGCAATGGGATCTTAAAAGTTTCCCCGCTGTTCCCGTAAAGTAATTCTCGAGGCTGCGGTGAAATGGGCCAACACTGCATCGTCGCCGAGGCGGTGCGCCGCCTGTCGATGATCCAGGAACTGGAAGCGGCCGTGTCTGCCAACCCTCGGGGCGCCCTTCGCCTCCGGCAGGCCGTTCTTTCCACCGCATTCACCGGCAATCTTATCGTCACCAGCACGGAGGGGGGCGATTCTGAGGCCGGTTCTCTGTAACAGGCGCGAAACGCCTTCTTCCGCAGCCTTTTTTGTCTGACTTTCGCGCGGGGGAGGCTGGTTGCCGAGTCGTTTGTCCGGGACTGGCGCGGCGGCGGACGATTGCGCAGTCGTTGTCCGGGATTCGCGAGGCGGAAGGCGTTTGCAAAGTCGTTCATCCGAGAGTCCCGAGGGGAAGGACGATTACGGAGCGATTTATCCGATATTTGGACGAACTTCCGGCGGTTTTGCCCGGCTTTGCACGGCCTCAACGGGGAAGCGGGAGGGTAGGGCGCTTATGCGCTTTTCGCATTGCCGCGGGGCGGGGCCTGATGAATCTGTCTGGTGGCGGACTGGATTGCCCGCTCAACATGCGGAACACGCGAAAGTCCGGACACTCTGGCGCGCGCGGCCGCGGCGCTCGCGCCGCGATCGGGTAGCGCCTGCGCCCTCGCAGGCTGGTTTCGGCACGCTCCGGGGCGCACGTGCCAAGCTTCCGGCAGTTTCTCCCGCAGGAAGCGAGCGACCGCCCCGAACCCTGCTAACTTTCCATGCCTGCCGAGCACCCACCTACCGTCAGCCTCCAGTGTGATTATCCCCTGAGCCTACGGGACGTGCGTCAGGAGTTTCGGTGGGCTTTCGAAGCATCGCGCGAGCCGGGCGCACTACCGGGACGTTTGTGTTAAGCTGCACGCCATTCGATGCGTCTTTTTCTCGCTCTCCTGCTGTTCCCGTTCGTCGCCCTCGCCCAGAAGCACGAGGGGCGCGAACTCGTCCAGGCCACACTCGTCGCCGACACAGCGGCTATCGCGCCGGGCAAAACGTTCACCGTCGGGCTGCGGCTGCGCATGGCTCCCGGTTGGCATACGTATTGGGAGTATGCAGGCGACGCGGGGCTTCCGACCCGGATCAACTGGTCGCTCCCGCCCGGTTTCACGGCGGGTCAAATTCGCTGGCCGATGCCGGAGCACCACATCGAGCCGGGCGACATCCAGACCTACGGCTACGACGGAGAGACGATGCTGCTGGTCGAAATTACGCCGCCGGCGCAGATCGGCGCGGAAAAGGTCACGCTCCAAGCGAAAGCTACCTGGCTCGTGTGCGAGAAAATCTGCATCCCCGGCAGCGCCGAGCTTTCGCTTGAGCTCCCGGTCGGCGAGCCGCAGCCGACGGAGGCGGAGTTGTTTGCAAAATATCGCGCGCAGCTCCCGCAGCCGCTCCCGGCGGAGGTGAAGGTCGAGTGGACTTTCGACGAAGAGGCCGGCCGGCTGCGTGTGACCGGCCTCACTGCGGAACAAGCGAAGGCCATCGAATATTTCCCGCTGCCACCGAAGGGCCTGACGGTGGGGCATCCGGAAGTGAGCCCGGCGAATCCCAGAGACGAGCGCTTGGCTGCTGTATCAGGCGTTTTTTCCTCGAGCGCGGTTGAGATTCAGATCCCGGGAAAACTCACCGAGCCGATCAACGGGCTGCTCGTCACGGGCGATGATGATACCCGCACCGGCTGGCAGCTCGCCGAGACGCCAAAGGAAACCGCAGCGCCCGTCCCCATCCCGCAACCCGCAAGCACCAATTCCCAATCCATTCTGCTCAACCTTTTCCTGGCGTTCCTCGGCGGCATCATCCTGAACATCATGCCCTGCGTCCTGCCGGTCATCGCGCTGAAGCTCTTCGGTTTCATCCAGCAGGCTGGTGACGAGCCGGGGCGCGTCTTCCGGATGGGGCTCGCCTTCACCGCGGGGGTGTTTGCCTTTTTCCTCGCGCTGGCGGGGTTGATCAGCGCGTTCCAAGTGGCCGGGCGGCAGCTTAGTTGGGGTTTCCAGTTTCAAAACTCATGGTTCATCCTGGGCGTCAGCGTGCTGGTTTTTGTCTTCGGGCTGAATTTGCTCGGCGTGTTCGAGGTGTTTCTGCCGGGGAAAGTCGGCACCGCCGCCTCCGGTCTCTCGCGCCGCGAAGGCTATGGCGGCGCTTTTTTCCAGGGTACCTTCGCGACGCTGCTCGGTACCTCGTGCACTGCGCCGCTGCTGGCGCCGGCGCTCGGCTTCGCGCTCACGCAGCCGCCGGTCGTGATTTTCGCCATCTTCGCCGCTGTCGCCGCGGGGATGAGCCTCCCTTTCATCGTGCTCACGGCGCGGCCGGGCTGGATGCGCTGGCTGCCGAGGCCGGGCGCGTGGATGGAGCGGGCGAAGCAATTCATGGGTTTCCTCATGCTCGCGACGCTGCTCTGGCTGCTCTGGATCATCGGGCGGCAGCGCGGGGCGGATGCGATCATCTGGGCCAGCGCCTTTCTGCTCGTCGTCGGCATCGCGGCGTGGGTGAAAGGAGCGTTCGCCACTCCGGTGGCGGCGGCGCGCACGCGGGCGGTGGGCTGGGCGGCGATCGTGGCGCTGGTGGCGGCGGGCTGGCTCGGCTTCATCACGAATGGCTTCGCGCACGCCTCCGCGCCGGCGACGGGTTCTTTCGCGGCGAAGCTCGAAGCCGCCCGCACGGAGGGGGCGGTGTTCGTCGATTTCACCGCCGACTGGTGCCTGAACTGCAAGGTGAACGAGCGCCTCGTCCTCGATACCGACGTGGTGCAGGGCGCGTTCGAGGAGCACGGGGTGAATTTTCTCGTGGCTGACTGGACGAGCGGTGATGAGGAGATCACGGCGCTGCTGCGGCAGTTCGGTCGCGCGGGCGTGCCGTTGTATGTGTTCTACCCGGCGGATGGAGGCGCGCCGGTGGTCCTGCCGGAGGTGCTGACGAAACAAATGGTCATCGACACAGTCAAATCCGCGCCCGGCTCCGATTCCCCCAGACTATGAAAACCACCGCCTCACTCCTCGCTCTCTCGCTCCTCCTCGCCCTGCCCGCCACCCTCCGCGCCGAAGCCAAGCCGGGCGAAGCCGCCCCGGTTTTTACCCTGACCGATACGCATGGCAAAGAGCATTCGCTCGCGGATTTTAAAGGGAAATACGTCGTGCTGGAGTGGGTGAATCGTGACTGCCCGTTCGTAGTAAAGCACTACGAGAGCAAGAACATGCAGAAGACTCAGGAGGCGGTCGGGGGCGAAGATACAGTCTGGCTTTCCATCATCTCCTCAGCTTCCGGCAATCAGGGCCACCAGACGCCCAAGCAGGCGAACGCCTGGAAAAAGGAGCAGGGATCTGAGGCGACAGCGATCCTGCTCGATGAGTCCGGCAAGGTGGGCAAGGACTACGGCGCAAAAACAACGCCGCACATGTTTGTGATCAATCCGGAGGGGAAAGTCGTCTATGCGGGCGCGATAGACAGCAACGCCTCGGCGGATAAAGCGGACGTCGAGAAAGCGGAGAACTACGTGAAGAATGCCGTGACGGCCGCGAAAGCCGGAAAGCCGGTGGAGCCCGCCTCGACCCAGCCCTACGGGTGCGCGGTGAAATACGCGGACTAAGCTGCCGAGGTCGTTGGCTCCTGCCCGGCTCGACAAGGCCGTGACATTGGTTAAGGGTACGCCCGTGCCCGCCACGCTCGACTCTGTTTCTCACGACGCGCTGATCCTGCCACCAGCCCAGCGTCTTACGCTGGCGCGTCAGCTTCTCGAAAGCGTCGAGGAGCCGGAGCCCGGAGCCGAAGCGGCGTGGGAGGCGGAGATCGTGCGCCGGATTGCGAGTTTTGAGGCCGGGGAGTCGAAGGCGATTCCGGCGGATGAGGTCTTCGCCCGACTGCGGGAGATCGCACCCGGTCGATGAGTCTCGTGCTCGACTTCCTCCCGGAAGCGTTCGCGGAGGTCGAGTGCGTCGTGGGCGACTACGAAGCACGCGAGGTCGGCTTAGGAGCGCGCTTTCGTTCGGAAGTCGAGAGGGCGTGCCGTCTCATCGCTCAGAATCCGGGGCTCTGGCGACTCCGTCCGCAAGGCTTCCGTCGCGTGAATCTGGCCGGATTCCCATACTACATCGCGTTCATCACCTGCGAGCAGCAGATAGTGGTGGTGGCGGTCGCTCATCCCAGCCGCCATCCCGATTACTTCAAGATCCGGGTTTCGTGAACCCATACCGTCTGGCAGAGTTTTTCTTCCGGGAAGCAGATGCCTGTGCTTGAGTCCTCTCACCGATGGAACCCGACAAAACTCGCCTCTGGCTGATCGTCCCCGCCCGTCTCATCACCCGGCCGCTCATCTACGAGCTCGGCCATGAGCTCGCGGTCGTCACGAACATCCGGCAGGCGAGCGTGACCGACGAAGTCGGGATCATTTCGCTCGAACTCTCCGGCGAGCGAGAGGAGATCAAAAAGGCGATCCGGTGGCTGGAAGATCTCGGCGTGAAAGTCGAGCCGGTGGAAATTCAGACGATCGAGGGGTAGCGCGCGCTACCCGCTTCCGCTTCCGTAGCCGAGCAGCTTGCGCTCTTTGATGAGTGCTGCCACCTGCGGTGGGACCATCTCCTCCCAGCCGCTCTCGCCTTTTTTCAAAAGGGCGAGCACATCGCGGGAGAAAATCGGCAGGCACCGCTCGTCGATGTCCCGCAGCCCTTGGATGAACTGGCTCTCGAATAGATACGCGTACAAGTGCCGCAGGTGCGGGGCGACGCGCAGGTTTCCAGCCGTGATCATCGAGCCGGTCACCGGGTCGCGCAGCGGATAGACGTAAAATTTCAGGTCGTTTTTGAAGAGCCGTCCGAACGACTCGAGGATGCCGCCCTCAAGGTCCGTGTAGTACTTTTCGTCGAAAATATCGCGCAGCGTCGGGACGCCCATGACGATGCCGATCATCTCTTTCGTGTGGCGGAAAAGATGCGCGGCGAGCCGGTGGAATTCGCCGTAGTTCGAGATGAGCACCGTGCGGCCGAGCGTGCCGAGGATGTCCACCCGGTCGAGGAAATCGAGGTGGTCGATCCCGTTCTCGCCGCTGAGGTTGCGCAGCGTCATCTCCATGATCGTCACCACCTCGCGCCCGGCGACTTTTGGCTCCTGCACGAACTGCGCTTGCGCCGCCTCGAGCATGTCGATGGTCACGCGCGTCACCGGGCGGAAGCTGCCGCGCTCGACGAGGATCGCCTTTTTATAAAGCACCTCGCTCGCCTGCACGACCTCGCCATCCGCGCGGAACATCGCCGAACTCGCGAGCCCCTGCTGCACGAGTTGGAGGCTCATCAGCCGGTTATCGACCTGGCTGAAAGCCGGGCCGGAGAACTTAATCATGTCGATCTCGACCCGGGCGGCACCGACGTTTTCGACCAGCGAGGTGATCATGGACGGTGCGCCCTGGAGGTAGAGTGCGGCGAAAATGAGATTCACGCCGACGGTGCCAAGCGCCTCCTGCTGCTGGACGTTTTCCACGTCGAGCATGCGGACGTGGATGATGATCTGCGACGGCTCGGTGCGCGGTTTGCTTTGAAAACGGACGCCCATCCAGCCGTGGCACTCGTTCGTCTGGCTGTAGCTGCGAGCGACGACGGTGTCGGCGAAAGCGAAAAAGCGCGCCTGCTCTCCGCGCTGCGCCGAGAGCCGCTCCTCGAGGAGCTGATACTCGTGGTCGAGCATCGTGCGCAGCCGGTCGCGGCTCACGAAGCGCTCGCTGTGGCCGTAGATCGCGTCGCTCACCGTCATGTCATAGGCCGAGATGGTCTTGGCGATGGTGCCGGCCGCGCCGCCGACTCGGAAAAACCAGCGCGCCACCTCCTGCCCCGCGCCGATCTCGGCGAAGGTGCCGTAGGTCGTGGAGTCGAGGTTAATGCGGAGCGCTTTTTCGTGCGTGCCGATGTTCTCGCGCCCGGCATCGAGCGCGTCGGAATATGGAGCGGTGGTTGGCAGGGTAAGTTGAGGTTTGAGAGTTGAGAGACCGGAACTTCGCCGAATCGAGGCTGACTAAAGATGCGCGTGCGACTTTCTCAACTCACAACCTCCGCATCAGCCTCCTTGGACCGGCGGCATGATCGAGATTTCCTCGTCGTCGCGCAGCACATGATCGCGCCCGACCCACTCGTGGCCGGCGGCGACGCGGATGTGCGGATCCCATTTCTCGAGCGCCGGATGCTCGCAATACAGCTCGGCCAAGAGCGCCTCCACTGTCGTCCCCGCTGGCACCTCGCGCTCCAGGTCCGGCGCGAGATCGCGGAGCTGGGAGTAAAAGCGGACGCAAATCATGGGCGCGGATGAGACACGGTTTGGGCTCCGGCATCAAATCCGAGAGACGAAGCCAAGCGGGAGCTTTGCGCGTTTCGAAATCGTGTGTAGGAGGGTGCGATGCAAGCTGTGAAAGTCGCGGTCGTCGGGGCGAGCGGGTATTCGGGCGAGGAATTGATCCGGCTCCTGGCGCGGCATCCGGGGGTGGAACTCGTCTGCGTGACTTCCCGCCAGCATGCGGGGAAGCCGCTGGCGGCGGTGCATCCGCGGTTTGCAGGCGGGCGATTTGGCGGCGTGGAGTTTGCGCCTTCGGACGCAGGCTCGGTGATTGCGTCGGGAGCGGCGTTCGCTTTTCTCGCGCTGCCGCATGGGCTCGCGTCGGAGTTCGCGCGGCCGCTGCTCGCGGGCGGGTTGCGGGTCGTCGATCTGAGCGCGGACTTTCGACTGCGGAGCGCGGAGGTTTATCGCGAGTTTTATGGAGAGGAACATCCCGCGCCGGAGCTGCTGGCCCGCGCGGTGTACGGGATGCCGGAGACGCATCGGGAGGAAATCCGCGAAGCCGAACTCGTCGCTTCGCCGGGGTGCTATCCGACCAGCGCGATCCTGCCTTTATACCCGCTGCTGGAGCGGCAGGTGCTCGCCCCGGCGACCATCGTGATCAACAGCCTGAGCGGGGTGAGCGGGGCGGGGCGTAAGGCGGTGGAGGATTATCTTTTCGTCGAGTGCAATGAGAACGCGCGCGCCTACGGCCTGCCGAAGCACCGGCATCTCTCGGAAATCGAGCAGGAACTCTCGGCGGCGGCGGGCGCGGCGGTGCGGGTCAGTTTTGCGCCGCATCTGATCCCGTTGAGCCGCGGGATCCTGACGACGATCCATGCCTCGCTCGCGCCGGGCGTGGAGCCGGGAGCAGTCGGCGCTGCTCTGGAGGAAAAGTACGCCGGGGAGCGATTCGTGCGGCTGCTGGGGGAGGCGCGTTTTGCCGAGATCAAGCATGTGGCGCTCACGAACTTCATCGAGATCGGCTGGCGGCATGATCCGCGGACCGGGCGCGTGATTATGAGCAGCGCGGAGGACAATCTGGTGAAGGGAGCGTCGGGGCAGGCGATCCAGAGCTTCAACCTGATGACCGGGCGGGCGGAGGACGAGGGGCTCGTCTGAAATTTGGGTTTTGGATTTTGGATTTTGGATTCAGGCTCGCCCGCCATGGACGCTTCCTTGACTGAAATCGCGGGCGGGGTGACTGCGCCGGAGGGGTTCGCGGCGGCGGCGGTGCATGCGGGGATAAAGGCGGGGAATGTAGATCGGGCGGATGTGGCGCTGATTCACTCGCCGTCGCCGGCGGTGGCAGCGGCGACTTTCACCACGAACAAGGTGAAGGCAGCGCCGGTGCGTGTGTCGGCGGCGCATCTGCGGGCCGCGGACATCCGGGCGATCATCGCGAATAGCGGGAACGCCAACGCCTGCACGGGCTGCACCGGGATCGATCACGCGAAGCGGATGGCGCGGGCGGTAGCGCGAGTGCTGAAAATAAAGGAGCGACAGGTGTTGGTTTGCTCGACCGGGCGGATTGGGGTCGAGATGCCGATCGAGAAGATCGAAACGGCCATCGCAACTTTTTCACCGCCGCTGGAGAAAGACGGGAGCCTGGCGGCGGCGCGGGCGATCATGACGAGCGACACAGTGCCGAAGGAGACGGCGGTCGAGGTTGCGCTCGCGTCGGGGACGGTGCGGATCGGGGGGATCGCGAAGGGGGCGGGGATGATCGACCCGAACATGGCGACGATGCTTTGCTTCCTCACCACAGATGCGGCGCTGGACAAAAAGCAGGCGCAGCGGGCGCTCAGCGAGGCGGTGGAGCAGTCGTTCAATCGCATCACGATCGATGGCGACATGAGCACGAACGACACGGCGATTTTGCTGGCGAACGGACTCTCGGGCGGCGGGCCGGGGACGATGTCCGGCGGTGATCTCGAGATTTTCCAGGAGGGGCTGAACGCGGTGACGCGGCGGCTCGCGGAAATGATCGTGCTCGACGGCGAGGGGGTGACGAAATTTGTCGAGGTGCAGGTGCTCGGGGCGGCGACGCACCAGGACGCGCGCAAGGCGGCGGAGGCCATCGCGAACTCGACGCTGGTAAAGTGCGCGTGGTTCGGCGGCGACCCGAACTGGGGGCGGATCATCGACGCGGTCGGCTACTCGGGGGCGCGGATGCGGGAGGAGATGACCGATATTTTCTACGATGGGCTGATCGCGGTGAAGAACGGGATGGCGAGCGCGACGCCGTTTGCAAAGCTGCGGGAGACGGTGGCGCAGGATCGCTTCACGGTGACGGTCGATCTGCACGTCGGCAGCGCGGGCTACACGGTCTTCACGACGGATTTGAGCACGCGCTACGTGGAGCTGAACATGGGGGAGTGACGGGGCGATTCAGAATTTCCCGGAGCGCGCCTTGCCAACGCGAGAGCGGGTGGGCAAAGTTGCGGCCCTTTTCACCATGTCCCAAAGCAGTCACCTCGAGCGCGCCGAAGCGCTCATCGAAGCCCTCCCTTTCATCCAGCGCTATCGCGGGCAGCTTTTCGTCATCAAATATGGCGGCAGCGCCATGGAGGACGACCACCTCGTCGAGCGGACGCTGCGCGACATCGTTTTTCTCGAGGCGGTCGGCATCAACCCGATCGTCATTCACGGCGGCGGGAAGGCGATCAGCGACCGGATGCGCGAGGAGGGGCTGCGGACGCGGTTCGTGAATGGACTGCGCGTGACCGACGAGCAGTCGATCGGCATCGTCGAGGAGGTGCTCGGCGGCGTGGTGAATCCGCGGATCGTGGCGAAGCTGGAGGAGTTCAAGGGGCGCGCACAGGGGATCTCGGGGAAGGCGATTTTCAAGGCGCGCCGGCTGCCGCCGCAGCAGGAGGGGAAAGGGGCGGCGGTCGATATGGGATTTGTGGGCGAGGTCTCGGGGCTGGACCTGAGCGCGGTGGAAAAGGCGGTCGCCGCGGAGATTGTGCCGGTGATTTCGCCGATCGCGCTGGGGGAGTCCGGGGAAACTTTGAACGTCAACGCCGATGTCGCCGCGGGTGAAATCGCGAGCGCTTTGAAGGCAGCGAAGCTGATCTACATCAGCGATGTGCTCGGGATCATGCGCGACCCGAAGGAAAAGGATTCGCTGATCCCGACGGTGAGTCGGGAGCTAATCGCGAAGCTGATCGACGACGAGATCATCGAGGGCGGGATGATTCCCAAAGCCGAGTCGGCGGTGGCGGCGCTGGAAAAAGGCGTGGGCAAGGTGCATCTCATCGACGGTCGGATTGGGCACTCGCTGCTCTTGGAAATTTTCACGAACGCGGGGGTGGGGACGGAGATCGTGAATTAATGGTCGGGGCGGTACCACGGACTACGTCGCCTCTTCGTTAACGGGGCCATCCGCGAGGGGGCTCATTGAGCACCTGATCCGGAAGGAAGGCAGCGTGGAAGCAGTCGGTGGCGGGATCGCGGGGTCGGACCGAGTTCGTGATTTCCAGCAGCATCCTCTCTGCGATGCTCTGCCAGTCGAACCGCACCAACCCAGCACGCACGGGGGGGACGGCAAAGAAGGGTGACGCGACGAGACCGCCGCAAAGGAGAGTCTGCTGCTGTGCGAGGAGGGCGAAGAATTGTTCTGGCGCCCGCGAGGCAAACTTCGCCGCCAAGCCCGACTCGAGGATGACGAGGACGTCGGCTTTCTTGCGACCGATGGAGGCGCAAAAAGCCGCCGGATTCGCATCGCAGGCGACCAGAGTGTCGCAGGCGATGTCGGCCTCCCGCAGGAGCGCTTCAAGCTCGACCGAGCGCCTGGCCGCTGCGTGGGGGGTGGATCGCACCACGAGAATCTTTTTCGCTCCAGCGGCCTGCCACGCGTCGATCGCTGCCTGCAGAGCGCGGGCGCGGGAGAGCACATAATGACCGCCGGACATCGACCGGTCCCGCCGGCCGAGAGTAACGACCCGGAGCCCACGGTCGCGGAGCAGGCAGAGGGTTTCGTCGTGTTTCCGAGGAGATTCGCACCAGA
>PPFU01000792.1_pt1 | contig 25941 bp, 12 predicted proteins | sample 1535991 | NCBI WGS metagenome assembly PPFU01 (sample SAMN04901290, study PRJNA319586) | Hypolithon metagenome, whole genome shotgun sequencing project. | isolation source: Antarctic Hypolithon | place: Antarctica: Miers Valley | collected 2014
TCGAGGCGGACGGGCAGGTCTATGTGGTGAACGGCAACGGCATCATCTTCGGCGGCGCGAGCCAGGTGAATGTCCGGACGCTGGTCGCCTCCTCGCTGCCGATCAACGACAACCTGATCGCCAGCGGCCTGCTCAACAACCGCGACGCGCAGTTCCTTTTCTCCGCGACGCCGCTGCCGGGTGGAGCGGACGGCACGCCGGCTTTCACGCCCGAAGCACCGGTGAATGGCACGTTTGGCGACGTCGTGGTGCAGCCCGGCGCGCGGATCCAAAGCCTGTCCGCAAACGACGGCAACGGCGGCCGCGTGATGCTCGTCGGACCGAAAGTGACAAACGCAGGAACCATCTCGACGCCCGCGGGCCAAACCATCCTCGCGGCCGGCCAGCAGGTCGCTATCGCCGCGCACGACACGAACGACCCGAGCCTGCGCGGCCTCGATGTCTTCGTCGGCGCGGTGGCGGAGCGCAGCGGGATCGTGGTGAACGCCGGCTTGATCGAAGCGCCGTCGGGGAGTGTTTTGCTCACTGGGCGGAGGATCGAGCAGAATGGAGTCATCGCCAGCTCGACGGCGGTAGATCTGAATGGGCGCATCGACCTGCGCGCGAGCTACGGTTCAATAGCCAACCCCGAATTCGACAACGCGGGAGGCGTCGGCCCGCCGTTCGTTTACCAACAGACGGGCGTGGTGAGTTTCGGTCCGCGCAGCGCAACGACCATTCTCCCCGACAGCGATCTCACGCGGACGGTCCCGGGCACCGCGCTCCCGGCGAACTCGCAAATCAACGTCGAGGGCCTCGCAATCTACCTCGAATCGGGCGCGACGATGCTGGCTCCGGGCGGCGACATCACGGTGCGCGCCGGGACGTGGCCGACGGTGACGCTCCCGCTGACCGCCTCGCAGGCAAACACGTTTTTCCCGGCCGGACAGCAGCGATTCTTTTTCTCCGGCGGACAAATCTACGCCGACACCTCGGCACTCATCAGCGTGGCCGGGAGCACGGCAGTGGCCTCGGCGATCTCACAGCGCATCCTCGACGTGCAGTTCCGCGGGCCGGAGCTGGCTGACTCGCCCCTCCAGCGCGACGGGCCGTTTCGTGGGGTAAATCTGACCGTCGATCTGCGGCGGACGGGCACCTTCGACGGACGCTTTTTCCAGGGGACTCCGCTCGGCGACGTGACCGGCCTCGCGGGTCTCATCCAGCGGAACGCCACGCAGCTCACGGCAAATGGGGGCACGCTCACGATGCAGGCGGGCGGTTCGATCGTCGTGCAATATGGCGCGCAGCTCGATGTCTCCGGTGGCTTTCTCAACAACGAAGGCGGAATGGTGCGGACGACGCGGCTGCGGCAGTTTGGCCGGCTGGTCGAGATCGCCGACGCCACGCCGGATCAAGTCTTCGACGGGATTTTCACGGGGCAATTTACGGAGACGCATCCGCGCTTCGGCATCACGAAGACGTTCGCGGTGCCCTTCATGTCGGGCGCGCGTTTTGAGCCGGCGTATGTGTCCGGGGCGGCGGGCGGCAGCCTCACGCTCACCGCGCCGAGCATGGCGATCGACGGCGAGCTGCGCGGCGCGACGGTGCAGGGGCCGCGCGACCGCACGGCACCGCCGGCACATGGACAGCTCTCGCTCGCGTTTTTGGCAGAGCAAATTTTCAACCCACCGCTGGCGAACGCGCCGATCTTCGTCCAGGTCTCGCCGCTGCCGCCGCGGATCACTTTTGCGGAGAACCGTGGGCTGCTCGCGGCTGATCCATTCCTGGAAATCGACGGCGTCCCGCAGCCGCTGCGCGCCGACCGGAGCGAGGCCGCGATCCTTTCTCCCGGCCTCTTGGGAGAGGAGGGATTCGGGCGGCTTTCGGTGGAAAACTCCGACGGCGGATTCCTTGTGCCGGGCGGGGTGAAAGTGGCCGCTCCCGCGGGGGGATCGGTGGCGCTCCGCGGGGCGAATCTGACGGTCTTCGGCGAGATCACCGCGCCGGGCGGGAGCTTGAGTCTGACGGCATTCAACCTGTCGCCGACGATCGCCACGCAGTTCAACGCGACGCCCGTGCTGGATCCGCTGATGCCGCCCGCGCCGCCCGCGGTCGATCCGACGCGCGGCCAGTTTTACCTCGATGCGGGCGCGGCACTCAGCACGGCGGGGCTGGTGGTCGATGAGCGCGCCGACGGGCAGAGACTCCCGCTGATGACGAGCGGCGGGAGCATCGTGGTGGCGGCCTACAGCGGGGAATTCCAGCCAGGCAGCCTGATCGATGTTTCCGGTGGCGCGCGGATCACGCCCCGCAATCAGGTCACCTATGGGAATGGCGGGAGCATCGACATTCGCACGGGGCGCGATCCGGGGTTTGCCCGCGTGGTCGGCGGCGAGATTGAGCTGGGCTCGACGCTCAAGGGCTTCTCCGGCGCGACGGGCGGCACTCTCGCGGTCCAGGCGGGCGCGATACAGATCGGCGGCGCGCCGAATCTCTCGCGGCAGACGCTCCGGCTCGAGCCGGTGTTTTTCCAGCGCGGCGGTTTTACGAACTATGCGCTCACCGGGATCGGCCTTCTCTCCGACACACCATCGAGGAACCCCTCGGAACTGGGCACATACACTCCGGCGATCGATATCGGGCTCGATGTCGTGATCGAACCGCGGGCTGAGCGTCTGCTGGCGAATCTTCTGGAGCCCGGCACGCGCCGTGCCTTCCTCAAACCGCGGCTGAACCCAGTCGGGCAGCGGTCGCCAGTGTCGGTGAGTTTCACCGCGCTCGGATTCGACGAGCCGAGCACCATCGGCGTGCTCGATGCGCGGGGCGACATCGTGATGGATGCGAGCGCCAGCATCGCGGTCGATCCCTCCGCAAGCGTTAGCTTCAACGGGCAGACGGTCACGCTCCTCGGCTCCGTGAGCGCGCCGGGCGGGAGCATCACAGTGGCCGGCGCGGGCACATTCCCTTTCGGATCAAATCCGAACGGCCTCTCGCGCATCGCGGCGCAGCCGACCGTCTTCATCGGAGCAAAAGCGAACCTGAGCACAGTGGGGACCGCGGTCTTCGTGCCGGATAACTTTGGGCGGCGGATCGGGACGAACTTCCCCGGCGGCCCGATCTCCGTCTCGGGAAACATCGTCGCCGAGGCGGGCGCGGTGCTCGATGTGTCTGGCTCGTCGGCGGTGTTCGATGTCTCGCTCCCGGCGGTCGGGCGGACCATCTCGCCGTTACGTTCGGTGATCGACGGCCTGCGGGCGCGGCCTTTCCGACTGCAGACGCAGGCGGTCGCGCGCGACGGCGATGCGGGCGCGATCACGCTCGCGGGGTCGGAAATGCTTTTCTCGGATGCGACACTGCGCGGCTTCGCGGGCGGGCCGACCGCCCTGGGTGGGACACTGTCGGTCTCGTCAGGACTCTTTTTCGCCGACAGCCGGCTCCAGCGGAACAGCGCGCAGATCAACTTGCGCGTCTCGCAGGCGGACGATGTGCTGCCGGAAACGGAGACGCCGCGGGCGATCGGGCTCGCCATCATGGACGCCGATGGAGTGGCGCTGTCGGGCGGGCGGTTTACCGCGGATCGTGTGGGAGCGGGCGGGTTCGACTCGCTCGATCTCGGGTTCGCGGTGCGGTCGGACAGCATCTTGAACACCGTGGGCGGCAACGTGCAATTCGACGGACCGGTGTCGATCGTCGTGCCGGGAACGCTCCGGGTCGCCTCTGGCGGCGTGATTTCCGCCGACGCGGCGGTGGCGCTGACCAGCTCGTATCTCGTGGTCGGCCAGCCTTTCCGCGCGCCGGATAATCCGAACGACCCGCTCCCCTCGCCTTTCTTGCAGGGACCGCTGCCGACCGGGCGGTTCCCGGTGCCGCCGACGACGGGCACGGGAAATGTCTTCATGCAGGCCACGCTCATCGATGTCGGGACGCTCTCGCTGCAAGGGATCGAGCGGGCGGAGCTTTTCGCCGACCGCGGCGACATCCGCGGGAACGGCTCGCTGAACATCGCAGGCGACCTGACGCTGCGTGCCGGGCAGGTCTATCCGACGACGCTTTCGCAGTTCGATGTCTTCGCCTTCGACCGGAATGTGCGCGTCGCCTCGAGCACGAACGGCCAGCGTGCGGTCACCCTCGCTTCCGCCGCGCTGCCGCCCGGCTTCGGCCTGGGCTCGCCGTTGCTCGGCTCGACTGTCGCATCCATTGACGGGGCAAATGTCCTGCTCGCCAGCGGCGCGGCGCGGTCGGTCACGGACGCGCTGGAGGTGTTCGCGCCGGACTCGGGTTCCATCACGGTCATCGGGTCGGGATTCCGGGAACCGCCGATTTCCATCGGCGGACGCATGGGCCTCTACGCGGCGCAGATCGAGCAGCGCGGCGTCCTGCGCGCGCCGCTCGGCACGATCTCCATCGGCTACGACGGCACCGACCTCGATCCCTCGACTCCGGCTTTCGACCAGCCGGTGAATCTCGTGACGCAGCCGCCCGGCTCGACCGCCCTCTCGGTGCCGGTGGCGGCAAATGTGACATTGCGCGCGGGAAGCCTGACGTCTGTATCGATGGCAGGTCTGGCTGGCGTAGACGTGCCGGTGCCGTTCGGGCTCAGCCCGGATGGATCGGTGTTCATCGATCCGCGAGGGGAAAACATCACGCTCAATGGCGTGCCGGCGAAGAAAGTGTCCGTGCGCGGCGCGGAGGTGCGGACGGAGACGGGCTCGGACATCGACCTGCGGGGCGGCGGGGATTTGCTGGCGTTTCGGTTCGTCTCGGGGAACGGCGGGAGCATCGACATCCTCGGCACGGCCTCGGCGCAATGGTCGGCGGACTTGATTTACCAAGCGGGGGATCTCGTGAATTTCCGCGGCGAGACTTTTGCCGCGCGGGTGCGGAACACCGGGATGCAACCCTCGGTGAGCGCGAGCTGGACGCTCGTGCCGGAGTCGTTCGCGATCATCCCCGGCTTCACGCCGGAGTTCGCGCCGTTCGCTCCTTTCAACACCGACTCCTCCTCCGCGCAGCGTCTCGCGGGTGATCCGGGGCTGGTGAGCAATCTGCGACCCGGCGCGCAGATCACGCTGGAGGCGAGCCCCGGCTTGCCGGCGGGGACTTACACCCTGCTGCCGCGGCGCTTCGCGGTGGTGCCGGGGAGTTTCCTCATCAGGCCGACCACCGACGAGCCGATGGCGGCGCGGACTCTGCCGGCGGGTGAATCCATCGTCTCAGGCCGCCGTTTCAACGCCTTCTCGCGGCCGGAGCAGATCTCGCCGGTGCTCACGCGGTTCGAGGTGCTCAGGCCGCAGGGCGTGCGGGATCGGGTGCAGTTCGACAATCTGCTCGGGAACTCGTTCTTCGCCGCCGCCGCCAAGCGGTTTGAGGTCGCGAGCCCGCAGCGCCTCCCCATCGACGCGGGCGATCTGGCTTTCCACGGAAATCTCACGCTGCGTCCGGAGGGGAGCGTGCTCACCTTTGCGCCGGTCGGCGGACGCGGAGCGCGCGTGGACTTGAGCAGCTTCGCCGACATCGAAATCGTCGCCGCGACCGCTGGCTCGACCGCTGGGTCCGGTGCGCTGCTCAGTTCCGGCGTCTTGAACGCGTGGGGAGCCGAGAGTCTCGTCATCGGCGGTCTGCGCCGCGATTCACTCGACGGCACGATCATCGATGTCCGGGCGAAAAACATCCGCGTCGCAAACAGCGGGAGCGAACTGGCCGCGCCCGACATCGCCCTTGCCGCGAGCGACGTGCTCAGTCTGGCCGAGGGAGCCGCAGTCCGCTCCAGCGGCTCGCTCACGGCGGATCCGATCACTTTCCTCCTCCCCGGCAACGGCGCACTGGTGCGCGTGAGCGCCGATCCGGAGGCGCTGGCGATGCGGACGGGCGCGCCCGATGCGACCCTAATGCCGCTGCTCAAGATCGCCGCGGGTGCGCGGGTGGCCGGGCCTTCTGTGACGATCGATTCGACCTACGCCACGACCGTGAGCCGCGACGCAGACATCCGGGCGCGTGCGCTGACCTTTGGCAGCGGGCAGATCAGCGTGCTCTTGAGCGAGCAGGCTGGCCCGCTCGCGGGTGAGGTGGTGCCGGGGCAGCTCGTGCTCGTGGGTGGGTTGCTGCGAGCGGCGCAGGCGGCGGAAACGCTCACGCTGCGCAGTGGACGGACGATCGATATTTATGGCGCGGGACTTTTCAAAAGCGATGTGCTGAACCTGCTGGCATCCGGCGTGCGCGGGTTCGAGCAGGCTGGCGGCAGCGCGGTATTCGATGCCGGGATCGTCTCGCTCGGCACGCCCGGCTCCGCGCTGGCACTCGCTGCTCCCGCCGGCTCGTCCGGCGACCTGAGCTTTAATGCCGGCTCGATTCAGCTCGGCGAGGGAACTTTCACCGTCGCGGGCTACGACCTGCTGACTTTGCGCGCGAGGAGCGACGTGACTGGCAATGACACGGGCGCGCTGAATGTCGCCGGCTCTCTCTCGATCATCAGCCCGCTCATCACCGGCACGGGTGGTTCGGATTACCGCTTTTCGGCCACCGGGGCCATCGACCTGCAAGGCGGTACAGCGGGGGGCGGGGCCGCATCGGGACTCGGCGCGAGCATGAGCTTCACCGGGCCGAGCATCGTGGCGAACACGCGCATCCTCCTGCCCAGCGGCCAGATCACCCTCCGCGCGACCACGGGCAATGTCGCCATCGGCGGGGTGCTCGATGTCTCCGGCGCGCGGCGCGATTTTTACGACGCCATCCGCTACTCCGACGGCGGGAGCATCATCATCACCTCCGACACCGGGGACGTGGCACTCTCGGACGGCGCGCGGCTCACCGTCTCCGCGCCCGTCGGCGGCGGGAGCGCCGGGACGATCCGAGCGAACGCACCCGGCGGAGCGTTCCGTATCGCAGGGGGCCAGATCGAGGGGCTGGCGGGCGGCGAGGCAGTCTCAGGGAGCTTTTTCCTCGATGCGCGGTCGGTGCCCGACTTGGCGCGGCTCGGCGGGAATTTGAATGCGGGCGGCTTTTTCGAGGAGCAAAACTTCCGCATCCGCACCGGCGACATCGTCATCGCGGATGTCGCTGGGCAGTCCCGGAGAGCCCGACACTTCACCCTCTCGACCGATCTCGGCAACATTCTCGTGCAGGGCAAGGTGGATGCGTCGGGCACGACGGGTGGTTCGATCGCGCTCATCGCGGGGGGGAATCTGACCCTCGCACCGGGCGCGCTGCTGAACGTCCATGCGGCGCAATTCAGCAGTTCCGGCCAGGGTGGGACGGTGTTGCTCGAGGCCGGAGCCGCGGTCAATGGCGTCGCGAACCTCGCCGCCCGGCTCGACCTCCAGCCCGGCTCGATCATCGATCTCGGCGTGGATGCGTTTCAGCCCGGGCGGTTCGACCAGGCGGGCTCGAGCGCGTTCCTTGGGCAGTTCACCGGGAAGCTGCATCTCCGCGCGCCGCGGAATGCCACGAACAGCGACCTCGGCATCAACCCCATCGGGGCGTCGATCCTGGGCGCATCGAGCATCCTCGCCGAGGGGTATCAAATCACCGACCTCACGAGTTCCGGCGGCTTGATCACCGGCTTTCGCGTCACCCCGACGTCATTGCCCGCGAACGGCACCGTCCAGCGTAATGTCTATAACAGCGCCGCCGCGTTCCTTTCCCAGCCAAACCACGACGCCATGATCGCCCGCCTGCTCGGCGGCGATCCGCAGGGGCTGCAGCCAGTCTTCGTCCTCGCTCCTGGCGCGGAAATCATCAACCGCACCGGCGACCTCGTCCTCGGCCGGACGAACTCCACCGCTCTCGGCAGCGCGTCGTCGAATTCCGCCGACTGGGACCTCGCCGATTTCCGCTTTGGCCCGCGCAACGCCCCCGGCGTCCTGACCCTCCGCGCCGCCGGGAACGTCACCCTTTTCAACGCGCTCAGCGACGGTTTCCGCGGCGACGCCTTCGGCACGCCGAACGGACTGCTCCCGCCCTTCGACTCGGGCCCGGGCGTCCAGCTCCTCCTCAGCCCGCTCCAGCGGATCGATGAAAGGCGGCCCGTAAACCTCCAGTCGTGGTCCTACCGGATCGCGGCCGGCTCCGACCTCAGCGCGGCCGATTTCCACGCCGTCCGACCGCTTGCCACCCTCGGCCCGATCAGCGGTTCGCTGCAGCTGGGGAAATTCTACTCGAGCTACGGTGTCTCCGGCGCGAACGCGACCACCGAGAGCGCGCTCAACAATCGCTACCAGGTCATCCGCACCGGCACCGGCAGCATCGACATCGCCGCCGGGCGCGATGTGCAACTGCGCAACCAAACCGCCACGATTTATACCGCAGGCGTCCGCCTGCCCAATCCGACGTCGATCTTTGCGCCGGGTGATTTTTCGCGTCCGACCGTCGAGGTGAGCCGCTTCACCAGCCCGTCGCAGGGCGCACTCGGCGCGGTGCAGCAAATCTATCCCTCGCAATGGTCTCTGGCGGGCGGCGACGTCACGCTCGCCGCGCAGGGCGACATCCGCCATGTCACCGGCTCGCCGACTTTCCTGCGGCCCGATACGTCGTATCAGCTCCCGACGAACTGGCTTTACCGGCGCGGTGATGTCGATCCGACGACCGGCACCTTCGGCCCGGGCTTGGTGAGCGTGAACGAGTTCGACCCGAGCACGGGCATCAACAGCACCCGGCTCGACCTCTCGGCGTCGACGACCTGGTGGATCGATTTCAGCAACTACTTCCAGGGCATTGGCGCTCTCGGCGGCGGCGATGTGCGCCTCACCGCCGGCGGCACCATCATGAATATCGACGCGACCATCCCGACGAACGCCCGGATGCCAGGCCTCAACCCGGCGACCGGCGCGCGCCTCGCGCCGGATGCCAGCCGGCTCGTCCAGCTCGGTGGCGGCGACCTCACCGTTCGCGCCGGGGGCGACATCGATGGCGGACTTTTTTACGTCGAGCGCGGGCGCGGCACGCTCTTCGCCGGAGGCAGCATCACGACGAACGGTCTCCGCTCCACCTCCGGCGTGCCCACCTCGGCCCCCGAGACTTGGCTTCCGGCGACGGTATTTGTCGGCGATGCGCAGTTCGACGTGAGCGCCCGCGGCGATGTCCTCATCGGCCCCGCGTCGAACGCTTTTCTCCTGCCGCAGGGGTTGAACAACAAGTTCTACTACAAGACCTATTTCAATACGTTCTCCGCCGATGCCGCGCTGACTGTCGCCTCCTTCGGCGGGAGCGTCACTCACCGGCTCGCGACCGTGAGCGTCGGCTCCGCTACCCCGCGATCGATCCTCAACGTTTACGCCGATCGTGTGAATCTCTCCACCGCCGAGCCCGCCTCGACCCGCCCGTGGATTCGCCTGGCGGAGACCGATGTGGCGTTCCTCGCGCCGTTCCTCCGGCTGAACGCGCCGACCATCACCAGCACTGCGTTCGCCGGCGATCTGAACATCGCCGGCCAGCTCACACTCCAGCCCTCGCCCATCGGCGGGCTCGAGCTCGTCGGCGACGGCGGCATCATCGGGTTGCATAAGGTTGGCACGCTGAGCGGCACCGACGTCTTCACCAGCGCCGTGATCAACGTCTCCGACGCCGCCCCCGCGCGCATCCCCGGCATCACCAACCCGATCGCGTATCGGGCGGTCATCGGCGACTCCCTCATCAACCTCCGCAACAGCCCCGGCCCGATCAACCCTCTCGTGGACGTGAACCGCTCGATCAACGAGACCGGCTCCTTCACCGGGCAGAATGGGAGCGCGCTCGTCCAGCAGGCCCTGCACGCGCCAGAGTTGCTGCACCTCGGCGATCCCCGGCCGGTGCGGCTCTACGCCGGCACGGGCGACATCACGGCGTTCACGCTTTTCTCGCCGAAACGCACCCGCATTCTTGCCGGGAACGACATCGCGGACATCTCGTTTTACATCCAGAACGTTGATGCCGCCGACATCTCCGTCGTCTCGTCCGGGCGCGACCTGCTCCCTTTCAACGAGAACACCGCCCTGCGCGCCTTCGCCAGCAACGCCAGCCTCGGCAACCGCCTCGCCGATCTCCCGCGCGCCACGTCCGTCCCCGGCGTCTCCACCGTCGCGAGTGCCGGCGACATCCAGATTAACGGCCCCGGCACCCTCGAAGTCCTCGCCGGGCGCGACATCGACCTCGGCACCGGGCCGAACCTCGCCGACGGCACCGGCGCGGGTATCACGAGCATCGGAAATTTCCGCAACCCCGCGCTCCCCTTTATCGGAGCCGACGTCATCGTCCTGGCGGGTGTCACCAGCCGCGATGGGCTCGGCGCGGCAGGCGGCTTGAGCAGCAGCTCGCTCGATTTCACGGCCTTCCTCGAGGAATACGCGACCGGGAGCGCCGCGCTCGATCTCGGGGAGGACGAATCGCTCGAGAGCCTGGATGAAGAACGGCGCGCCATCGCCGCGCTCGCGCTCTTCTACGACGTGCTCCGGCAAAGCGGACGCGCGGGAGCCAGCACCACCGGCGCACCGTTCGACGAAGCCTTCGCCGCCATCGAGACACTCTTTGGGACCGCCGCGCCCGCGGGTCAGATTTTCACCCGCGCCCGCGACATCCGCACCAGCACCGGCGGCTCCATCTCGCTCGGGATCCCGGGCGGCGGGCTCACGCTCGCATCGGATATTTTCGGCAATCCGCTGACGCCCCCCGGCATCGTCACCGAGTTCGGCGGGCCAATTTCCATCTTTACCAATGACAGCGTCGATATCGCCCAGGCGCGGATCTTCACCCTGCGCGGCGGCGACATCCTCATTTTCTCCTCTACCGGCGACATCGCCGCCGGCACCGCCCCGCGGACCGTCGTTACCGCGCCCCCGACCCGCGTCGTCATCGATGTGAACAGCGCCAATGTGCAGACCGACCTCGGCGGCCTCGCCACCGGCGGCGGCATCGGCGCGCTCGCCGCGATCGAAGGCGTGCCGCTGGCAAACATCGACCTCATCGCGCCGGTCGGCACCGTCGATGCGGGCGACGCCGGCATCCGCGTCACGGGCAACCTCAGCATCGCCGCTGTCTCCGTCTTGAACGCCTCAAACATCCAGGTCGGCGGCACCTCCGCCGGCGTCCCCTCCGCGCCGACCGTCGCCGCGCCGAATCTCGGCGCGATCTCTGCGGCCAATTCCGCCGCCGGCTCGCAGAGCGCGAACGCCAGCGACTTCGCTGAGCGCACCCAGCCCGATCGACCGGCCGAGCAAGAGGCCCCGTCGATCATCGTGGTCGAGGTGCTCGGCTACGGCGGCGGCTAGCGCGGTCGGCGTTTTGATTTTATGAAAACCATCCAGGCCGCAATTTGCGGCATTCTCGTCTCCGTGAGCGTCTGCCACCCGGCACTCGCAGAAAAATCCGTGCAGGAGTGGACCCAGCAAGCCGAGGCCGGGCAGGCCGAGGCGCAGTTCGAACTCGGGCGCGTCTATTTGCGAGGCCGCGCCGATCTACCGGCCGATCCGCAGAAAGCTTTCGACCTCATGAAACAAGCCGCCGATCAGGACCATCCCGACGCCATCGGTGCGATGGGCTACTTTTACGCCGAGGGCGTGACCGTCCCTCGTGATGAAAAGGCGGCGCTCGACTGGTTTCGCAAAGGTGCCGAGGCCGGATCGCTCAAAGCAAAGCTCAACCTCGGCCTGATCTATTTGAAAGAACGTGGCGCACCCGCCGCCGCGAAGGAAGCGGAACGCCTGATCCGTGATGCCGCGGATGGCGGCCTCGCCGAAGCCCAGGCGACGATGGCCGAGTTGCTCTTCGCGGGTGAGTTCGGAGGCGAGCGCAACTACGCCGAAGTGCTCCGCTACGCCCAGCCCGCCGCGGAGGCCGGCATCGCGCATTCGCAAAATCTACTCGGCACCCTGCATGCCTACGGGCAGGGCGTGAAGCGCGACACTGCGACTGCTGAAGTCTGGTATCGCAAAGCCGCCGAAAAGGGCGACGTAAAGGCTCAAAGCAACCTCGGCATCCTCCTCGGCGTCAATCATCCGAAGACCCGGCTCGAGGCCCTCACCTGGCTCATGATGGCCGAGCGGAAGAAAGACGTGCCTGCAAAAAAAATACTGAATCAAGTCGAGGCGACCATCCCGCCCGACGAATGGGATCAGGCGCGCGAAGCCGCCATCGTCCGCACCAGCGACCCTTTCGCGCACCTCGAGTAGCGCCCGTGGGCTCGTCGAGCCAAAGGCCCTGGACTGCTGTGGTTCCTCCACAGCTCCGGTCGGCGGGTTCGTGCGTCGAGCAGCGCGTCCCCTCGAAAACTGCGTAGGAAGCGCAGCAGTCCGAAAGCCTGCGGCTGCATGATCGGTCGCCGGGCTGATTGCACGGCCGCCTTTGTCAAATCGAGCCGCTCAGGGCACTGGGGTCCCCGCCGCCCGCACCCGCTGCCGCGCCGCCTCCAGGCTTTCCGCCATGTAGCGATCCTGCCCGACCAATGCGCGATAGCGGTCATCCGCGAGCTTCCGTGCCCGCTCGTAAGATTCGCCGAGTGCCGCATCGTCGGCGTGACCATCCGCCGCCTTCACCACCGCCTCGGCAAAGTCCGCGACCACAGCCTCTGCAACCGCACCCTCCGCTGCGCTTGGCTCGCCGCCGGTATCCGGGGTCGCCTGCTGGCTTGCGAGCGCCACGGGCAGACGTGTCCCGGGCGTCAGCTCCAGCACCACGGGCGGCGCGCCTGCAACGCCTCGCCGCGGGAACTCGAGTTCCATAGCAGGCGCGAACACCGGGCTTGGAGCCAGCGGCTGCGTTCCCCGCTGCTGCTCCACAGTTGGCTGTGGGGAGAAAGCGGAAGCGCGGGGGGAGCCGGACGAAGATTGATCGGATGGGCGAAAGCTTCCGGTGATTGGAGCGCTTGGCGAAATAAATTGGCGGCCGGCCATTGCTGGTGCCGCAGGCCGCGCGGCGGGCGGACGCGAAGTCGGTGCCGATGGCACGTCGGTGGATGGGTGCGACTCGACGAGTCGTGACGTCACTTGTTCATTCGCAGAAGTGATGAGCGCAGGGTGAACCGAGTGCTTCGCGTCGCTGCTCTCGGTCTGTGGCGCCGGGCGACTTAGATAGGCAACTCCGGCGGCGACGCTCACGAGCAGCGCGCCAGCGGCGAGCGCGAGCCGGGGTTTTTGCAGAATCGGTGGCATGGAGGAGAGGGGGAGATTTGGAAGGAGATATTGACAAGAAAAAGCTGGTGCCGGGCGAACCCGGCACCAGCGTTGTTTCTTTATGCGCCTCGCAGCGCGTTGATTCTCGGTCGATCAGGGAATGACCGTCGCGCCAGTGAACGCGCGGCCCACCGCGACATCGGAGAACTGAATGCCAGTTCCGTTCGCCTCGATGACCGGGCCGATGTTCGCGACGACCGTGTCAAAGACGCACTGCTCATTCGTGTCGAGGTCTTTGCCGATGATTTGCTCAAAGCTCCACAGGGTGTATTGGCCCAGTGTGATCTTGGCTTTATCCGCGGCGCTCAACGGGGCTGCAGGTGTGATCGCATACCCGTCATAGCTGAGCGCGCGCGCTCCCTGTGCGATGGCTCCGACGGCATCGGCCGTGGCGAGTGAGGTCACGAGCGCGATCGGCGCGGCTGGCGCGATCTGGCTCCCGGAGGCGCTAACGATCTGCGTGCTCTTCGTGCTGTAGCCGAAGATGCGCCGCAACCGACTGCCACTTGCGTAGCCACCGTTTCCTGGCACAACAGGGTTTCCGAAAATGGTGGACTGGTTATTGAGCATGAAGTCTTCGGTGGTCACTCCAGCCGTATCGGTCTCGGATGAGTTCCCAACAGGCACCTGCTGCACTCTATTGATGACGCCGCTATTCGTCGTCCCGGCACCACCGGCACCGTTGGACGTCGTGTTCGAAGCGAGGAACTGCTGCACGAGGTTCGTCGCTCCGAACCCAGTCTCCGCGAGATACACGACGCGGGTGCCGGATCCGTCATTGCGGCCCACGGCGACCACGTTGCGAGCCGTATCCGCTGGCAGACCAGTGAAGATCGACAGCGGCACGATACCGCTGGTCATGAGCGCGCGGAAGTTCTGCGAACTGACGTTGGTCAGGTTGTTGAACGGCGCAACGGTCGTGCCGTCATTCGCGAGCATCGTGAAGGTCACGGCACCAACGGGCGCGGAAATGAAGTCCGAGCTGTCGATCGTTGGCACGGCCGTCGCCTCGACATCCGAAAAGGCGATGTCTGCGGGAGCGGGTTCCTGCGCCCCTCCGAAGCCAGACGTAGTGGAACCTGCTGCCAGCCCCGCGATGGAACCCACCGTGAAGTAACTCTCGGCGTTCGCACCAGGACCGCTCGCTGTGTAGTCAGCGCTGTCGAGCGCTGCCAAGCCTTCCGTCGAACCGGAGAACGCGGTGCGAACGACGATATCGGTCAGCGTTGAGCCGTCGGAACAGCGGAAGTTACCCCGCAGAATTGCGCGAGTGGACGCATTGTAGGTGCCACCGTCGTGGGCGATCTTCGGAGTAGACCCGCTGGCGATGAAGGCGTTGCGAATGGAATCCAGCGCGCCCGCCCGGAAGGCGGTGGCACCGGTGAGTTCGATGACGGCGGTCTGTGCGAACGCCGTGGTGCCCAGGACGAGCGCTGCTGCTGTAGTGGTTAGTATGGTTTTCATTATCTTTTGTTTGTTGTGGATGGTTTTGTTGTTTTGTTGCAATTAGGACTGAACGCGACGACGGCGGGTGATGCCGAGCATTCCGGCCGCGAGGCCGAGAAGCGCCACGGATGACGGTTCCGGCACGACGATGAAGGAGACGCCGCCTCCGTTATCAATGGTGAAGGTGCCTTCATAGGTGCTGCCGGCTGCGCCGGGCCCCGCAACACGATAAAGGTCGATCGCGCCTTCGATTCCGGATAAATTACCGAGCGTCCCAAACCCCTGGCCAGAACCCTGGTTGAAGCGGAACTCAGTTCCCCCCGGGATGGAGTTGTAGGAATTACCCTGAGCCCCCGTGGTGCTATTGATCGGATTCTGATTATCAATCTGCGAGTCACCAAAGCCTTCCGCGAGGAAAACTGTGGTGGTCTCAGTCTCCAACCGGGCGGTTTGCTGAAGTACCCCACTGGCGAGCGGAGTGAGACTGCTGGCATTGGCAACAGTCGGAGTCGTTGAGTTTGCCACTCCAAACACGGGCGCGTTCGCGCCGGTGATCAGCCGACCCTTGCTGATGTAGCTGGTCCGCGACGGATCGCCATCAGCGTCAGGGCCGAACGGATTGTTACTCAACACTCCCGCCGCGCCGAAGTAGAGCGTGGAGAGGTCGAACCAGGTAGCACCGAACGCGCTGGTGAGCTGCGTGCCGATATTCAGGAAGTTGATGTTGTTTGCCGTCGCGTCACGGAAGGTGGTCGCAGGCGTGTTCAGGCTGATGCTGAGCGTGTTCGACGAGGCGGTGTCCTGGAAGAACAGCGTCAGGTCACCCTGCTGGTAGTTTGGATTCTGCGCCATGACTGCGGGGGCGAGAGCCGCCGCCATCAGGGCAGTGAGTAGAATGCGTTTCATTTAAGTGGAGTTGCTTTTGTGTTGTTTGTGTTTGTCGCTTCCCAGCGCGCTTCTTCGTGCAGGAGCGCACTGGTCTGCGGGGCCGACTAGAGTCGGGGCGGCGGGGGAGCGAAAGGGCTGGTTGGTTACGTTTTCGTCACATGCGCGCAGCAACTTTTCCGAACTCTGGCACGCGGATTTCCAACGACTTGCGGGTGTGACGAAGGCGTGACACTCCAAGGGTCGCGCTCTGGCGGGGCGGGAGCCAAACAAGTCGATCGGGTCATCCGAAGAATTCCCCGGTGCGCCGGCGGCCGCAGAATCGCCGGATCGATACCCAAACCCATGATCGACCGGGCGACGCCGCGGCGCTCGCTCCACGAGACAAAGCAACCCGGCTGGCCGGCGCAGCGATCCCCCCCGAAATCGCTGAACCTTTGCTCCAACCGGGTTGCCCCTGTCTTATCCCCTGATGTCCACAGTTGCGGACGTGAGAAGCTTTAGCACCCGGCGTGCCACGCGGGGTTTACAGAGGCGAGGCGGGTTTTCGGATGGAAAAGAGGCGCAGTCCGGTGGCGTTAAATGCGCACGCTGGTCGAGAAAACGACGCAGCTCCACGCGATGATCAGCGCGGTGAACGCGGCGGCGGCCAGGCCGTGCTGGATCGCCGGGGATGTCCGTTTTTTCACCCGGCAGAGCGCGAGGGTGAGGCCGAGGAGCAGGCCGCAGAGGAATCCCCAAAGGTGCGCGAGGATGTCGGTCTGGCCGGCGCTGACGCCATCGCCGCCTCCGGTGCCGAGGAAGCCGAGCAGTGCGAGGCCGGCGCCGATGGGGAGGATGAGCTCCCACCAGCGCACGGTGCGGGCGCGGGCGAGGCGGAGGATGATTTGCGCGCCGACGAGGAGGCCGAGCGCGCCGAAGACGGCGGTCGAGGCACCGAGGGAGAGGTGGCCCTGATCGCGATGAATCCAGGCGTTCAAGGCGTTGCCGAGGGTGCCGCTGGCGAGGATGGCGAGCCATGTCCAGCCGTGGCCGAGCATCGGGAGGAGGAAGGCTGAGAAAAGGAGGCCGGCGGCGAGGTTCGCGGCGAAGTGCTCGACGTCGGCGTGCAAGGTGAGGGCGGTGACGGCGCGCCACCATTCGCCGCGGAGCATGGCGGCGCTGTCGGCCACGCCGCGCTCCCACAGCGCCTCGACGGCGAACTGCTGGGCGATGAAACAGGCGAGAAGCGTCCAGGCGAAAAGCCAGAGCTGGAGGGTGGAGGGTTTGTCGGCGGGGAGCTCGAGCGGAGGAGGAGTGGTGGTGCGCTCGTGCTCGTAGCGGGCGAGCTCGGCGGTGACGGCCGCGGCGTCGTGCGCCTCGACGCAAAGCGCCCAGCCGAGACCGGAGCGCAAAATCCAGTGCGGGCGATCCATGGCGGCGACGACGAGGCCGCGCTCTTCGGCGTCGCCGAGGCGGCGGCAGCGGGCGATTTCGACGAGGTCGGGGGGCATGCGGGGAGCGGAGCGGAGGTTGAGAGTTCGGAATTGCGGAGAGGGGCGCAGCCGCGCCTTGGACTCTCAACACTCAACTCTCAACTCTCAACCTTCTGAGCAACCTCACGAGTTTCCGCTCTTGAAGGTTCCGGGGCGGCCCTTAGCCTTCGCCCATGATCGCTCGCATCGTTTTTCTCCTGGCTGCTTTTTCCACGCTGGCGCAAGCGGAGATCGTCCTCTCGGACGCGCCGGAGCAGACGGCGCCGGAGGAGACGAGCCGCTCGATCAACGTGCCGAAGCCGGGCGATGACACCGCACCGGAAAAGCCGAAGGCGGAGGTGGGCGGGGCGGTGGTGCAGTTCGACAATGGCGACAAGCTGCATGGGGAGCTGGTCTCCATCGAGCCGGAGAAAGGTCTGCGCTGGGCGAGTCCGCAAGCACGGGAGCCGATTGTCTTCCACCTCGACTCGGCGCGCTCGGTGGAGTGGCAGTCGCGGAAAGGTCGCGAGGTGAAGGGAGAGGGCGTGGCGGAAATCGAGCTGACGAATGGCGATCTCCTCACGGGGAAGCTGGTGTCGCTCGATGGGAAGGAACTCCAGCTCGAGACGTGGTATGCGGGCAAGCTGGCGATCCCGCGGGCGCGGCTGCGGACGATCACGCCGATCGACGCGCAGGGCGGGCCGATCTATGCGGGGCCGGATGGGCTGAAAGGGTGGAAGGTCTCGGGCGGCGGCGGACGCGGGAATCGCGGGTGGGAGTATAAAGACGGGGCTTTCCTCGGGAACGGAAACGGCGTGATCGGGCAAATGTTCGAGCTGCCGCCGACGGTGGCGATCGACTTCGAGATGGCGTGGCGCGGGCAGTTGCAGCTCGCGATCAGCTTTCTCTCGGATCGCCCGGATACGTCGTCGCGCGACGCCTACAACATGCAAATCAACAACAACTACGTCTATGTGCAGCGAATGAGCCGCGACCGCGGATCGAATAACTTGGGGCAGACGGAAGTGCCGGAGCTGCTGCGGAGTTCGCCGGCGAAGATCGGCATCCGGGTGAACAAGGAGGAGAGCATGATCTCGCTGCTGGTGAATGGCGCGCTGGTGAAGCAGTGGACGGATCGGGTAAAATTTGCGGGCGGGGGAGGCGGAGTCGCGTTTTATACGCAGGGGAGCAGTGCGGTGCGGATCAGCTCAATCCGCATCGCGAAGTGGGATGGGAAATTTCCCAACAAGGCCGGCGGTGACGACGAGAAGAGCACGGAGGATACGGCGGTGCTGGAAAACAGCGACACGGTCTCGGGTAAGTTGGAGTCGATTCGCGAGGGTGAGGCGGAGCTGAAGTCGGAGTATGCGACTTTGAAAATCCCGGTCGGCCGTCTGCAAAGTGTGCGCATGGCGGGGAAAAACGCGGAGACGGCGAAGCGGGAAACGGGGGATGTGCGGGTGAGTTTCGTGAACGGCGGGGCGCTGACTTTGAAGCTGGAAAGCTGGACGGAGAAGGGGCTGCGGGGGACGAGCGGGAACTTCGGGGCAGCGACGTTCGATCCCGAGGCGTTCGGGAAAATCGACTTCGAGCCGGACGCGAAGGAGGAGGAGCCGGCGCTGATGGGCGGGGGCGAAGAGGTCGAGTTCGTGGAATAACTGATGAACGCGCCGAGCCCGAGGGCGGTGGCGGTCGAGGCGCTGCTGCGCTGGGAGCAGGGGCGCGAGCACGCGCACGATGTGCTCCACGCGGCGCTGGAGGCGGAGCGGCTTTCGCCGCTGGATCGGGCGCTGCTCACGGAGTTTTTCTACGGGGTGCTGCGGAATCTATCGCTGCTGGATTTCCTCATCGACCGCCTGCGGCCGGAGCCGGTCGATCCGCGCACGCGGCAGGCCCTGCGGCTCGGGCTCTATCAACTGCGTCGGATGCGCGTGCCGGAGCATGCGGCGGTGAATGAGACGGTCGATGTGGCGGGCCGGGCGCGTTCGCTGGTGAATGCGCTGCTGCGGCGGAGCATCCGCGAGCGCGCGGAGTTGGATCGCCTGGTGCTCGCCGCGCCGGAGGAAATCCGGTGGTCGCATCCGGCGCTGCTGCTGGAGCGCTGGCGGCGGGCTTTCGGCGCGGAGGATGCGACGCGGCTGGTGCGCTGGAACAACACGCCGGCGGAGGTTTTCATCCGCGTGAATACGCTGAAGGTGACGCCGGGAGAGCTGCGCCGGAGCGCGCCGGATGCCGAGCAGGTGCCGGGGCATCCGCTTGCGCTGCGGGTGCGGCGGCTGCCGCCCTCGTGGCTGGTCGAGGGGCTCTGCTACGCGCAGGATCCGAGCACGCTCGCGGCGTGCGATCTCCTCGGGCCGGAGCCGGGGGAAAGTGTGCTCGACGCGTGCGCCGCGCCGGGTGGGAAGGCGACTTACCTCGGGCAGCTCATGCGGAATGAAGGGCGGCTGGTCGCGTGCGATGCCGCGCCGGCGCGGATGCCGCGGCTGGAGGGAAATCTCGCGCGGCTCGGGGTGAGCATCGCGCAGACGGTCTGCTGTGACTGGTTGCGGCGGCAGTGTGAGTTTGCGCCGTCGAGCTTTGATCGCATCCTGGTCGATGCGCCCTGCACGAATACGGGTGTGTTGCGCCGCCGGGTCGATGCGCGGTGGCGGCTCACGGAGGAGGATTTTGCGCGCATGCCGGAGCGGCAGATGGCGATCGTCTCGGCGACGGTGCCGCTGCTGCGACCGGGCGGGGTGCTCGTCTATAGCACTTGCAGCGTGGAGCGGGAGGAGAACGAAGGCGTGATCCAGCAAATCCGCCAGCGCCACCCCGAGCTCCGGCTCGCGGAGACGCGGCAGACGCTGCCGTTTCGCGATGGAGTCGATGGGGCCTTCGCGGCGCGGTTCGATCGGCAGTAATTTGATCGAATCGCCAGCCGCCGAAGCCGCGCCTATTTTCCCGCCCATGCCGACCGAAAAACCGAAAGGCTGGAACACCCGGCGCCAGCTCGAAATCTACCGCGCGGGCCTCGAAGGCCGCACCCCGCCGCTCCCGCTCGATCCTCTCGTGCTCGAGCAGCGCGCCCGCGAAGTGATGGATCCCGCCGCCTTCGATTTCGCCGCTGGCGGTGCCGGGCTCGGCCACACGATGCGCGCAAACCTCAGCGCGTTCGACCGCTGGCGCATCCTCCCGCGGATGTTCCGCGACATCTCCACGCGCGATCTGAGCGTCGAGATTTTCGGGCAGAAATTCGGCGCACCCCTGCTCATCGCGCCCATCGGTGTGCAAGAACTCTACCACCCCGAGGGCGATGTCCTCTCGGCGCGCGCGGCGGCGTCGGTCGGCGTCCCCTTTTGCCTCAGCACCGTCGCCTCGCGCTCCATCGAGGAAGTCGCCGCCGCGATGGGCGATGCCACGCGCTGGTTCCAGCTCTATTGGAGCAAGGACCCCGGGATCGCAGCGAGCTTCATCCACCGTGCGGAAGCCGCCGGCTACAGCGCGCTCGTCGTCACACTCGATACCGTGGTGCTCGGCTGGCGCGACCGGGATTTGCAGCGCGCGTATCTCCCGTTCCTGCATGCGAAAGGAATCGCGAATTTCACGAGCGATCCCGTCTTCCGCGCCTCGCTCGCGCGCCCGCCCGAGGAAGACCTCACCGCCGCCGCCGAGCGCTACCTCGAGGTTTTCTCGAACCCCGCGCTCACATGGAAGGACATCGCGTTTTTGCGCGAGCACACGCGCCTCCCCATCCTGCTCAAAGGCATCCAGCACCCCGACGACGCGCGTCTCGCGCTCGACCACGGCATCGACGGCCTCGTCGTCTCGAACCACGGCGGCCGCCAGGTCGATGGCGCAGTCGGCTCGCTCGAGGCGCTGCCCGGCATCGTCGAGGTCGTGGCGGAAAAAATCCCCGTCCTTTTCGACAGCGGCATCCGGCGCGGGTCAGACGCCTTCAAGGCGCTCGCCCTCGGCGCGCGCGCTGTGCTCCTCGGGCGGCCTTACATTTACGCGATGGCCGTCGCCGGGGAGGAAGGCGTGCGCGAGGTGCTGCTCAACTTCATCGCCGAGCTGGACATCACCCTCGCCGCCAGCGGCCACGCCACCGTGGCCGGGCTCACCCCCGCCGATCTCCTGCAAGTCTGACCGCCAGCCTACCCGGCAAATTTCGCGAAGACCGCGTTCGCCTCCTCCAGCGTTTCCTTGCTCCCGATGTCGAACCAGGTGCCGGCAATCTCGCGCGTCTGTACCGTCTCGCGCGGGTAGAGCCACTGGACGAAACGCCCCGGCTGATCCGCGTTGTTCCCCTCCGCGATGTATTGGCCGAAAAGTTTCACCGTGGCCGCGCTGTAGTAATAGAGCGCGATGCCGGTGAGCGTGCTCGTCGGCTCGGCCGGCTTTTCCTCGAAATGCGTGATCCGCCCCGACTCGTCCGTCTGGATGTTGTTATACTTTTTGATGGCCTCGAGATCGCCCACGTCATACGTCGCGATCGTTGCCGGGTAGTCCTGCGCATACGCCGCGAAATCCTCCAGCGACTCGCTGAAAAGATTGTCCCCTGCGACCACGATCAAGTCCTGATCCGCGATCCCCTCGTGCTGGACGACGAAGTGAATGTCGCCAATCGCCCCGAGCTTGTCCGTGTCGTCCTTCGATCCGTCGTTGACGATCTTGAAGTCGAGCCTCGGCTGCCGCTTTTTGTAGCCATCGGCCCATGCTTGGAAATCAGCGGCGAATTTGTTGTTCGTCACCACATAGACGCGGTCGATGCCGGGGATCGGCGCGAGGTTGTCGATGACCCACTCGATCATCGGTTTGCCCGCCACTTCGAGCAGCGGCTTGGCTTTGGTGAGCGTGAGCGGGTAAAGGCGGGTCGCGTAGCCTGCGGCGAGGATGAGAATGTTCATGCGGGCGAAACCGTGTCGGCGCGCTCTGGTGGCCGACAAGAACAAAAGGCCAGGCGGCCGAGGAAGCGCCGCCGTCCCTGCACGCGGAGCGCGGACTTCAAAACCCGCCGCTGATCTGCCACTCCTCCAGCAGGTGCTTCGGCAGCTCATTCAGAAACCGGCTCGGCCGCTGAAACATCTCGCCATACCCCGCGTTCAACCGCATCGCCGGCCAAGTGAGATACAGTTCGTCCTTCGCCCGCGTCACCGCCACGTAGAAAAGCCGGCGCTCCTCCTCGATCGCCTCCTCGCTCTCCAGCGAACGGGAACTTGGGAACATTCCGTCGCTCATCCACACGACAAACACCACCCGCCACTCCAGCCCCTTCGCCTGATGCACGCTCGAGAGATTCACCATCTCGTCGTCCTGCTCCGGCGCGCCGATTTCGCTCTGGCTCTCCAGACTCGTCATCAACGCCAGCTCCGCCAAAAAATCCGCCGCGCTCTCATATTGCCGCGCGTAATTCGCCAGCACGTTCAAGTCCTCTCGCCGCGCATCGTAGTTCGGGAACTTCGCTTTCAAATAGTCGTCGTAGATCGCCTCCAGCACCGCCGTGAGCATCTCCGCCGGCGGGTTTGGCACGCCGCCCGGCGCGATCTCCGCCAGCGTGTGCACGAGCTGCGCCCACGGCTTCGCCGCTTTTGTCGGCACTTTCAAAGCCGCAACCCGCGCCTGCAGCTCCGCCGGATTGGCCGTCGCGATCTTCTCCCAGAGCTGCTCCGCCGACCGCGCCCCGATTCCCGGCAGCAGCCGCGCGATCCTTTTGAAAGCCAACTCGTCCCGCGGATTGACCACGAACTTTAAAAAGCTCGCGACATCCTTCACATGCGCCTGCTCGAAAAAGCGGATGCCGCTCGTGATCTGGAACGGCACCCCATGCCGCGTCAGTTCCATCTGCAATTCCATCGAGTGATAGTGCGCCCGGTAAAGCACCGCGATCTCGTTCAGCTCGATCCCTTCTTCCCGCAGATCGAGAATCCGCTGCGTGACGAAGAGCGCCTGTTGATTCGAATCCTTCAATGGCACAAGTCCCGGCTTCAAAGCCGCCGGCTCGCGCACCGCCTGCAAGTTCTTCGGAAACTGCCGCACATTCGCCTCGATGGCCGCGTTCGCCACCTCGAGGATCTGCGGCGCGCTCCGATAGTTCGTTTCTATCTTATAGATCTTCGCTTCCGGATACCTCTTTGGGAAATCGAGGATGTTTTGGAAATTGGCTCCGCGCCACGAGTAGATGCTCTGCGCGTCGTCGCCGACGACCATCACGTTCCGCTCCCGCGCCCCCAGGATGTCGATGAACTCCGCCTGGATGCGATTCGTGTCCTGATACTCGTCCACGAGCACGAACTGGAACTGCCGCTGATACCTATCCGCCAACTCCGCGTGCTCCCGTAGCATCCGCAGCGGCTTTTCCAGCAGGTCGTCGAAATCGAGCGAGTTCGCCGATTGTTTGCGCTTTTCGTATTTGCCGTGGATCTCCCGCAGCTTCCCCGCGAATTCGAGAAAATAGGGATATTTCTCCGCCATCACGTCGTCGATGGAGCGCCCGGTATTGATGCTGAAACTAAAGATGTCCCCCACCACCTGTGCCTTGGGAAAACGCTTCTCCTTCGGATCAATTCCCGCCGCCGCGATCACCGCCGCCAGCATGTCCTCCTGATCCTCCCGATCCATGATCGAAAACCCTTTGGCGAATCCCGCCGCCTCCGGATCGCGGCGCAGGATGCGATTGCCGATCGAGTGAAAAGTCCCGCCCCACAATCCCGAGATGTCGTGCGGAAGCACATTGGTCACCCGCTCCAACATTTCGCGCGCCGCCTTGTTGGTAAAGGTGAGCAACAGAATCGCGTAAGGCGGCACCCCATTTTCGATGAGATAGGCGACGCGATAGATAAGCGTTCGCGTCTTTCCACTCCCCGCCCCCGCGATGACGAGCGCCGGCCCCGGCGGGGCAGTGACCGCTTCGTGCTGCTGCTCATTCAGCTCGTTCTTGTAGTCAATCGACGGCGCGGCAGACACCGGGCGATGCAGGACATACTCGCGCGGCATGTTCAGCGAAGTCTCCGAAATTCCTTCTCTGTGATTCCCAACTGTTTGAGAATCGCCGGATAGAGCCAGCCGCCGATCTCGGCGCTAGGATGTACCGGAATGGTCGTCGCCCGGCCATCGGCGTGCTGCCAACGTGCGTGGCTGCCTTTCTGGCGAGTCTGCTCGAAACCCAGCCGTTGGGCGGCTCGCTGCAGGTCCCGCGCTTTAGCAGGCATCGGCCAGCGCGAGCTCCCGATCCTCGGGGGGGCGCTCCCCGCGCTCCTCAAATTCCTCGAGGATCATTTCGAAAACGTTTTTCAGCTCAGACTGCGCATCGGCGGGCGAGCTGCCAACCGCGTGACAGCCCTCAATAGCGGGAACGTATGCGACGTACGTATCGTCGTCGCGGTGGCAAACCACACGGTAGTCGAAAAGCGTTGGCACCATAGCGTCCGAGGGTAGGTCTTGGATGCCGAGGCCGCAACTCATCATGGCCGCTCCCTTTCATCCGGCGTCTGCCGTTCGAAGCCATGCACGCGCTCCGACTCGTCAGGAGTGGTGAGCACTTTGTAGATGCACCAGCCGAAGAGCCCGGTCACTCCGCTCACGGAGGCAAGCATGATGATCCAGCCGCCGATGGTCATGGGGAAATGAAGAGTTGAAAAGTCATGGCAGTTCAGGCGGCTCGGCGTGGGGCTTACGGTAGGCGGGGGCGACAGCGACGATGAGCGCGCTCATCGCGCCGACGACGATGATCAATCCGACGCTCATGAGGGCGACGGGATTCGCCTCCGCTCCGATCAGATCCTTGATGTAACTGCTGATCTCCGCTTCGCGCGTCTCGAAGCTAAAACCGAAGACTTTCACCAGCACCCACAGCACGAAAATCGTGAGCAGGAAGATGGGTGAGACCCATTTCATCACCGGCTTGAAGATCGCGGGAATGGAGAAGGCCGCACCGCGATTCGCCTCGGCGAAACCGCGCTCCGTTCCCAGCACCCAGCCGAAAAGGATGATCTGGATGGTCGCCAGCACGAAGATGAGGAACGTGCCCGCCCAGAAATCGAGCGTGTCGAGCGCCTTCACGTCCTTGCTGAAATAGACGACGAAGCCGACGCCGACCGCCGTGATGCAGCCGAGCAGAGCGCACGACCGGCGGCGGCCGATTTCCAGCGCCTCCTCGAGAAAAGCGATGCCGGGCTGGAGCATGGAGAGCGAACTCGTGATCGCCGCGAGGAAGAGCAGGAAGAAAAACAGGCAGCCAAACAGATGCCCCGCCGGCATGCGGTCGAAGACGAGTGGCAGCACGTTGAAGCCGAGTCCGAACGTCCCCATGCCCGCCACGCCGGCGACTCCGAGAAAAGCGACCGCCGCCGGAAGCGTGATGAGCCCGCCGAGCGCGACCTCGCAAAATTCGTTGGCGCTGGTCGCGGCGAGTCCGCTGAGGACGATATCGTCCTTCCTCGAGAGATAGCTCGAGTAGGTGATGATCACGCCGAAGCCGACCGACAGGCTGAAGAAAATCTGTCCCGCCGCAGCGAGCCAGAGCTCCGGGTTGAGGAGTTGTTTTCGCACGGTCACCTCTACGATCCGCGCGGTCGCCGGAGACGCCGCCACCTCGGCGCGTGCCGCATCAATGGCGAGCTGGCCGACCAACTCCCGTTTCTCATCCCCCTTTTCCAAAACCAGCTTGCTCGGGTTCCACATGAAGCCGAGTCCGTTGGCGACGTTGTTCTCCGGCTGCGCTGCGTCCGGCGTGCCGAGCGTGAGGACGCGGATGAGCACGATGAACGCGAGCACCACGAGCGTCGGCATGGCGATGTTGCAGAACCACTCGATCCCCTTCGCCACGCCGCGATAGATGAGGATGAAATTCAGGACGAACACGAGCAGCAGATAGCCGCCGACTTTCTCCCATCCGAAGCCGAGCGCGGAGCCGTCGGCCCCGCTCCCGATGAAGCCGCCGAAGAAATCGCCCGCCGCTTTCGCATCGGCGAAGTGCATCGCGCCGCGGGCGAAATTCACCGCGTAGCCGAGGCACCACGCCTCGATATAGACGTAATACATGTAGATCACGACGGGGATGATCA